>Ga0302314_10006212_pt1 | contig 21704 bp, 20 predicted proteins | sample III_Palsa_N2_3_FD_200533 | JGI IMG/M metagenome (GOLD analysis project Ga0302314, IMG submission 200533) | Peat permafrost microbial communities from Stordalen Mire near Abisko, Sweden - III_Palsa_N2_3 | ecosystem: Environmental > Terrestrial > Soil > Palsa > Peat permafrost | place: Sweden...
CCAGCAGATCGGCCAGCCCGCGGCCGAGCGTCGGCTTCTTCTGGGTCATGCGCGCATCATAGCCGGATCACGCAGCTCCTCTTCACGTCGCAGCATCTCCCCGGCGAGCGCGAGGTAGGCCAGCGCGCCGCGCGAATCCGGATCGTAGGCGAGTGCGCTCTTGCCGAAACTGGGCGCTTCGGCCAGGCGCACATTGCGCGGCACTACGGTGCGAAACACCTTGGTGCTGAAATGCATTAATAGCTGCGCACTGACTTCGGTAGCGAGATTGTTTCGCGGGTCATACATCGTACGCAGGATGCCCTCGATCTCGAGCTGCGGATTGGCCGCGGTGCGAATCTGCTCGATGGTCGCCACGAGCGCCGAGAGGCCTTCGAGCGCATAGTATTCGCACTGCATCGGAATCAGCACACTGTCGGCCGCGACCAGCGCGTTGACTGTCAGCATGTTCAGAGCCGGCGGACAGTCGATCAGGATCAGATCGTAATCGGCACGGATCGGCTCGAGCGCCCGGCGCAGGCGCTGCTCACGGTGCTCGCTCGTCGTTAGCAGGCGCACCTCGGCGGAGGTCAGATCCTGATTGGACGGCAGCACCGAGAGCGCCACCGCATCGGGATCCGAATCCGGCGAGCTCCTCAGGCATATCGCCTCGGCGGCCGTGCACTCCCCGAGCAGTACCTCGCAGCTGCCGCGAACGATCGCATTCTTGTCTATTCCGCAGCCTGCGGTCGCGTTGCCCTGGGGATCCAGATCGACCAGGAGCACCTGTCGACGCATCGCGACGAACGAGGCTGCCAGGTTTACGGCGGTCGTCGTCTTGCCTACCCCTCCTTTCTGGTTGGCGATCGCCATCACACGCTTCATAGACTGTTGAGTCTAGTCCTTGGCGGACCTGGACTACAGGTAAACTGCGGTGATGAAGTTGATTTCCGGAATCATCGTGGCCGTCATATTCGCCGTGATGACTTTCGGAATCTGGGGATACCTCAACCGCCCGGAAAGCGAGCCGCCCTGGCCGGCGCATATACAGGGGGTCGCATTCTCGCCCTACGCGGCCGATCAAAACCCCTTTGGCAGCAAGGATGTACCGCCGGTCGAGCAGATCGACTCGGACCTGCGTGTGCTCCAGGACAAGACCTACGCGGTGCGCACCTACCATGTGCTGGGCACGATGGGCAAGGTGCCCGAGCTCGCCGCCAAGTACAACATCAGCGTCGCGCTCGGCGTGCAACTCATGAAGGACCCGGTCGAGAACGAGCAGGAGCTCAGCACCGGTATTGCTCTGGCGCGCGAGCACCGCAACGTCGTGCGCGTGATCGTCGGCAATGAGGTCCTGCTGCGCGGGGACATGACGGTCGAGGAGCTCTCAAGAGTCCTCGATCGCGCGCGCGGCGCGATCCGCCAGCCGGTCGGCTACGCCGACACCTGGGCGACGTTGCTCAAGAACCCGGAGATCGCGCGTCACGTGGACTTCATTGCGGTGCACCTGTTCCCCTACTGGGAGGGCGTCGACGTGGAATCGGCGGTCGACTTCTGCTTCCGCGAGCTCAAGGCCGTGCAGTCCGCGTTCCCGAAGAAGCCCGTGATCATCGGTGAGATTGGCTGGCCCTCGGAAGGGCGCAATCGCGCCGGCGCGGTCGCTTCGGTGTCGAACGAGGCGCTGTTCCTGCGCCGCTTCCTGGCGCGGGCGGACAAAGAGGAGGTGCGCTACTACATCCTGGAGGCCTTCGATCAACCGTGGAAGGCCCGTGATGAAGGTGCGGTCGGATCCTACTGGGGCATCTACGACGTCGAGCGTCATCCGAAGTTCGAATTCACCGCGCCGATCGTTCGCATTCCAGAGTGGCATATGCTCGCAGCGATCTCGGTGGCCCTCGCGCTGTTGATGCTCGGTGTGTTCTATGTGCACAGCGACTCGTTGCGCGCGCGCGGCCGCACCTTGCTGGCGATCGTGGTGTACGCAGCCGCGACCGTCACGGTCTGGGTCATTTATGACTATACGCAGCAATACCTGACGCCGACCAGCATCGTGGTCGGTGCACTGCTGATCCTCGGTATGCTCGGCGTGATTGCCGTGCTATTCGCCGAGGCGCACGAGTGGGCGGAGGCGCATTGGGTCGGGGCGCACGCGCGTCTGCTCGTGCCAACACGGCCGGCGACGCCGGCGAGCCGCAAGGTCTCGGTGCACGTGCCCGCCTACAACGAGCCGCCGGACATGCTGATTGAGACTCTCAATGCGCTCGCGCGTCTGGATTATCCAAACTACGAAGTCATCGTGATCGACAACAATACGCGCGATGAGGCCATATGGCGGCCCGTAGAGGCGCATTGCCAGCAGCTGGGCGAACGTTTCCGCTTCGCACATGTGGCCCCGCTCGCGGGCTTCAAGGCCGGCGCGCTCAATTACGCGTTGTCGATGACGGCCAAGGACGTCGAGATCATCGCCGTGATTGACAGCGACTACGTGGTCAAGCCGAACTGGCTCGCGGACCTAGTGCCGAGCTTCGATAACCCGCGCACCGCGATCGTGCAGGCGCCGCAGGACTATCGTGACGAGGGCGACAATCTCTTCAAAGCCATGTGCTACGCGGAATATCGCGGCTTCTTCTACATCGGCATGATCACACGCAACGAGCGCAACGCCATCATCCAGCACGGCACCATGACGCTGGTGCGCCGCTATGTGCTCGCGGCGGTCGGCGGCTGGGCGCAGTGGTGCATCACCGAGGACGCCGAGCTCGGGCTGCGCGTATTCGAGGCTGGCTATGAGGCGCAGTACGTTTCACGCAGCTATGGCTCAGGTCTGATGCCCGATACCTTCATCGACTACAAGCGCCAGCGCTTCCGCTGGGCCTATGGGGCGATGCAGATCCTAAGACATCATGCCGTGGCGCTGTTGCAGCCCGCGAGCAGCGCCCTGACGTCGGGCCAGCGCTATCACTTCATTGCCGGCTGGCTGCCCTGGGTGGCGGATGGCTTTAACCTGCTGTTCAATCTTGCAGCAATCGGCTGGTCGTACGCGATGATCATCGCGCCGCAGAAAGTCGATCCGCCCCTGATGGTGTTCTCGGTCCTGCCGCTGTCGCTGTTCATGTTCAAGCTGGTGAAGCTCGTGCATCTGTACACCCACCGCGTCGGCATGAATCTTCGGCAGACGCTGGCGGCCGCGATCTCGGGCCTGGGGCTTGCGCATACGATCGGCCTGGCGGTGCTCAAGGGTCTGTTCACGCGCAACGAGCCGTTCTTTCGCACGCCGAAGAAAACCGGACCACGTCGGCTTCTCTCGGCACTGGGCGCGGCGCGCGAGGAGACGTTGCTGATGCTGGGGCTGTTGACCTGCGTGTTCGGCATTCGCTCTATTCCCAACGACATGGCGAGCACCGATCTGACCGTGTGGCTCGCGGCGCTGCAGATCCAATCGATTCCCTATGCGGCCGCATTGCTCGTGTCCCTCGCCAGTGCATTTCGGCTGCCAGCCTCGTTGCTCGGATCCGCCCCAGCCAAGATCACTCCGGCTGCCGTACAAAACTGAGGATGTGCCGTTCAGCCTGCAGTCCGGGGATCTGCCTTGCACGCGCCTGCTGCAGTCGCCAGCCGCGCGGCAACTCGGCGAGCTCATCCGTCGGATAGCGGCCCTTGAGCGCGACGACGCGTGTGGCGGGCCCAGACATGCCCCGCACGGCCTCAAGCAGGTCCGCCAGCGGCGCGAAGGCGCGCGCCATGACTGTATCGAACGGGCGCTCGGGCGTCAGGCTCTCGGCACGCGCGTTCAGCACCGCGACATTGGTCAGGCCCAGCACGCGCACCGCGTGGCTGACAAAGCGGATCTTCTTTGCCACCGAATCGATCAGTGTGAACTGGCGCTGCGGTTCAACCAGCGCGAGCGGCAGACCCGGAAAGCCGGCACCGGTGCCGACATCCGCGACCAGCGTGCCCTGCAGATCGGCCTGCGCGGACAAACTGTCGAGCACATGAGCGCCGATCATGCTCTCGCGCTCAGTAATGGCGGTCAGATTGTAGTGGCGATTCCAGCTCGCGAGCTCATCGAGCAGGCGCAGTAGCCCTGCGGCCTGGTCGGCATTTAACGTGACCCCGAGCTCGCGCGCATCATCGATGAGCCGTTGCGGCTCGCTGCTCATTCCATGCGCACCAGAGTGCGACCGATGACGCGACCGTGCAGGTAATCATCGAAGGCTCGGGGCAGCTCGCTGCGATCGATCGTGCGGGTGACAATGCGATCGAGATGCTGGGGCTTCAGATCCGTAGCCAGCCGCGACCAGACCTGCGCGCGCAGCTCGGCCGTGGTGCTCGATGAATTGACACCCAGCAGGCTCACGCCACGCAATATGAAGGGCAGCACCGTCGTATGCAGGTCACTGCTCGCGGCGAGCCCGATGCTGGCGACGTTGCCGCGCTCGCGTGTGCTGCGCAGCAGCCAGGAAAGCAACTCACCGCCGACGTTATCGATCGCTCCGCCCCAATGCGCCGTCTCCAGCGGCTGCGAGGTGATGCCCAATTGCTCGCGGAGCAGCACCTGCGCCGCGCCCAGCTCACGCAGGTATGACTGCGCCTCGCGCTTGCCGGTCATCGCGCTGACCTCAAAGCCCTTGCTGGCGAACATATCCACCGCGATGGAGCCCACGCCCCCACTCGCACCGCTCACTGCTACGGGTCCGAGCGCGCTGCGCTGGCCGTTGCGCTCCATGAGAATGTAGGCCAGGGCGGCGGCAAAGCCGGCCGTACCCAGCGCCATCGCCGAGGCAGCATCCAGTCCGGGCGGTATCGGCACGACGGCTGCGGCCGGCACTCGCGCATAGAGCGCATAGCCCCCATCGCGCGTCTCGGACAGCCCGCAGCCCGTGACCAGCACTTCGGCGCCGCGCACGAAGCGCGCATCGCTCGAGCTCTCGACGCGACCGGCCAGATCGATGCCACCGACCAGCGGCGAGCGCCGCAGGATACGTCCCGCACCGCTGGCTGCGAGCGCATCCTTATAGTTGATGCTCGAATGCGAGACGCGAATGACGACCTCGCCGGCCGAAAGCTCATCGACCGACATCTGCTCCCAGCGCGCCTCGACGCGTCCTGCCTGCTGGTGGATCCGGTAGGCAGGGAATTGATCTGGAGTGATCGCCTCGACCATGGTTCACTGCTCGCCGGCCATCAGGCACGATACCAACCCAGTGCTGCATTTCAATCTCAATCTCACATGGTTGTCCGGCGTGCTCCTGCAATGCGTGAGCGCCGCGGGACTCGCCCAGTCGACCGACCCCGCGAGCCTTACGCGCGTGGATCTGGCGAAGCCGGACCCGAGCGTCGCGCTGAGCCTGCCGCGCTATCTCGACTCGCGTTCGACCCGCTTCGTCGATTGGCTGCCCGATGGCAGCATGCTGGTGATGACGCGCTTTGGCGAGACCACGCAGGTGCATCGCGTGCGCTCAGCGCTGTCGATGCGCGAGCAGTTGAGCTTCGAGTCATCGGGCGTAATCGCCGCTGCGGCGCAGCCCGCGCACGATGATGCGTTCGCCGCGCTGAGCGCGCGCGACTCCGGCCGCACGGCGCTGGTGCTGTACCGGCCCAAGGAGCATGCGCTGGTGTCGCTGACCGACGGCAGCAACCGCGATGGGGCTGCCATCTGGGCGCACGACGGCCGGCGTCTGGTGTTCAGCAGTGACCGCAGCGGTGGGCGCGATCGCGAAATCTACCTGCTCGATACCGGCGCGGCGAACGCTACGCCGCAACTCGTGGCCGGCGGGGCAGGCTACCGCTGGCAGGTCTTCGACTGGGCGCTCGATGATCATCGGCTGCTGCTCGGCCGCGAGGCCGCAAGCCCTGATACCGATCCGGCCGAGGGCGGCAGTGGCGAGCTCGAGCTCTATATCGCAAACCTGGACGATGCCGAGCTCGAGCCCCTGACCCTCACGCGCCGGCCCGACAACAAGCCGGCGCCCCCGGCTGCCCCGATACGCGCGCGCACTGCGCGTTTTGCCCCAGACGGCCGAGGCATCCTGTTGCTCAGCGCCGCAGACAGCGCCGAGGGCGGCTTCTGGCAGCTCAGTTACCTCGATCCGATCATGGGCGAGGTGCGCGCACTCTCGAGTCAGGGCGGCCACGATGTCGAGTTGTTTGATCAGAGCCCCGATGGCCACTATTTGGCCTACGCGGTCAACGACAACGGCATGAGTCGGCTGCATCTGATCGATCTGCTGCGTAAGCTCGAGATCAGCGTCGGCGCGGTGGGTCCGGGTGTGATCAGCAGCCTGCGATTCGACGCCACTGGCACACGGCTCGCCCTCACGCTCGAATCGCACCGCGAGCCGCCTGACGTGTACGTCTATGAGCCCGAGACGCAAACGCTGACACGCTGGACACACGGGGAGCTCGGGTTGCTCGACCCCGAGCGCCTCATTGCGCCGAGCTTGCTGCACTATCCGACCTGGGACCGCATCGATGGGCAGGCGCGCATGTTGAGTCTCTACGCCTTCCGATCGGGCGTCGCGACCGGCGCCGTGGCGCCACGGCCCGTGTTGATTCTCCTGCGCAGCGGCGGGGGCGCTGAGTTCCGACCGGGCTACGATGCTTTGCTGCAGTACCTGGTCAACGAGCTCGGGCTCGTGGTGCTGGCACCGGATGTTCGCGGCTCCTCGGGCGCGGGTCGGGCATTTCAAGCGCTGGGGCAGCATGAATTGCGCGACGATGCGGTGCGCGATGTGGGCTCGCTGCTGGTCTGGATCGGCCTGCAGCGCGAGCTCGATCGCACGCGCGTGCTGGTCATGGGCGAGGGCTACGGCGGCTATCTCGCGCTCGCCTCGCTGGCGCAATACCGTGACCGGCTGCGCGGGGGCATTGCCGCTTTCCTGCCGCATCTGGCAGTGCTTGCGAATCTGACCTCGATTCGTCTGCCGACCTTATTCGTGCAGGGGCAGGCCAACCCCGACGTGCCCGCCTATGAGTCCGAGCAATTGGCGGCGCGACTGCGCGTCAACGGCGCGGCGGTCCAGTACCTGGCGGCCGCGAATGAGGCCGGAGCGTTTCGGCGCAAATCAAATTGCGACGCCTACTACGCAGCGGTCGCAAATTTCCTGGCGCAGTTAATTCGGTGACAGGAACGAGCTGCGACGGGCGACCGTGCGCAGCGGCGGGGTCTGTTTCGAGTAGTACTGGGCGATGAGTATCAGGTCGTCCTGACTCAGAGTGGTCACGAACGTTGCCATCACGGCATTCTTGCGATCACCACGCTGGTATTCCTGCAGCGCGCGCAACAGGTAATCGGCATGCTGGCCGGCCAGCGTCGGGTAAGTGCCGCCGATTCCAACCCCATCCGTGCCATGGCATGCCACGCACAATTGCGCGACCTTTTGCGGCGGCGTACCGACCGCGCTCGCACCGGGCTTCAGAACGCTGCCCGCGAAATAGGTGGCGATGTCCAGCATGTCCTCATCCGAGAGCGGCGTGGCCTGCTCGTGCATCGTCATGTGTGATCGCTCGCCGCTCTTGTATTCCTTGAGAGCCGCGACCAGATATTCCGGATGCTGCCCGACGAGCTCCGGCACGCTGTAGGTCGGATAGACGTTCTTGTAGTCCTCGATTCCATGGCAGCCCAGGCAGGTATAAGAGAGCGTCTTACCACGCTCGACATCACCGGCGGCGAACGCTGGCGCAGCGGCGCCGAAGCAGGCGGTCACGAGCACGATCTTGAGCATCAGGCGATTGGGCACCGTTCGTCTCCGACCCGCGCCAGCGGGCCATGGCTGATGAATAATGCCGCCCGAACAAGGCGGCGCGCGGGCGCAAAGTGTACGTACTGAGGCACGCTTTTACTACTGCATGATCGCACTGATCCAACGAGTTACCCAAGCCAGCGTTCGCGTCGATGGGCGCAATATCGCAGCCATCGAGCATGGGCTGCTCGCCTTGATTGGTATCGTGCGCGACGACAGCCAAGCCAGCGCCGAGCGGCTATTACAGCGCCTGCTCGACTACCGCGTGTTCGCCGATGGCAATGGGCGCATGGGACTGTGCCTGCGTGAGCTCGGTGGCGGGCTGCTGCTGGTGCCGCAGTTCACGCTGGCTGCCGATACCGGCCGCGGCAATAGCGCGTCTTTTTCCCCGGCCGCCGAACCGGCTCTGGCCGAGCGCTTGTTCAATCACCTGCTGAGTCGGGCGCGAGCAACCCACGAGCCGGTCGCCGCAGGTCAGTTCGGCGCACACATGCAGGTGTCACTGGTCAACGACGGACCGGTCACGTTCTGGTTGCAAAGCTCCACTGGGTGATGCGCAGGCGCATTCCGCGACCGAAGCCTTAGTTGTGCACTGCCAAATGCCCTATGATGAGGGCATCGGCCTGCGACTTTCGGGCCCTCGATTGGTGGGAGCACCCCATGGACCTTTTTGCACCTAAACATCTGTTAATCATACTGTTGATCGTGCTGCTGGTATTCGGCGGCAAGAAAATCAAGACGCTTGGAGCCGACCTCGGCTCGGCCTTTCGCGGCTTCAAGAAGGCCATGAATGAGGGCGAGACTGAGGAGCCGGCCAAGCAGATTCCAGCCCCCGCCTCCAAAGATGCGGAGTTCCCTGAGGTCGCTAAAGGTCCGCAGCACAGCGGCGAGAGCAAGCCCGCGCCCCACGCCTGAGGCGGCACGGAATACGCGGCATGCGATGTTCGGGATCGATTTTTCCGAAATACTGGTGATCTTCGGCATAGCGCTGGTGGTGCTGGGGCCGGAAAAACTGCCCCGGCTGGCCGCCACCATTGGCCGCTGGATCGGACGCGCGCGCAACATGGCGCGCCAATTCCGCGATCAGCTCGAACAGGAAGCCAACGCGCTGAACCGGGATTTGGAGCTGCGCGAGCGCGAGTCCGTAGCCCGCAAATCCGCCGCTGCCCAGCCCGAGCCGCCTGCCCCGGCGGCGCCGAATCCACCCGAGATGCCCGCAACGCCAGCGCCGAGCGAGACGGTGCCCTGGATCGCCAATGGCGCGGCGCTTGAGCCGCCAGCGCCCGACAGTGCGATGCCTGCCGCCGCCACGTCCGACGTGAGCGCACCCTTCGCCACCCCACCCCAGGATCAAGCGGTCGCCGTGCCGGCGCAAGCACATGAGCGAGGACAGTGAAACGCTGCCGGAAGGCACGCTGATCTCCCACCTGCTCGAGCTGCGAAACCGCCTGTTGCGGGCGGGAGTGGCCGTGTTGATCGCCTTTCTGCCCTGCGCCTATTACTCCAACCAGCTGTTCGACTTTCTATCGAAGCCGCTCGTGTCGAAATTGCCGCCCGGGCAGAAGCTCATCGCAACTACGGTGACCGCGACCTTCACGGCGCCACTGAAACTCTCGCTGGTCGCGGGTCTGCTGATCGCGATGCCCTACGTGCTCTACCAGATCTGGGCGTTTGTCGCGCCTGGTCTGTATCGCAAGGAAAAGCGCTTCGCGATGCCGCTGCTGGTGTCCGCGATCATTCTGTTTTACCTGGGCGTGGCCTTTTCATATTTTCTTGTCTTTCCACTCGTGTTTCGCTTCTTTGTCGCCACGACGCCGCACAACGTGCAGTTGATGGCCGACATCACCAGTTATCTGAAGTTCGCCCTGACCCTGTTCGTCGCCTTTGGGGTCGCGTTCGAAACGCCGGTCGCCGTCGTGCTGCTGGTGTTGACGGACCTGGTCTCGCTGGAGAAGCTGCGCTCGATGCGTGGCTACGTGCTGATCGGCGTCTTCATCATTGCCGCAATCCTCACGCCGCCCGATGTGCTCTCGCAGACGGCGATGGCGCTGCCGATGTACCTGCTCTACGAGGGCGGCCTGGTGTTCGCGGCGATCATGCGCCGCAGTAGCATGGCTGCCGAGGAGAGCAAGCCGGAGCAGGGATCGGCGTGAGGCCGTTGTTCCCCGGCCATCCGGCCGGTCTGGCGCCTCTGTTTTTTACCGAGCTGTGGGAGCGCATGAGCTTCTATGGCATGCGTGCGCTGCTCGTGCTGTTCCTCGTCGACAGCGTCGCGCACGGCGGCCTCGGGCTGGATGATCGCACCGCGACCGCGATTTACGGCCTGTATGTCGGTGCGACCTACATCGCCTCGCTGCCAGGGGGCTGGGTCGGGGATCGGCTGCTCGGCGGCCAGCGCGCCGTGTTGCTCGGTGGCATCGTGATTGCGTGCGGACATGTGCTGCTGGGTCTGGCGCCCTCGAGCGCGCTGTTCTTCACCGGCTTACTCGTGATCGTACTGGGCACGGGTTTGCTCAAGCCCAACGCCGGCGCGATCGTGGCACAGCTGTATCCTGAGGGCGGGGCGCGGCTGGATGCCGGTTTCACGATCTACTACATCGGCATCAACGTGGGCGCGACCATCGGGCCGTTGATCACGGGTTGGCTCAGCGTGCGCTACGGCTGGTCCTATGGCTTCATGGCCGCCGCGGTCGGCATGAGTATCGGTGTGCTGCAGTACCAGTGGGCGCGTCCGCTGCTCGGGCAGGCCGGTCGCGTCGCGTCGGTGAGCGCCGTCGCCGGCAATTCGAGGCACGCTCCCTGGGTCAGGTGGGGATGGCGCGGCGCGCTCGCGCTCGCGCTGCTGGCGCTCGCGGCGCTGACGATGCTGCTCTGGAATGGGCGGCTTCGCATCTCGGCGCCAGCACTGCGGGCGATCTCGACGCAGGCGGTGCTGGCGATTGCGGTGCTCTATTTCGCTTACTTGCTCTTTGCGGCCGGCCTCGATCGTGCTGAGCGCCGACGCGTGCAGGTGGTCGTGGTGCTGTTCCTCGCCTCGGTCATGTTCTGGGCTGGCTTTGAGCAGGCCGGCTCATCACTGAATCTGTTCGCCGAGCGCCATACCGCACGCGCACTGCTCGGCCTCGCCGTGCCGAGCAGTTGGTTCCAGGCACTCGAGCCGATCTTCATTGTGGCTTTCGGGCCGTTGTTCTCCGCGCTGTGGTTGTGGCTTGGGCGGCGCAACCTGGACCCCTCTACGCCGCTCAAATTCATCCTCGGACTGCTGGGCATGGGGCTGGGTTTCCTGGTCATGGCGGCGGCGGCGCGCGAGGTCGTATCAGGACGACTGGCCGGCATGGGTTGGCTCACCGTCACTTATCTGCTGCACACCTGGGGCGAGCTTTGCTTAAGTCCGGTGGGCATGAGCGCCGTGAGCAAGCTCGTGCCGCGGCGCTTCGTGGGCCAGAGTCTGGGCGTCTGGTTCGTGAGCATTTCGCTCGGCGATCTGATCGCCGGCGGGATCGCAGGCAACATCGGTGCGGCTGCGCCGTCCGCGATGTCGGCACAGTTCATGCGCCTATTCTGGTTCGCTGCGCTGTGCGCGGCAGGCCTGGCCGTCTGCGCGCCGCTGCTGCGGCGCTGGGCTGGCGGGGTAAAGTAGCGCTTGGCCGCGCCGGTGTATTGAAGGGAGTCGAGCGTGGGAGCAAACACAGCTATGAATGCCAGCGCCTCCGGGCCCGCGCGCCGCACTGCAGGCGCGGCCGGCGCAGCGCAATTGACGCTGCGCGCGATACTGCTGGCGATCGTGCTCGCGGCGCTCATGGCGGCGGCGAACACCTATCTCGGCCTGTTCGCGGGCATGACCGTCGCCTCGGCAATACCGTCCGCGGTGGTGTCGATGGCCGTGCTCAAACTGCTCGGCGGTGGCGGGATACTCGAGAACAATATCGTGCAGACCGGGGGTTCAGCGGGCTCCTCGGTGGCCAGCGGCGTGCTCTTCACGACCCCGGCGCTCGTGATGCTCGGCGCCTGGGATAGTTATCGTTACGGCTGGGTATTTGCGTTCGCCGCGCTCGGCGGCGTGCTCGGCGTGTTGTTTTCGGTGCCGTTGCGCCGGGCGCTGATCGTCGAGCAGAAACTGGCGTTTCCCGAAGGCACCGCGGCCGCCGAGGTTTTGTGGGCCGGCGCCGACCCGAAGCATGGCGCGAAATTGCTGTCGCTCGCAGCCGCAGCCGGGGCGGCCGTCAAGCTCGCGGCCGCCAACGGCTTGCGATTGATTCCAGACGCCGCCACGCTCGGCGTGTTTGTCGGCCGCGGCATCGCCTATATGAGCAGCAATCTGTCCCCGGCGCTGCTCGGTGTGGGCTACATCTGCGGCGCCAACGTCGGCATCGTCATGCTCATTGGCGGCGTGATCTCCTGGAACATCGCCATACCCCTCTATAGCAGCTACTTTCTCGGCCACAACGTTGCACTGGCGGCCCGCGTAGCGGGGCTGTCGGCGGCCGATGCGGCCGGCGCGATCTGGTCGCAGCAAATCCGCTTTCTGGGCGTCGGCGGCATGCTGGTCGGGGGCATATGGACCCTGATCGCGCTGCGCGGCTCACTGCTGGCCGGCGTGCGGGCCGGCCTTGCGGCCACGCGCGCGGCACGCGGCGCCTTGAGCGAGCGCGTTCCCGAGACCGAGCGCGACATTCCGATGCACTACGCGCTGCTCGGGGTCGTCGCGGCCTCGGTGCCGCTCATGCTGATGTATAACTCGGTGGTCGGAAGCTTGTTGATCAGCATTCCGATGACGGTCGCGATGATTGCGCTGGCGTTTCTGTTCTGCTCGGTCTCGGGATACATGGCCGGGCTGGTTGGCAGCTCCAATGATCCGGTCTCGGGCATGATCATCGCGACCATACTGGCTGCTGCCTCGATGCTGCTTCTGCTCACGCATGGGGATGCCCGCGTCGGCCCGGTCGGTGCAGTCATGATCGGTGCGGCCGTGTGCTGCGCACTGTCGATCGCCGGCGACAACGTGCAGGATCTCAAATGCGGGCAGCTCGTCGGGGCCACGCCATGGCGCCAGCAGCTCATGATTGGCATCGGCGCGATCACCTCTGCGACCGTGCTCGCGCCTGTGCTCAACCTGCTCGCGCGCGCCTACGGCATAGGCGTGCCGGATGCTTCTCATCCGCATCCGCTGCTCGCACCGCAAGCCACGATGATGGCTGCGGTCGCGCAGGGAGTGTTCGGCGGCAGCCTGCCCTGGGGCATGATCGGCATCGGTATCGGCCTTGGCGTGCTCGTGATCATCGTAGACGAGTGGCTGCGCGCGCGCGGCAGTGCATTTCGCTCACCCGTTTTGGCGGTCGCGGTCGGGATGTATCTGCCCCTGGATATCTCGGTACCGATCTTCATCGGCGGCATGATCGCCCATTTCGCCGCGCGCTCGCGTGGCCGCGACAGCAGCGAGAGCCTGGCCGGGCGCGGCATGCTGTTTGCCGCGGGCATGATCGCCGGGGAATCCCTGACCGGCGTGATCCTCGCGATTCCGATCGTCGCCTCGCGCCGCGCTGACGTGCTCGCGCTGCCCGCAGCACTGCGGCTCGGAGAGCCGGGTGGCACTTTCCTGGGCCTCGCGCTGTTCGCCGCGCTAGGCATATGGCTCTATCGGATCGCGATCAGCTCCCGGCCGGCCGCTTGAGCTGGGCTCGCGCGCGCGCCGGCGCGCCGGCAGTTCCCGGCGGCCGCTCCAGCATGATCTTCAAACGTAACAACGCGCGGCCCCAGCCGGTGCGCAGACGCTGATAGATTGGATTCCACACGCTGCTGTCGGGTACGCCTGATCCGAGCAGCCGCACGACCGTGATCGCGGCGGCAGCCGCCTCCGGCGCGGCCGTCTCGTCGTGATCGAGCAGAAAATCCTCGATCACGACCGCTTCCTTATCCGGCATGCCTGCGAACGGCATGTAAATCAGGCGCAGCCGCCGCGGCGGCACGAACACATCGATATGCGCATCAAGCGTGTGCCTGGCGTCCAGGCGCACCGAATACAGCCCGCGTTCCCGGGCATCGATACGCACCGCCGGCGCGTACCATCGGCTCAGTATTTTTGGATCGACCAATGCCTGCCAGACGGTTTCGATTCCGGCGCGTATATCGACCCGCTGTGCGTAGCCGCGTGTGCCTTCGGCCATGGCTTTAGCCGCTGGAGCGCTCGATTGCGAGCCCGTCGCGCACCGCGACCACGACCAGTGGCAGCACGGATATCGCAATCACGAGCAATGTGACCACACTGAAATGCGTCTGCACCCAGGGCAGATTACCGAAAGCAAAGCCGCCGAACAGGAACAGCGCGACCCAGGAGACCCCGCCGGCGAGGTTGAAGGCCTGGAAGCGCGCGTAGTGCATACGCCCAATGCCCGCAACGAAGGGCGTGAACGTGCGCACAATGGGCATGAAGCGCGACAGCAGCACCGCCAGGCCGCCATGGCGCCGAAAATAGGCCTCGGTGCGCTGCAGATAGGAAAGTTTGAAGAATCGGTAGCGCCCGCTGAAGGCCCGCTGCCCGAGCTGCCGACCGATCGCATAGTTGAGCGTATTGCCGGCGACCGCCGCGCTCGCGAGCAGCAGAAAAACCCAGCCCACGTTCAGCGCGCCGCTGCGATCGACCGCCGCGAGCGCACCGACGCCGAACAACAGCGAGTCTCCCGGCAGGAAGGGCACGACCACGAGGCCAGTCTCAGCAAAGATGATCACGAACAGGATCGCATAGATCCACTCGTGAAAGCGCGCGAGCATATCGACCAGATGACGGTCGAGATGCAGGAACAGATCAACGATCACTGGGCCAGCGATTGCGCGAGAGGCTGCGTGTGCCCGGCGCTCGCGTCGCGCGCAACCTGGCCGGAATGGCCCGAAAGCGCCTGCAATGCCAGCGAGACCTGTGGATCGCGCTTAGCCAGCGTGGGGGCTGCGGCCAGTCCCGGCGAGGAGTCGTCGGACGTGTCCATATCGGCCGGCGGCTGTTCCGGCCCCTCGAGCACCGTGTCGGGCACGATGCCGATGCGGTTGATCGATGTACCGGCAGGCGTGAAGTAGCGCGAGGTCGTGAGCTTGAGCGCCTGGCCGTCCGTCAAAGGCATGATGGTCTGCACCGAGCCCTTGCCATAGGTGCGCCGCCCGATCAAGGTCGCGCGTCGGTTGTCATGCAGCGCCGCGGCCAGAATCTCCGAGGCGGAGGCCGAGCCGCCGTTCACCAGCAACACGAGCTTGGCCCCCTTGGTGATGTCCCCGGGCGTGGCTTCCATCCGGAATCTGGCCTCATCGGTGCGGCCCTCGGCGCTTACGATTGTGCCGTGGTCGAGGAAATCGTCGGCGATCTGTACGGCAGCGTCGAGTACGCCGCCCGGATTGTTGCGCAGGTCGATCACATAGCCGTGCGGCGCGCCGCCCGGACTGCGCTTAAGCGTCTCGATCGAGCGCTCCACTTCCTGCGCCGTGCTATCGGTGAAGCTGGTGATGCGTAGATAGCCATACTCCGGCGTCAGCATTTCAGCGACCACGCTCTGCAGTTGCACCTGCGCGCGCTGGACCTTGAATTCCAGCAGCCCGTCGGTACCGGCACGGCGCACCGCGAGCCGGATCGCGCTGCCCTCAGCACCTCGCATGCGCGCAATGGCGCCGTCGAGGTCCGCCGGATCCACCGCGATATCATCGATGCGCACGATGACGTCACCGGTATGGATTCCGGCGCGCTCGGCGGGCGAGTTCGGCATGCGCCTCACGACGCTGACCCCGTCCTTGCCCGGTGCGACCTCGATGCCGATGCCGGCGTACTCACCGCTGGTACTGACCCGCATGTCCTGAAATTCTTCGGGATTCAGAAAAGTCGAATGATCATCCAGCGCCTCGACCATGCCGCGTATCGCGTTCTGCATGAGGGTGTGATCGTCGACCGGATCGACGTAGTTGTCGCGCACGCGCTGCATCACTTCGGCCAGCAGCCGTGCATCGCTCCAGGGCAAAGCGTTGCGCCCTGACGGATGCGCCAAGGCAACGGTGGCGCCGGGGTCGCGATCCGCGAGCACGCGATCGGCCACCGACAGGGACAGGCCTAGCAGTATGCCTACAATGAGTGCAAGGGTAAGGCGTGCGCGAACTGGCATAGGACGAATACTACAGGGCCGCGCCGTCCAGCCAAAATCGTTTTTTAACGGCGCAATTCATGTTGCTGTGCGGTCAGTTAGCACTGGCATTGGCCAATGCCGGCTCATTCGGCCACACACCCTGCGGATTCGCGGCCGCCAGGTAAAGCGGCAGTTCTGCAAGCACATCGGCGAGTGGCACGGGCTGCGCGATCGCAAAGCCCTGGCCATAGTCGACGCCCAAGGCCTCGATGCGGGTGCGAATCTCGTCGCTCTCGACGTACTCGGCCACGGTCGTGAGCGACATGGCGCGCGCCAATTGCGCGATCACCGCGACCATGGACTCAGCGCGCGGGTCCTTAAGCACGTCGCGCACGAAGCTGCCGTCGATCTTGAGCATGCCGATGGGCAAGGTGCGCAGATACGCCAGCGAGCTCAGCCCAGTGCCGAAGTCGTCCAGCGCGATGTTGCAGCCGAGCTTGCGCAGGCGGCGCATGAGCACTTCGGCGCGCGAGAGATTGCCGATCGCCGCACTCTCGGTCAGCTCGAAACACAAAGCGGAGGCACACAGGCCACTGCTCTCGACCAGTTGCGCGACGTACTCGGTGAACTCGGCGTCCTGCAGCGATTGGCCGGAGAAGTTCATTGAGAACACCACCGGACTGTTCTTCAGGTACTCCGCGTACGGCTTGAGCATGTCGATGGCGTGCGAGATCACCCAGCGATCGAGCGTCGGCATGAGCTGGTAGCGATGCGCGGCGGACATGAAATGGTCGGGGCCGACGATTTCGCCGTTGTCGCCGATCATGCGCAGCAGGATCTCGAAATGCGGCGCGCCGCCGTGACCGCCCAGCGGGGCGATCAACTGCGCGTTGAGCTTGAGCCTGTTCTCGTTGATTGCCGCCCGCAGACTGGTGATCAGATTAATGTCAGTGAAGCGGCGCACGATGCTCTCATCGGCTTCCTGGTAGACCTCGACCCGGTTGCGACCGCGATCGTTGGCGGCCTTGCAGGCGGTCTCTGCGGCGGCGAAGGCGTGCACGAATTCCTTCGAGCGCGCATCGACCTCCGCTACCCCTACGCTGATCGAGACCTGCATCTTCCCGTCCGCCAACCCGGCGCCGATCTCCTCGGCCCCGCTGCGCAAGGCCTCGGCGAATTCCCCGGCGTCGGTCAGAGATGCCGGCAGCAGGATGGCGAAACGATCGCCTGAAATCCGCGAGCCGAAGGCGCTAGGGGGCATGCGACTTCGAATCAGCTCACCCAATAGCGTGATCACACGATCGCCCATCGGCATGCCGTAGTTTTCGTTGATCACGTGCAGCCGGTTGATGTCGATGAACAACGCGCTCCAGCAATTGGGCGCGACGCTCTGCGCGACACTCTGCTCGACGCTCGCGATCGCGACCGCCGGGCGGTTTGGCTCCAACGCGCGGCGCATGCGTTGCTCGAAAGCCGGACGCGTCAGCAGGCCCGTGAGCGCATCGTAGCTGTGCGCGATCACAGAGGCGACGCGGGTGGCGAGCAGCTCGGTCAGCCGCGCGTGATGCGGTGTGAACTCGGGCGCCGACTCGGCGCGAAACAGCGCCAAGACACCGACGCAACGATGCGCGGCGCGCGTGATCGGCGCGGCCAGTACGCGGTATACGATCTCTTTGTCCGCGACCTGCAAAACCATGCGGTTCACGATCGTGGGTCCGTTGCGGACCTGCACCATCGAGAGCAGGTGCCGGTGGCCCTTCGCCAGCAGCGAGGTGTCCAACGGCGCCTCATCGGACGCCTGCAGAATCGCGATGCCGCGCTCGGGGATGATCAACGCGGCCAAGCCGACCTTCAGATGCAGGGTCGCACTGGCGACGATGGCCCTGAGATCGCTGCTGCTCTCGGGCTTGGCCTCCGGACTGCCCCCGGATACCGACAACAGCAACTCCAGGTCACTGTCCTGCTCGGCCAACGAGCTGTGCAGGGTGACGATCTCGTTGCGCGCCAGCAGCTCGCGCCGCAGGCATTCGAGCGCCGGCTTGATCAGGCTGTGCACGAACGAGAACGTACGCTGCTCTTTCTCGCTGCCTTGCCGGAAGCTGATCACGACGACCATGAAGGGGCGCCCATCGGCGGCCGGTTGGTCAGGCTGCAGCCAGAATAGATAAAGTGGCTCATTGGCCACGGTGCGCTGCAGGCCTAGCGCGCTTGGATCGCGCGCCGGATCCTTGATCGTCTCCGCGATCGCGGACCCGACTTCCGGAGCTACCGACATCGCGGTCGACCACTGCAGCTGCCCGCGCGGATCGAATACGCTGAGCGCATTCATGCGCGGCAGCAGCGCACGCAACAGCTGCGCATAGGGCTCCAACGTCGACCAGTCGGTCGCTGGAGCATGCTCAGGTGCTGATTTGCTCATGCTTGCTGCCATGCCTTTCGAGCAGAATCGCCTAGCGCCGGGCGCAATGCCTTGACGCACTTCGCTATTCGCGCAGACGAAGGATTCGGGGTGCCCGTAACTGTGGCACAGGGCTTGCCGGGAGGAGCGCTCGGCCTAAAGAAACAGCCGGGTACGCGCGTTCAGTCCCGTGAATCGGGCTGGCGATCCCTGAACCAGGGCCGCGGATCCACGGGATGCCCCTCCCGGCGGATCTCGAAATACAGCTCTGGCTCAGGCCGCCCGCCGGTGTCGCCGGCCGCGGCGATCACGTCGCCGGCCGCGACCGGCTCGCCGACCGCCTTGTAGAGCTGCTCATTATGTCCGTACAGACTCAGGTAGCCCTCGCCATGATCGATGATGGCCAGCAGCCCGAGTCCAGGCAGCCAATCCGCGTAGACGACGCGTCCGGCTGACACGGCCCGGACCGGCGCGCCGAGCTCAGTGGCCACCACGAGCCCGTCCCATTTCACGCCGCTGGCGCGCGTGTCGCCGAATTGCGCCCTGATATGGCCGGCGACCGGCCAGCGCAGCTGACCGCGCAGATGAGCAAAAGCGCTGCCCGTGTCGGGCAGCGGTACTTCCTTGAGCGAGTGGTTCAGATCATTCAGCAACTGTTCCAGATCAGCCTGCTGCGTTTTGAGCCGTGCCAGGCTCTGCTCATGGGACTTAGCGCTCGATTCGAGGCTCGCAAGCACGCGGCGACGCTCGACGCGCGCACGCTCGAGCTGCTGCAACTGGCCCTGCTGCGCAGCCTTCAGCAGCGCGAGCTGCTGCTGCTGCTGCGCGAGTTCGGCGTCGAGCTCATCGAGTCGCTGCAGATGCTGCCTGATCTGCGCAATCTGCTCGGCACGTGCGCGCCCGAGATAGCCATAGTAGGCAAAGATGCGCTCACTTCGCAGCGGATCGCGCGCCTCGAGCAACAACCTCAGCGGCTCCTCGCGGCCGATCAAGTAGGCGGCCCGTAATTGATCGGCCAGCACCACACGTTCAGCGTCGAGCGCGCGCTGCTGCTGCGTCTTGTCCAGCCAGAGGGCATTGCGCCGCTCAGTGCGCTCGGCATAATCGCGGCCGATCCGAGCCGCCTCGGCATGCGCCTGACTCAGCGAGAGCTCGGCCGCGCGCAGATTGGCGGAGACGCGGTCCCGCTCCACGGCGTCGCGGCTGACCTGCTGCGTAATCTTCTCGATGCGCTCGCGCAGCGAGCGTAATTCGGATTGCGTCTTCTGTGGCGTCGCGGCGTGGACCGCGCACGCTGCCAGACCCATCGCAAGCGCAATCGCGCTGGCGCGTGGCCGCCAGCGATGCCTATCGCGCGCAGTAGTTGTCGTGGCCAGGCGGTGTGTCGTGAGCTGCTGTGCCAAGAAGTGTAGGGCAAGCGCAGGTGCTGAGCAGTTATAATGGCAGGCTCATCGCCAGATCGGCAATGTGTCTCCTTACATCAGCGCAGAAATCGGGGCAATGGATCGACTGCTCGAATATTTCAGCAAACACTCGTTGCTCGCGGTCACCGCTTTGGTTGCCCTGAGCGCTGCGCTCGGCTACGAGCTGTGGTTGCGTGCTCAGAGCCTCGGTGCATTGAGCCCCCAGGAGGCGATCCGGCTGATGAATCAGGGCGCCACGGTGCTTGATCTGCGCGCCCCCGAGGCCTTCGCGGCCGGGCACATCGCCGGTGCGCGCAATTTCGATGCCACGCAGCTGCCCGGCGCCGCCGAGTCGCTCAAGAAGAACAAGGAGCGGGCCTTGATCCTCTACTGCGATCACGGCAACACCGCGGCGCAGGCGGTACGTACCCTCACGCAGCAGGGCTACAGCCAGGTTTTCAATTTGCGCGGGGGTATCGCGGCCTGGCGCACTGAGAACCTGCCCCTGACGCGCAGCTGATCGGCCAATATGAGCGCCCCAACCATCGTGCTGTATGTCAGGGCCTGGTGCCCGTATTGCACGCGCGCCTGCGAGGTGTTGACGCAAAAGGGCGTGCTCTTCGAGCAGATCGATATCGGTGAGCAGCCGGAAAAGGGCGCGCAGATGATCCAGCGCACGGGCCGGCGCACGGTGCCGCAGATCTTCATCGGCGAGCGTCATGTCGGCGGCTCGGACGACCTCGACGCGCTGGAAGCCGCCGGTGAGCTCGATGCGCTATTGCAAGGACATTGATTTTCAGGCGAAGTGTGCGCCCGAGGTTGATTCAACATGCCCAACATATCCACGAGCGCCCCAAACGACACCGGCACTGCTGCGACCGCACTGGTATTGCAGGGAGTTTATCTGAAGGACTGTTCGTTTGAGGCGCCGCAGGGTCCACGCGCCAACGGCGAGTGGAATCCGCAGATTTCGCTCGATCTGAACACCAATGCGCAATTGCTCGGTGGGGATCTGCGCGAAGTGGTACTGACCGTGACCGTCTCGGCCAAGCAGGGCGAGCAGACGCTATTCCTGGTCGAGGTCAAACAGGCTGGCGCATTCGTGATGCAGAATCTGTCAGCCGAGGAGCTCAAGCGCGCGGTGGGCAGCGTGTGCCCGGGGGTACTGTTTCCATATGCGCGCGCCGTGGTCTCACATCTGGTGAGCCAGGGCGGTTTCCCGCAATTGCTGCTGCCACCGGTCAACTTCGACGCGCTGTATGCGAATTCGCAGCACGAAGCAGCGAACGCGACCAAGAACTGAGTCCAACTTGAGCATTCCGCATGGCGAGCCTTGCGGCGCACGCTGACATCGTGGTGCTCGGTGCCGGCTCGTGGGGCACCGCGCTAGCCGTGCAGTTCGCGCGCGCCGGGCGGCCCGCCCGTCTTTGGGGCCGCGACCGTGCGCTCATGCAGGTCATGGCGCGCGAGCGTGTCAATCCGCGCTACCTGCCGGGCGTCACCTTCCCGGCCAGCCTGCATCCGATTGCCGAGCTCGAGTCGGCGATCGCGGACGTGCGCGACGTATTACTCGCGGTCCCGAGCCATGCCTTTCGCGACCTGTTGCTGGCGCTGCAGCCCTCGCTGTCGCCGGGCATGCGACTGTGCTGGGCGACCAAGGGCTTCGAGCAGAACAGCGGCCTGCTGCCCAACGAGGTCGCCCGCGCCGTGCTCGGCCCGCGCCGCGGGCTGGCGGTGCTCTCCGGCCCGACCTTTGCGCGCGAGGTCGGCGCCGGCCTGCCGACCGCAATGACGATCGCCTCGAGCGAAATTGACTATGCCGAGACGCTCGCGCGTGACCTGTCCTCCGCGAGCTTTCGCGCCTATACATCCACCGACATCACCGGTGTTGAGGTCGGCGGTGCGGTCAAGAATGTGCTCGCAATCGGTGCCGGGCTGTCCGATGGACTGGGTTTTGGCGCCAATACGCGCATAGCGCTGATCACGCGCGGCCTGGTCGAAATGACACGCCTCGGCGTGGCACTCGGCGCGCGCCGCGAGACCTTCATGGGTCTCGCCGGCCTCGGCGACCTGGTGTTGACGTGTA
>Ga0302314_10006214_pt1 | contig 21703 bp, 16 predicted proteins | sample III_Palsa_N2_3_FD_200533 | JGI IMG/M metagenome (GOLD analysis project Ga0302314, IMG submission 200533) | Peat permafrost microbial communities from Stordalen Mire near Abisko, Sweden - III_Palsa_N2_3 | ecosystem: Environmental > Terrestrial > Soil > Palsa > Peat permafrost | place: Sweden...
GCAGCCTGGTCCAGGGTGGGCTCAAGGTCTGCTTCGACGCCGACCGTGACCACGCGATCAAGACGATGTACAGGCTCTGGCCGAACGACGGGCTTCCGGGGGAGCTGGCGCAGATCCTGCCGACCCCGGCGCACTTCGAGCAGGCGGCGGAGCTGGTTACCGAGGAAATGCTGGCTGACAGCGTTCCCTGTGGCCCCGACATCGACGCGCACATCGCCGCAGTAAAGGCCTATGCGGACGCGGGCTTCGACGAGCTTTATATCCAGCAGGTGGCAGCAGATCAGGATGGCTTCTTCGCTGCATTTCGCGAGCACGTACTGCCGCAGTTCCAAGATGAACGGAGCTTGGCCGGCTCGTCCAGATGAGTCTTCCATGCAGCTGCGCTGCGACCTGAGTGGTCGCAGCGCAGCTGTCCAGGAAAACCTAGGAGCAGCGGAAGATCAGTGTGGACCGGCCATCGGCGCGAATCGACCCGCCGGTATGGCCGGTCCCCGCCTCATGAGCGGTGTCGGTACTCAGCTCGAGCGTCCAGCGGTCAGCGACCTGATCGGGGAACGTGAACTCCACCGGCTCATGGTGCGCGTTGATAAGGATCAGAAAGGAGTCTCCCCGGGTTGGCTTCCCGTCGCGATCGTAATGCGGGATCGCCTCGCCGTTGAGAAACACCATCAGCGCCCGTGAGTCCTCGCGCTGCCAGTCCTCTTCATCCATCTCCTGCGCTCCGGGACACATCCAGAGCACGTCTGGAAGGCCAGAGCTGCGCTCGGCCTCGCCACCGAGAAAGTCCCGGCGGCGAAATACCGGCTCGGACTGGCGTAGTGCGATCACCCGCCGGGTGAAGTCCCGTAGATCCTGGTCGGCGTTTTCCCAATCGAACCATGAGAGCTCGTTGTCCTGACACCAACCGTTGTTGTTGCCGCCCTGGCTGCGCCCGAACTCGTCGCCGCCAAGCATCATCGGCGTGCCCTGGGAGAGCAGCAGCGTCACAAGCAGGTTGCGCTGCTGGCGTGCACGTAGCGCCAATATCTCCGGGCTGTCCGTTTCGCCCTCAACGCCGCAGTTCCACGACCGGTTGTCATCGGCACCATCACGGTTCTCTTCCTGGTTGGCCTCGTTGTGTTTCTCGTTGTAGGAGACCAGGTCAGCAAGCGTGAACCCGTCGTGGGCGGTGACGAAGTTGATGGAGGCGGTGGGGCGTCGGCCCTCACCCTCGTAAAGATCAGCTGACCCCGTGAATCGCTGAGCGAACTCTGAGAGCGACGCCTCGCCGCGCCAGAAGTCCCGGACCGAGTCACGGTAAGCGCCGTTCCACTCCGTCCACAGCACCGGAAAGTTTCCGACCTGGTAGCCGCCGGGCCCCACATCCCAGGGCTCGGCGATCAGCTTCAGCTGTGAGAGCACCGGGTCTTGATGGATCACGTCAAAGAACGACGAGAGCCGGTCAACTTCGTAGAGCTCACGGGCCAGAGTCGATGCAAGATCGAAGCGGAAGCCGTCGACGTGGCACTCGATCGCGAAGTACCGCAGCGAGTCCATGATCAGGCGCAGAACACTCGGGTTGGTGACGTTGAGCGTGTTGCCGGTGCCCGTGAAGTCCATGTAGAAACGCGGGTCCTCCGGACTTAGGCGGTAGTAACTCGCGTTGTCGATCCCCTTGAAGGAGAGCATCGGCCCGAGATGATTGCCCTCGGCTGTGTGGTTGTAGACCACGTCGAGAATCACCTCTATGCCCGCTTCGTGCAGCGCCTTGACCATCGCCTTGAACTCCTTGACCTGCTCGCCGCGGGTTCCGTCGGCGCTGTACAGAGCGTGCGGCGCAAAGTACCCGATCGTGCTGTAGCCCCAGTAGTTAGATAGGCCCTTCTCCACCAGGAAGCTCTCGTCTGCGATGTGATGCACGGGCAGCAACTCCACGGCTGTCACACCGAGCTCAGTCAGGTAGCTGATAGCTGCCTCAGATGCCAGGCCGGCATAGGTTCCACGCAGGTGCTCTGGCACATCCGGGTGACGCATCGTGAAGCCTTTTACGTGGGTTTCATAGATGATCGTGCTGGAGTACTGGTGGCGCAGCGGGCGGTCCTCACCCCAGTCAAAGCCTGGGTCTATGACCACGCTGGCTGGAATCGCCGCCGCATCATCACTCTCGTCAATCCGGTCGTCGGCAGTGTCTTCCCCAGCGTCGCCGGGCAGATACGGGAGCGTGCTGGCGGCGCTTGAGTCAACGGTTCCGTCAATCGCCTTCGCATACGGATCGATCAACAGCTTGGCCGGGTTGAACCGAATCCCCTGCGCGGGTTCGTACGGTCCGTAGACGCGATACCCGTATCGCTGGCCGGGACCGACACCCCCCACCCACACGTGGTATTGGAATGACGTCGTATCGCGGACATCGATCCGCTGCTCCTGCCCGTCATCACCGATCAGACAGAGCTCGACCCGATCAGCACCCTCGGAGAACAGTGAGAAGTTGGTGCCGTCCCCGTCCCAGGTGCTGCCCTGGGGAAACGGCCGGCCGGGACGGATGTCTAGGCCCATAGTTGATAGGCGTCGGTCCAGGCCGCGGCGAGCTGACGGTGAAATTTCATGTGATTCGACGTCTCCATGGGGTCCAAGTCGGGGGCAGATGCTGGATACCCCGCTTCAGGCCCGAGTAATCCGCCGCTATTCGGCGGCATGCCTGTGACTCGGCCAAAGCAACTAAATCGGTTGAGATAGTTATAAAATGTCGCGACATCACGCCCATCGAGGGTGCCCGTCCAGAACAGAGGTACATGATCGTGTCGAGGCGTTACATCATCATCGGGGCTGGAGCGATCGGCTCGCACCTCGCCGCCCACCTGACCCAAGCCGGAATTCCGGCGATCCTCGTGGCGCGAGGCGAGCAGCTTGAAGCGCTGAAAAACGCTCCGCTACGCATCCACCGCCTCGACAGGACCGACGAGGTGCAGCTCACGGTCGTTGCTGGCCCCGAGGAGCTGGAACTCACGCGCGACGACATCCTTGTGCTGACGACCAAGACGCAAGACGTGGAAGTCGCGCTCGGCGACTGGGCATGGCTGCCGCTGGAAGGCACTACGGGCGTCGAGCCTGGAGACCTCTCCGCCGACCTGCCGCTCGTTGTGATGCAGAACGGCATCGCCAGCGAGGGGCTTGCGCTACGCCGCTTCGCGCGAACAATCTCCGTCGGCACGATCGTGCCGGCCAGTTATCTGGACCCGGCGGAGATCGTCTCACTCACGGAGCCGAAGGCCGGGTTCCTGCAGGTCGGTGCGCTCAGCAACCGCGTGGAGGAGGACAGTGATCTCGTCGCCCGATTGGTCGCGGACTTCGATGCCGCCGGTTACCTGACGCGGTCCTACGACGACATCGAGCTCCAGAAGAAGGTCAAGCTGCTGCACGGGATCCTGAACGCCGTTGACGTGCTGGATGGGACACCTGAGGAGAAGGCGGCATTGAGCCGGGCGCTCGAGGAGGAGGCCAAGGCGGTCTTTCTCGACTCGGGCGAGATCACAGCGCTGCCACCCGGGCCTGACATGAGCCTGCTGCGCGCCTCGTTCGGCGCGGGCGCGACGAGCGACCCTCGGGCGCCACGGCGCTCGACCTGGCAGAGCTTCGCCCGAGGCAAGAGCAGTGAGGTCGACTTCCTCAACGGCGAGATAGTGCTGCTGGCACGGCGCAACGGGCTTTCAGCGCCGCTCAACGAACGGCTCCAGCGCCTGCTTGGTCTCTCGCACAGTCTCGGTGAGCCACCGCAGACCCGGCACGTATCTGACGTTCTCTCGACCGTGACGCTCTAGACCGAAGGTAACTGTGACCCAGACCGAACTCTCACCCGTCGACGCCGAGCCGCAGACCAAGCAGCTCAGGCTCGCGTTTCTCAACAACGTTCCGTTCAGCGACGCGGCTCCAGGTGGCGCCGCGCAGGGCCTGAAGGATGCGATCGAGCTGTTTCGCATCGCCGAGGGTCTCGGCTACGACACCGGCTGGGTGCGCAACCGCCACTTCGATAACTATCTTTCCTCGCCGCTGACCTTGCTTGGCATCGCCGCTCAGCACACCAAGCGGATCGGGCTCGGGACCGCGATCATTCCGGTCGGCTATGAGGATCCGATTCGTCTGGCCGAGGACGCCGCGACCGTCGACCTGCTCTCCGACGGCCGGCTGGAGCTGGGCATCGCCACCGGCATCCCATTCTTCGGGACGGTCTTTGGTCACGACGACAGCCGTCCCTGGAAAGTGGCGGCGCATGAGCGAGTCCAGCGCTTTGTCGCCGCCGTCAGCGGTGAGGCGCTTGGTAGCAGTGACACCGGCGTCGAGTACCGGGTGCGCCCGCACAGCCCGACACTGCGAGACCGCGTCTGGTACGGGCCTGGCAGCGTGGATACAGCGGCCCGCAGCGGCGAGGAGGGCCTCGACCTGCTGCTCTCAGCACTCGGACCCGACATCGGGCTGAGCTTCGATGCAGGCCAGTTGGAGCAGATCAAGGCGGTCCGAGGCGCCTGGACACGAACCGATCGGGCGCCGCGCGTATCGACCGCTCGCCTGTTCTTCCCGGCGCTCAACGACCGTCAGCGCAAGCTCTACCAGGGCTACGCGGACGAGCGCGCGACAGAAGGCCCGGCCGCATCCCGGCCGAAGGGAGCCTTGCCGCCAAGGACCCTGCTGACCCCGCCTGCAGGACAGGCGCCTCCCAGCTTCCTGATGAGTCCAGTGGTCGTGGCCGAGCCCGCCGAGGTCGTCGAATACCTGCGAGGCGATGTGGCTCTGGCCGAATCCGATGAGCTGATGATCTTCTTGCCACCGGGCTTCGGTCACCGCGACTACATCGAGATTCTGGAGAACATCGCCGAGTACGTCGCCCCTGAGATCGGATGGAGCCCCGCACTATGACCAGCACCGCAATTGACACATTCACAGAGGACTGGGAGGCGTGGCGCTCAGAGCGTGATCGCGAGCTCGCCGACCCTTACGGCATCCTCTCAATCACGAGCATCAACTTCCTCACAGAAGATTCCGTCGCGATTGAGGGAATCCCGGGTCGTTGGTCAACGACGAGCGCGGGCCCTGTCGTCGAACTCGCCGAAGGCGAGGAACTTCGCGACGGTGAGCAGGCACTGACCGGCCGCGTCGACTTGGGTCCGTTGCCGAAGCGTGGCCCCCGCCAGCTTGACAGCGGGCCGATTGCAATCCGTGCCTTTCGTTCGCAGGGCTACGACATCGTGCGGCCGCACGACCCTGAGCATCCGCTGCGCACCGGCTACACCACAACGCCCGCCTACGCGCCGGATCCAAGCTGGAAGATCACCGGCCGCTGGTTGCCGTTCGATCAGCCTCAGCCGACGGCGATCGGCTCAGTCCAGCCGAGACTCGGTCGCGTCGTCGACGCGCCCGGAGTGGTTGAGTTCGAGCTCGAGGGCCGACTGCATCGCCTGATCGCAACCCCCACTCCGGGAGGCCGCGAGAGCTACGTGACACTGCTGTTCCGCGACCTCACGTCCGGGGTCACAACCTATCCCGCACAACGCGAGCTGCTTGTGCGGCTTCCAGAGTCAGGCGATCAGGTGGAGCTTGATTTCAACCGCGCGCACAACAAGAACTGCGCCTACACCGACGTCGCGGTCTGTCCACTGCCACCGGCCGGGAACACACTTGATGTAGCGATCGAGGCCGGCGAGAAGATCCCTTACGAGCGTTCAGCGGTTAGCTGAACGCTGACACTCGCGGCACCGGGGCTGAGCGGCGGCTCGAATGCGATCGCGCTGCGGCGGCGGGAAGCCCCCGCTGCCGCAGCGCGCGATTACTTCAGGGCTTCAAGACGGGGATCTTTGCGTCTGTGGCGATCCACTTCTTGGTGAGCTTGGCGAGAGTGCCGGAGCTCTTCAGTGCACCGAGGGCGCGGTCAACGCACTGGGTGAGCTTCGAGTGCTTCTGCAGCACCAGGCCCCAGGTGCCGTCGCCCGGGTAGCTGAACTGGCCAAGCACCTTGGTCGTCGGCAGTTCCGTGTTGACGAGGTCGACGGAGGTGCCCAGGTCGGTGACGATCGCGTTCACGTCCTTGTCCTTGTACGCCGCCACGATGTCAGCGGGCGTGTCGTAAGCGGCCGCCTGTTGCAGCGGGTCGACCAGGTCGGTCACCGCCTGCAGCGAGGTGGTGTTGAGCTGCACACCGATGACGGCATTGGCGAGGCCGCCCAGCTTCTTCACGTTCCTCAACTCGCCGCCCCTGGCGACGAGCACGGTCAGCGGATCACTGAAGTACGGCGTTGAGAAGGTGACCTGCTTGGCGCGGGCCGGAGTGATCGAGACCTCGTTGACATCGAAGTCAAAGCTTGCGTTGGCGGGGGCGAATGCGGAGCTGACCGGCTGCACAACCCAACGTACGTTCGCTGGGGTGTAACCGAGCTCCTTGGCGATCGCGTAAGCGACGGCGCTTTCAAAGCCCTTACCGTTTGAGGGGTTGTGATCGATGAAATACGGGGCGTAGGCGGCGGAGCTGGTTGCGATCGTCAGTACGCCGGCCTTACGGGTTGGGAGCTTGGCTGTCGAGCCGCATACTCCAGCCGCGCGGACGGTGGGGTGGTGAAGAGTCTTGGCTTCAGACCCCGAGGTCGCTGTGATCGCGACAGCCGTCGCGATCACAGGGATGGTTAGTGAAAGGCGTTTCATGGTGAGCATTTGCGCGTCAATCTACACTAAGTCGATCGTATTTGTCAGACCACTGCGGAGTCTCGTGCTATGGCACTAACTCAATCGAGATTATGGATAACATTCGTCCATGTCTCAGACCTCTCCAGACGTTTCAACAGCAGAGCGGCCGACTAAACGGCTGCAGCTCGGATTCCTAAATAACGTCCCCTTCAGCGAGTTCGCGTCGGGTGGCATGGCGCAGGGGCTGAAGGACGGTGTGGAGCTGCTTCAGATCGCTGAGCAGCTCGGTTACGACAGCGGTTGGGTACGCAACCGGCACTTCGACAACTACCTCGCCTCACCGCTGACCCTGCTGACGGCGGCCGCACAGAAGACCGAGCGCATCCGGCTCGGTACGGCAATCATCCCGGTCGGGTATGAAGATCCGATCCGCCTGGCCGAAGATGCCGCGGTCGCCGACCTGCTCTGCGACCAGCGCATCGAACTCGGGATCGCCACCGGCGGAAACCGGTTCCCGAAGATCTTCGGGGTCGACCCTGATCCGGTCGTATGGAAAGAACAGGCCTACGAGCGCGTGATCCGCACGATTGAGGCGATCGAGGGCAAGGTTCTCGGCAGCAGCGCGGACGGCGCCTTCGACTACATCGTGCGACCGCACAGCCCCACCCTGCGTGACCGCATCTGGTACGGGCCTGGCGGCGTCGACTCCGCTGCGCGCGCCGGGCAGGTCGGGCTTGACCTGCAGCTCTCGGCCATCGGCCCGAACATCGGGCTGCCGTTTGACGAGGCTCAGTTGAGGCAGATTGAGGCAGTTCGGGAGAACTGGACTCGCACCGACCGCGATCCCAAGGTCTTTGCGGCGCGCCTGTTCTTCCCGTTCCGGAACGACCGCCAGCGCAAGCTCTACCAGAGCTACGCAGATCTGCGTGGCGCTGAGGGGGCTGCAGCGTCGCGCCCAAAGGGCGCGATCCCGCACAACTCACGTGGCCCGATTGATGAGGCGCCACGCACCCGTCCCCAGGGCATCATGAGTCCCGTGGTGGTGGCCGAGCCCGACGAGATTGTCGAGTACCTGCGTAGTGATGTGGCGGTGGCCGAGTCTGATCACCTGGCTATCTTCCTGCCGCCGGGCTTCAGCCAGACCGAGTACATCGAGCTGTTGGAGAACATCGTGCAGGATGTGGCCCCCCAGCTCGGCTGGTCACCGGCCGCCAGTTAGCACTTAGCTGAGGTGAGACGGCCGCGGATCCTTGGTGCCTGGGTTCAGGAGCCCCTTCGGATCGAGCGCGCGCTTAATCGTCTCGTGCACGCCGACGGCCGCATCCGACCACTGGCCGAGTAGCTGGCCAGCCTTGAGCTTGCCGGCACCATGCTCCCCACTGACACTGCCGCCGAGCTCACACGCGAGCTCGAAGAGATCCTGCGCGGCCGCCTCGGCGCGTGCGCGTTCACCGGCGTCTGAGGGATCGAACAGAAACGTCGAGTGCAGGTTGCCGTCGCCCGCGTGGCCCCAGGAAGTCGCTTCAAGGTCGTGGGCAGCACCGATCTCAAGGGTGCGCTGGATGCCCTCCGCAAGGCGATCAAGCGGCACAGCGATATCCTCGGCGAGCTTCTCACCGCGGGCGCCGCGTACGGCCAGCGAGACGCCATTACGCCAGCGCCAGACCACACGCGGTTCCGCGCTGAAGGCGCTCTCACCGAGCGCAGCGAGAAGCTCATCCCGCTCATGCTCGGACTCGGCCTCGCAGATCACGAGGAACTCCGCGGTGCGGCCATCTAGGAACGGTGCCGGAGCGTGCTGCAGCGCACTGCCCTGGACGTACTCGACGGTCGCGGGAACGATCCCGCTCGCCAGCGCCGCGTAGATCCCATCCACACCGGCAGCAATGGAGTCGAATGCGGCTACCACGGGGATCGTCTGCGCCGGTGCCGGCGTGAGCCGGAGCCAGGCCGCCGTGATGATCCCGAGGGTCCCCTCACTGCCGATCAGCAGGCTCTTCAAGTCGTATCCCGCGACGTCCTTGCGCACCGGGCCGCCGAAGCTCACGAGCTCACCAGGGGCGACCACGGCCTCCACGCCGGTCACCCAGCGCGAGGTCACGCCGTACTTGAAGGCGTGCGGGCCACCCGCGTTGGTCGCGAGGTTGCCGCCTATCTGCGACTGCTCGGCGGCGCCGGGATCGGGCGGGAACAGTAGGCCGTTCTCCCGTGCGAGCCGTGCGACCGTGGCGGTTGTGACGCCGGCCTCCACCTCGATCCGCCAGAGCAGCGGGTCGAACGAACGGATCCGGTTGAGGCGGTCAAGCGCGATGGCGAGCGTTGAGGCGGCGTCGGCAGCCTGCGGCACGATGCCACCCGAGTAACCGGTGGCCCCACCAACCGGGACGATCGCGAAGTTGTGGGTGTAGGCCCAGGCCACGAGCTCTCGTACCTCCTGGGGGGATGCAGGATGGGCCAGCACACCAGCGGTACCGGTCAGGCCGCTGGCATCGCTGAGCGATACGTCAAGCGAGACGTGCTCAGCGCCGACGATCTGTAGGGCCGCCTCGGCCAGGGCGGGCGCTGAGACGCTCATCCGGCTACTGAGACCGCAGACGCCGCAAGGCCGCCCTGCCTGAGGCGGCCGCCCGGGATTGCGTCCAGCAGGGACTGCGTGTACTCGTGCGCGGGCCGCTCGAAAATCTGCTCGGTAGTTCCGAACTCCACAACCTCGCCACGCTGCATCACGGCCACATCGTGGGCGACCTGCGCGACGACCTCGAGGTCGTGAGTGACAAACACGTACGTGACGCCAAGCTCGCCCTGAAGGTTGCGCAACAGCTCAAGGATCTGCGCCTGCACCGATACGTCGAGCGCGGATACCGGTTCGTCCAGCATCAGCAGATCAGGTTTGACCGAAAGTGCGCGGGCGATCGCCACGCGCTGACGCTGCCCGCCCGAGAGCTCGGCGGGTTTGCGGTGCAGGTAATGCGCCGGCAGCGACACCTGCTCGAGCAATTGCTTGGCACGTTCAGTGCGGCTCGCACCGTCACCGACACGGAAAGCGACCAGCGGCTCCACGATGCTGTCGTGGATGCTGTAGCGCGGGTCGAGCGAGGCGAACGGGTTCTGGTGGACGTACTGGAAGCGCTTGCGCAGGGGCTTGACAGAGGCCCAGTTCTTCCCGGAGATCTCCTGGCCCTCGAATCGCACCGTGCCGCTGGTGGGCTGCTCGATCCCAAGCGCAATACGCAGCGTCGTCGTCTTGCCAGATCCTGATTCACCGACAAGCGCAAGCGTGCGACCCGGCCAGACCTTCAGCGAAACGTCCTTGACAGCGGGAAGGCTGCGATCGCCCGAGCGGCTGCGGATCGTGAAATCCTTTGAGACCGACTCAATCTCGAGGATCGGCGACGCGTCGGCGCTCACAGCAGGCGCGTTGGCGTGCCGGATCACCGCGTGCTTCTGACCAAGCGTCGGCCGCGCCGCAAGTAGCCGCTGCGTGTACTCGTGCTGGGGGTTGACAAGGACGTCGGAGGGGATTCCCTGCTCGACGATCAGGCCGTTCTGCATGACCATGATCCGGTCTGCGCGGTCGGCCGCCACACCCAGATCGTGCGTGATGATCAGCAGCGAAGAGCCGGCTTCGCGCACATGTCCCTCGAGCTGATCAAGAACCAGCTTCTGGGTGGTCACGTCGAGCGCGCTGGTCGGCTCGTCCGCGATCAGCAGCGCTGGCTCCGCGGCGATCGCGATCGCGATCAGTACGCGCTGGCGCATGCCGCCGGACAGCTCGTGCGGGTACTGACGCGCTCGGCCGACCGGGTTGTCAAGACCCACACGCTCGAGCAGTTCGACCACCTCGGCTGAGAGCGCACGCTTGTCCACGTCACCGCGACGACTCACGGCCTCCCCAACCTGCGCTCCGATGCGCATCGTCGGGTTGAGATATACCGTCGGATCCTGCGGTATCAAGCCGATCACCCGGCCGCGCAGATGCTGGAGCTGGCGGTCGGACACGCCCGTAGTGGGCTCACCGTTCACACGAATCTCACCGGCTGTGACCTTCGCGCGGCTGGGCAGCAGCCCGATGATGGAGTTGGCCACGGTCGTCTTCCCGGAACCTGACTCACCGACGAGAGCGAGCGTTTCGCCGCGGTGCAGGTCGAAGCTGATGCCGTTGACGGCGCGCGTCGTCGTCCCGTACCCGACCTTGAGGTCGCGAACCTCAAGCAGTTCTGGGTCGATCGTTGTGCTCATCTGTCCTGGTGCTGCCTGATCGTGAGCCCGATGTGGTTGGCGCTGAAAACCCAGAGGCAGATGACGAGGCTTGGCAGCAGCACCAGGTAGGGGGCGATTGCAAGCGACTGCGAACCGTCGGAGACGATGCCGCCCCAATCGGTAGCCGGCGGCGGCGCGCCGAATCCGAGAAAACTGAGGGTGGAGAGCACGAGCACCGCGGTGCCGATGTCAAGCACCGCGAGGGCTGCAACAGGCCCGGTGGAGTTAGGCAACACATGCCTGAGCATGATCCGCGACCAGCTGGCGCCGCCCGTGCGCGCAGCCTCCACGTACGGGAGTGTGCGCACACGCAGCACTTCCGACCGGGTGGTGCGTGCGAAGCCCGGGCACATGCCGAAACCGACGGCAATCGCCACCTGGATCTCACCGAAGCCGAGCGCGGTTACCAGTGTCAGCGCGAACAGCAGCGCCGGGATTGAGAGCAGCACGTCGATCAGGCGCATGATGATCGCGTCGACCCAGCCGCCGAAGAAGCCGGACAACGTGCCAAGTAGCAGCCCGACCACGCAGGCGAACGCCACCGCGACTCCGGTTCCCTCAAGCGACAACCGGGAGCCGTGAACCAGACGCGAGAACATGTCGCGTCCGAGCGCGTCGGTACCGAAGGGGTGCGACCAGCTCGGGGCCTTCAGGAGGTCGTTGGGATGGATGGCGACCGGACTCTGGCTGGTGAATAGGCCCGGCCAGAACCCCGAGAGGATCACGACAACTACAAACAGGATCGCCAGTGCCAGCCCGGGGTGCCGCAACAGGTACCGCGAGCTTTTGACCAGGCGCGCCTTCCAGGATCTGGCGTCAAGCTCCTGCGCACCAGGGGGCGCTGGGTCGCGGGGGAGCGTCGGCCCTTGAGGCGACGCCTGAGGGGCGATCTCGTCAAACAGGATCTGGTTGATGCTCATCGTCCCACCACGTTCGGGGTGTGCGAGATCCGCGGGTCAAGCAGCGGATAGAGAAGGTCGACTATGAGGTTCACCACAACGAACACGGTTGCCGCGATCAGGACCAGAGCCTGCACCAGTTCCACGTCCTGACCCTGTACCGCTTCCTGGGCGAGGCGTCCGAGCCCGGACATGCCGAAGACCGTCTCAGCGATCACGGCGTTCATGACTGCTTGGGCCAGCACGAGCCCCAGCAGAGTCACAGTAGGGAGCGCGGCGTTGCGCACCACGTGGCGGCGTTGCACCTGGGCGTTGGTGAGTCCCTTCGCGCGCGCCGTATGGATGAACGGCTCGCGCAGGGTCTTCTCCGAGCTTGAGATCAGGACTTGTGTGAGCAGCGCGGAGGGCCCGAGTGACATCGTCAGCGCCGGCAGGATGTAGGAGGTGAGGCCGAAGGTCCCGGTCGACGGGAAGATGTGGATCTTGAAGCTAAAGAAGTCCAGCAGCGCCAGGCCGACCACATAGCCGGGGATCGACACTGCCACCGCGGGGATGCGGATCAGCAGCGCGCGAAGCCAGCGCCAGCGGGCGACGATCGTCGCGTAGCTCAGCGTCAGCGTCAGCAGCAGCATCATCACTAGCGCCAACGCCCCAAGTTTGGCGGTCGTGCCAATGCGCTGGCTGATAGCGGTCTTCACCGGCTCCTGCAACGACGGAGAGATGCCGAAGTTGAAGTGCAGCGCGTGCCACAGCTGCACCAGGTACTGGTGGCCGAGTGAGTGGTTCAGGCCGAACTCGCGTTTGAGTTGGGTGACCTGCAGAGGGGTGAGGGAGGTCAGTGGCTCGCCGGCGCCGAGGTGGATCTGCACCGGGTCACCTGGCAACAGGTTCAGGATCACGAATGTGAGCGTGTAGGTGACGAACACGACCAGGATGGCCTGTCCGATTCGGGTCAGGATGTAGCGGGTCATTTGCCGTTGCCGCTCGCCGAGTGAGTTCTCACGAGGCTGCACCAACCGCGACCGGACGCTCCGGATCGGAGGACCAGGCGGACCATGAACCGGGGAACAACGAGGCCTCGATCCCGGCTACGTTGAGCGCCGCTATCAGATGCGCAGCGGTGACGCCCGAACCGCAGTACGCCCCGAGCGGAGCGGCGGTGTTGACTCCGAGTTCACGGAAACGCTGGCGCAGCTCGGCTGCCGTCAGGAAGCGGCCATCCGCACCGAGGTTCCCGGCCGTAGGCGCGTTGATCGCCCCGGGGATGTGCCCCGCGCGCGAGTCGACCGGCTCCTGCTCGCCGCGATAGCGCTCTCCGGCGCGGGCGTCCAGCAGGGTCCCGCTCTCCGGGAAGGCTGCGGCCTCATCCGCGGTCAGTACCGGGAGATGGTCCGGCGTCAGCGTGATATCGCCGGCTGCGGGCGTGACCTCGCCGGTCTCCACCGGGAGACCGGCGGCCTTCCAGCCGGAGAAGGCGCCGTTGAGGATCAGCACATTCGTGACACCGGCCCAGCGCAGCAACCACCACGCGCGGGCGGCGGCGAGGCCGCCATTGTCGTCGTATACGACCACCGTCTGGCCGTCACGCAGCCCCCAGCGGCGCGCGGCGTCCTGGAGGTCGGAGAGCTCAGGAAGCGGATGGCGGCCGCCATGCGCCGAGGGCGCCGCCGCGAGTTCGCTGTCAAGGTCGACGTAGACCGCGCCCGGGATGTGACCCTCTGCGTGGTGCTGGCTGCCGTTGGCATCGCCGAGCGCCCAGCGCACGTCGAGCAGCGCCGGTGCGTCCGCGCCGGAGAGCAGAGCGTCAAGCTCTTGCGCCTCGAGCAGCAGACCTGCGTCGCCGACCGACGGCACCAAGCCACCGGGCCCGCGCCGCGGCGGGAACACGCCGCCGTTGTCGTCCTGCGGGTCTTCCTGCGCAAGCTGCGGGAAGGTCTCAAGTAGCTCGTCGTCGCCGAGTGAGCCCGGCTCCTCGCCGTCATGCAGGAAGCGGTACATGCGCACGGTGGCGGCCTCGTTGAATGGCGCCTCGCGGCCGAGCAGGCGCGCCTGTAGGACGAGCTCACCGTTCAGGTAGTCGGTCTCCACTGAGTTGCTCCGGCTCAAGCTCTGCCAAGTGGAGAAACCTCCGCGGTCATGGCCGGGGATCGAGGCATGGCGAAACATCGGACCGCCGCCGGCGAACCGGTTGGCGGGTGGGAGTCCAGCAGCGTGAAGGATCTCAGCGGTCTCCCGGCGGATACGCGCGGATGCACGGTCACGCAGCGGTGAGGGCCTGAACAGCGCGTCGAGCACGAAGTTGACTGCGCCCGCGATCTTGCCGTTCTTGGACGCCGAGATCGTGTCGGTGACGGTGACGTCGAAGTTGGCGCGGCGCAGGATCGCCGCTAACGCCTTCAGGCGATCGTCGGCGGGGGCGTCGGGATAGTGGCCAAGCGCCCAGACGCCGTTGACCGGGACCCCGAAGTTCACGACCTCTCCGGCCTTGGTGTAGGAGACGGGGATGCCGAGCACCCCGGCGTAGACGTGCTTGAAGTTGCGCAGCGCGACGCGTTCGGTCTCGAGCCCGTTCTCCGTGGTCAGCAGCGGCAATGACTGACCCGCGGTTGAGACCGTGCCGTCGGCGAGCGTGACTGGCTTGAACCGCCACGGGGCGAGGGCCGTCAGCGCATCCTGGGTCTTGGTGGTGAGCAGCAGGATGTCCTCGTGGGAGAGGGTCACCTCGTCAGCCGAGCCGTAGACCGGGATATCAAGCTTGCGCTCGCCCTTGATCGTCACGTAGTTGATACCGCCGCTGCGCGCAGCCTCAAGCTGGGCGCCGCGGGCGATCAGCGCCACGTCGTTGCCGGTGGCGTTCAGTTCTGCTGCAGCGGTGACGCCGATTGCTCCGGCGCCGATGATCACGAATCGGGGCATGTTCAGTATCTGGATTGAGTTAGAAGGAGATTACCGATGCTACGACGCGACGAGCCTCCCCTTCAGCTGGTGCGAAGGGGACGCTCGTCACGAAAGCCAGCCTGAGTCGACCCAGGCGACCGGTCTGGATCGACTCGGTTACCGGGCCGCCTGTGCCTGTTCTACGACTTCCAAATGTCGTTTGTGCGCAGCAGGCTCGCGGACGTGAAAGCGAAGCCATGCACGTCCCCGGCGACACCCGCGTACTGGCGACGCTGGTAGATCGGGAACCCGAGCGCCTGCTTGATCAGGTACTCCTGCAGCTCGTTGTAGATCGCGTACCGCTTGGTGGGATCGACGGTCTTCAGGCCTTGCGCGAAGTACTTCTGCACCTGCGCTGCCTCGCTCGTGGAGCTCGCTTCCAGCGAGGTCGGCGGGGCCGTCACGAGGTGCGAGTCGAACCAGGACGCCATCGCGTGCGGGTCAGAGCGGGCCAGCGAGATCTCGAGCAGGTCGTAGTTGCCCGCTGCTTCCAGGGCAACTTCCTGTGCCTGGGTGACCACGTCAAAGACCAGGTTGAAACCAGCAGCCTTGACCTGCTGCTGGACCAGTAGGTCGTCAGCGCCGCTGTTGCTGGCGCTGGGCAGCGAGGTCGCGAGGAGCGTGACCTTCAACTGCTGCCCGTTCTTATAGCGATAGCCGTCCGAGTTGTTCAACACCCAGCCCGACGCCTCAAGCAGCTTGATGGCGCCCTGGAGGTCGTACGCGAGCAGGCTTGAGTAGTCGGCCGCGCCCGGGGTACCGGCATCGAGCACTCCGGAAACCGACGGGTAGCCCTTCCAGAAGATCGTCGAGGCGATCTCCGGGCGGTTGATCGACTTCTGGTACGCCTGACGGACGTTGATGTCGTTGAAGACCTTGCCTGGCGCGGAGTTGGGCAGCTGGATCGTGCAGACGCCCGGTAGGTCCCGCCAGTAGATGTTGCCGTGGGCTTGCTTGATCTGAGCCTGGTACTGCAGCAGCATCGGAACATGCGGCCAATCGATGTCCAGCTGGCCGGACACGACGTCCAGGGCGCGGGTGGAGTCGATCAGCTGCCAGGTGACGTTGAACCCATCCAGGTACGCCTCACCCTGGTTGGCAACGAGCGCTGAGGGCCACTTGTAGCCCTTGCGCGGAACCAGTTGCAGGCTCTCTTGAGGCGCGTACGAGGCAATCGTGTACAGCCCGGTCGCGTAGAAGTGGCCGGCGGCACGCTGAGTCGGCGTGAACTCCTTGTAGGAGTTCGGAGAGAGCGGCGCCAGTGGGCCTTCGGCCAGCGCCTGGATGAACTGTGAGTTCGGCGCGGTGAAGTTGACCTCAACCTCGTACGGGCCGAGCACGTTGGTGCTGGAGTACGCGCCCGCGAAGTACGTGGTCGCGAGGTTGGCGAGTGGGCCGAGTAGGTGGATGTTGTCGAACGCGGTCTTGACGGCCGCGGCGTTGAACTTCTCGCCACTTGAGAAGGTCACGCCTTTGCGCAGCTGGAACTTGAAACTGGTGGCGTTCTTATTGATCGACCACTTCTCAGCCAGCCACGGCACGATCTCACCGGTGGCCGGGTTCTGGTCGACCAGGCAATCTGCGTACTGGCGCGCGAAGCTGCGTGCCTCCGCAAAGATGATCTGGTTCGGATCGGCGTTGCCGACGTCCTGGAGCTGGGACATCGTCAAAGTCCCGCCCTTTTTGATCTTGACGCCTGCGACTCGCGGGATGCGCAGCTTCGCAGCACTCGCGGGACCGGCACCGTAGACCGCAAACGCCGCTGCGACTGACGCGCCACCAGCGGACTTTATGAACTTGCGGCGATCGACCCCGGAGCCGGAGTCACTCTGCTCGTTGATTGGAGCCACGAGGCTTCTCACTTTCTACTTTTTCGAACTACGCTTGTTTGCAGGCATTAAGGCCACTTGGGGTCGCTTCGAGCCGTCTCTAAGTCGGCCCTCCGGCGCAAGGGCCAGCACATATCCGACCATCTATATCACATTAGTTGGGTATGAGAAGTGCAAAACGCGTACAGTGCGGCGCCATGTGTCGCGCCCACGCGTTTCAACTGAATTTGCCTCCCGTTCCCGCCGTGGCTGGCGCTCGCGGGCGGCAGCGCGCGTAGCCCCCGTGGCAGACCTCGATGCCAAGGCTTACCGTGGCCGCTCGTGAGCCGTCAGCCCTCGCACGGGGGGCCGATGTGCGAGCCACGGATGCGTTCGCCTATTCCAATTACCGCCGGTTCTTTGTTGGCCAATCGCTCTCAAACGTAGGAACCTGGTTCCAGCTCCTGGCACAGGCGCTGCTCGTCCTGAAAATCACCGGTCGCGCCTCCTCGCTCGGGGAGGTGATGGCGCTGCAGACTTTGCCGATGCTGTGCTTCGGGCCTTTCATCGGACCGTTCCTTGACCGTACGGACATCCACCGACTCTTGATGATCGTGTCGGTCGTCGCCGGAGTCGAAGCCGCCCTGCTCGGAGTTCTCACGGCGACCCATGAGGTGAACATCGCCTGGATCCTCGGCCTCTCATTGATCGTCGGGTTCGCGCAGATGTTTACGCAGCCTTCAAATCAGACCTTTCTGCCGCGGCTCGTCCCGCGAGCTGCGATTCCGAGCGCGGTGGGTTACAACTCCGTTCAGATGACGATCGGCCGGCTCGCAGGGCCGGCTGCGGCGGCGCTGCTGTATGCGTGGAAGGGCGCCGGGGCCTGTTACTTCGTGAACGCGGGGTCTTACGCGATCGTCCTGATCTCGCTACTTTCGCTGCGCCGCTCGGCGCTCCAACCCAGGGTCGCCACGCGACGCAGTCCCCGGCAGTTCGCTGAGGCATTCGCGTTCGTGCGCTCATCGACGCTCCACAAGGAGCAGCTCGGAGCCAACGTCGTGATCGGCTGCTTCGCCTTCAACTTTCCGATCTTCTTCTCATCGTTCACCCAGCAGGTGCTGCACTCCGGCTCATTCAGTTTCGGCCTGGCGGAAACAGCCAACGCAGCGGGCGCGCTGGTGATGGGACTGATTCTCTCGCGGAAGCTGCGCAACCCCACCAGACGCACTTACCTGCTCGCCTGCTGCTTCCTCGGCGGGACGCTGGTCAACGCGGGATTGGCGCCGAACATGGTGGTCTTCACCGTCGACATGGTGGTGTTCGGTTTCTCCGTCGTGACCTACCAGATCTCGAATCAGATCATTCTCCAAAAGAACACCCCGCCATCGAGACTCGGGAGCGTGATGGCGCTGTCGTCCTACGGCAGCCAGGGGACGACGCCGATCGGTTCATTGGTAACCGGATGGCTGATCGCGCTTGGCACCGCCCGGCTGGCACTCGTCGTCGGCGGATCCGCCGCGATCCTGGCCGCCATCGTCCTATTCCTGATCACCTCGAGATCAGCGCGGACCGCAGGCGAGGCTCGGGTCAATCGAGTCGACGGCGCCGTCGCGGACTATTTCCGCGTTCATCCGGTGTCGGTGCCGGAGAATCCCGTCGAGGACTGAGGTGCCTTGAGCACTAACTTGATTGGGATTGTGGATAAGATCCGCGCATGTCCCAGACCTCTCCAGACGTTTCAACCACAGTGCGCCCTACCAAGCGGCTGCAGCTCGGATTTCTAAATAACGTCCCGTTCAGCGAGTTCGCCCCCGGCGGCATGGGGCAGGGACTGAAGGAAGCTATGGAGCTGTTCGGGATCGCCGAGGAGCTGGGCTACGACGTCGGTTGGGTCCGGAATCGCCACTTCGACAACTACCTCGCCTCACCGCTGACCCTGCTGACAGCGGCGGCTCAGAAGACCGAGCGCATCCGGCTCGGTACGGCAATCATCCCGGTCGGGTATGAGAACCCGATCCGCTTGGCCGAGGACGCCGCGGTCGCTGACCTGCTCTCCGATCAGCGCATCGAACTCGGAATCGCTACCGGCTTCAACTCGTTCCCCGACATCTTCGGAACGCCATACGACCTCGAGACCTGGAAGAGCAAGGCCTACGACCGCGTCACCGCGACAGTTGAGGCGATCGAAGGCAAGGTTCTCGGCAGCAGCGCCGATGGTAGCTTCGAGTTCATCGTGCGACCGCACAGCCCTACGCTGCGTGATCGCATCTGGTACGGACCCGGCGGAGTCGCCTCAACAGCTCGTGCGGGCCGTGACGGGTTCGACCTGCAGCTGTCCGCCATCGCTCCCCACATCGACCTGCCGTTTGATCAGGCTCAGCTGAGGCAGATTGAGGCGCTTCGTCAAAACTGGACTCGCACCGACCGCGATCCCAGGGTGTCGACCTCACGTCTGTTCTTCCCGTTTCGCAACGAGAGCCAGCGCAAGCTCTACCAGGAGTATGCGGACCTGCGCGGCGAGCAGGGCGCAGCGGCTTCGCGCCCGAAGGGCTCCATCCCGCACGGGTCGAGGCCGATTCCCGCAGTGGTTGGCCTCGCCGGTCCCGATGGAAAGCCCAAGTACGATGCCCCAGGCCTGATGAGCCCGGTCGTGGTGGGAGAGCCGGCGGAGATAGTCGATTACCTGCGCAGCGACGCGGCAGTGGCTGAATCCGACCAGCTGAACATCTTTCTGCCGCCGGGCTTCAGCCAGACCCAGTACATAGAACTGTTGGAGAACATCGCCCAGGATGTAGCCGGCGAGCTCGGTTGGGCTCCAGCCAACACCGTGGTCCGTTAGGAGGACTTTTCATGTTTGGAGACATCATTCAGCCAACGCATCTGCTGATCATCCTGGTGGTCGCGTTGCTGGTTCTCGGCCCGAAGCGGCTGCCGGAGGTTGGTCGTTCGCTGGGCAAGTCAATCCATGGCTTCCGCGGCGCGCTGGCCGGTGTAGAGGAGGAGGCGTCTGCGTTGCTGAAGCACGACTCTGCCGCCCCGGCCTCGGCAAACGTCGCCGATCCGGTGGCGACACTCACGGCGGAACCGGCGCCGTAGGCTCAGGTCCCGCTGGGCCGCCGCCGAGGGTCGGGTCGGCGGCCGTATGTACGATTTAGGGCAGGCGTGAACGGCCTCGCTGCAAGCGCCACTCCGGAGGCTGGTTGCGCGGTACCTGACATCGAGCTGACGGTTCTTGAACTACATTCACCACCATGCAGCTTGAATTACTCCAGATAAGCAGCCATCGATGATCTTCAGGCAGATCATCAACCCGGACCTCGGCTGTGCCTCCTACCTGATCGGCGACGACAAATCCGGCGTTGCCGCGGTCGTCGACCCGCGCCTTGAGATCGACGAGTACCTCGAGCTCGCGGCATACCTCGGCGTACGAATCGAACACATCTTCGAGACGCACAACCACGCTGACCACATCTCTGGCCACGGCCGTCTCGCGGCCGCGACCGGAGCCACGATCCACATCCACAAGCTGGTCGCACCCGAGTTCGCGCACCAGCCGTTCGAGCACGGCGACGAGTTCGCGCTCGGGTCGCTGCGAGTCAAGGCGCTGCATACGCCTGGTCATCGGCCGGAGCACACCTGCTTCCTGCTGACCGACACGCGTCGCGGCGAGGACCCGTGGGCGGTGCTGACCGGCGACAGCCTCTTCGTCGGTGATGTCGCCCGCCCCGATCTGGCGGTCGAACGTACCGAGGGCGCGCGCGACATATTCCGCTCGCTTCAGGGGCAGCTGCTGGGCCTCCCGGACTACATCGAGGTCTGGCCCGGCCACTTGGGCGGCTCGATGTGCGGCGGTCCGGGCATGGACCTCAAGGGCTCCTCGACGATCGGCTTTGAACGCCACCACAACCACATGCTCGCGATCACCGATGAGCAGCAGTTCGTCAGCGAATCGATCGCGAGCCTCGGCGCCCAGCCACCGAACTTCAAGGCGATAGTCGCGCTCAACCACGGCCCATTGCTGACCGAGCCGCTGCGCCTGAACCTGCTCTCGACGGCTGAGCTCACGCGCCGTCTGCCGGACGGCGCGTTGGTAGTGGATATCCGCGACGAGAAGGCGTTCGCCGCGGGCCACATCCCCGCTTCGGTCTGGATCCCGCTGCGCAAGAGTGGCTTCGGGACCAAGCTGGCGTGGCTGGCGGCTGCGGCGCCGCAGATCGTGTTCGTCTGCGCGGAGGATCAGGACGCGGAGCTGGCCGGCGCCTTGGCGGGAGCCGTCGGGCTCGCCAGTCAAGTCACGGAGGGCGGTGTCCTGGCCGGCGGCGTGGCCGCGTGGAGTGCGGCGGAGCACCCGCTTGAGACGCTCGAGCGGGTGCCGACAGACGCGCTCGGTGCGCTGCTTGACGCCGACAGCTCCATACAACTTCTGGACGCGCGCGAGCGGGCTGAGTACGAGGCGGGGCACATTCCCGGTTCTGTACACGAGACCTGGCACGACATCGCTGGTGTGCCTGACGGGCTGGATCCGAACAAGCCGATCGCCGTGATCTGCGCGGCTGGTCTGCGGGCCGGCGTCGCGGCGTCACTGCTGCAGCATCACGGCGCTACCAAGGTGATCCATGTGGTCGACGGTGGCGTGCCCAAATGGGCGAGCCTCGGAGGTTCGTTGAGTTTTGGGGCGGACGCGCCCGAGCGCGCACTAGCCTGAGCTCATGGCTCATACCTCCCTTCACGAGACCCAAGCAGGATCATTCGGTGCCGCCGCTGCGCTCTACGAGCGGGCGCGGCCCACATACCCTTCCGAGGCGCTCGACTGGCTGCTGCCAGCTGGTTCACCTGAGGTTCTCGATCTCGGTGCCGGGACCGGCAAGCTCACCCGACTGATCGCGGAGCGCGGTCTCCATGTCGAGGCGGTGGATCCGTCAGAGCAGATGCTCGCGGAGCTGGAGCAGGTGCTTCCCGAGGTCCCCACGCACATCGGCAGCGCCGAACGGATCCCGGTTGCCGACGAGAGCTTTGACGCCGTTCTGGTCGCGCAGGCCTGGCACTGGGTCGACGTTCCGAGGGCGGCTGCCGAGGTTGCGCGGGTGTTGCGGCCAGGCGGTCAACTCGGCCTGATCTGGAACGACCGCGATGATCGCGTCGGCTGGGTCC
>Ga0302314_10006215_pt1 | contig 21703 bp, 19 predicted proteins | sample III_Palsa_N2_3_FD_200533 | JGI IMG/M metagenome (GOLD analysis project Ga0302314, IMG submission 200533) | Peat permafrost microbial communities from Stordalen Mire near Abisko, Sweden - III_Palsa_N2_3 | ecosystem: Environmental > Terrestrial > Soil > Palsa > Peat permafrost | place: Sweden...
GCAGTTTTCCGCCGTTTTTCGAGCCTGGTTGTAAGGTAGGACATAACCTGTCGACGAACATTCAAAATGAAAAGAAAATTGTCGGGATGACACCATAAGTTGTCGATTGATTGGGTATAAGCTGTCGACACCCGTCCGCTGCGAGCATAAGCTGTCGATGAAGGGACTAGCGTTTATTGTGACGTTTCCGCTTCACGTGCGTCGCACCAGGAATGACCAGGGCTGACCGGTGAAGGGTCCATCGCCTGACGGTCTTCATGAAATTCGCCGGGTTCACTCCCATCTGCGTGGCAGCGTCTCGACGATCGTCCATCGTCGGCGACCCAATCTCGAGAAAGGCCCTGAGGATCGCCAGCCGCCGGCTCGTTTCCGCGAGCCTTGTCGGCGCGACGCCGGCCATGTCGACGTCGCCCCGCAACGCCTCCAGCGCGTTCGCTCTGTCCTCAGGCGTGATCTTCGGCAGGTCTCCTTGTAGGAGCGCCACATTGCGATGGCGTCGCCAGTCGGCCGACATGATCAGCAGACTGTTCACGGAGAGCCCCAGCTCGGCCGCAAATCTCGCGTTGGTGGCTTCGTCGCGACGATCGAGCGTGATGAAGCGCTCGAGGATGTCGGCGCGCCGTTCGGCTTCCGACCGCTTCATGTCGCGCTTGACGGTAGACGGGGTGGTCGCGTCCAGGCGAAGCCCGGAATCATCTTGGACCAGCACCGAGCGCCAGTCCGCGGACGACATCCTATCGAGGACGGTGGGATCTGTCCTGAAGAGGATTTGTCCGGACTCCCGCTGCACGAGATCGACAATTCCGCGCATGGAGAAGTTTGGCGCATCATGCTGGCTATCCCGCCAATCGATGCCGCCCGCCTGACCGAGCGCGCGTAGCAAGTCACGCCGAGGCATCTCGCGACCCCAGAGTTGCGGAACGAAGGAGGGCCGTCGTGTGAATTGGTTGTCGACGAGCTGGATGGCGGTCTTGCATAGCAGCCGCCGTCTCTCGAAATCGGCAATGTGGATGAGACGGGAGGCCATGCCCTCTGTTTGAGGGCCGGCGTCACGAGATCGGATGCGACCTGAGAACACGTCCTGGTAGAATTCGCGTTGCCGATAGAAGGGCCCTCGCTTTCCGCTGGCAGTGAGTGACGGGACGTAGTCGTCGTCGCAACCACCGCCTTCACCGATCGCCTTCACTCGTTCCAGCAGGGCGTCGAAGTCGGTTCGACGGACAAGTACGTGTCCGTCGACGTGTTGAACGGTTCCGATCAGGCCTGCCTCGAAGCTCGCGGCGAGATGGCGATCCGCTCCGACGTGCATTCGAGAGGCGAACTCGATTGCCGGGACGAAGGTCTTGACCTCGAGTGGACCGTCGGTCGACGCGCTGGGCGTATTTTCCAGGTTCGCGTAGAAGCTCGACTCGCTCAGAACGGTACGTTGATGCGGAACATAGCCAAGGGTGGTGCGAATGTAACCATTCCGCGCCTCCTCCGCGAACGCGATTTCGCGGCCCCTATGATCGACGAAGGGGCGGATCGCATACCTTCCTGCCGGAGACGCGAAGCGGCGAGCCAGGGTGGTCGCCTGAGCCTTGCTGACGTGTCGGTCGACGAGGCGTTCGAGGACCTCGAGGTAGGGAGCGGGCCAGTCCGCCAAGCAGGTAGCGGCCGCCAGCGCGATCTCACGATCATCGGAAAGCCGCCGACCCTGCTGCATGATCCAGACGTTTCTCGGGTCGCCGGGATGGCCGGTCTCGGCCTCGATTCTCTCCAGGACGACGCTGACGCCAAGTCTTTCGACCACCGCGGCGCGTGCACTGAGCGTCTCCGTATTCAGACCAGTCGGAAGCGTTGAGGTCTCCGCACCGGGCGTGGCCTCGAGCAGCGACGAGATCAGCAACTCACGCGCGTCCGCAGGCTCTTGGGGTAGGTCCGAATAGGGCAGCCCGCATCTGGAGCACGCCCAGGGCGCACCGGATCCGTTGACCAGGCGCGGGGCGCCGCACGCGCATCCGTCGGTCAGTCGAAGGCGATGACGCACGCACGCGGTGATCGATCTTATGCCGAAGCGCTTGGATAGGAAGCCCTCCTCGCGGATGCATCCGGAGCAGGACCGTAGGTGCATAAAGTCGAACTGGCTCGCGCCGATGTCCGAGCCGTTGATCCGCACAAGGTGGCGGCGGTCATAACCTCGATCGTCAAGTTCAAGAGCGGCGAGGCGCTCTTTGGGAAGATCGGCGGCACGGAGAATCGCAGGCCATGAGCCCTCCGCCGACGTAATGTGCTCAGGCGGCAGGCGGAGCCATGACGCAAGCTCCGCGAGTGTGGTCGCGCCATTGGCGACGGCCAGGCGTCTAACGTAGCTGCCCAGGTGCTCGCCGCGCGCCGGGAATGGGACCTTGGAAAGAGGCGCCGGTTGAGGTGGGAGTTCATCGAAGGGCCGCCGCATCGCCTGTTGTGATAAGTGAGATTGGTTAGCGTCCCGTTGATGATAGATCCTCGGTCCGAACGCTGCGCAGCGGAGCTTTGCTTTCGGCTGCTGGAAAAGGATACTACCGCGGTTCGGCGCCGTTACGGTGGCCGACTCGACTGGGCGACATGCAGCTAAGGAAGACATCCGCCTTCGTTCTATACGTCGGATCCTACCTGCCGCTGGGGCTAATACTTCTCGTCCAGGATGCTGATCCCGGAGCGATGAAGGCCGGACCGTGCGCGCCATCGGACTGGAGCGGCTCGGGCTGCCACATGCCGCTGCTGCATCCGTGGTTTTCGCTCGCGACGGTTGGTTCATGCGTCGCCTGTCTCCTCGCGACGCTATGGACGCTTGGCGCGGTATCAGCGCCGCGGCAAGTTAGGATAGTAGAGGCGAAGCACATACCGGCGGATCTCATCAACTACGCGATGCCCTACATCGTCTCGTTCATGGGGCTCGACTTCGCGTCACCGACCAAGCTGGCGGGCTTCGGCGTATTCCTCCTGTGGATCTTTTGGATCACCTACCGGTCGGGTCAGACTGTTATGAATCCGATCCTGATCGCATTCGGCTGGAGACTCTTCGAGATCAAGTATAGCTATCTCCAGAGCGGAGACGTGCTGATTGGTCGGGCGCTGTCTAAAGGCTATGTCGAGCCGGGCAGGATCTACCGCCAAGGCAGCTTGCAAGACGTGATGATCGTCCGAGAGTCGGGTTAGAGGGGGAAGAATGGCCGGTTTGGATAGTGTGAAGGCGTTCAATCTCGCCCAGGCTGATCTGACGGTCTGGGTCTATAAGAAGTCGACGCGCGATGGCCAGCCCGTCTTCAATGGTCACTGGGTCGGCATCACGGATGATCTCGCTGCCGCATTGAGGGAAGCCGTGACTGGCGCGCTGGCTGCGGTGACGGAGACGATCGACTACGACATTCTGGCCCAGAACCACGAGACGAGCGTGCTGACGCTTGGCGCTGACGAGACTTACATAGCGCTGATCGAGGGGCAGGCCGCGAACCCGACCGAGGCGAGGAAGGTCACGAAGCTCAAACAGATCGCCAATTCGCATTTTTACATGCTTCGCTTCGCGAGCGAGGAGGGAACCCTGCTGGCGGTGCGCAAGACGGACGCCACATGGAGCACGCGGCGCTCGTCGAGCAAGCTGCGGGTTGTCTTCGCAGATGAGGAACTCGACGTCGACGAGCGTCCGGCTTTCAGCATCGAGCCCTTTTTCGATTTCTTCGCGTTCGATGGCGAGGTCCTCGTCTCCAACAAGGGGCGGTTCGAATCGGTTTTGGCCTATCGCGCAGGGCATGTGGAGGCGTTTCAGGCACTCGTGGTGGATCAGGAGTTCAGTGGCATGTTCTCAGATGTCGCGGCGATCACGGAATTCGTCGGGGACAACAAGATCCAGCTTCGTCGGGCGATCGCGATACGCGAGAAGGGGCATTTTAGGGACCCGGTCTTCATGGAGAAGCTGCGCGCCGAATGCGCTGCGATGAACCTCGCCATCGCCTTTGATGATCAGGGACGCATCGTTCCGACGCCCGAAAGCTGCCGGGACATCTTTCAAGCCCTGCTCGATCACCGTCTCGACTCACGGCTTTCGCTTCGGATGTATGACGTGCAGAGCACCGAGCCGGTGGGGTGACGGATCTCGACCACCCGCGACGCGTCCCGCGATCCGGCGGGGCGATACCGACAGATTTATGATCGGTGTCGTGACGGGGCGAGATCAGGAAGGCGGGCAGCGGCGTCTGGAGATCGTGCCTCAGGTGCCACGAAGGTCCTCTTGCGGCCGAAGCCCGAGCTCGAAGGCGGCGCGCCTGGAGCCTTTGCAGAAATCTTGTCGGCGTGGATCCGGCGGGCGTGCGCGATCCAGTTTGCAACGTCGTCTTCGTCCGCCTTTAGTAGGTTCAGCGGCACGAGAAGCGACTTTTGGTCGTCGCCGGTCCTGAACCGAACGCGGACGGAGCGCCGCGTTCGCCTTCTGTAGGTCGTCGACCGCGTGTCGATCACCAGGATGTCCCGCCACGGCACCTCTTGTTTCCGCACGATCGTGCGGACGAAGATACCGTCTTCGCCGACGCGAAGGGCGACCCTATCGCTCGCGGCGACCATCGCCATGCAGAAGGCGCCGAAAAGAAACAATCCCGCGCACGCTAAGGCGAATGACCACCGGCCGGTCGGTCCGATCTCGTAGAGGAAGGCATTCCAAGGTCCGGCACTATGTCCTGATGCGATGCTTCTATCGAAGGGAATCAAGCCCGCACCCATGCATAGCAGCATGCAGCCCGACGCCAGCTTCATCAGTTTTCCGACCGAGAAGTCCAGTTGCGGTGTAGATCCATGATCCATTGGGGGCCGTATCCTCGATCTTGAAGAAGTTCGATGCCGATCTGATCAGAAGTCGTTGGACAGTTCGGGCGCCCGGAGCGCTCGACCGGCCTGCCAGCGCGGCCACGCCCGGATGGCGAACAGGGCAAGCGCAACGCAGCCGAAGGCAAGGCCGAGCGGAAGGCGTGCCGCCTCGGCGGCGAAGGGCAGCGGATCGACGCCGAGCAGGTGGACGCAGGACACTGCCGCGCAGAACCCGAGCAGCATCGCGAGCTGGAATCTTACGCCGCGGCCACGGAGATCGTAGGCCAAGCGCTGGATCGGGCGGATCAGCGGTCCGCCGGCTAGGCGTGTCTGGTTGAGTAGCGTCAGCGCCCTTTCATGCGATCCGTTGCCCAGCAACCATTCGGCGTGTTGTCGCGCGTGGTCCCATTCCCCGGCCTGCCAGCACAGCTGGCCAGCTAGCAGCCGAGCGTCCGCGAAGCCCGGATCGATGGCCACGCACTCGTCGATAATGCGTCGTGCCGTCCTAGGATCGCCGGAGTCGAGAGCGTGCCGGGCGAGATCGACGCGCGGGGGCAGGTATTCAGGAGCCAGCCGGACGGCCTCCTTCCAATGGCTCACGCACTCGGGCTCCGCGCGCCGCCGGATCCTTGATCGCCTTTCGGCGCCGCATGGTTCTGCGTCGCGGAGGCGTCGGCCGAGACCGTGATGGGATTCGGCGCTGTCGGGAGCTAGCCGCACCGCCTCCCGCGACCGCTCGATCGCAGCGCGATGGCGGCCGATGCGGGAGAGGATCTCGGCGTGCAGCCTCACGCCTTCGGCGTCTTCCATGGCGCCCCCCGCCAGGAGCGCCGCCTCGGCTTCCCAGGGATCGCCTTTGCGCAGCAGCACGACAGCCAGGACCCGGTGCGCTCGTTTGGATTCCGGCTCGGCCGCCAGCGCCTCCGTCACTGCCGCAAGCGCCGCGGGAAACGATCCCATGCGGCTTGTCACCAGCGCCTTGTTGAGAAGGCCCTCTATGCTCATTGCCCGTGCTTGTTCAGGAACTCGAGCATCTCGTCGTATATGCCGCCGTCGTTGGCGTATTTCGCGTAGTTGCGGGCCGTGGCCAGCCACTCGCGTGTCGAGGGGCGCACGTCGTCGAGCGCGTCCACGAGATGCGCCTGGCGAAGGGGAATGTCCTCTCCCGTCCGCAGCGAGTCCTCGATCGCTTCGTCCACCGCGCTCTCGACGAGGGCCCGCAGATCGGCACCGGAGAACCAGGTGGTCCGCCCGACCAGCTGATTGATGTCTAGCGTCTCGCCGATGGGCATCCGGGCGAGCAGGGAGGCGAGGATGGAGCGACGCGCCTCCCGGTCGGGCGGCGGGACGAAGAGAGTCCGGTCGAAACGGCCTGGCCGGCGGAAGGCCGTATCGACGGCCCATGGCGTGTTCGTGGCCGCCGCGACGAAGATGCCGTCGTTGCGCTCCGCCATTCCGTCGAACGCCGTCAGGAACGTCGAGACGATGGATGCCTGGAGCGGGGTGCCGTGACCCCTCCGGCCGGCCAGCGCCTCGACCTCGTCGAAGAACAGGATGCACGGCTTCATGTCGCGCGCCTCGTCGAAGGCGTTGGCTATCCGCTTCTCCGAACCGCCTATGCTGTTCACCAGGATCTGCGCGACTTCGACGGCGACGATGCGGGCCTTGGCCTCGACGGCCGCAGCCTTCACGATCATGGTCTTGCCGCAGCCCGGGGGGCCGTAGAGCAGGACGCCGCCGCCGGAGCGGCGACCGAACCTAGCGAGGATGCCGTGATGCTGCTGAGGATCGATCAGCTTGCGACGGAGCTGCTTCTTGACGTGTTCCAGGCCGCCCACGTCTTGGAAGCCGCCCGCCGTGTCCGCCGTCGACGCTTCTCGCGCATTGCGAAGATGGATCACGTTGCTCCCGCAAGCCTCGGGGCGGGCGAATTCGTCGAGCTCGCGCCGGGCATTCGTGTCCGTCGGCAATGCTGCGACGACCATTTCGGCTCTTGAACGACGAACCGTGCTCGTAGCCGCGTCTCGTAGCATGCGCGCGAAGAGTTGGGAGCTCGGGTCGCGGCGCACCGCCGATACGAGATCCTCGAAATCCTGGTCGGACGTATCCATTGGCGGCGCATCTCCGGGCGGTTCTACCGGGCTACGCGGGCCAGGTTAGAGGGCGGTTAACGACCGTACTGCGCTCGCCGCGCCGATCTGTTCGGCGTGGAGTGTCGGACGCGATGATCGCGAGATTACTGAGGGCGGCCCTCAGGATGCAATCGCTCGATAGGGTCAGCATCTCGCCGTCGAGGATGCGTCGCCTCGCTTGAACACATCGGCCCAATCGTCAGCTTCAGACGGCTGCAAGGACGTGACGGCGTCCTTAGTGGTCTTAGGCTCGCGATCGTATGCGGTAGTCCTCTCCGTCACTTCGTTCGCAGCCGGCCTCGGCGTTCGCCGGAAATGCGATGGTGACGCAGGCAACTGCGGCGCGGCGGCTTGGTTGCTACATTTGGCCCGGGGATGCGGGGCCATCCTTTAGAAACCTCGGTAGATCGGCGACCGGCGGAACGGCGGCCCCGCCGGGCGGTCGACCTCCACCAGCGCGAGGCCGTTATCCCCGAAGCTCTCTGAGCTGTCGAACCGGGGCGGTATTACGATCCGTCCGTGCCGGTCGACGTATCCCAGCTTGTCGCCGAGCGCGACGCTGGCGAGGCCATTGGGGGCGAAGGCCCGGGCTCCGTCGAACTGCGGCTGGATCACGAACCGGCCCTTCTTGTCGATGTAGCCCCACTTGCCGGCGACCTCCACGGCGGCCGTCCCATTGGCCGAGAAGTCGCTCTCCGCGTCAAACTTGGGCGGGATCACGGTGCGTCCGTGCTCGTCGATGAAGCCCCGGTCGATGTGATCAGGACCTGCCTGGGCGAGGCCGTGGCTGAAATTGGCGAAGACCTTCATGCCCGGATCCAAGGTGGCGACCGTTCGGCCGTTCTGATCGATGAAGGACTGCCGACCATCGAGCATGACGGCGGCGAGGCCGTGCGGAGCCCATCTGCCGAAGTCCAGCGCATCGTCGTATCTGGCAGGAATGACGAGAGCCCCGGTCCCGTCCACGTAGCCCCATTTCCCGCCGGTCTCGACAGCGGCCAGTCCGTTGGCGGCAAACATGCGGGCCAGATCAAACCGTGCCGGTATTCGCATCGCCCCGGTCAGGTCCATGTATCCCTCGAGGCCATGATCAATCGGACTGAAGACGTAAAGACCGTTGGGAGAGACGTCGGGGATCCCACGATCTCGGGGCCCGATGAGAAACCGCCCCCTGGTATCGATGAGTGCCCATGTCGGCGGAAAGCTCGATGCGCTGCCGACGACGACGCGTGCATGGCCGCTCGGCAGGAAGCGGTCGGCGTCTGCGAAGAGGGGCGGGATCCGCATGACGCCGTGACGATCGATGTAGCCTATATGTCCACGCTCGCCGACCGGCTCGAGGCCGTGCTCAAAGACATGCGGATTGATCGAATCTGGAGCGGCGAACCACGTCGGGAGCAACATCGCGCCGTGGTCGTTGAAGAAGGCCTCTCGGTCCCGGCGACGGACCGCGATGATCGGGCCGGAGCAGGATGTGATCCGATCGTAGATCGGCGGGATCACGTATCGGCCGGCCGCGTCGATGCAGCCGAACTTCCCGCGGGGCGGGGGTGGCGGCGTCAGGGCTTGGGCCTGCGGCGGCGCTAACGGCGTCATGGTCGCGGAGAGCACGAGAGCGATCGCGGCGACGCGGCGCGCGAGCCGCCGCGCAATGCCCGAAGCGTCTCGCGGGCACTCTGCGATCAACCTCCCTGCTCGTTGCATAATGGGATCCACCATGCCTCCCCCCTATCACTGTATCCGGTGGAGATTTCTTATCTCTCCGGGGTTCCGGCCATCGCGGCGGCGGCCTGCGCCTTCCCCAGTTGATAGGCGCGCGTCGCCTCCACCGGAACCGTTTGCGCAGCGTTGGACTGCACGGCGGTCGCCGGCTCGTGAGACGACGGAATCCTCCAATTGACCGAGCCGAGATAGGCCCCGCTTCTCCCTGAAGCGAAGCGTGCTCGCGCCTTCATCAGCCGGCAGGCCGCGTCGTCCAGTTCCGCGTATCCGCTCGATGCCGTCACCGTGCAGACCGTCGCACGTCCATCGACGCCGAATGCCAGGCGGAATGATGTTCGGCCTTCATGGTTCATTCGCACCGCATAAGCCGGATAGTCCTCGGGATTGAATGTAACCGAGCCTCCGCCGGCGAGGCGGGTCGGTCGGCCCTGCTCCTGTGACGGATGCTTGGCGATCAGCAGATGCGCGAGCAGCACCTCGCGCTGCGTCATGGGAACGAACAGCCGGCTTTCTCGGATCGACTCGTCGAGATAGGGATGGTCCACCGCGCCCGGCCGCATGTTGGCGCGAGCCTGCTCCGCCGTGTCGCGCAGCATCGCCGCGAGTGCGAGCCAGATGGTGTTCTCCCGCGAGACCGCGATCTTCGCCGCGGCCCACTCCGGCCCGGACGAGTTCGCGGGGACGGCCTCGAGCTTGGCGATGGCGTCGTCCAGCGCAGGCGGCAGATCCCGGTATAGCACGTCGAACCGCGCACGTACGCCGGAGACGTTCTCTTCTCCGACTTGTGTCTGAGCAACAGCGCTGGTGGCGCTGATTAGCGCCGTGAGGAAGATCAGCTGTTTTCGCATCGGGCCCCCGTCGTGCCGTGCGTCAACACCCGGCTTTTCCCATCCGCACTCTAGGTTCCAAACGTGACCCGAGCGTAAACGCGTCCTGGTGGACCTCGCAGCCGAGAACGGATGCTCTTCGCTCGAGCCTCGCCTGCTTGGTCCCAATGCCTGTGCAGGAGGTGTCGATACGCGGCCTGATGGCAGACGGAACCGGAGCGGGCTTCGGTGCCTACGGGGTCTTGGCATGATAACACCATTGGCGTAGCGTCCGTCTCATCCGTCGAGAGGCGGGTCGAGGCGTCGAAACCTTGCGAGAGAGATCGGTCGAAAGACCGCCGGTTGCTCCTTTGCGACCGGGTGGCGGGCGTTATGTCCAGGCCACCCGGCTAAAGGCGTCCGCGCCCGCTCTCGTGGGTTTCGAACACCCGGTTCCACAGGACCGGCGTCGCCTCGTTCATGACGGGCGACGCCGCCGGTGATGCGGCTCGCCTCAACGCAGGGGTCGCTTGCTATGCCGATGGAAGCCCAGCCACCGCCTCCGCCACATGCCTTGCGATGCTTCGGCATCTGACGGCGTAGCCTGCCGCGCATTGCTCGCGGCAACTCAGGAACATCGACGATCGAGGCAAGCCGCGCCGGGACCTCGTCTCGGCGGACGACGGCGTGCGCCATCATCCAGGAGACCGACATGAATCCGAACATCACTACCGCCGCGGCGGCCGCGCTGCTCGTGACGCTGCCGTCGTGCGGAAGCTCCGCACCGCCGAGGGGAAGGGCGGCGGCGGCACCGGTCGGCCCGGCGGCCGCGGCCGAAGCTGCGCCATACCGCATGTCAGGGGCGGCGCTGATGATGACGCCGGATCAGGTTCGGTCCGCCCTCGAAGCCGACGGATACAGGTGGAAGCCGGATGATCACGGCACCCATCTGATGCCCCCGTTCGATGTGCAGGTTCAGGAGCGCATCACCGGTAAGGCGGTGGCGCATCCGACGAACGAGCCGCACATCCAGCCTTGGACGAAGGGGCGCGAGACGCTGCGCGTGACATACGGGGCCTTCCCCGACGGTCCACGAGCGGTCTGGTATCACTGGGAGACCGAGGACCCGTCGCCGTCCGCCGACGAGATACAGGCGACGCTGGCGAAGCGCTACGGCGCGGGCTGGCGTCTGAAGCTGTTCCTGCCGCCGATGTGGTGCTCGCCGATGCCATGCTCCGACGCTTCGGCTAAGCTCATGGCGGTCGGTCGGCAGATCGATCTGACCGCGCCTGTGGCGCTCAGCGGCGACCATTTCGACTACGAGCGGATCGAGGCGGCGGCGCGCGCCCGTCAGGGCGACAAGCATGGATCGTTCTGATTCTTCTCGTCCGGCGCGACGCCGTCGCGCGGCTGCCGACCTTTCGGAGATCGCATAATGGGGTTCTTCTTGGGATTTCTGCTGGGCAGCCGCGGCCCGTCAGACTCGTTCTGGCGCGGCCTGTTCCTCATGATGGCGTGGGGACTGCCGCTCGCCTTCGGCAAGCTGGTCGCCGTCAACGCGGCGTCCTCGTTCTACGCCTGGGCGTCACTCGCGGCCTACGCGGCGATGATCGTGTTCACGCTCTACAGGCCGGCGACGTCGTCGCTGAAGCTGGGGCTGATCGACGGCGCGATCATGTGGTCGCGGCTGATCGTTATCGTCTTCGCAGTGGGCGCCGTCTGGAACCTGTCCGATGCGGGGTTTTTGCTCTGGCGAACGGGTCGTGGCATGTGGCGCGACCTCGCCTGGTGCGGGGTGGCCATCGGGTTCGAGCTGCTCATTCGATGGTGGATCCGGCGCGACGTAACCTTGCGCAACGTAATCTTCGACTGAGCGCCGGCAGCGGCGTCTCGGGTGGAAAGGCAGCCGCTTGAAACGCCGCAACCGGCGGTCCAACATCCCGGCATGACGGAGTTCGCGCTTCAACGGTCGAGGGGCGGCGTGGCGCTGCCCATGTCCGTTCTGTCCTTCGCCTCGTCGGCGGAAGCGAGGCGGCGCGCGATCGAGATGATCGAAGCCGAAGACTTGGACATTGTCCGCCTATGGGCGGGTGGCATGGAAGTGATCGAGATCCGACGGCCGGCACCGCCGAAACCCGCATCCTCCGCTACCTCGGCGGCTCACGAGCGGGCCGACCGGATGCTCGCACTGCGGCGCCAAGGATTGACGACCCGCGCGATCGCGGACGAGTTCGCGGTCAGCAAGGGGCGGGCCGACGAGCTGGTCGCCACCGCCGCGCGTAGGGCCGAGATGTTCAAGACGCAGCCGAACCGGGCCGTGCTGTCCAACCGCGCACTGCAAGCCATCCGCCAGCTTGTGGACGAAGCGGAAGAGGACGTCGCCGAGCGCGACGCCCGGCTTCCGTCAAGGGTTGCTGCGCTCACGCGTCGGGAGATCGGAAGCGTGCCGAATATCGGCGCGGGAACGGTGGCGGAGATCGAAGCGTGGCTCTGGGAAAGGGGATTGTCGCTGGCATAGCGGTCCGCGACGAGGTCGGGCGCAGCGCCACCACCGATTAAGGTTTCGGGGCGTAGGTCCCTGAGCTTCGTCAGAAGGCGAAGATTATGCCTCGGACAGTCGAAGTAGGCTTGCCAACATCGGCATGACGCTATTTGCGGCCTGCAATGCGGTCGCCGGGGCCACGCCGGACATATCTTGGGTTGCTCACGCAACCACCACGGCCGCCCAGCGGGTCATTTGACGGCAACGCCGGAGGCGCTTTACGGCGTCTTCGGCCTCACCGCGGGCGATCACCGGCATTTGTTGAAGAAGCTGGTGATCCTGCTCAAGGCCATCAGAATGACGCTGAGCGCCTCCGATCGCGCCGGGGCAAAGATCAACCTAACCAACAGGCTGCTCCAACGAGGCGGCCGACACAATGGTTCGGAACTGGCCGCTGATCTCGGGATGGCGCCGTTCGAGATAGGCGGAGATGTGCTCGTTGCCGAGCAGCCTGCCGACATAGCCCGAAGCGACGACCAAGCTGAGCACGTCGTCGCCGAAGGCGTCCTCGACGGCCTTCATGTCGCGCGTGAGGTTCTCCATCTCGCGCTCCATCTTGGCCATCTGCTCCGGGCTGAGGCCGCCGACTCGCTTCTTGCGATCGGGCTTCGCAAGATCTTCCTGCTTGGTCCCGGCCAGTAGCGCCTTGACGTAGGATAGAGAGAAGTTGTTGGCCGAGACCATGAGTTCGACGACCTCGATCTGGCGCGGCGCCTTCATCTTCCTCAGCACCTCGAAGGTAAGGGTGTTCATCGGCCGGTCTTTGAGGATTTCGACGACCTCGGGGGAGATGCCGTTGAGGAGGTTCTGTCGCCGGCGGACGACGTTGACGTCGACGGCGAACGCTTTGGCGATCACCTCCTCCGAGGCACCGCGCTTGATCGCGCGGTCGATCATGTAATGCTCCTGGACGGTGGCGAGCCGGTTGATCCGCTTGTTGTAGGTGAAGGCCTCGTCGTCGTCCGCGAGGATGCAGCGGACCGTCTCGTCGCCGCGCGCCAGCAGTGCGTGATGGCGGAGATGGCCGTCGAGGAGGAGATAGGGCTGCCCGCGCTTCTGCTTGGCCACCACGAGCGGCTCGGCGAGGCCGACTGTATTGATGGACGAGACGATCCGCGCATACTTTCGTGACGTGAGGATCTGCGGCGGTATCTGTCGGAGCGGCAGGATGTCCGAGAGCCGGAGCTCGAGGATCTTGTTGGCGAACGCGATGCGGACGTCGTCGGTCATCGTCAGGCCTTCGCGATGCCGATGCGCTCGGCGAGCGGAAGGGGGAGAGTCTCCATCGCCTCGGCGCGGAGCAGGGTCACGAAATGCTCTTCGGCGAGCAGCCGCTTCAGGGCGTTGACGACGAACAGGAGGCGGCTCTGGGTCAGGCTGGCTTTTCGGACGAGCTGCTTCTGGCGCTCGACCTCCTTCTGATAGGTCCGCACGAGCGAGGCCGCGGTCGGCTTGAGGCCCTTGTGCGGCTTGTAGACCGACTTCATCGCCTTGCCGGTCTGGCTGCGTTCGTCGACGATCCGCCGGATCGCGACGATCTGCGACGTGCCGATCATGCCCTTCTCGTAGGCATCGGCCAGCGCGCGCTGCACTTCGATGTCCGGCGCCATCGCTATCTCGTAGGCGACGCAGTGGGGAATGATGCCGCGCTCGACCGCGTTGAGGAGGCGTTCCTCGCCCTTGTCGAGCATGGTGCAGATGATCGACACGTATTCGTGGCTGATGCCGATTTTGTCGCCGACCTGCTGGAGGGTGTAGCCGCGGTCGCGCAGCGCCCCCACCTCGCGGACTAGCTCGAGCGGGCTGTGGTTGCGCCGAGCCATGTTCTCGACAAGGCTGAGGACGTAGGCCTCCTCGCGGGACACGTCGACGACGATCGCCGGTATCTGTTTCTGCTTGAGCGCGACGAAGGCCTCCAGGCGCCCTTGCCCGCAGACGAGGGCGTATCCGTCGTTGCTTGCAATGACGGTGATCGGCTTCTTGAGGCCAACCTTCGAGATGCTGTCGACAAGCTCGTCGAAGATCTTGCGGTTGCGCGCGCGCGGATTGAGAATCTCGATTGCGTCGACGGCAACCATGACGATGTCGGGCACGGGTTGGGTCATGCGGCATCTCCAAGATGGAAGCGGCGGGACAGGTGGTAGAGCGGGCCGAGATCGTCGGACCGGTATGCATCGAGGCGCATGCCGTTCTCGTCGGCCAGCCTCAGAGCGTTGCTGCCGCCGAGATCTAGCCAGGGCAGCAGATAGTAGTCGCGGGGATGCTCGTTTCCAGGCGCCATGCGGACGGCGACCGTGATGTCGGGCGCGAGGCTCGCGTCCAGGCGGATCTTCCAGCGGTTCGATCCGCTGGCCGTCTCGAAGCAGCGGGCAAGTACGAGGGAGACGGAGAACTCGTCATTGACGCGCATCAGGTCGGTCGCTGCGTCGATCGCGACGGCGCCGCCGATCCGTTCGATCTCCGCAACCGTGTCGGCGACGATGCCCGGATGCATCAACCGCAGAGTCCGGTTGGTCTCGAGGTAGCGGTAATCGCGACCCGGATCGTAGCCGATGAGGGAATAGGCCTTCACCAGGCTGCCGAAGCGGTGGCGGTATGCCGAAGACGAGGGCATCTCCTCGTCCTCGTCGATGACGAGCCCGGACAACGTCCCCGTCCGAAGCTGGAAGTCGCGCAGCAGCGTCAGCAGCTGTTCGTCCGTGAAGCGCCGGGAGCGCTCGGCGATGATGTGCTGGGCGGCTTCGAAGAAGTCGGCATCGACGATGGGCTCGAAGGCGCCGTCCCCGCGAACCCACATGTCTGGCGGGTTCACTACGCGCTTGCGCTTCAGCTTGAATGAGACCCGGTTATAGACGTTGTTGCCTATATACTTCTCGCTGGTCAGGATCTGATGGACCATGCCGCGCGTCCAGGCGTGCCCGAGGCCGGTGTCGATGCCGTCCTCGTTGAGCACGACGGCGATCTCGCGCTCGGATCGGCGCTGGAGGACGAAGATGCGGTAGATGCGGCGGACGACCTCCACCTCGTCGGGAGGGCCGGGCACGAGGATCACGCGGTCGGTCTGGAGGCTCTTCTGCTCGCCGCGGTCGAGCGGGGTCTTGCGCTGGTTGTGCTCGTCGACGAGGAAGCGGCGCAGGCCGTAGCCTGCTGGACCTCCTTGTCGGTAGCCGAGAGTGATGAGACGGCACTGGCCGGCGAACACCTTGGTCGAGAGCTCGCGGCTGTATTCGCCCGCCATCACGCGCTTGACGCTCTTGATGAGCGTGGAGCTGAGGCTTCCGTCGTTCTCGAACTGCTCGGCGCAGTAATGGACGGTGATGCCGGCCTGACGACAGATAAACTCATAGTAGGCGCTCTCGTCGGCGTCCTGGAAGCGACCCCAACGGCTGATGTCGTAGACCAGGATGGTGCTGTAGTCGGCGTTTCCGGTGCGCACGTCCTCGATCATTCGACGCAGCGCCTCGCGGCCGGCGATGCTGAGCCCGCTGCATCCTTCGTCGGCATAGGTGCGGACGATCTCCATGTCCTTGTGGACGGCGTAGGCGGCGATGGCGTCGGCCTGGTTCTGGGTCGAGTATTTCTGATTGTCCGTGGACATTCGGACGTATTGGGCGGCACGCGCCATCTCTGCCTTCTTATCATTCGTCGCCATTGCGCCTGACCCCGATCAGCAACCGATTCGATCTATGCGAAGCGACTGGTAGGATGTGGGAGCGTGGAATGTCGCTATCCGGAATGGACCGAAAACTTCCGCACCTGCCGCTAGGCGCGGACAAGGATCTGGCGAGGGAAATCGCGGCCGCGCTCCGGCGAGAATATGGCGATCTGCCCGCGACGGTGAAGCGGATCGCGCACCTGGCGAATGCCCGCGAGCGGACGGTGAAGAACTGGCTGGCGGGAAACAACGGCCCGTGCGGAGACAAGCTCGTCGCGCTGATGTGCCATTCGGATGAGGTGCTCGAGGTGGTGCTGAAGCTCAGCGGCCGTGCCGATCTCCTGCGTGCCGCTCGCATGGAGGATGCGCTGGCGAAGGTGCAGGCTTCGCTGCGGAACGTGGAGGGACTTCTCGATGGCACGGGTGCCGGCTGACCCCGACCGTCGCAGAGCCATGAAGGTCAGATCCTTGTGATCGGCATGACAATCGAACCGAGGTCCTTCGTCGGGCTGCCCCAGTAGGCGTGAGAACTCCTCGTCATCTTTGACACTTGCCATCGCGGGGTTAGGATCGCCGCTGCTGCACAGGCGGCGCCGAAGCTATTCGAGGTCGACGCCGTCGTTGGAAGAGGTCGAAGACATGCCGAGGGCCGCATACTGGTTTGGCGTTGCCGTTTCCTCCTTTCTGATGGTCGGCGGCTCCTGCTCCGCCGCTCCGCCACCGCCTGGCTGGGCGGAGGCCTACCGAGCGCGGGTATGCGGAACGGCGCCCTCCATCACGTCGATCGACATGGTCGTGCGGCAAGTCGATGCGGCAGACGCCGGCGTTCGGGTCTCGAAGTCTTCGCCGGTCAGGTTCGGCTGGGCGGTGGATCTCGATCTGCCGAAGGATGTGCAGCCGATCGGCATCACAGTCTCCTATAGCAGGGGCGTTCTGCTTCTCGCAGCAGACGGGCGATGGATACAGATCGCTACCCCGAAGGCGGCGGTCATAAGCGGCGATAAGGCGCAGAGCGTTCCGATCAGCGACGGCGCTCGGCCGAAGGCCGTGACAGAGGATCTCGACGGCACGGTGGCGACCATCCAAGAGGACGGCACGACTATCGCTCGATACGATTTCAGCGTGTGCGGGTTCGGCGCACGCGCGCAACAGGCGTTCCGCCTGCCGCGTGGCGCGACGGGGAACGTGATCGCAGAAATCAGCCCGAATCTAGGCGGTTTTTCTAACGACGGCTACATTCTGGTCGCAGGGAACCAGAACGGACGACCTGGGCAGCTCCTGTCTGTGCCGGTGGACGGGGACGTCGAGCGACCTTTGGGACCTGCTATCGTCTCGAGTGCTCGGGGCGAGGCGTTGGTCTTGCTGTCAGACTACGACATAGCCGGTGGCTGTGATGGGATCGCCGGCTTTCGGTCGGCCAGAGGCACTGTGACAATCAGCACCTTCTGCAAGCCGGGCTTCTCCGACGTCACGACGCTGCTGGCGGGAGATGTGGGCCTGCCGGTGAGTCGGACGCCGGGCGCCGTTCGCGAGCCTGTCGCGCTTGCCAAGTTCTCCGTCCCGGTCTTCGGCGCATCGTCTTCGCCTTGGCTGGATCATGGTCGGGCGATGCTGCTCGTGTTGGCGAAGGGGCAAGCCGGTTCGACCCGCGTCATCGCACTGAGCGGCAAGGCGGCGGACTATCCCATCAAGCAATGAAACGCGGTGGCGTCACGGGTCAGGCCGTTGGTCCCCTGTCATGCGCCTCCACCGAGACGGGTTCGTCTAATCCACGGAAGCGGCGAACAGTTCGCGCGTAACGTCTCGAACGCCTTCGATCTCCCAGACTCCTTCGTCGAGCATGAAGCGCCATCCATTGACGTGCTTGATGTGCATGGCTCTTGCCAGGACGATCGCGTGAGGGATGATGGCAGCGCGGCGCACCGCGAAATCGCGATCGAAAAGAACGGCCGCGAGATGGTCGAATGTATCGTCGGGCAAGCTCCGCATCACGCCGAGTTGTCGCTCGCCCGGCGCGTTCGTTCGCAGTCGTCGCGCTTTGATCTGATAGCGGACGCCGTTGCCGTCGAGCGCATCGGATCCAGGCGCCGAATTCGTGGCAAGGGACCATCCCATGGCCCGCGCGAACAGATATTCGGCGTAATCTCCAAGCGGGGCGTTGCCTGTGCGGACCAAGCTGCGGCGTCTCAGCTCCTCGATCGCCGCAGCCTGAATCTGGAGAAGTTGAATAGCATTCGCTTCGCGCATGGGTGGCCAGGCGGCATCCTGATCCGATGGCTCGGCCGCGCTAGGGATCGTCGTCGCTGCGGCGGGGCCATCCGAGGTAGGCGGGGATGATGAGTGGATCCCGACGGCCGGGTCGGCGATGGTGACGTCCTTCGAGGCCAGCCCCCGGGCGCGATCGAAGCGGTCGGGGCTGCGTAGCGCCTCGTCGACGAATCCGACCATGGCGGTCACGACCTCGGGTGGCGTGTAGTAGGAGCCGGTCTTCTTGCGCAGCGCGTTGTCGTAGACCTCAAGGAAGTCCTCGTAAAAATAGAGCCAAGCGTCGGATTTGCCCTTGCTGACCTTGTCCCAGTCGACTTTGTCGAGGACGCGCGTGAGCGTGGCGAGCGAGGTTTTAAGCGCCTCTCGGTTTTCGGCCTGGTCGGTCAGCAATCTCAGCGCGGTGCCGATGAGCGAACTGGTTTTCCGCAGCTCGGCAGCTGCGGCGTCGATGCCTTGACCCAGTTCTATGTTCCGGGCACGGGCGACGAGCAGGCCGAAAGTGACGGCCTGAGCGTAGCCGTCGGCGAACTCTGCGTCATTGGCGGTTGGGAAGAGCAGCTTGCGCCAGTCCTGCGCGAGGCCCGTCAGGGCGTCGTTGCCTGCGGCCATCTGCTCGTTTACCTCGTCTCGAAGCAGGCGGCATAGCCGCGCACTGACACGCGCCAGCTCTGATACCGACTTGGGCGGGATCGGCGCCCACGACAGGAATGAAGACAGCAGACCGATTAGCCCATCGGGTGCTTGGAGCGCCGCGCCGGACGTCTCGACGTCGCCATCGAGGGACAGCACGCGCCCGACGATCTCGCCGTTTTGCCAGAGGCTGAAGGAATTGCCGTCGGTGTAGATCAGGTTCGGAAGAGACTTCAGCTTGTCCCACTGGCCCTTGTCATGCTTGTCGGAGAACTTGCGGGGATCGGCGCCCTTGCCGGGAGCCTTGACCTCGATGAAGCCGACCAGCGCGTTGTTGACGGTGACGGCATAGTCCGGACGGGTCTTGAGATCGGCGAGAGAGGTTTCGCCGACGAGCACGACCTGTCCTGCCGCGTAGCCGGCGAGGTCAGAAAGGGATCCAAGATACTCCTCAAGCGGTGCGCGGAGCTGGTCTTCGGGAGCGCCCGTAATGCTTGGGTTTCCGAGCTTACCCTTCGCCGTTGCACCGAAGGTTGAGGTGGCCGCGGCCAGCGTGATCGTCGACAGCGTCATTCTCCCCTTAGAGATGATCGGCGTAGGTTCGCTATCATAGCGTGCACCTGATCCACGCGTCCTTGAAGGAGCGCGACCAGTGGCTGGCGAAGATCATTCGGACGCGTATGGGTGCCCGCCACCCAGTAGCGCATCATCCGCGTGCTCGTGCCGAGCGCGCGGGCCAGATCGCTCTGCCAGCGCTCTCCGAACAAGAGCTTGCCGACTTCAGCGAGTTCGTCGTGATCCTCGTCCCCCACATTTCCTAAATAGAGGAAGGGGATCAGGCCGGCAATGACTGTTTTCTGCCGCAGCTTGTGGCGAAGTCACGGATAACGATAGCGTGCGGCGAATGGTTTTACGAGACGCGCTACTGCGGCGGACGCTGCCGTCCGACGTTTAACGGGCGATCGCTCCTATGCGGCCGAACGCATTTTCGAAGCGTTCCGAGGTTTTTTGATTGGCGTGCCCGTGCAGTTCAACGGCTCGGGATGCTGGAGAAAGCACGCGGCTGGATTGTAGTGGCTGATCGCGTTAATCTCGGGCAGCAAAACGAGCCGGTATTATTTTGCGAAATGAGACAATCGCCAGGCAGTAGTCGCGCGGAAAGACGGGATCATGCACTTCGGCTGCCAACGCCGCACTACAGAGCCGACGCAGCGCTACAGATAGGCTTCGAATTCAGACTTTATGTATCGAAGTGCAGAGATCACCCAGCGATCTATCTCGTCTTCGCACGCGGGAGTATGCTGATGGGGAGTGGCGATGCCCGGCATGTCGCACATGAGCTCGTGCCACATCGTTCGCGCGGGGAGGTGGAGGTGGTGAAATCCCGCGAGCGTGGCGCTCACCCGCCGCGGCGGCAGAGCAAGGGCCTCGCCTTCGCCCCCGCCGTCCATGTCTCCAAGATCGATCCTTTCGGGAGGCGGCTCGAGGTTGATCACGATGGGCTCGTCGCCGTGGGCTATTCGGGTGTCCACCCAGCCGTCGTCGACGTCGAACTGCCAGTGCGGATGTGCTGCGCCGACACCGGGATAGCCCACGGCTCCACCTTCTGTCTTTGCTCCTGCCCATTCAAGCCTGAACCGCAAGTCGGGCATTTCCTCGACCCCGGAAATGACGAAACGGAGGTTGCTGGCCACGAACTCGATCTGGTCTCGCCCTCGGGCCGGTTGCCACTCTTCGTTGTAGCCGAAGTAGAGGATCGAGTCGTCGCTTCTGGCCGCACCGAGTTCCGCGACGTAGCCTAAAGGCATATTTAGTGCGGCTTCGTCTTCCGCGTGATTCCTCAAGACCCAAGTGGTGGTGCCGCTGCGCATGGCGCGCTTGTCGAAGCGAAGACGCTGGTCTCGAAAGGCGAGAACGTCGTTGATCTTCTGCCCGAGCCCGCGCAGCCGACTTTCGACGATCTGCTGGGCTCGTACCAGCGGTCGGCTCATGGGAGCGGCCATTCTTCCAAGCTGGTGCGGAAGGCTGCCGCCGTGAAGGCATCAAGCGCCTGAACAGACGGCTGCTCGCGCTGGTCGACCTGGCGAAGCGCCTGCGCCTGCTTCCGGACCTCGGGCGTGTCGAGATATACGGCCGAGAGGTCGGGCAGCGGAACTCGGCGTATCTGGTTCTTGGCGCCGTCCACCTGCCCGCCGCCGACGATCCGACCGTTCTCGCGCAGCAGCGCGAAAAAGAGGCGCGAGTTCATGAGCAACGCATAGTCCTCCAGCAATTCGACGGTGTCGAAAGGAGCATCGAGAATGGCTTGCTTTGGCAACCAAGAATATCCCGTGACGACGACGAACGATCCGTTGCTGTCCACGGCAAAGCTGTCCGAGCCGATGAACGCCCGCGAGACGATGCGGGGACGGCGGGCCATATTGGTGTCGCGGCGAGCGCGATCCAGGTCGATCCGCGCGTCCGGTCCCAAGGCGAGAGGCTCGATACGACGTTGATGGAACGTCGGGGCGATCCGCTTGATCTGCTCGGACGTCATCGGTTCGTCTGGATAGAAGATCCACGTCACTGGCTGGATGCGGCCGTTGCGGATCGATCGCGTTTCCGCGACCGGCCGGAAGTGCCTCCGCTCCCTCGCAGGCAGCCGGTCGTATTCGACGACGTCGATCTGAAGCGCCGCCCCCAACGTGCCGGCGCGCACGCCTAATTCGACCTGAAAGAGATCTTCGACCGGAGCGACGTCGGGCGTCGCGGCCAGACGCTCCGGCAGGTCGCCGAGGCTGTACGGACGCGGCGTCCAGTCGCCCCGTGCGGCAAGCAGACGTTGCGAAAGCGGATATATCGACCATTCGGCGGTGCGCTCGGCGTTTCTGTTTCCGGTGGCCCATCGCCTTAGCCGGCGAAGTCCCGCGCTGCTGGCACCACGCTTCTGGCTCGCCCATAGCATTGTCGGCGCTGCTTCGCTGGGATGGCCGGTCTTGCGCAGCATGAGCGAAGCCACGTTCACGGTGGCGTCGCGGAACAGTCCGTGCTCGCCGAGCACCGCAACGAGTTCGACTTCATTCCCGAGAAGGAGCCCGTCCCGCCACTTGATCCCGCCGGTCTGGCTGAGCGCGCCCGCCGGAAGAAGGGT
>Ga0302314_10006216_pt1 | contig 21702 bp, 16 predicted proteins | sample III_Palsa_N2_3_FD_200533 | JGI IMG/M metagenome (GOLD analysis project Ga0302314, IMG submission 200533) | Peat permafrost microbial communities from Stordalen Mire near Abisko, Sweden - III_Palsa_N2_3 | ecosystem: Environmental > Terrestrial > Soil > Palsa > Peat permafrost | place: Sweden...
GCGCAGCCGCACGGCTGGTCAGGTCAACGACTTCCTCTGGCGTGAGCACGGACAAATGTTGGGGTTCGCCGGGCTCTATGGGATGGGACACGCAGGCACCGTCGAGATCGCCGGAATGGTCGACCCGCGCGCCAGGCGCCGAGGGATCGGAACGGCGCTGCTCAACGACGCTCTGCTAATAGCAGCCGAACGTTCGTTTGATGAAGCGCTGTCGGTCGTGCCACGCAACCACGCGGGTGGGTTCGAGTTCGCACTCGCCCACGGCGGCACGCTGGACCACTCCGAGCACGCACTGCTGCTTACAGAGCGCCCAGCCGGGTCTGCCGGCGCCGAGGGCTTGGCTTTCCGGCGCGCCGACGAGGACGACATCCCGCAGTTGTCCTGGTTACTGACCGCTGGCTTCGGCGACGCCCCAAGTAGCTATGAGCGGATGCTCAGCGACCCGGCGTCAAGAACGCTGATGATCGAGCGCGAGGATGAAGTGGTCGGCACCCTGCGGGTCATCGATGACTCCGGGATCTACGGCTTCGTGATCGATCCCAAACATCAGGGGAAAGGACTCGGTCGCGAGGCGCTGCGGCTGACCTGCGAGGACCTGTTCGACAGGGGCGCCGAGTCGGTGCACCTGGAGGTCGAGGTCAACAACGACCGCGCACTCGGGCTGTACACATCACTGGGATTCACGCTCGTTTCCACCGAGGACTACTACGCGCTTGAGGTCGGGAGCCGAGCCGGCTAGCCGGCTCCCGAAAAATTGCGGTCAAGAACTGACCTCGTTGGTAGCTAGGCTGCATCTATGCCCGGGTTCGAGCTCGATGCAACCTATGCGCCGGCGGCTGATCAGCCCGCCGCGATCGCGTCGCTGGCCGAGGGGATTCGCAACAAAGAGCGGATGATGACGCTGCTCGGCGCGACCGGGACTGGCAAAACGATGACGATGGCGGCGACGATCGCTGAGGTGCAGAAGCCGGCGCTGGTGATCGCGCACAACAAGACGCTTGCGGCGCAGCTGTGTAACGAATTCCGCAGCTACTTCCCGCGTAACGCGGTTGAGTACTTCGTCAGCTACTACGACTACTACCAGCCCGAGGCCTACGTTCCGAGCAAGGACCTGTACATCGAGAAGGACTCCGCCGTCAACCAGGAGATCGACCGGCTGCGGCATGCGGCGACCGCCGCTCTGTTCGCGCGGCGCGATGTGCTGATCGTCGCGTCGGTGTCGAGTATTTATGGCTTGGGATCGCCAGAGGTCTACGACGAAAACCTGCAGACGCTGAACAAGGGCGAGATGATTGATCGTGACAAGCTGCTGCGAAAGCTCGTCTCGATTCAGTACAGCCGCAACGACGTCGCGCTCGCCCGCGGCACGTTCCGGGTCAAAGGCGAGTCGCTCGAGATCTGGCCGGCGTATGCCGAGACCGCCTATCGGATCGTGCTGTTCGGTGACGAGGTCGAGCATCTGCAGCACTTCGATGCGGTGACCGGCGAGGTGATTGACGACGACATCGAGCACGTCGCGATTTGGCCGGCATCGCACTACAACGTTCGGGAAGGACAGAACGAAGAGGCGGCGGCGGCGATCGGTCGCGAGTTGAACGAGCGCTGTACCGAGCTTGAGGCGGAGGGCAAGCTGCTCGAGTCACATCGCCTGCGCCAGCGCACCCAGTACGACATGGAGATGCTGCGGGAGATCGGGTTCTGTAGCGGGATCGAGAACTACAGCCGGATCCTTGACGGGCGTCAGCCGGGCGAGCGGCCGTACTGCCTGCTCGACTACTTCCCCGACGATTTCGTCTGCTTCATCGACGAGTCGCACCAGACGGTGCCGCAGATCGGCGGCATGTATGAGGGCGATCGCTCGCGCAAGCAGACCTTGGTCGACTACGGGTTCCGGCTGCCGTCGGCGTTGGACAACCGCCCGCAGACTTTCCAGGAGTTTCTGTCGATCACACCGCAGATCGTGTTCGTTTCGGCGACGCCGGGACAGTACGAGCAGACGCACGCGATGCGGACGGTTGAGCAGATTGTTCGGCCGACCGGGATCATCGACCCGGCGATTGAGGTGCGCGAAACGAAGAACCAGATCGATGATCTGATGAACGAGATCCGGGCGCGGACCGACCGCAATGAGCGCACGCTGGTGACGACGCTGACGAAGAAGATGTCAGAGGACCTGACCGATTACCTGCTGGAGTCGGGGTTCAAGGTGCGCTACCTGCACTCCGAGGTAGACACGCTCGAGCGGATCCAGATCATCCGAGAACTGCGACTGGGCGAATTCGACGTACTGGTCGGGGTGAACCTGCTGCGTGAGGGGTTGGATCTGCCGGAGGTGTCGCTGGTCGCGATTCTCGATGCCGACAAGGAAGGGTTCCTGCGCGGCTCCACATCGCTGATTCAGACGATCGGGCGGGCGGCGCGGAACATCGAGGGCAAGGTGCTGATGTACGCCGACAAGGAGTCGGCGGCGATGCGGGCGGCAATCGATGAGACCGACCGCCGTAGGGAAATCCAGCGCGCATACAACGAGAGGCACGGGATCACGCCCGAATCGATTGTCAAGGGAATCTCGGACATCGCCGAATTCCTGCAATCGGACTCGAAGGTGCCGAAATCCCGCCGCCGGCGAGAGGCGAAACCGTCGATGCCGCCGGCTGAAATGGAGAAGGCGATCGTTGAGCTGGAAGAGGAGATGCTGGCCGCCGCCGAGGACCTTCGATTCGAGTATGCGGCTCGTCTCAGGGATGAGATCAGGGACCTGAGACGGGAGCTGATTGTCGTCCGCTAGGCTGCGGCGCGACCCCACTTTCACCGGAGGATTCCCCTTGGCGCTTGACAGATTGCAGATTGAGAAAAAGGACTTCCCGATCGGTCGCCGTGGCTATGAGCCCGAGGCCGTCGACGCTCACTTGGCGCAGATCGCGGATGAAGTATCGGAGCTGAAGGCGTCGTCTCGGCGCCGGACCGAGACGCTGGCGTCGAGCGCGGGTGAGCAAGTGCGCGCAATCGTTGAGGCGGCCGAATCAAGCGCCGCGGAGATTCAGCGCCAGGCCGAGGCGGATGCCTCCGAGATCCGTGCTGAGGCAACCGAGGACGCGCGGGCGACCCGCGCCGAGGCAAACGCGCAGGCGCAGGACTATGTCGGCCGTGTGTCCGAGTCGACGTCGGCGATGCTGAAGCGGATCGCGGCGATGGAGAACGAGTTGGGTGCGCTGCTCGAGGCGCTGAAGACCGGCTCCAACCGTCTGAGCGCAGACCTGCATCTGCTTGAGGCTGGGTTCGACGAGGTCAAGTCGGCGTCAGTGCCACCGGCGGTGGCGACGCCCGCCCCGGTGTCGGCGATCGCGCCGGATGATGAGTTTGAGGAGCCTGGGCCTGAGGAAGAGGTTGTGCTGTTCGAGGAGGACGAGTTCGAAGAGGAGTTCGTTGTGGAGGAGCCGGCGGCCGCCGGTGAGCCGGCAGTTGACGGTTCGGGTTCGGGTTCGGCTTCCAGCGAAGATCAGTCCGAGGGCGCTCGGCTGGTCGCGCTGAATATGGCTTTGAACGGGACGCCCCGTGACGAGACCGACAGCTACCTGGCCGAGAACTTCACGCTTGCCGACCGTGCCGCGCTGCTTGACGAGGTCTACGCCTCGGTGGGGGGCTGACCCGAACGTCCGTTCGGGTCCCTAAAGTGGCAGGCGTGGATCAGCTGATTGTCACCGGGGCCCGCGAGCACAATCTCAAGGACATCACCGTCGCGATCCCGCGCGGATCGCTGACGGTAATCACCGGACTCTCCGGCTCGGGTAAATCGTCGCTGGCATTCGACACGATCTACGCCGAGGGCCAGCGGCGCTATGTCGAGTCGCTGTCGGCATATGCTCGGCAGTTTCTGGGACAGATGGACAAGCCCGACGTTGACTCGATCGAGGGGTTGTCGCCGGCGATCTCGATCGATCAGAAGACGACCTCACGCAACCCGCGCTCGACCGTCGGCACCGTCACCGAGATCTACGACTACCTGCGGCTGCTGTGGGCACGGGTCGGTCATCCTCACTGCTACATCTGCGGGCGCCCGATCGTCGGTCAGTCGGCCGAGCAGATCATCGATCAGGTGATGGAGCTCGCCGAAGGGACGCGGTTCATGATCCTGGCGCCGATCGTGCGGGGGCGCAAGGGGGAGTACGGCAAGCAGCTCGAGGAGCTGCGCAGCGAGGGCTTCACCCGGGTCAAGATCGACGGCGAGATGAAGCGGCTCGACGAGCCGATCGTCCTGGACAAGAAGTTCAAGCACGACATCGCGGTGGTGGTCGACCGGCTGGTAATGAAGGAGGAGATCCGCAAGCGGCTCGCCGACTCGATCGAGACGGCGGTGGCGATGGCGGATGGGTTGGTCGATATCGAGCTGGTCGATTCAGGTGAGGTACAGACCTACAGCGAGCGGTTCGCGTGCCCGGTCCACGGTCCCAGCCTGATCGAGCTGGAACCCCGGATCTTCAGCTTCAACGCGCCGCATGGCGCCTGCCCGCGGTGCACCGGGCTGGGCTCGCAGATGGAGATCGATCCTGATCAGGTCGTGCCCGACCCCAGCCTGTCGATCGGTGAGGGCGCCGTCGCGCCGTGGGCGGCGAGTGGCTCTGACTACTACGACCAGCTGGCGAAGGCGCTGACCGAGCGATACGACGTCTCGCTGGACACGCCATGGGAGCAACTCCCGGAGGCGACGCGGGAGTTCTTCCTCTACGGCGGCGAAGACGAGAAGCTGCAGGTCGCGTATCAGAACCGGTTTGGCCGCCGTCGCGTGTACACCACCAAGTTCGGCGGGATCGTCCCCGGACTGCAGCGTCGCTACCAGGAGTCGGAGTCGGCCTGGGTGCGCGAGAAGATCGAGGAGTACATGACCCTGCGTCCGTGCCCGGACTGCAATGGTGCGCGGCTGAAGCCCGAATCTCGCGCGGTGCTGGTCGGTGGGACGCCGATCCACGAGTTCAGCGCGCTGTCGACGCGGCGGGCGCTCGAATGGGTGCAGCGGCTCGAGCTGACCGAGCATGAGCAGCGGATCGCGCGACTGATCCTGCGCGAGATCGAGGAGCGGCTGAACTTCCTCGAGAACGTCGGGATCGGGTACCTGTCGCTTGACCGGGCGGCAGCGACGCTGTCTGGCGGAGAGGCGCAGCGGATCCGTTTGGCGACGCAGATCGGTTCGTCGTTGGTGGGAGTGCTCTACATCCTCGACGAGCCGTCGATCGGCTTGCATCAGCGCGACAACGAGAAGCTGATCGGCACACTGAAAGATCTGCGGGACGTCGGTAACACCGTGCTGGTCGTTGAGCACGACGAGGGGACGATGCGGGCTGCTGATCACTTGCTCGATATCGGGCCGGGTGCGGGGGAGAGCGGCGGTCACGTGGTCGCGCAGGGGACGCCTGATGAGGTGGAGCGCGTGGCCGAGTCGTTGACCGGTCAGTATCTGGCGGGGACGCTGCGGATCGAGCCGCCCGCGAAGCGGCGCAAGCCTTCCGGATATGTCACGGTCAAGGGCGCCTCGGCGAACAATCTGAAGAACGTCGACGTGAGGTTCCCGCTCGGCGTGATGTGCACCGTCACCGGGGTATCCGGCTCGGGCAAGTCGAGCTTGGTCAACGAGGTTCTCTACAAGGCACTGGCGAGCAAGCTGAACAAGGCGCGGCAGAAGCCTGGTGCGCACCGAGAGATCAGCGGGCTCGAGGCGCTCGACAAGATCATCGCGGTTGACCAGAGCCCGATCGGGCGGACACCGCGGTCGAACCCGGCGACCTATATCGGCCTGTTCGACCAGATCCGCGATCTGTTCAGTCGCACGCAAGAGGCACGTGCGCGTGGCTACAAGGTTGGGCGCTTCTCGTTCAACGTCAAGGGTGGGCGCTGCGAGGTCTGCAAGGGCGACGGTCAGATCAAAATCGAGATGCACTTCCTGCCCGACGTCTACGTCCCGTGCGAGCAGTGCCACGGCAAGCGCTACAACCGCGAGACGCTTGAGATCCGCTTCAAGGGCAAAAACATCGCCGACGTGCTCGACATGCCGATCGGTGAGTCGCTCGAGTTCTTTGCCCACATCCCGAAGATCAAGCGCCGCGTTGAGGCGTTGAACGACGTTGGGCTGTCGTATATGCGGTTGGGGCAGCCGGCGACGACGCTGTCAGGCGGCGAGGCGCAGCGCGTCAAGCTTGCGGCTGAGCTGGCCAAGGTTGCGACCGGCAAGACGATCTACATCCTTGATGAGCCGACCACCGGCTTGCACTTCGCCGATATCCAGCGGCTGCTCGAGGTGCTACAGCGGCTCGTCGATGCTGGCAACTCGATCGTCGTGATCGAACACAACCTTGACGTGATCAAGGTCTCCGACTACCTGATCGACCTCGGTCCCGAGGGTGGCGACGAGGGCGGGCGGTTAATCGCTGTGGGGACGCCGGAGCAGGTCGCCGAGGTGCCCGAGTCAGAGACTGGGGCGTTCCTCGGGGACCTGCTCGGCGCCCGGTTAGCTGCTTAGGCTTAGACCACTGCCGCGGTTTGGCGGTAGCTGTACCGCGCGCCACGGTGGTCGGCCGGCAGATGGTCACCTTGGCCGAACAGCTTGTGGCGAAGCGTTCCCGGTGTGTAGGCCTGCTTGTAGACGCCGCGGCGCTGCAGCTCCGGAACGAGGTAGTCGACCAGATCCTCGAACGTGCCTGGGGTGATCGCGTAGGGGAGGTTGAAGCCGTCGATGTCGGTGTCCTCTTGCCACTCCTGCAGCGCATCCGCGACCTCGGCAGGCGAACCGACCGCGAACGGGCCGATCCCGCCGATGCCGCCCCAAGCGGCGATGTCACGCACGGTCCAGGCTTTGCCGCTACCGTCGCCGCGTGCAAACGCCTCAACGATCGACTTGATCGCGTTGCTCTCAACGACGCCGATCGGATCGTCCAGGCTGTACTCGCTGAGATCGATTCCCATCCAGCCGGACATCAGCGTCAGCGAGCCCTCAGCGCTGGCGAGCTTGCGGAACCGCTCTTCCTTGGCGCGGGCGGCTTCCCCGGTTGCATCGGTGATCGCCGTGAAGAGCTGGAAGATCTTGATCGAGTACGGGTCACGGCCGGCGGCGCGCAGTTGGTCGCGGATGTCTTTGACCGTTTCGGCAAGGATCTCCTTGGTCGGCGCGCCGGTGAAGATCGCTTCGGCGTTCTCAACCGCGAACCGCTTGCCGCGCGGCGAGGCGCCTGCCTGGTAGATCAGTGGGGTGCGCTGCGGCGACGGCTCGCACAGGTGGATGGCGGACACGTTGAAGTGCTCGCCGCGGTGGGAAATCGAGTGGACCTTCGTCGGGTCGGTGAAGACGCCTGTTTCCCGGTCACGCACAACAGCGTCGTCCTCCCACGAGCCCTCCCACAGCTTGTAGAGGACCTCCAGGTACTCGTCGGCGTGGTCATAGCGGTCGGCGTGGAGCGCCTGATCTTCCTCTCCCATCGCTCGCGCCGCGGATGGCAGGTAGCCGGTCACAACGTTCCAACCGAAGCGGCCGTTGGTCAGGTGGTCGAGCGTGGAAGCACGGCGGGCGAATGGGAACGGATGCTCAAAGCCCGTCGCCGCGGTCACGCCGAAGCCGAGGTGCTCGGTCACCGCCGCCATCGCTGAGACCAGCATCATCGGATCATTGACCGGCACCTGAGTGCCGTTGCGCAGCGCGGAATCAACGTTGCCGCCGTAAACGTCATAGACGCCGAGCACGTCGGCGATGAAGACCCCGTCGAACAGCCCGCGCTCAAGTGTCTTGGCGAGATTGGTCCAGTAGCCGATCGTGTTGTAGTCCCATGACCGATCGTCAGGGTGGCGCCAGAGCCCTGGGCTCTGGTGCACCACGCAGTTCATGTCAAAGGCGTTCAGGCGGATTTCTCTTGGCATCAGGCGGCACCTCAGCACTAGTTGGGAAGGCTAAGTGAAGCAAACCCACTTAGTTAGTGGAAGTAGTGAAGTTTCGATCACGCGATCACCTTTGCGTTGGTCCCCGGAAGGGTGTTCGGCCCGTTTGGACGCTGGGCTGCCGTACACCGTCAACGGACGACGACTAACGACGAAAGGTCATCCGTGGCTGAACGTATCCCGATTAACGCCTTCGATATGAGCTGCATCATGCATCAGAGCCCTGGTCTGTGGGCGCGGCCGGAGGACCACTCGGTGCGCTACAAGGATCTCCGCTACTGGACTGATCTGGCGCAGCTACTGGAGCGCGGCAAGATCGACTCGTTGTTCATCGCCGATGTGCTCGGCGTCTATGACACCTACCAAGGTTCGCGCGATGCCTCGGTGCGCCGCGCGATGCAGGTCCCGGTCCACGATCCGGTGGTGCCTGTTTCGGCGATGGCCGCAGTGACAGAGAAGCTCGGCTTCGGGATCACCGTGTCCGCCACCTATGAGCAGCCTTATGCGCTTGCGCGGCGGTTCGGCACGCTTGACCACCTGACCGGCGGCCGGATCGCCTGGAACATCGTCACTTCCTACCTCGACGGCGCAGCTCGCAACCTCGGGATGGATCGCCAGATGTCTCACGACGACCGTTACGTGCTGGCCGAGGAGGTCGTCGACGTCTGCTATCAGCTGTGGGAGGGCAGCTGGGAGGAGGACGCGGTGATTGAGGACCGCGTCGCGCAGATCTACGCTGACCCAGCGAAGGTGCACGAAATTGGGCACAAGGGGACCTACTTCTCGGTTCCGGGGATTTCGCTGGTTGAGCCCTCACCCCAGCGCACCCCGGTGATCTGGCAGGCCGGCACCTCCTCGACCGGACGGGCATTCGCCGCCCGCCACGCCGAGGCCGTATTCACGGTCGCGCCGACTCCCGCGACCCTGCGCCAGTTCGTCGATGACATTCGTCGGATCGCCGGGCTTGAGGGGCGTGACCCGCGCAGCATCAAGGTCTTCACCGAGATCACAACGGTGGTAGCGCCGACTGATGCTGAGGCCAAAGCCAAGTACGAGGACTACCTGAAATGGACCGACGTTGAGGGCGCGCTTGCCTTCTATGCCGGCGTGACGGGCATCGACCTATCAGAGCTAGATCCCGATCAGCCACTGCAGTACGTCGACACCGACTCGGCGCGATTCGCGCTCGACATCTTCTCCCGCGCCGATCCGGACCGCGACTGGACGCCCAACGAGGTCGCGCGGTTCGTCGGCGTCGGCGCTATGGGCCCGGTGCTGGTCGGCTCTGCGGCGACGATCGCCGACGAGCTCGAGCGCTGGATCGATGAGGCTGATATCGACGGCTTCAACCTCGCTTACGCGGTGACGCCTGGCACGTTCGTCGACTTCATCGATCTGGTCGTACCCGAGCTGCAGCGTCGCGGCCGCTACTGGCACGACTACGACGAGGGGACGACGCTGCGTGAACGGCTCTACGGACCCGGCCAAAGCCGCGTGCGAGACGACCATCCGGCGGCCCGGCATCGGCGTGCGCTGGAGGAGCGCGCGCAGGAGCGGGAGGCCGGGTTGATCGCGGTCGCCGGTCGCTGACCGGCTTACCGGCGCCGGGTTTGCCGCGGTTCGCTGTACCCCAACGGGGAGAGTTACGGCCTAAACTCAAGAAATTCGATCGAGTTAGTTAGCTTTACCGGAAACCACCTGACCTGACTGAGGCAAGATGAAAAACGTTGCAAGAAATCGATGGAAAGCCGTATCGCTGTTACTCGTCGCCGGCGCGGCCGCACTGACGGTTGCCGGCTGCGGCAGCAGCTCCGCCGGCGCCTCGTCCGCGAACGCGGCGAGCGTGTCGGCCAGCACCGCACTACAAACGACAAGCGGTGTGCCAGCATCTGGTTCGAACACGCCGACACGCGGTGGAACGATCAACGTCGCCTGGGAGCAGGAGCCGCCATGCCTTTACGGCGAGTGGGTCCAGATCGGTTACCTCTCGCAGCAGTACCTGGAGGAGCTCGTTGCTTCCGGTCCTAAAGGCTCGGTTGTCCCGTGGCTGGCGACCTCTTGGAAGGTCAGCAACAGCGGCAAGACTTACACCTTCCAGATCCGGCCGAACGTGAAGTTCACCGACGGAACGCCGCTCACCGCGCAGGCGGTGGTTGACAACTTCAACTCGTGGTTCACCTCGAACCCGGCGACCTACAACGGGTATGCGGAATCGGAGATCGGCGACGTTTACAAGAATGCTGTCGCGACCGGGCCGCTGACCGTGCAGGTCAACTTGAATCAGCCGTACTACTACCTGCTGAGCGTGCTCTCGCAGTACGCGATGGGGATCCAGTCGCCGAAGGCGATGTCCCGCGGCGCGACGGCGGAGTGCCAGGACCCAGTCGGTACCGGACCTTTCACTGTCGTCAAGTGGAACCACGGTGTCGATGTGATCCTGAAGCGCAACCCGAACTACAACTCGTGGCCGGCCGACGCGGTGCACAAGGGACCGGCATACGTCAACGGGATCGTCTGGAAGTTTATCGCCGACGACACCACTCGTTACGCATCGCTTGAGAGTGGCGAGAACGACGTCGTGTACAACGTGCCGGCAGTTGACTGGGCCTCTGCTCACCAGAGCTACCAGGTACTGCAGTACAACACCGGTGGCAACCCGTACCGGCTGCAGCTGGCCACTCAGTGGGGCCCGTTCACGAGCTTGCAGGTTCGCCAAGCGTTCGCCTACGGGATGAACCGCCCGCAGGCAGTCGCGGCGGCGTACCTCGGTTCGCGTGAGTACAACGGCAACGGTGCGCTCGGCGCCTCGACGCCCACCTACGACGCGGCGCTAGCAAACAACTATGCGTACAACCCGGCTGAAGCGAACAAGCTGCTGAACGAGGCGGGCTGGACCGGCCGCAACGCGCAGGGCTATCGCACCAAGGACGGCAAGGAACTGACGATCGTGCTGCCTTACGGGCTCGACATGAACGTCACTCAGGATGACCTCAGCTTCTTCCAGATCATTCAGCAGGAGGAGAAGAGGGTCGGCTTCAACCTGGTCCTGCAGTCCGTTCCGCCGGCCACGTTCTTCTCAAGCGGCGCGGGCTGGCCGGGCATCAAGGACAAGTTCAACGTCCTGCCTTGGTACTGGGTTGGCCGCACGCCCGATGCGATGCATGTGGTCTGGGCGCCGACGATCCAGGGTCAGCCGAACGTCAACAACGTCACCGGCTACCAGACCCCGCAGCTGGCGAGCCTGATAACCGACTTGGACTCGACGAGCAGCGCGACGTTGCGCCAGAAGTACTCGTATGAGATCCAGAACCTGGTGGTCAAGAACGCCCTGGCGCTCGGCATCTCGCCGCTTGAAGTGAACCTGGCGGTCACCCCCAAACTCCACGATGTGTGGTTGCGGGATGACGTCGGTGAGCCCGTGTTCTCGGACGCTTACTTCAGCAAGTGAGACGCGCGCTTCAGCAAGCCGGGTGGCTCGCGAAGCGGTTGATCGGTGGTATCGCCGTCGTCTGGGCGACGGCGACCATCGTCTTCCTTTTGCAAGCGCTGACCGAGACGAATCGCGCCAAGTCGATCATCCAGCAGCAGTCGGGATCGGCACTGACGCCGTCAAAGGGCACGCTTGACGCGGTCAATAGGAAGTTTGGCCTGACCGAGTCGGTCTTCCACCAATACATCTCCTATATCGGCGGGCTGGCGCATGGAAACCTGGGCGTGTCGTACTTCCAGCATGACGCGGTAACAAGCGTTATCAGCCAGCAGATCGGCCCGACCCTGGTGCTGCTGTTCGTCGCGCTGGCGCTCGCCTGGATCATCGCGGTGACGCTGACCGTCCTGGCGGCCGGGAGAGACAACGTGTTCTCCCGGTTCGCCACCGGCTTTCAGTTGGTCGCCGCCTCGCTTCCGACCTACTGGGTAGGGACGATCTTGCTGGTCGTCTTCGCGCTGGACCTTGGCTGGTTCCAAGTCGAAGGAGCCAGTGGGATCAGCGGGCTGGTGCTGCCGGCGATCACGCTGGCGCTGCCGGTGGCCGGTTTCATGGGGCAGGTAATCGAGGACGAGTTTGTCTCCGTGCTCCGTCAGCCGTTCATCACTTCCGCACGTTCACGCGGGATGGGAGACCTCGGCGTCCGAACCCGCCACGCGCTGCGCCACGCGATCTTGCCGGCGCTGACGCTCTCCGGATGGGCGGTCGGATATCTGTTCTCCGGCGCGGTGCTGGTCGAGAGCGTGTTCGCGCGGCCTGGAATCGGCTCGATACTGGTCAATGCCGTCAACGAGGGCGACGTCCCCGTCGTCAGCGGGATCGTCGTCGTCTCGGCCGCGATCTATGTTCTGGCCAACATCGCCGTTGATGCCGCTTACGTCGTCGTCGACCCGAGACTGAAGTCCCGATGAGTGCCCTGAATCCCAGCTTCGGCGAGTTCGTCGAGGAGCGCCCTGCGCTGAGCAGGAGAGCGGCGGCATTCGCGCGGAGTGTTCCGTTCGGTATTTGGATCGCGTCGCTGGTTGTGGCGCTGTTCCTGATCGCGGCGATCTTTCCGCAACTGCTTGAGACCACGAATCCGTACAACATCAACCTCGCTGCCAGGTTCTCCGCACCATCGGCCGCACACCTGCTCGGTACCGACCAGCTCGGCCGCGATGTCTTCTCGAGGATCGTGGCGGGTACCGGAGAGTCGTTGTCGATTGGCTTCGGCGCGACTGGTATCGCGCTCGCCCTTGCACTGGCGCTCGGGCTGCTAGCCGGACTCGGTGGCAAGGTGGGCGATGCGATCGTCAGTCGGCTGATTGACGTGTTGTTCGCCTTCCCCGTGCTGTTCCTGGCTCTGATGGTGGTGACGGTGTACGGCGCCAGCGTCACCACGACGATGTTCGCGGTCGGGATCGGCACCTCAGCCGGCTATGCGCGGATGATCCGTGGGCAGCTGGTAGCGGTGCGCGATGCCGGGTACGTCGAGGCCGCCCGCGCGATCGGTCATCGCAAGACGAAGATCGTCTGGCAGCACATCCTGCCCAATGCCCTGCGCCCGCTGATCGCGCTGTTCACGCTCGGTGTCGGCAACGCGGTGATCTGGGCATCCGGCATCTCGTTCCTCGGTCTCGGGGTCGCGCCACCGTCACCGGAGTGGGGTGCCCAGCTGGCCGCCGGTCGCGACTACACAACGGCGGCGTGGTGGCTTGAAGTAATGCCAGGCCTCGCGATTGTGCTGTTGGCGGTATCGGTGACGGTGATCGGACGCCACATCCAGGCCCGCCTCGAGGGCACGGTCCGGACAACCCTGCTGTAGATGTGCAAACCCGGAACGGTGGTAACGAGCAATATGCATGCACGCAACTTTGGTGAAGCCGTCAATCAGCAGCAACAGCCGCTGCTCAAAGTCGAGTCGCTGAACGTTGCGTTCGGCCGCGATCCGCTGGATCATCCGGTCGTTCGGAATGTTTCGCTCGACCTGTACGCCGGCCGCTGCCTGGCGATCGTTGGTGAGTCGGGATCCGGCAAGAGTGTTACCGCGCGCACGCTGATCGGGCTCACCGGCGCTAACGCGAAGGTGGCGACGGCGGTGTTTCAGTTCGAAGGCAAGGACGTGGCCCGCTACAACGACCGTACTTGGCAGCGGATCCGTGGTAAGGAGATTGGCTTTGTCTCCCAGGACGCGTTGGTCTCACTTGACCAGTTGCGAAAGGTCGGCCGGGAGGTCGGTGAGGGTCTGAAGCTGCATCGTGAGGTGCGCGGCCGCTCGGCACTTGAGGCGCGAGTGATCGAGTTGCTGACCGAGGTCGACGTCCCCGATCCAGCGATCAAGGCCCGGCAGCTGCCCCACGAGCTGTCCGGCGGGCAGCGCCAGCGGGCGTTGATCGCCTCTGCGCTGGCGCTCGATCCGAAGCTGCTGATCGCCGATGAGCCGACCACCGCGCTTGACGCGACGGTCCAGGCACAGGTACTTGAGCTGTTGGCCCGCACGCGCGATCGCGGCAAAGCACTGATCATCATCAGCCACGATCTGGCCGTCGTCTCACAGATCGCCGACGAGGTTCTGGTGATGCGTGACGGTGAGGTGGTTGAGCGCGGCAGCGCGGCCGACGTGCTCTCAAACCCACAACACGAGTACACGCAGCGGCTGCTTGATGCGGTGCCGTCCGGGCACTCGCGTGGTGCACGCCTCTCGCACGCCGACGCACCGCGCCTTGGCAAGGTCACACCGATCACCTCGCGTCATGATGGCCCGCTGATTGAGGTCAGCGGTGTCGCCAAGGGCTACCGCGGCCCCGACCGGATTCTGCGCACTGCCGTAGAGGACGTCTCGTTCTCGCTCGGAGTCGGCGAGACGCTCGGCATCGTCGGTGAGTCGGGGTCAGGCAAATCGACGACTGCACGGCTGGTGATGGCGCTTGAGGCGCCCGACGCCGGCGAGATTAGGCTGCTCGGCAAGCCGTGGAGCACGCTCGCGGAGCGCGAGCGCCGTGATCAGCGTCACCGGATCTCGATCATCTACCAGGACCCGCTCAGCTCGTTCGATCCGCGTTGGTCGATCCAGCGGATCGTCCAGGATTCCGTTGCCACCTTCGTCGACGGTGAGCAGGAGCAGCGCCGACGGGTCGCCGAGCTACTTGACCTGGTTGGGCTGGCGCGTGCATTTCACGCCCGCCGCCCGCTAGAGCTCTCAGGCGGTCAGCGCCAGCGGGTTGCGATCGCACGGGCGATCGCGCCGAGCCCATCGGTGATCGTCTGCGATGAGCCGGTGTCAGCGCTCGACGTCTCGATCCAGGCACAGGTCTTGGATCTGTTGGCGGACCTGCGTGACCAGCTGAAAGTGTCCTACCTGTTCATCTCGCACGACCTCGGCGTCGTTCACCACATCTCCGATCGCGTGCTGGTGATGAACCAGGGCAGGATCGTCGAATCCGGCGATGCAGAGGATGTGCTGCTGCGCCCGAGCGATCCCTACACCCAGAAGCTCGTTAGCGCCGTGCCACGGCTCCAGCATCGCCCCGCTCGGGCAGCGCGCTCAGCAGCCTGACCAAACCGGCCTGATCAGGCGGCCTGGAGGTCCTTGGCAGTGTCCTGCTCGGAGGCAGCTTCGGTGAACAGGCGATAGAGATCCTGCGCCGTTTCAGGGTGAATCGCGGAGCGTCGCCGTTGCAGGGCGAGCTGGACCTCGGCATCGTCGGTTAGTGGCCGCCAGGTCAAGATTCCCTCGCGGATCAGCGGGTCGCCGGTAACGCTGAAACTCGGCAGCACGCAGATGCCCAGTCTTTCAGCGACCATCAGCTTGCCCATTTCGGCACCGTCAGTCGAATACGTTACGTCTGGTGTTACTCCGTCCAGCAGCCGATGCAGGTAGCGGTGCATCAGGTAGCCCGCGCGCATCATGATCAGCGGCTCCTTCGCCAGCAGCCCAGGCGAGATTGCCTGTTGTCTTGTCAGCGGGTGATCTGGTGGCATCACCACGACCGCGTGCCCGCGCAACAGGAGCGTTGTCTCGAGGTCAGGGACGGCATCGTCGCCTTCCATCTGGGTGATCAGGCCAACGTCGAAGTTTCCATCCCGCAGCGCCGTCTGGATTACAGCTTCCTGGGCGCCGACGATCTGGACTTCGGTCTCGCGATGTAGCCCGTTGAACCGTGCGATCACTTGTGTCAGCAGCGGTGCCGTCGCGGCGTTAACCGTCCCCACCCGGATCACGCGCGTGGTGCGGTGCTGCTGATCGGCGGCACGTCGCAGGCGATCGATCGCCTCGATCGCCGTTCCGATGTGCGGCAGTAGCTCGCGCCCCTGATCGGACACCTGGGCACCGGAGCGACCGCGTTCCAGCAAGCGAACGCCGAGCTCCCGCTCAAGGTTGCGGACGGTCGCGGTCAGCGCCGGTTGCGAAATGTGAAGCTCGTCCGCTGCGCGACGGTAAGAGCCGAGACGGGCGATCGCTGCCACATATATCAGCTGTTCGCTACGCATTACCTCTAAAGCCTATCGGATTAGTCGGAAAAGCAAGAAACGGATACCCGTTTGATCGAGCTGACCTATCACCAGCTAACGCGACAGTTGGTCCCCGATGGGGGAGCGGGGGCATATAAGGGCCGCTGCATTGCAAAATGGAGAAACCCAATTGAACTAGTGGGGAAAGGCGATGGCGACAAGCACACAAACTTCTGCAGTCCGTCCTGGCTCTTCAGAGCTTCAAGAACTGTTGGCGCGGATCGCCGAGGGCGCATCCGAGCGTGAGAGTGCGCGGATCGCCCCACATCAACAGATCGGCTGGATTCGGGACAGCGGCCTCAGCCGGCTGCGGATCCCGCTTGAGCAGGGCGGCGGTGGCGCCACGGTTCGCGAGTTCTTTGAAACGCTGATAGCGCTAGCGGAGGCTGACTCCAACGTCGCTCACATCCTGCGGACGCACTACTGGGCGATTGAGCAGTACCTGACCGATCCTGAGGCGGAGTTCACCACCCGGATCCTGGCGCTGATCAGCGACGGCGCGATCCTCGGCTGCGGTTTCAGCGAGCAGAGCGCACGGCCGGCCGGCCTGAATTTCGACACCGCGTTTACGCCAGACCCGCTTGGGGGGTGGCGGCTGAACGGCGCCAAGTACTACTCCACCGGCACGCTGTACTCCGACTACACCCAGATCTGGGCAGCAGCACCGGAGGGTCACATCGCCGCAGCGATCATTCCGCTTGACCGTGAGGGGGTGACCGTTGAGGACGATTGGGACGGCTTCGGTCAGCGACTGACCGGCACCGGCACGACACGACTCGATGATGTGCCGATCAGCGACGCGGAGTACTACGACCTCGGCAATCCGGACGAGGATCAGCCACCGAGCTACCTACCGCCGTTCCTTCAGCTCTATCTACAGGCCGTCACGGCCGGCATCCTGCGGGCCGTGGGTAACGACGCTGTTGCTTTGGTCAGGCGGCGCCGGCGCAGCTTCAGTCACGCCTCGGCGCCGCAACTGCCGTCCGAGGACCGCCAAGTGCTTCAGGTCGTCGGTGAGATCGCAGCCAGCGCATTTGCCGCCGAGGCGATCGTGCTTGCCGCCGCTGAGCGGATTCAGGAGGCGTTTGATTCGGTCAACGACGGCGCACCGACAGCCGAGCTTGCCGCCGCGGCACAGCTGGCGACGGCGCAAGCGAAGGTCGCTGTCGACGGGTTCTCCTATGCCACGGCGGCGAAGCTATTCGACGCTGGTGGCGCCTCGGCAACGCAAGCCGCCCACAACCTCGACCGCCATTGGCGCAACGTCCGCACGATCTCGACCCACAACCCGACCTTTCTGAAGGCGTCGGCGGTCGGCGACCACCTCGTCAACGGGTCGTCATTCCCGGCCAACGGCTACTTCTAGGAGACCTCACGAGATGTCGATCACCCCACATTGGTTCCTGCCCACCAACGGCGACTCCCGAACCGACCTGAGCCTCGGCAACGCCGTCGGCGGCGAAGGAAGCCACGTCGTCAGCGACAGCGATGGCCGCGTCCCGACACTCGGCTATATCGGCCAGATCGCTCGCGCCGCAGAGAGTCTCGGCTTCGTCGGCGCGCTGACCCCGACGAGCTCATGGTGCGAGGACGCATGGGTGATGACGGCGGCGCTTTCACAGGTCACCGAGACGTTCAAGTACCTCGTCGCGTTCCGACCCGGGTTCGTCTCACCGACCCTGCTCGCGCAACAGGCCGCGACATATCAGCGGGTGACCGGCGGTCGCCTATTGCTGAATGTCGTCACCGGTGGCGATGACGTCGAGCAGCGACGGTTCGGCGACCACCTGAGCAAGCGTGAACGCTATGCGCGCGCCGGCGAATATCTGCATCTGTTCCGTGAACTTTGGAGCGGCGAGCCAGTCGATTTCACCGGCGAACACGTCGACGTTCAGGGTGCCCAGATCATTCCGGCGGAGGTCTGGCCCGATGTCTACCTGGGTGGATCTTCAGCCGAAGCGCTCGAGGTCGCGGCGCAGTACGCCGACGTCTACCTGACCTGGGGCGAGCCGCCGGAGGCGGTCGCTGAGAAGATCGCTGCGGTTCGCGCGCGGGCCGATCAATACGACCGTGAGCTTCGCTTCGGGATTCGGCTACATGTGATCGCCCGTGCAAGTGAGGAGGAGGCGTGGGCGCAGGCCCAGCGTCTGCTTGACGGTCTTGATCCTCAGCAGATCGAGAAAGCCCAGGCGATCCAGCGCGCCTCGCAGTCTGAGGGGCAAGCGCGGATGGTCGCGTTGCACGGTGGCCGTACCGACTCGCTTGAGGTCTACCCGAACCTGTGGGCGGGGGTCGGCCTTGTCCGTGGCGGTGCCGGCACGGCGCTGGTCGGCAGCCATCAACAGGTCGCCGATCGGATCGCGGAATACCACGAGCTTGGGATCGACGAGTTCATCCTGTCCGGCTACCCGCACCTTGAAGAGGCTTATGTCGTCGGTGAAGGGGTGTTGCCGGAGCTCGCGCGCCGCGGCCTGCTTGCAGCGCCCCAGCAGCCTACCCTGCCGCAGCCGGTCGCCGCATGAGCGTCACCGCGCTAAAACAAGCCACCGCGCCGATCGTGATCCGTACGGCGCAGGACGCCCACCGAGCGGCGCTTGATTTCGCCGAACTGATTGCGCCGGGCGCGATTGAGCGTGACCGCACCGGCGCACTGCCGGTCGCCGAGCTCCAGGCGTTTGACCTGAGTGGCTTGCCGGGTCTGACCGTGCCGGAAGCCGATGGAGGTCCGGGGCTGCCGATCTCCGTCGTCGCCGATGTAGTACGGACGATCGCCGGCGCCGATCCGGCCGTTGCCCAGGGCCCGCAGGGGCATTTCCTGATGGTCGACGCGCTGGCGCTGGCCGGCACGCAAAGGCAACGCGAGCTGATATTCGGCGACGTGCTGCGTGGCGCGCGGATCAGCGCGGCGCTGGCCGAACGTGGCGGTACTCATGCCCAAGACCTGAAGACGAAGCTATCTGGCAACGGCGATGGCGGCCTGCGGCTTGACGGGCGCAAGTACTACACAACGGGGTCGCTGACTTCCAAGTGGCTCGGGGTCAGCGCGCTTGATCGACGCGGCGAAGCGGTGCTCGCGTTTGTCCGCCGTGATCAGCCCGGGGTCACGCTCGATTACGACTGGAACCCGATGGGCCAGCGGGCCACGGTCTCGGGCGGAGCTGAGTTTGGTGGGGTTGCGGTCGACCCGGAGCTGGTGCTGCCGTGGGGTGTGCGCTTTGAGGTTCCGCAGCAGCTTGGCGCGCGGGCACAGCTCTACCACGCGGCGATTCAGGTCGGGATCGCAGGTGGCGCCCTGCAGGACGCGAGCTGGTTCTTGACCGAAAAGGCGCGACCGTTCTTCGAGGCCGTCCGCAACGGTTGGGCGCAGTCAGCTGCCGAGGACCCACACACGATCCACCGTTACGGCGAGCTGGCGACGAGGGTCGCCGCGGCCGAGGCATTGCTTGCGCGGGCGGCGTCGAAGCTTGACCAGATCGGACTTGAACCGGCCGATGCAGAAGCCGCGGCGCAGGGGTCGATCGCAGTCGCCCAGCTGAAGGCGTTCGCCAGCGAGACCGCCGTCGCAGTCGCCAGTGATCTGTTCTCGCTGACGGGAGCGAGTGCCGCCGACGAGCGCTATGACCTCAGCCGTCACTGGCGCAACGCCCGCACCCACGCCAGCCACGACCCGGTGGACTGGAAGTACCACCACGTCGGCAACTACCTGCTGAACGGCGTCGCGCCACCGAACCACGGCCAGTTGTGACCGACCCACTTGAGCTGCGCCGGGCGATCGGCCATTTCCCCACAGGCGTCACCGTGATCACTTCACGTGGTGAGAGCGGTGAGCCGGTTGGCACCACCGCCAACGCCGTCGCTTCACTTTCGCTTGCGCCGCCGCAGGTACTCGTCTGCCTGGTTCGTGACAGCGCGACGCTGCATGCGCTTCGCAGCAAAGGCTCATTCGCGATCAACGTACTTGCCGAGCATCAGCTTGAACTGTCGGGCAACTTCGCACGCCGCGGGGGTGAGGCCAGCTGGTCCGGTGTGCTCCACCGCCACGGTAAGACCGGCAGCCCGGTGTTGCACGGCTCACTCGCCTCACTTGAGTGCACGGTCGACCGGATCCTCGACGGCGGCGATCACGAGATCGTGATCGGCGACGTCCTGAATGCGCAGACAACGCGCCAAACGGCGGTGCAGCCACTGGTGTTCTGGCGCGGCGACTACGCCGCGCTAGCCGAATTCGCACAAACCAGTCCGGCACCCGCGCCGCTTGACCGGGCGCCAGAGCTCGCCGCGGCCGGCTGCCAGCTGCCGACGGGCGCCGGCCTATTTACCGCCACCGGAGAGGGGGAGGGCGCCGACGGCTCGGTCACGCTGACCCTGATCCACGGCGATCCGCAAACGTGGGCTGGACCGATCGTCCGTCACCACACCCACTGCCTGCTCGGCGACACGTTTGGCTCGCTGCTGTGCGACTGCCGTGAGCTGCTGGACCGGGCGATCGAGGAGATCGTCACCGCCGGCGCCGGCGTGTTGATCTACACCAAGCACGCCGGTTCGATCGCGTGCCCGGCGATAGGGTGGGGCGATGGAACCGGCCGACCTGAAGCTGTGGGCGCAGAAGTGGCGTTGGTACGAGCAGAACTCGCTGCCGTGGAACCGCGCGCGGATCCACTACGAGCTCGCGCGGCGTAAAGCGTTTGCGCGCTGGCCGCTGCACGGGAACATCCTTGAGGCGCTGTACGACGATCGCCTGCAGATCGGCGAGCACGTCCTGTTCGAGCCGCATGTCTGGCTGACCTGCGCCGGACCAGCTCGCCTGAGCATCGGTGCCGGCAGCTTCCTCAACATCGGTGTAATGGTGGCCGCGTCAAACGAGGTCACGATTGGCGAGCACTGCATGTTCGGCAACGGCACCCTGATCACCGACGCTAACCACCGCTTCGACGACCCGAACACGCCCGTGCCCTACCAGGGGTTCATCAGCAAGGGCCCGACGCGGATCGGCGACAACGTCTGGTGCGGCGCCAACGTCGTGATCACCAGTGGCGTCAGCATCGGCGAGCGCTGCGTGATCGGTGCCAACTCGGTGGTTACCGAGGACGTCGAGCCGTTCACGGTCGCCGCCGGCGCGCCGGCCAAGGCGCTACGTCACATCAGCTACCAGTAGGCTGCCGCGCATGAGTGTTCTCGGCAACCTTCTCAAGCTTCACGATCAGCTGTACAAATCCTCCGGCGGCCGCGTCGGCCAGGGTTGGCTCGGCGTGCCGTGTCTGCTGATGACCTCAACCGGAGCCAAGAGCGGCGCCGAGCGCACGACCTCGCTGACCTATGCCAAGGATGGCAGCGACTACGTGCTGGTGGCGTCGAAGGGTGGCGCCCCAGAGTCGCCGGCGTGGTTGCACAATGTGCGTAAAACCCCGCAAGTCACCGTCAAAGACGGCACCAACACCTTCCCGGCAACCGCACGGATCGTCAACCGCGGCGAGGGGGACTTCGACCGGCTGTGGAAGCTGGCCAACGACAAGAACAAGAACCGCTACGACGCCTACCAGAAGAAGACCGAGCGGCCGATTCCGCTCGTTGTGCTGAGCCCCAGCGCGTAGCCCCGGCGGCTAGCCGTTCTTGATCACGATGCTCTCGAGGATGTAGGCGACATGCTCTGTCGCGTCTACAGCTGACTCGAGCCGCTCAAACAGGTCCTTCCAGCGGATCACGACCATCGGGTCGATGCCGCCGTCAAACAGCGAAGCGACCGCCTCGCGGGTGATCCGGTCCCCCTCGTTCTCAAGCCGGTTGACCTCGACCGTGTAGTGGCTGAG
>Ga0302314_10006217_pt1 | contig 21701 bp, 22 predicted proteins | sample III_Palsa_N2_3_FD_200533 | JGI IMG/M metagenome (GOLD analysis project Ga0302314, IMG submission 200533) | Peat permafrost microbial communities from Stordalen Mire near Abisko, Sweden - III_Palsa_N2_3 | ecosystem: Environmental > Terrestrial > Soil > Palsa > Peat permafrost | place: Sweden...
CGCTTCGCGGGCGAGCGACGAAGCCGTACCGGCCCGCTTCGCGGGCCGGCCCCGCCCTCCGCTTCGCTCCGGCCGGAGCGGCTGACGGTACATCAGATCATCCCCCGCATGATCGGGGGCGGGTCACTACGAAAGACGCGACAGGGGGCAGTGGGGGCTCTAGCTGGGACTAGACCTGATCTGACGCCACTTCCACCAGGGGGCGGGCGGGGATCCCCATCGGGAGACTGTCAGTGGAAGGAGGTGCACATCGAGGCTGACACTCCCACGATCTGACGGCCAGTCAGTCACCCCGAGAATGCCCCCGCCGACTCGCCAGACTCAAGGAGTGTACCAGGGCACGCACTGCTGCATCACTTTGCGAGCGTGCGACGATTGCCGAATCCGGCCTACCCCCTCCCCCGCCGCTTGCCTCCCGAGGAAATCTCATAGGAGCGGCCTCTTGGCGACTGGGGGGATCACCAACGCCGCAAACGGCGAGAATAGCGCCATACAACGAAATGAACCATCGATCGCCTTACCAATTCTGGCCCGTAGGCTGCACCTGGAATTACCACCAGCGCAAATACCGCTGTGCCCCAAACGCCCATCAGGGTCACTGCTGCCAATACCCCCGTCACGCCAATCAGCAGCGCCACCACGACGGCACGCAACTGCTGTTCCTCATCCCGCCGCACCCGGCCCCCTCGTCTCTCACCAGGGCGTCCGACCCTACGCCATGGCTCGGACACAGCAGCGCCCCGGCCGATCGGCCGGGGCGCTGCTGTGTCCGAGCTCTACTTGCTGGCCGGTGGACTACCGTCCCCGGGCCGGGTGCCGTGGGCTTGGATGCCCTCGGACACCCCTCCAGTGCTCTCCTTGGGCTTGGGGCCTCCCTGGGCGGGAGTGCGTCCGGCGTGGGTCTGGATCCCGGTAGCCATCACTCCGGCGGCGCTCCCGCCGAACCGGGTCGCCTTGTCAGCTGCCTTGAGGCCGACGCGTGCGCTGGTGCTGGCCGCGCGGAACGCCATACCGGCGGCGATCTGGTCTCCGTACCCCGGCACGAACCGGAAGACCGCCGCCGAGCCGCCCAGGGACAGGGTCATGACGGCCAGTCCGGTGGTCACCGCGTCCGAGTGCTGCCCGGTGGTGAGGAAGTGGGCCGCACTCAGGGTGACGACCACCAGCGGCTTGAGCAGGATGAGGCCGGCCATGAAGCCTGCCCACCGACGGACCTTGCTCCACAGCGCGCGGTCGACCAGCCCGGAGTAGACCACCGTGCCCAGCACGGCCCCGACCATGATGGCGACGCTCCGCACGAGCAGTTCCAGCCACAGGGCGGCCGAGGCGATGATCGTCACCAGGCTGGCGATGATCGAGATGATCGGTCCTCCGCCTTCGGTGCCGTTCCGCAGCGACGCGGCCATGGCGTTGAACAACTCGGCGTTGGACCCGCCGGCCAGCCCGGAGGTGATCTGATCGACCGTGATGACCACGACTTGCAGCACGAGCGGGGTGAACGCGCTGGCAACGACGGTCAGCCACAGGAATCCGATCGCCTCCCCGAACGCGACGGTCAGCGGGGCCCCGGCGATCACCCGCTTTGCAACAGCGACCAGCCACAGGATGAGCGTCATGAACGTAGCGGCGCCGAAAGTTACGGCGTACACGGCGAGGAACCCGGGGGACGTCAGCCCGACGCCCCCGACGCCGTGGTCCAGCGTCGCGCCGAGCTGGGTAGCGAGCCAGGCCGCGCCCGACGCGACAGAGTGGGCGAGCCCGTCCACGGGGTTCACGTCCAAGGCGATCAGGGCCATCAGGTCTCCAGTCGGTCAGGTCCGGGCGGGAAGGGCCCCTTTGATGCTCTCAGGGCCCGGACCGGGGGGTAGGCAATTCGGCCTGTCTGGCCTGTCATTGCAGCTCATTGCCTGTCAGACGACCTGTCGGCGGCCTGCCGGCCGCGAATCGCGGCCTGTTCGTGAACAGGCCGCCGACAGGTCCGCCGACAGGTCAGAGAGCGGCTTTGAGGTCAGCGAGGCGGTAGGCGGTGGGTCGTCCGGCCGTAGACAGGCGCAGCTTGGGCACGTCCAGGCCGGCGGCCTTGAGTGCGGCGCTGATCTCGCGTCCGGCCATGGCGAGCCGGTCTTGGCGGGCGTCCCACTGCTTCCAGCGGGCAGGGTCGTCCTGGGCGAGGTGGTCAACCAGTTGAGCCACGCTCAGGTGCTCCGGGTCGCCCTCGGCCGCGAACGCGTCGAGCAGCTGCCGGAGGATGGAGGGCACGTCGGTCTGCCCAGCCTGCCCGGTGGTCGGGGCGTCCAGGGCGGGCAGTCCGGCCCCCGCCCGCCACTCGGCGCGGCGCAGCGCCGTGGGGGCGTCCAGCGGGACTACGTACCGCAGGATCGGATCCCGGTGGCGGGCGGTCCACACGTAGCACTGTCCCGCGTCGCCGGGGTCCGTCGCGTCTCCCGGTGTGAGCAGGTGCGGCAGCCAGCCGTCGGAGACGGCGCTGGCCTTGCCCACGACCAGGGGGACGTCGGCCTGTCGGCAGGGCATCATGGCCCGGATGCCGAAACTGTCCGCGACGGCGTCGCCCAGGATGTCCGACGTGGCGTCGGGGGTGGTGATCACCGCTGTGATCCGCGCTTTGCGGCCGATCCGCACCAGGTCGAGCGCGTAGCCCTTCGCAGTCTTGCTGAGCAGGTGATACTCATCCACGAACGCGACGATCGCGGGCGCTTCGGGGGTGATGACCCAGTTGTCCTCGGTATCGGCCAGCAGCGCAGTGCGCCGCTTCGCGTAGTCCACCAGCTCACCGAGCGCGGCTTCGGCATCCTTCTCGGTCAGGGCGCGGCGGCCGGCTGCGACGCCCAGGGGTCCCAGGCCGCGCCCCGACGGGTCGATGTCCCATGCCACAGCGTCCCGGCAGGCGGTCACCCACTCAGCCAGGGAGCGCATCAGCGAGGACTTGCCGCCGCCCGTCACCGCGACGATCAGCACGTGCAGCCCGGCGAGCACCATCGGCGTTTCCGCCCCGTCCAGCGAGATGCACGGGCTGAAGGCGTCGTAGATGGAGCAGGACAGGGGGGCCCGCGTCGGATAGGCCGGGGGCGAGGCGAACGGGTCGCTGGTCAGCACCCGCAGCACGACTTCGCCGCTGTCCTGCGGGTTGGTCGCCGCCAGGGTCCGGCCCTGGCCGACCCGGAACGCGGTGTCGAGATCCGGGAGCAACTTCACGATGGCACCGCCGGTCCCCGAGCTGAGCTCCATGGTCGCCTGCCATCCCCAGGGGGTGCGGACGGCGGGGCGCAGCTCGGCCACCTTGGCGCCATTCCGGGCCAGCGCCCGCCGGATGCAGTCGGTCGCGTCCTGCGGCGTCTGCACCTCCCTCAGGTCGGTACCTCCCTGGTCCTGGTCCGCGGAGGCGTCCGGCCGCAACTCCGCGCCGAGGGGCGGCGAGTCCAGCTCCGACCGCAGCAGCGCGGCCGGCACCGGACGCTGGCCCAGGACAGGCGGACGGCCGCCCGTCCACCACAGGGCCACGCCCGCGCAGGGCAGCGCCAGCAGCAGCATCTGCGGAGCCCGCACCAGCAGCGCAACCACGACGCCGGCCACGACGACCAGGGCGACGACGCGACGGGTGCCGCTGGCGTAGCGGGCCCGCCGGATCTGCTGTTGGGACGGCTGCACCGCCCGGAACGGCTCGGACGACAGGTCCTTCCCCGCAGCCTCGCGGCGCTTGCGTTCGTCGCGCAGCGCCCGCACCTCCTGCCGCTGCTCCGGGGTCCACCCCTCCGCCGCGCCGTGCTGCTCCAGCCGCACGATTCGGGTGCGGACGTCGCGCAGTTCCTCGCTGGCGGTCTCGCGCAGCGCCTCGTAGGCGCTGAGCTGCCGCAGGACGATCCGCCGCCGGATCTCCTCGTCCGCCTGGTGGCCGGTGGCGACCGTGTGGCGCAGTCCGGACCATGTGTACCGGGCACCGGTGCCGATGCGGTCCACTGTCCTGCGGGCTAGGCCGGGGCCCGGGGCAGGGTCCGTCTCCGGTGCCCCGCTGTCTGCGTCAGCGGCAGGCGCGGCCTCTGCGGGCTCGACGGCGGGGCCGGCTGTGAGCTGTTGGTCGGACATGGGGGCTGCTCCTGGGTTTTGGGGGGCGGCGGCCCGGACGCTGTCCTGCGTCCGGGCCGCTGACTGCCGGTCAGTGGAAGAAGCTGCCGATGGTCGCCGCACCGATCATGTTGATGAAGGGGACCAGGGTGACCGCGCCGAGGAACGGGCCCAGGGTCAGCCCGCAGGGCGCGCCCCAGGTCAGTTCCCGCTTCGGCTTGTTGCGCGCCGTCTTCCACATGACGACGAACACGATCAGGAGCGCCAGCATGATCACGGCCCCGAACGGGGTCAGCGTCCCGAAATCGGCGGGCCGCGAGATGCTGACGCCCTTTGCCCCCGTGCCCTTGGTCAGCGCCCAGTCGCCCACGCTGCCGACCTTTCCCCGCGTCCAGGAAAAGACGGTTCCGACAATTCCTCCGGCGGCGGCGCCGGCCGCCGCGAATGCTACGGCGCTGAGCGCGAACGGCCCCAGCCCTCGCCAGTCCTTTGTGTTTTTCCCGCCCTTGAACCACCACCAGCTAATCCGGGCAACCAGGATAAGGAAACCCACCGCGAACATCCCGAGCGTGACGGTCTTCATTTCACTTCCCTCCGAAAAGAACAGCGACAGTTCCGAAAATCAGGTTCACGAGCGCGGGCGGATAGTAAACGGGCCCCAGAATCGCTCCCCACATCAGCCAGCGCGTGAACGGATTCCGACGCATCAGGTTCGCGATACCGGCGAGTCCGAAAAACACCGCCGCCGCCCCACCGCCGCCGTGCCCGGTCTGGTGGTGGTAGTCCCACAGCACGAATCCGATTGCCGGTGCGCTGCTGTATGCCGCGCGCTTGAAAGATTTGCCGTGCTCCGAGTAACGCACCCAGTTCTTCAGCCAGCTCCAGTCCCAATTCGACTGCTTGGGCGGAGCAGCGGGTGTGGCCGCGTCGCGCAGGTAATCGGCGGCGTGCCGCAGGTCGGCGGCGGCGTCTGTCAGCGAGTCCGGCCGCTGCGTTGGTGCCCGCCACCACTCTTCCGGTCCGTCCGGGTCACTCATGGGCCCTCCCCGTTCGTGTCGTTCCGATACCGAGCACCAGCCACAGCCGGGCCCGGACGTGCAGTTCATCCCAGCCCGGAGGCTCCCCCGCCGATCCGTACGCCGTCGATTCCGACGCCCCGGATCGAATCGGCAGGATGGTCAGGGTGTATCCATCGACGTCCGCCGCCGCTTTCCGATTCCGCCGACCTATGCGTAATTTTTCGCGGATAGACATAGTGCCTCAGCCCACTGACACGGCGTCGGGAGTATCGCGGGGCAGCAGCGGCGGGAGCTGACCGCCCCCGTCGTCCAGCAGCTGGCGGGCGCGGGCCAGTCGCGCACTGGCGGTGGGCTGGGAGACGCCGTACTTCTCCTCGATCTGCTTCACCGTCACCGACTTGCCGCCCGCCAGGGCGCGGGCGATCGCGCGGGCCTCCCGCTCGCTCGGCGTCAGCCGCGCCAGCGCGTCCGCCTCGGCCGCCGCCAGCTCGGCGTCGGCTGCTGCCTGTGCGTCCTCGGCCGCGCGGCGGCGGGCATCGGCGGCCTGCTGCTCGGCATCGGCGGCGGCCAGGGCGGCCTCTGCCCGCAGCCGCTCGGCCTCGGCCGCCTCGGCCGCCGCACGCTGCCGGGCGGCGGCATCCTCCTCCTCCGCCCGCGCCCGCAGGGCCTCGGTATCGGCCGCCGCGCGGCGGTCATCGGCGGCCTTGCGCTCCTGATCGGCGGCCAGATGCTCGGCCTCGGCCGCCTGCTGGCGGATGCGGGCGGCCTCGGCGCGCTGCTCGGCCGCCGCCTGCTCGGCCGCCGCGCCGGCCCGCGCCTCGACCTCGGCCGCCGCTGCCCGGGCAGCGGCGGAGCCCTCGGCGGTGATCCGGGCAAGGTCCGCCCCGGTGACCGCGTCCGCGACCGCCCGGTCACGGACGGCGGCGGCGTCCGCCTCGGCGGCGGCCCGATCGACCTCGGCCGCCGCAGCGGCGGCCCGCGCCCGGGCCAGCCGGGCCGTGCCCTCGGACGCGATCCGGGCCAGCATCCGCTGCTGCTCGCGGTCCGCCTCGGCCAGCTCGGCGGCGAGCACCCGATCCGCCTCGGCCTGCGCCCGATCCCGCTCCGCCGACGCCCGATGGGCGGGGATCGCCAGTGCCTCTTCGACTCCCAGGCCCAGCGGCCACAGCGTCACCGGGAGCCGCGCGTCGGCCGGCGCGTCCCTGCGCCAGCGCTTGCCGTGGAGCTGCCGCAGGTGCTGCCGATAGATGACATGCTGCCGGTACAGCTCGACCGTTTCGGAGTAGCTGTCCAGGTCCCACAGCTTCATCCGCCGCCACAGGCGAGCGGTGGAGACCGGTGCCAGCAGCCAGCGCAGCAGCGGAATCGAGCGACCCGGCCGCCCCGCCTCCGCGTCGGCCGATGTCGCCACGTAGTAGCGAGCAGCCTCGACGACCAGGATCCACAGGATCGGCAGGGCGGCGTGGATCACCATGTCGCGGCAGGTGAGGCCGACCGAGGCGTTCAAGTAGATCGTCACGCCGGTCAGCAGGTAGGCGCCGAACCGCAACAGCGGCACCGATCGCCCGAAGCGGGTCAGCAACGCCAAATCCAGCGCCAGCAGCACGAGGATGCCCAGGTCCACCCCGACCGGGAACGCCCAGCTGACAACGCCGAGTCCGGCATGCTCGGCCAGGACGCGCAGCGTGGTGTACGACCCGGACAGGCCGATGATGCTCAGCAGCACGCCGCCGCCGACCGCGCCGACGACCAGCGCCTGGCCGCCCCGGTCGGCCGGCTGCCCGGCGGCCTCGGCGGCCGGGAGCTCCGGCCCCGCGTCAGCGGCGGCCGGTTGGACGGGGACCGCCGCGTCTGCGGCGGTCCGGGCGGGCAGGGTAGTGGTGCTCAAGGTGATCTCCCATCAGGTCGGTGCGGTTGTGCAGGGTACGCGGGGCGTGCCGCCGCCCGCCGGGGCGGGCGGCGGCACACTCCTAGTCGAGCGGGATCATCAGGTCCAGCAGTTCCAGCAGCACGGCAAGTGCAGCGGCGTGCTGGCGGGCGGCCCGGCAGGCGTCGTCTGCGGCCCTGCGGGCATCGGCGGCAGCGCGGGCGGAGGACTCCGCCGACGCCTGCGCTACCTCGACCACGCGGCGGACAGCGGCGGCGTCGCAGGGACTGAGCGCGGTCACTGCTGGCTGCCCTGCTGCTGGCGGATCTGCTCGCGCAGCTGCTCCGCAAGCCGGTGCGCATCCGCTGCGGCCCGGGCCGCGATCTCCGCCCGGGCGATGGCCTCACGGGAAGCGACGTCGGGATCCATCACGCACCCCCGACGAACTTGGTGGGGCGGGGGGACTCGGCGCGGCGCGTGGCCTCCCGGGCCCGGCGCAGGTACTCGTCCATCTGGCGGCGCTCCGCGTCGGCGGGACCGCCGCTGCTGCCCTCGGGCAGCGCATAGGTAAGATCCATGCGGATCATCACTCCTGTTGCGTCAGGGTGCTGGTCTAGGCCCTGACTTGGTGGTGGAACACCGAGTCGGGGCCGCCCCGTTTTCGGGGGGAGCTCCACCATGACACGAGTTTGCGGAGCGCACAAGTATGTTGCGCTGGCAACGCATGGCGTACGATCCCCCCATGGAGATCCGAGAGCAGGCGCAGGCGGAGGCCCTGCGCAAGGTCGCACAGATCGGCGCCGCGCGCGCCGAACTGCTGGCCAAAGCTGCCGAACTGCTGCCTCCACTGGAGCAGGCGTCGATAGATGCCGTGCGTGTCGGTGCCGCACGCTCGCGCGTGCGCGAGTTGGCCGAGGTCAGCACCACCCTGTTCTATGGATGGCTGCGCGCCGCCGGGATCGACGTACGCCGAGGCCCGGGGGGAGGCAGACCATGATCCCCGCACACGGGGAGTAGTCTCCCCACCACAGAAGTCCCAAAAGAACATGCCAAAGCCCGCCGGGGGTTGTTCCGTGAGTGCCACCTCACGACCGACGGGCTTAGCACTAGATGCTGCGAGTGTACCCAGGGCCACGCCCCGGTCACGCCGCGGGCGGAGGTATTCACAGATGAGCTTCACTGGTCGGATCGTGCGTGGGCCGATGGCTGCCGACGTGCTCGAAGAGCAGTTCACCCGGATCTACAACCTGGCGGCGCGGGACAAGCGACTGTCGCGGCGGGCACGGGGCCTGCTGGTAGAGATCCTGTCGCACCGGGACGGGTTCGGAATCTCGATGGCGGCGCTGCTGGCGAACGGGCCGGAGGGGCGGGACGCACTGACCGCCGCGTTGAAGGAGCTGGAGGTCTTCGGCTACCTGCACCGTGCGCGTGAACGCAACGAGTTGGGCCAGCTCGGCGACACCCGTTTCATGATCACAGACATGCCCGAAGGCCTGCTGATCGGCGTAGCGGCCCCCTGGGAAGCCCCAACGGAGCCCGTCAGAAAGACTCGCAGGTCAGAGCCTAAGTCGGAAAATCCGCACCAGGTAGAGCAGCCGCAAACCCGCAGGTCAGAACCTAAGTCGGATTTCCCTGCGCAGGCTGAGCCTGCGCAGGCTCAGCCGACGCATAAGAAGAACAATCCCTCAGAAGACCATCTCTCTCCCGCCCGTCGTGCGGAGTCCCAACCGTCCCAGGAGAGAGAGAGTTCGGCTGCGCCCCAGGAGCAGTCGGCCGAGGGCGACGCTCAGTCGTTTCAGGAGCAGGCCGAGACTGTGGTGGTGGCCTACGGAAACGCCCTGGGGCGGCCGGTGGTGAACGGGACGGCGGCCGGGTTGCGGGTACAGGCGCTGGAGCTGCTGGTGGCCGGGTACCCGGCGCAGTGGCTGGAGGACCGGGCGCGGGAGCTGGCGGCGAACGGCTGGCTGGACCTGTCGAAGCACGTGGCGCGGTCGACGGTGCCGGTGCCGCGTGCGGCCGGGGCCGGGTCGGAGCCGCAGGTGGGGATCACGGCGTCGATGGCGGCCCGGCTGGCTCGGGCGGAGGAGCTGTGACCGGGGTCGACGCGGAGGAGAACGCGCCGTTGCAGCGGGTGCCGCCGCAGGACCTGGCGGCGGAGCAGGCGGTACTGGGAGCGATGCTGCTGGATCGTCAGGCATGTTCGGACCTGCTCCGTGAGGTGCAGCCGGGGGAGTACTACCGGCCGGTGCACGAGACGGTGCACCGGGCGGTGGTCGCGGTGGTGGCCGGCGGCGGGGTGGCCGACCCGATCACGGTGGCCGGCTACCTGAAGGCGACCGGGGACCTGACCCGGATCGGCGGTCCGGGCTACCTGCACGCGCTGGTGGAGGCGTGCCCGTCGCCCTCGGCGGCCGGGCACTACGCGGACCTGGTCCACGACGCCGCTTTCCGCCGGGGCGCGATCGTGGCGGCAAACGCCCTGGCGGAGCGCGGCTACAGCGGGAAGGGCGATCCGCTGGACATTGTCGAGTCCGGCATCGAGGCGCTGCGCGCGGTCCGGGACCGGGGCATGGCCGCGAGCGACGTCCCGCCGATGACGCTGACGGACTTCCTGGAGCTGGACTTCGAGGAGCCGGACTGGGTGGTTCCCCGGGTCCTGGCCCGGTGGGACCGGCTGATCCTGACGGCGGGTGAGGGCGGCGGGAAGTCGCTGCTGCTGCGGCAGCTGCTGGTGCGCACGGCCGCCGGCCTGCACCCGTGGCGCCGGGCCCGGATCGCTCCGCAGCGCTGCCTGCTGGTCGACGCCGAGAACTCCCGCTCGCAGGCGTGGCCGTGGCTGCGGAAGATGGCCGACGCCGCGAACGAGGACGGCGCGCCCGCCGGCTGGACCGACAACCTGGTGGTGGAGATCCCCGAGCGCCCGTTGGATCTGGCGACCCCGGGCGACCGGGCCTGGCTGCTGCGGCGCGCCGAACAGGTCCGCCCGGACCTGATTGCGATCGGCCCGCTGTACAAGCTCACCACCGACGGCAAGGCCGACGAAGAGGCCGCCCGACCGTTGATGACGGTCTTGGAGCAGTTGCGCGCCGCCACCGACGGCGCGGCGCTGCTGATCGAGGCGCACGCGCCGCATGAGGCCCCGGGCGTGAAGCGGCGTGACCTGCGCCCGCTCGGGTCCAGCCTGTGGCGGAGGTGGCCGGAGTTCGGGTTCGGGCTCTCCCCGGTGCCGGACAGCGTGGAGATGGGCGCGACCGCGCAGCGGCTGACGGACTGGGTGGCGTGGCGCGGGGCCCGGTCGGAGCGGGAGTGGCCGGAGCAGTTCGTCGGCGGGTCGGTCTGGCCGTGGCGGGCGATCATGCCGTTCACCGGGGAGTCGGCCCCGGTGCCTGCCCAGGCGGCCGTGCCCGACTACGTGGAGGACCCCGAGCCCGGGGAAGAGGCCCTTTGGGACGAGGAGGCGAACAATGTCTGACCCCATCAGCCCGTTGGACGGCGTGAACGCGCTGCTGGCCGCCGTGTCGGCCGGGCAGGTGCTCCCGGTCCCGGCCGAGCGGGCCCGGCTGCGGGAGGCGGCTGGCCTGACGCGGGCCGCCGTGGCGCAGGCCCTGGGCGTGCGCGTCCCGTCCGTGGCGGCGTGGGAGGAGGGCCGGTCCGAGCCGCAGGGGGAGCGGCTGACGGCGTACCGGCTGCTGCTCGAAGGCCTCGCCGCCGCCGTCCCGGCCGCGCCGCCCGCCCCGGTCCCGGCCGCGCCGGCGGAATCCGCGGTGGCACCCGCCCCGGTTCCGGCGCAGGTCCCGACGCCGGTTCGGCGCGCCTCGGCCGGTGCCGCGCCCGCTCGCCCGGGTGACGCCCGGTTCGCCCACGGGCCGCTGCTAGTGCTGGACGGCGACGGCCGCGCCTACGGCGTCGGCGGCCTGCTGCTGGACTGCCCGGCAACGACCGTTCCGGCGCTGGTCGAATGGGTCCTGGCCGAGGGGCGGATCGGTTCGCCCCGGCTGCACCCCGCCGGCCGGGACGGCGACCCGCTGGTGGTGCTCACCGCCTCGGCCGCCGCGCGGCTGGGCCTGCCGGAGCGGCTGGAGGACCGGCGCGGCCTGCGCCTGCCCGAGAACCACCCGGTGGTCAAGCAGATCGTCAAGGCCCGGTGGCAGCTCACCCGGCGCGGCTTCGGGCCCTGGGCCCGGATCTACCGCCCGGCGGAAGGCGGCCAGCGGTTCTGCGTCCAGCTGGCCGTGCTGCCCTGGGACGCGCTGGACGCCCGGTCCTGGGGCGGCGCCGCCGCGCTGCCCGCGCCCGAGCTGGCGCGGGTCCTGGGCGACTACGCGACTCGGGTGATCACCCCGCGCGGCTCCACCGCCGTCTCCGGGCTGGAGCTGATGACCGCGCTTCGCCCGCCGACCCGCGCGGTTCGCGCCGGTGACGGGGGCTGGGCACCGGGGACGGTGCCCGGATCGCTGGGCGCTGCGGTGGACCCCGCGCCGCCGGAGGCCCCGGACGAGCACCCGCTCGCCCAGGGCCGCGCCCCGGGTGACGTGCTGACGGAAGAGGCGTTCGAGTGGATTCGTGATCCGGAGCTGCTGACCGACGCCGAGTGCGCGATGGGCTGGGCGGTCGGCCTGGACGTCAACATGGCGTTCGCCGCCGCCGCCAACCGGCTGCGGGTCGGCCTCGGCGCGCCCGTGCACGTCACCGCCCCGGTGTTCGACAAGGCGCCGCCGGGCAGCTGGCTGGTGGACCTGTCCGGGATCGAGGTGGACGAGCGGCTGCCGAACCCGTTCACCCCGGACGGCACCCGGCCGCAGGGCCCGGCCTGGTACGCGACCCCGAGCGTGGCGTACGCGGCGGAGCTGGGCCACCCGGTCCGGCCGATCGAGGGATGGCTCCGGCCGGACGGCGGGCCCTACCTCGATCCCTGGTACACCCGGCTGCGTGACGCCTACCTCGCCACCATGGCCGAGCTGGGCGTCACCGCCGACCTGGAGCCGGCCGAGTTCCTCGCGGCGATGGCGCGGCACAAGTCGGCCGACCCCGGGTCGGCGGCCGTGCTGTCCGCGATCAAGGCGACCGTCAAGGGCGGGATCGGGAAGTTGCGGGAGCGTCCGCAGGGCGGCCACCACCGGCCCGGCGAGCGGTGGAGCGCGCTGGACCGGCCGACCTGGCGGCCCGACATCCGGGCCGCCGTGATCTCCAGCGCCCGGACCAACATGCACCGCAAGATGCGCACCTGGGCGACCCGGGCCGGCCTCTACCCGATCGCCGTGCTGTCCGACTGCGCGGTCTACGCCTCGGCCGGACCGTCGCCGCTGGACCTGATGCCGGTGGACGCGACCGGCAAGCCGGTCCCCGGCGGATTCCGCCTCGGCGTCTCCCCCGGCATGGTCAAGCACGAAGGCACGCAACCGCTGCTGAGCTGGGCGGTCCCGCTGCTGGACCAGGGCCACAACCCGGCCCGACACATCAAGGGCGACACCGGCCCTGCGGACGGGGAGTAGGCCATGGGACCGATCGAGGACGCGCTGCGGCGCAGCGCCGAAGGGCAGTACACCCGGCAGCCGCCGGTTTCCACCCGGGCCCGGGTGAAGTTCCTGACGGACCGGCTGAAGACGACCCGGGCTGTCGCCGCGCTGCTGGGCGTCTCCCAGCGGTCGGTGGAGCGGTACTTGGACGGCAGCCGCACCCACCCGCCCCGGGCGGTGGCCGAGGCGATCGACCAGGAGGTGAAGGCCCGGTGGCAGCCGCTGGTGCGCAAGCGCGCCGCCGACCGCGCCGCCGCCGGCGGGATCGTGATCGAGACCCGCGCCCGGTTCGGGTACGACGCCCCGGCCGGCAGCACGGACGACCCCCGCGAACGCCGGCTGACGGTGCAGCTGCCCGGTTCCTACGCGGCCCGGCTGTTCGACGCCCTGGCATCGGGGGCAGGCGAGAGCGCCCTCCAGGCCGTTGTCGCCGAGGGGCTCCAGGAGCACTACTTCAAGGACGGCGGGCGCAGAGCAGCCGGCCTGCTGGTCCGCTTCGACGGGATCGACTACCTGGACACGATCTACTGAATCCCGCCCAGGTGTCCTGCGGACCAACCCGGTTCGCAGGCACCGGGCCATCGTCGTGCGGTCCGATCATCGACTGACACCTGCGGGTGATCTGACCTGGGTCGGACCACACGGCGTCCCCATCGCTCTACGCTGATGGTGTGACAGCAGGAGGGACACGACATGGCGTCGGTACTGCCGCAGGGTCTGACCACCGGTCAGCGGATAAGGGCTCTGCGTGAGCAGCGGGGCATGTCGCAGGCTGTTCTAGGGTCGTTGGTCGGCCGATCCGAGGGATGGGTCCGGGCGATCGAGTCGGGGCGGCTCCAGGCGCCGAAGCTGCCGATGCTGGTCCGGCTGGCCGAGGCGTTGCGGCTGACGGACCTCGGCGTTCTGATCGGGGGCGGTCTGGTGCTGCCCCCCGAGCTGTTCGCCGGCACCGAGCACCCGGCGCTGTCCGTGGTCAGGCAGGCGGTCGACAGCGCGCCGTTGGGCCTGGCAGACGGGCCGCCGCCGTCGCTGGACCACGTGGCGGCCGCGCTGGCTGCCGGGTGGCGGGCGCGGGACACCCGGGGCGACCACCGCACGGCCCTGGCCGCGCTGCTGCCCGGTCTGGTGAGCAGCGCTTCGGTTGCCGCGTCGCATCCTGAGATCAGGGGGGATGACGCCCGGCGCGCCCAGGTGATCTATGCCTCGGTATTGAACCTGGTCCAGATGTTCGCGGCCTACCAGTCGGACGGGCACCTGGTGTGGCGAGTGGCTGAGCGCAGCCTTGCGACGGCGCGGGCGGCGGGCGACCCGGCCGCCATCGCGCAGAGCGCGTGGTTCCTGACCCAGGCGTTTCGCGAGGCGGGTAAGTGGGACTCGGCCGCGACCATGACGGAGGATGCGCTGCGGCTGCTGGACCCGGTGCGGGAGGACTCCCCCCGGTTGCGGGCGGCCTGGGCGAGCATGGCGTGGCACGCCGCGATCACGCACGCCCGCGCCGGAGAGTCCGGTGTCGCATGGGGGTGGGCGGACCGGGCTGAGCAAGCGGCGGCCGGCCTGCCCGCAGACTGGTGGTCGTCGCCAACTTCGGCGTCCGTGACCGCCACAGCGATTCACGGGGTGACGGTTGCGGTGGAGCTGCAGCAGCCGGGGACGGCTCTGCGATGGGCGGAGCAGTTGGACGGCGCGACGATCCCCGCACGCCCGCGTCGGGCCCGGCACCTGGTCGAGGTCGCCCGTGCCCACATGATGGTCGGTGACCACGCCCGCGTAGCCGAGCTGGTGCGCGCAGCCATTACCGCCGCGCCGGAAACGCCCCGGTGGAACGCGGAGACGCACACCCTCGTCCGGGGCCTGCTGGAGGGGCCGGCGGCGGTCCGGCCGGTGGCCCGCGATCTGGCGGTGGCGGTCGGAATCGCCGCCTGATAGTCGACCGTACGTTTTGTACGGTCGACGGTTCGACTCGGCGGGACGATGCCGAAATGACGCCACATCAGACACTTCTTCCGGCCACCGCGCCCAGCCCTTCGGCGGGAGCGGGGCGCCGCATGACCGCCTCCGCAGCGGAGCGACACCGCTTAACAGTCCCCGCTGTTGAGGTGGTTCGCCGCCTCCACCGGTACGTCGTGATGCCCGTTCCCCCAGAGGGGCTCATCCGCAGGTCGTACGGGATCGTTGACCTGATGACCTGCTGCTCCCCCCGTTCCCTCCCGTGGGAGCATCGTCCGCGCGAATTCACCTGGTGCGGGCTCCCCGACGAATCCGGTCAGACAGTCACCCTGACGTGGGCGCGCGCTGCTGAGGCGGAAGGCTGGCTGCACAAGTGCCTGGCCGTCCGGGAGCGCCAGGGCGGCCCGGCCTTCTTTCTGCCGACAGGCTGGTACGGCCCCCCGGAGACGGCGTTCGCCGTCCGGACAGCCTTCAGCCCGTGGCAGGACCACCCGGCCGGATTCCCCCTGCTCCGCCGTGAGGGGGCGACATGAAGGCGCACCGGGGCCCGGCCGTCTCCACCCACCGGTCCGGATGCTGCCTGGACGACACCGGACTGATGCTCCACGCGGTCTGCTCCGGCACCTTCACCCGTCGGCCGCCCCGGAGCAGCCCGGAGACGCGCACGTGCCACTGTCCGTGCCACACGGACGGCACCGAGCTGGCAGCGCGGGTCCTGCCCTACCGGCAGCACCGGATGCAGCTCGCCAACCGGCGTTCGGCCGAGGGGGTGGCATGACGGCCGCCGAGACCGAACAGCCGGCGCCAGCACTGACCGAGCGTCAGTTGGAAGTGCTGCGGTTGCTCGCCAACGGTCACGACAACCGCGCGGTGGCGCGCGAACTGCGGCTGTCGACGGACGGCATGAAGCACCACCTTCGGGTGATCTACGCGAAGCTGGCCGCTCGGAACGCAGCGCACGCCGTCGGCACGGCCTTCCGGGCCGAGCTGCTTACCACCAGCGACGTCGTCCCCCGGCGGCCTGGGCGGGGGTGGTCCGGGTGAGCTGGCTGGAGAGGGACGAAGGTCCCGTGGACGTCGTGATCGGCGACTGCTTCGAGTGCACCCTGATTCAGGGCACGCGGGACCTGTACGTGTGCCTCGCCGACACGGTAGAACTGGCGAACGCGCAGCGGCGGCTCGTGGCGCACTTTGCGGCCGTGCTTCACCTCGATTCGCCGGGCATAGCCTGGTGACGTCCGATCGGCCCCGGCCGGCAGCCTCCCCCGCCTGTCGACCGGGGTTTTCCCACACAGTCCCCGGCCGTTCCCGGAACCCCGTGCGGCCGCCTCAGCTGAGCCGCACGATCCGGCTGTCGTAGTTCAGTCCGTCGGGTACCACGGCCGTCAACACGACGTCCCCGTGGCCGGTCCAGCAGTCCACGGACACGGTGTGGTCGGTGCCGCAGGCGTGCCCGATCGGGTCGCCGCCCCAGCGCGCCCCCCAGTACATCTGCACCCCCGCCAGCCGGACGCACCCGCTGAAGGACGTCACCGTTCCCCGGACGCGGTGCCCGCCGCGCTCCGGGACCGCCGTGAGCTGGGCGTGCCCGCTCACGCTTCCATCTCCACTGTTCGCATCAAGGCTGATGAACTGCACCGACCCCCCGGCGCGGGCCGGCGCGGCGGTCACGAGCACAGCGGACAGGGCGACGGCGGCGGCAGGGAAAAGGAAAGACTTCGTTCTCATTCCCTCTCAACCGCCGACACGGGCCCGGAGTCACTGCGCCGCAGCGGGACCCAGAGCCGATTCCGCGCACCGTTCACCCCTGCACGCCCCTGCTGCTCCCACCCTGCCGGCGGGTAGCCTCCCACTGTGCTCATCGCAAATATCGCGCCCCGCAGCGCAGGCAAAACGACCGCTACAGGCTGGATGCTCCACGCCCTGTACGAGATGTCCGAGCCGCAGGACCGGGCGCGGATCGAGGGCATAGACGCAGACCACTCCCAACAGCTCTACGACTGGGCGAGGACGGGGAAGTTCCCCATGCCCGTCACGGCGCGGGCCAGCGCGAAGTTCCACCGGGAGGTCGAGTTGGTCCCGGGGAACACCGTGGTGGTGGACTGCGGCCACACCGAGAACCACCCGGCCGTCACGGACAGCGTGCTGCGCGTGGCCGACCTGGTGATCCTGCACCTGACGCCGAGTACCGCCGACATGGGGCGGATCGTGGACCCGCCGGTAGGCGTGCCGGTGCGCGACATGATCCTGCGGTCCGCCCCGCTGCGCGCCACTGGCACACCCCCGCCGATGTGGGCGCTGATGAACCGAGCGTCGGACAAGGTCAACTCGCTGGAGGAGTGCCGGGACTGGCTCAGCGAGGAAGGGTGGTCGGTGTTCACTACGTTCATCAAGACGAACGAGCGACTCAAGCAGTCCGTAGGGCTGCCCGTGCGCCGCGCGGCCAAGAGCCAGTTCGGGGACGTCATCACCGAGATGCGCGACAAGGGGCTGATCTGATGGCGCGCGGTATGGCGGCCGGTCGGGCGCAGCGCGCCGCAGCCCGTCAGCCGGCTCCGGCCGGACCGCCGACCGGATCGGCCGGGCCGGTCGATCCTGCGGCCGGACCGTCGGTCGGCCCGGATGCGACGACGCCCGCGCTGCCGGTGCCAAGGGAGGAGACCGAGTCCGCGCGGCCCGCCGGCCGCAGGCGCGCCGTCGCGCCGGAGCGCCCCCAACCAGTCACCCCGGACATGATCCCGGACCTTCCCGAGGCCCCCGTGGCCGAGGACGACGCCTCCCCGCTGAGTGCCGCAGAACAGGCCGACCGCGCCGCCTGCCAACGCGTATTCGACCACTACGGCGAGGCGTCGTGGATGTTCGGGGCGGCGCTGGAGGTCATGCACTTCTCGCGGCTGTACCGCGACGACTACCCGAACTGGGGGGCATACGTCGAGGCCGACCACGGCATCAGCAAGACGGCCAGCCACCAGGCCATGCGGGAGTGGAGGACCGCCCAGGCGATGTGCAAAATTTTGCACACCCCGCCCCCTCAGTCCCACATCCGCTCCATGCTGCCGATCTCGCAGTCCCACCACGGCATCAGCGGAGCCGTGGACCTGTACGTTCTCCTGCGCTCCGCCGCCGAAGCCCAGGGCGTTCGACTGACCGCCGACCACCTCAACCGCGCGGTGGCCGCAGTACTCAGCCTCGGACCGGCCACCGAGCCGGCCGGACTCCGCACAGCTGCACTGGCCCCGATCACCGGCGACGACCAGGACGAGGACGACCAGGACGAGGACGACAGCCGGGCCCCTGCCCAACCGGACCCGTTGAAGGCCCTGCGCGGGGCCCTGACAGCCCTCCAGCAGGCATACAAGGGCCTAGCCCCCGCTGCCGTACGTGCCGCCGCCGAGGCAGACGCCGAGGCGGCCAGGAACCTGCTGGACAACATCCGCAAGGAGACGCAGCAGGTGCTGCGCCGAGCGGATGCTGCTCGCCTCCCGTGACGTTGCCCGCCGGTGACTCGGGCGGTTACCCGATCACCGGCGAGCGGGCGCCCTGGTGACTCGGGTGGTTACTCCGGAACCGCTGCCGGGGGCGAGCGAACCGTGAGGTCTCCGGGGCGGGAGCGACCCTTGAGGGGTGGCCCGGCCCCGGCAAAGATGCCTCTCCTGCAGTCAGCCGCTGCCACGGGGAAGCTCCCGGCGGCGGCGCTACTGCGGTGACGCCTGCCGCTCGAAGGCGTACCGCGAGCGGCACCGCTGGTCAGCGATGCTGGCCGTCCTCCTCCTCGCCGAGCAGTCCCGAGAGGAACGCTGGCCGGGCTGGGAACGGTACTGGTGCCCGATGTGCGACCGGCCCTTGCAGGCCGGCTTCGGCTCGGGGACCAGGAAGGACAAGCGGTACTGCTCCGGGAAGTGCCGTTCACGGGCGTACCGGGCCCGGCACCGGGCCTACTGACCGTGACGCGAAGCCGTTGCCGAACACCGCTCTACCGGCTGGTATCACGGCTGCACGTCACGTGACGGTGGGCATCGCTATGGGGTAGCGACTGGGGTAGCGACTGGGGTTGTGTACGGGGTAGCGACTGGGGTAGCGACTGCTGACCGCAGCCGGGCAGCCGCGGTTGATAAAACCGCAGGTCACGCCACTGGTTACCGACCGGAGAAACCCAGACAACCCCTTCTGCGCGCTCTACCTGGTCGTGATGAGCCGGCCGGTTGCGCAACGGGGGTTCGGCCGGGCCGCCGGGGCCGCCCCTTTCGAGGCTTGCTGCCCCGGGCCGCGCCGCCGTGCCCCAGAAGCCCGCCAGCGGGCCGTGCGCCGCTGCGCCGTCCCGTCGCCCCGGCCGGGCACCGCCAGGGCCTCAGAGGGGCTGCCTGGGCGGCGGGCGGCCAGCTGGCGGGGCCGCCGCCCACCCGCTACCAGCGCATCCCCAGCGCGTCCAGGGCGGCGACGTGCTCCGCGCTCAGCTTCGCCTTCCGGCCGCGCGTGTTGGTCAGCCACACCCCCAGCTTGATCACGGTCCCGTCGCTTAGGGTCTCCTGGTGCGAGCGCGGAACCGTGTGGATGCCACCCTCCCTCGCCCGGTACGCCGCCGCCGCCTCCACTCCGGCCGCGAAGCGGTCCGCCTGGGTGGTGCCGCGCACCGGCGCCACCGGTGCCTCGGCCTCCGCCGGGGGGTCGACCTTCAACCACCCCATCATTTCCTGCCGCTCCGCCCCCAGCCCGACCCACCCGGCGCGCTGGTCGGCCACCCAACGGCCCAGGTCCTCGCCCGCCACCAGGTGCCCGGCGGGCAGTTCCGCGAGGCTTCCGCCCGCCTCCACGTGCGCCAGGGCCAGGCTCCAGACCCGCTGCCAGGCCACCGGCCACACCGGATTCCACCACGGGTCGACCCCCGCCAGAGCCGCCCTGCGAGCCTCGCTCAGCGCCCCCGGCGCGTCAGCTGGCAGCGCCGCCGCCCGACGCTGGTCGGTGAGCCACCGACCCACCGGCGTCCCGTCCCACATCGACCGCGTTGGCGCGCACAGGTGCCCGTGCACCTCCGCCCACGTCCGCGCCGCCACGAAGCCGGCCTGCCACGCCGCCTCATGGGCTGACCACACCATCCCCAGCTCATTCAGCCGGTCCTGACGACTCGGCAGGATCGTGTTCGCCGTGTACGCCTCCCGCTGCGCCCGGATCCACCGGCCCAGCGGGAAGGTCCCGTTCGGCTCGGTGGCGTTGGCCGGCACGGCCAGATCACCGTGCGCCTGGTGCCACCGCATTGCCGCCGCGTAGCCGCGCAGCCACGTCTGAGCCTCGGGACTCAGCAGTCGCAGCCGGACCGCCGCCGCGACTTCTTCGGCCGTGTGGTCGCCGGAGGCGAACTTCAGCACCGGCCGGGGGATGGGCTTACCGTCCTCCGCCAGCTTGTCGCCCTGGTCCTCGCGGTACGGGTCGTTCTGGGTGGTGCGCGACCGCTGTTGCGGCACGGCCAGGCCGTCGATCACGTCCGCGTCGTGGGCCCGGAGCGCCTGCATGATCTCGATCAACGGCCGCCACGCCGGGTCGCTGATCATGCCGCCGCCGGCCGCGTCCTCCACCGTTCCGGAGCCCGCCTTCCGGACGATCACCGGGACCAGGATTTGGGCGATCTTCCCAGCTCCGGGCTTCTGCCGCAGGGCCCGCCCGACCGCCTGCACAAGATCCACGATGGAGCCGCGCGACTCGGTGAAAATGACCGCGTCGGAGGTCGTGTCCACCCCCTCCGTCAGAACCTTGACGTTGCTCAGCACGGCGGGCCGCTCCACGGTGCCGTCCTCGAACTCGGCCAGCACCGCCCGCCGGTACTCGGTCTTGTGCTCACCCCCCAGCCACCGGGACCACACCCCGTTGGGGTAGAGCCGGGACAGGTGATCATCGGTGATCGTCCGACGGTTCAGAGTTGCAGAGAAAACCTCGGCGTCGGAAAGCCGGTTGTGGAAGGAGATGACTCGCTGGAGTTTCTCCTTCTTCATCGCCTTGAGCAGCGCCACCTGGAGCGACGCCAAACGCGCCTCGCGCGCCGAGTCGGATTTCTCGCCCGGCTTGCCCAGGAGATCGTGAAGTACCGGGTCCGTGATTTCCACGGCGACAATCTGATACTGCGCCAGGATTCCAAGTTCGATGCACCGGGAAAGGCTTAGCTTGGCGATCACCGGACCAAAGATCGCCTCATCGTCCATGGATGCGGCGTACTGCTGCTGGAGCGGCTTGTATCCGGGCTCCCGGTCCTTCTCGTCAGGCTTTTCGTCGGGGATATTCCACACGCGCGGCGTAGCGGTCATGTACAGCCGCCGGGCCGCCGGAATGGAATTGTTGTTGTGCGCCTCCGCCCATGCCTTCCCGGCGTCGCCGGAGGTACGGTGCGCCTCGTCCACGATCAGCAGGTCCCAGGCCGTGGCGGCCCGCACGTACTCCGTGCCCCGGTGCGCGTCGATGATCGTGGAGAGGCTCGAATACGTGGCGAATACCGTCACTGGGCCGCTCTGGGAAAGCCAGAATGAGAGCCGTGTCGCGCTGGTGGTGCACCGGACACCAATAGCCGGTTCATTGTCCTCAAGGGAGCACACGGCGTACATCTCCCCGAGGCGTCCCGCCGCGCGCCACGTCCTGATTGTCTGGCCCAGCAGATCGAGGGTGGGGACCAGGACGAGAATGCTCCCGCTGTGTGCCACGCGAATTCCGGTGTGGGCAGACATGAACGTCTTTCCGCTTCCGCAGGCGGCAATGAGCTGCCCTCGCAGGCCGGTTACCGGGAAATCCTGCCCCGGCCGGGCGGTGTAGTAGCGAACCAAGTTATCAACCGGCTCGATCTGATGCGCACGCAGCTTCGACAAGGCGACCCCTCCAATAGGTTGTCCCTCGAACCCCCGGGTCGGGGGTGGGGTAGATCCGGCGAATCTCGCTCGCTCAAAAAGTGATGCATGGCCGAGCGACCGAGGCGGCTGGACAGTGTTCAGCGTATCGTGGCACACGGGCCGGCCGCAGGAGAATCCCATAGTCGGCCCATCAAGTCCGGGAGCATTCGTCTTGGCGCGCGCCCCTGTCTGCGCTTCCTTCCGTCGGTATCCCGCCGATGGGGAACCACGTCTGACCCCTGGCGGAAGTGATGTTGAATCAGGCATAGTCTCAGCTAGAGCACCCCCGCTGCCCCTGTCGCGTCTTTTGTAGTGACCTGTCCCCGATCATGCGGGGGATGATTCTGATGCACCGTCAGCCGCTCCGGCCGGAGCGAAGCGGAGGGCGGGGCCGGGCCCCGAAGCG
>Ga0302314_10006218_pt1 | contig 21698 bp, 16 predicted proteins | sample III_Palsa_N2_3_FD_200533 | JGI IMG/M metagenome (GOLD analysis project Ga0302314, IMG submission 200533) | Peat permafrost microbial communities from Stordalen Mire near Abisko, Sweden - III_Palsa_N2_3 | ecosystem: Environmental > Terrestrial > Soil > Palsa > Peat permafrost | place: Sweden...
CTGGCCGACGCCGACCGGCTCACCCAGGCGCAGCTCAAGCATCCGGACGCCCGCGAAGGCGCCATGTCGCTGATCGAGCGCCGCGCGCCGAACTTCCAGCCCTGGACAGGAGACGCCCTATGAGCGCGTACGAAACCATCGTCTACGACAAGGCCGGATACGCGGCGACGATCAGCCTCAACCGGCCCGAGGCGCGCAACGGCATCACGCCGGTCATGCTCGACGAACTGTTCCAGGCGGTGCAGGACGCGGCCGCCGACAAGAGCTTGCGGGTGCTGGTGCTGCGCGGCGCGGGCCGCGACTTCTGTCCCGGCGCCGACGTGAAGGCTTACGCGGCCGGTGGCCAACGGGCGAGCGACCCGGAGGCGTTCACCGTCAGCGTCATCCTGCACGAGTGCCCGCTGGTGACGATCGCCGCGATCAAGGGCGCCTGCGCCGGCGCGGGGCTCGGCTGGGCCTCGGCGTGCGATTTGCGGATCTGCGACGACACCGCTCGCTTCAACACCGCTTTCCTGGACGTCGGCCTCTCCGGCGACATGGGCGGGACCTGGTTCCTGCCGCGCATCCTCGGCGGCGCCAAGGCGCGCGAACTCTACTTCCTGCCCGGCAAGTTCGACGCCGCCGAGGCCGCGCGCATCGGCCTGGTCAATCGCGTGACGCCGGAGGCCGTGTTCGAGACCGAATTGGACGCGTTGGTGGACCGCCTGGCCAATTCCTCGCCGCTGGCGCTGAAAGGCATGAAGGCCAATTTCGTCGAGGCCGAGCGGATGGGCCTCGCCGACTTCATCGCGTCCGAAACCTCTCGCCACACCGCCTGCGGGCGCTCGGAGGATTCGCGCGAGGCGTTCAAGGCGTTCGTCGAGAAGCGCAAGCCGGTGTTCCAGGGGCGGTGAGGGCATGCCTGAGGCAATTCTCGAACCCGATCTGCCGATCTGCGATCCGCACCATCACCTGTGGGACTTCCCGGCGAGCCGCTACCTGCTGCCGGAGTTGCTCGCCGACCTGACCAGCGGCCACAACATAGAGAGCACCGTCTTCGTCGAATGCGGGTCGTTCTATCGCGCGTCCGGGCCGGAGCCGATGAAGTACGTCGGCGAGACCGAGTTCGTCGGCGGCCAGGCGGCGATGGCGGCCAGCGGGCGCTATGGGCCGGTGCTGGCCTGCGAGGGGATCGTCGGGCGCGCCGACCTGAGCCAGGGCGCCGGCGTCGCCGAGGTGCTCGAAGCCCACGTCCGCGTTGGCGCCGGCCGTTTTAAGGGCATCCGTCACGCCGGCGCTTACGACCCCAGCCCCGAGATTCGCCGCGGCCACACCGCGCCGCCGGAAGGTCTCTATGGGCTGGCCTCGTTCCGTGAGGGCTTCGCGCGGCTGGGCGAGCTGGGGCTGTCGTTCGAGGCCTGGCAGTATCACCCGCAGCTCGGCGAGGTGGCGGCGCTGGCCGACGCCTTTCCGGGCGTGGCGATCGTGCTCAACCACGTCGGCGGCCCGCTCGGCGTCGGACCCTATGCCGGCAGGCGGGATGAGGTGTTCCGGGTCTGGAAGGCCGGGGTCGACGAGTTGGCGAAACGTCCGAACGTCTGGGTGAAGCTGGGCGGCCTCGGCATGACCGGCTGCGGCTTCGGCTTCCACCGGCGCGACCCGAAGCCGGGGTCCGAGGAACTGGCGCAGGCGTGGCGGCCCTATCTCGAGGCCTGCATCGCGGCGTTCGGCGTCGAGCGCGGCATGTTCGAGAGCAATTTCCCGGTCGACGGGGCCTCGTGCGACTATCCGACCCTCTGGAACGCGTTGAAACGGGTCGCGGCCGGCGCCTCGGCGGACGAGAAGGCGCGGCTGTTCAAGGACAGCGCGCGGCGGTTCTACCGATTGGACTGAAGCGGGCCTTCAGTCGTCGATCGGCGCGTGGGCGACGCGGATCGAGGTCGAGGGGAAGTGGGCCTTCAGCGCCTCACCGCAGATGGCGATGGCCGTCTCGATGCCGGCGGTGGGATCGGGCTCTTTCATCCCGGCCTGGACGGCGCTGGCCACCGAGGTCCAGACCGCGTCGCCGACCTTGGCGTGGATGGCCGCGTCGGCCAGCACCTCCACCTGCCGCTCCACCAGGGCGACGAAGATCAGCACCCCGGTCTCGCTGTCGCGCACGTGCGAATGCGCGGCGACGAAGTGATGGTAGGCGGCCTTCTTCACCCGATGGCGCTTCAGGAAGCGCGGGGTCACCAGCCGGCGCACGGGCGCCAGCGAGGTCACCAGCGCCACCAGGCCGAAGAGGCAGATCTGCACGATCGCATAGGCGCTGAGCGCGAAGGCGAGCTCACTGTGCGCGGCGCCGGCCTGGGCGGCGGTCCAGTCGCTGGCGGTGATGGCGGCCAGCAGCGGGCGGAAGGCGACAGCCAGGACGATCGGCGGGATCACCAGCGCCGCCGCCGCGCCCCAGGCGAGCGGAATCTCGCGGTAGCTGGAAACCTCGCCGGCCAGCACGCAGAAGATGTCGCCGGACGAGCCTTCCTCGGCCGCCGCGACCGCGGCCGTGATCCGCCTGTGGTCCTCGGGGGTCAGCATTACCAGCTCCCCGACGCGCCGCCGCCGCCGAACGAACCGCCGCCGCCGGAGAAACCGCCCCCGCCGGAGAACCCGCCGCCATCGCCGCCGCCCCAGCCGCCGCCGCGCGAGCCGGACGACAGGATCATCATCGGCAGCAGCCAACCCATGCCGCCGCCGCCGTGCGAGCGGAACAGGCCGGCGAAGACGAAGAAGAAGATGATGAGGGTGACGATCGCCCCGAACGGGATGCCGTGCGGCTTCGCCGCCTGGGTCGCATGCTGGACGGTTGCGGCGGCGGTCGTCGGATCGGCGGCGAGCTGGCCGATGATCGCGTTGGTCCCGTCCACCACGCCGCCCTCGACGTCGCCGGAGCGGAACTTGGGCAGCACCTGTTCCTGCAGGATGACGCTGGTGAGCGCGTCGGTGAGGATCGGCTCCAGGCCATAGCCCACCTCGATCCGCACCTTGTGCTCGGTGGGCGCGACGATGAAGAGGACGCCGTTGTCCTTGCCCTTCTGGCCGATGCCCCAGGCGCGGCCGAGCTGGTAGCCGTAGTCCTCGATCTCGTAGCCCTGCAGGCTGGGCAAGGTCACAACCACCAGCTGCCGGCCGGTCCTGGTCTCCAGGTCGGCGAGCTTGGCGGTGAGGTCGGCGACGGTGGCGGCCGAGAGCACATGGGCGTCGTCGACCACCCGGCCGGTGAGCGGCGGGAAGGTCGGCGCGGCGCTGGCCGGCGCGGCGACAAAGCTCAGTGCCAGGGCGACGAGCGCCGCCGCGAACACCAGCAGCGGGTGGCGAGCGCCGACCACTACTGGGCCGGCGCGTTCGTCGGCGGGGTCGAGCCCGGCGGCGCGCCGGCCGGCGGCGGGTTCAGGTTGAACTGCACCGTCGGCGCGGACTGGGCCGCCTCGCTGGCCCCGAACGGCTGCATCGGCTTGGCGCTATGATAGAAGGTCGCCGCCCAGATCGAGGTCGGCAGCACCCTGAGCGTGGTGTTGTAGTCGCGCACCGCGTCGTTGTAGTCGCGGCGGGCGATGGCGATGCGGTTCTCGGTGCCTTCCAGTTGCGACTGCAGGGCCAGGAAGTTGGCGCTCGACTTCAGGTCCGGATAGTTTTCGCTCACCGCCAGCAGCCGTCCCAGCGAGCCGGAAAGCTGGTCCTGCGCCTGCTGGAACTGCTGGAATTTCTGCGGATCGGTGATCGTCGAGGCGTCGATGTTGATCGAGGTCGCCTTGGCGCGGGCCTGGGTGACCGCGGTCAGCACGGTGCGCTCCTGGGTCGCCTCGCCCTGCACGGTGGCGACCAGGTTGGGAATCAGGTCGGCGCGCCGCTGATAGTCGGCCTGCACGTCGGCCCACTTCTCCTTGACGATTTCCTGCTTGGTCGGAATGTCGTTGACGCCGCAGCCCGCCAGCGCCAGCGGCGCGATGACGACGGCGAGCGCCAGAAGCACTCGATGGATGATCCGGTTCACGAGGTATGGCCCTGACTTGATCGCCGCCTTGGCGGCGTGACGCGGCGCTAATCTAAGCCTTGGCGCGCCATCCCGCCAGTTACAGCCGCGAAAGGTCCCCTCAGACGCAGTCCGCCGGCAGCACCGCGTCGATGTGCGCCCTCACCTGCTCGACCGGGCAGCTGCCCATCGGCCCCGAGTCGCAGCCCTCGAAGCGCAGCGGCAGCGTCTTGGCGTGGGCCGGCGTCAGGGTGCGGAGCTGGTCCAGGGTCTCGTAATAGAGCACCGGGCGCACGTACCGCCTGCCGCCGTCCGACCAGAGTTCGAAGGCCAGCGCGGTCGAGGGCGCGGTGCTGTCCGGCTCGCCGGGCAGGGTCCAGCTGAGCCCGAAGGTGCTCGCCATCCACACCAGATTGGTGTCGTGGCCGGCCAGCAGCAGCAGCTTCAGGTCGGGGCCGGACTGCGGACCGCCGCTCGCCGCTTCGCCGTCCAGCGCCGCCAGGATCACGCGGGTCATCGGCGCGGCGCGGCGGGCGGAGGCGTAGACGTTGGCGCGGATGCGGCCGAACGCGGCCTCGTGCAGCGGCATCACCGCGGCGATGTCCGCCGCGCCGGCCCGGCCCCAGCCGACTTCGCCCAGCGGCTTGCCGTCGGCGTATTCCAGCAGCAGGTCCTCGGCGAAGCCGGCGCTCTGCGGGAAAAGCCCCTGATTGTCCGGCGCGGCGGCGAAGCATGCGCCCGGGCCACCCTGGCACGCCGTGGGCGCGAAGATCGCCTGCAGCCGCGCCGTCGCGGCGTTGAGGCGCAGCAGCTCGTCGGGCGTGGGGGGCGTCGGCGCATAGGCGTGGGCGGCGTCGACCTTGCAGCCGCCGGCGTCGGTTCCGCCGAAGATCGGGTCGCGCGGCGCGGGCGCCGCCCAGCCGGTCTTGACCCCGCAGCCGGGCTGCAGCGCCTCGGCGGCGATCTCGCCGGTGCGGCGGGTGCGCTGGTCGGTCCCGTCGGCCCAGGCCGACACCTGGCCGGCGCCGGCGCAGCCCTGCGCCGGCAGCAGGTGACCCGCGACATAGGCCGCGCGCAGGCTCTCGCCCATCAGCCGCACCGTCTCGCCGCCGTGCGGGGTCAGCTCGCCCGGCGCCACGGTCCACGCCGGCCAAGGCTGGGCGGCATATTTGGCCAGGGCGTCGTTGGACTGGGTCGGCGGCCGCACGCCGTGCCGCATCACCACCACCACGCGCTCGAGATGGGCGGCCGCCTCGGCCGCGCCGGCGCTGAGGACAAGGGCGGCGACGAGGGCGACGAGGCGGATCATGGGCGGCTCCAAACGCGAGCAGGGCGGGGATTGCAACGATCGCTTAGCCGGCGTTCGGCGACAGATCGATGACGCATCGGCCGCCGGCCTCCGATCAGGTCATCATGACTTCGCGGTCGGCGCGAGACTCGCCTTCGCCGGGCAGGTCGTCGAACGAGCCGTGGCTGGAGGCGTAGAGCCTGGCGTAGAGCCCGCCCTTGGCCATCAGCGCCTCGTGCGGGCCCTGTTCGACGATCCGGCCCTGCTGCAGCACGATGATCTCGTCGGCGTCGCGCACGGTGGCCAGGCGGTGGGCGATCACCAGGCAGGTGCGCCCGGCCATCAGCACCTTCAGCGCCCGCTGGATCTCCAGCTCGGTGAAGCTGTCGATGTTGGCGGTGGCCTCGTCGAGGATCAGGATCTTCGGGTCGATCACCAGCGCGCGGGCGAACGAGATCAGCTGGCGCTGGCCCAGCGAGATGTTGCGCCCGCGCTGGCCCAGGGGCGTCGCATAGCCCTGCGGCAGCCGCAGGATGAAGTCATGCGCGCGCACCGCCTTGGCCGCCGCCACCACCTGGTCGTGGCTGGCGTTGGAGGCGTAGCGGATGTTCTCCTCGATGGTGCCGGTGAACAGGAACGGCTCCTGCAGCACCATGCCGATGGTCTTGCCGAGCGATTCCAGGGTAACATCGCGGACGTCGTGGCCGCCCACCAGCACCCGGCCCTCGTTCACCTCGTAGAAGCGCCGCACCAGCGAGATGATGCTGGTCTTGCCCGATCCCGTCGGTCCCACCAGCGCCACCACCTGGCGGGGCTTCACCTTCAGCGAAATGTCGCGCAGCACCGGCCGGGCCGGGTCGTAGCCGAAGGTGACGTGGTCGAACTCGATGGTCGGTTCGGGATCGATGAGGGCGACGGCGTCCGGCTTGTTGACGATGGTCACCGGCACGTCGAGCACCTCGAAGATGCGGTAGCCGGCCGCCATCGCGCGCTGCAGGGCGGTGTACTGCATCGAGATCATCCGCACCGGCTCGAAGAAGCGCTGCACGAAGATCACGAACGCCACCATGGCGCCCACCTGCAGCGTGCCGCCCAGCACCTGTCCGCCGCCCACCACGATGATCACCGCCATGGCGAAGCCGGTCAGGATCGAGACCGTCGGCGCCATGATCCCGGCCAGCGCCGCGCTGTCGATGGCGGCCTTCATGTTGTCGCGGTTCTTCTCTTCGTAGAGTTCGAAGTTCATCGCCTCGCGGCGGGTCTCCTGCACCGTGCGGATGCCGCTGATGTTCTCGGCGAGGGCGCCGTTGGCGATCGAGGAGGCGTCGCGGGCGCGGCGGAAGGTGACCTTGGAATAGGGCAGCCAGATCGCCCTCAGCCCGATCAGCGCCGGCAGCACCAGCAGGGTGAGCGCGCCCAGCTTCCAGTTCATCCAGAGCATGATGCCGACGATGCCGATCAGCACCACGAAGTCGCCGAGCGTCGAGGTGGTGCTCTCCAGGAAGTCCTGCAGCGCGTTCACGTCGCCCTGCAGCCGGCTCATGATCCGGCCGACGTGGGTCTTGTCCATGAACGAGAGCGAGATGCTCTGGAAATGGTCGAACATCGCCCGGCGGACGTCGAAGATCACCTTCTGCGCCAGCCGTGTGCTCATCGACTGCGAGAGCAGCGAGGTGATGGTGAACACCACCACGGCGATGGCGAACTCGACGATCACCTGGTCGATGCGGCCCGGCGCGACGTGCGGGGTCGTCGCCGCCGTGACCGCCTGGCCGATCATCAGCGGCAGGGCGAGCTGGGCGAAGGCCGAGAGGATGGTCGTGACCAGCGCCCCGGTCAGATAGATCGGGTGCGGCTTCAGGAAGGCGGCGAACCGGCGCACGATCCGGGTGTCGAACGCCATGAAGATCTCTTCGGCGTCCGCGCTGCCCAGGTTGGCGTTACGCTTGCGCGGCGGCGGCGCGGCCTCGCGCGGGGCGGCGAACTCGCTCACTCGGCGGCCTCCGTCACCTTGCGGCGTATCTTGGCGTCGGCGACCGAGAGGCCCTGCTCGGTGCGGCTCTGTAGCTGGTAGAGGTCGAAATATTCGCCGCCCAGCGCCAGCAGCTCGGCGTGCGTGCCCCGCTCGACCACGCGGCCCTCTTCCAAGAGCAGGATCTCGTCGGCGTGCATCAGCGAGGAGAGCCGGTGGGCGATGATGATGGTCGCCTTGGCCTTGGTGGCTTCGGCCAGGGCGTCGCGCACCCGCTTCTCGGTCACCGCGTCGATGGCGGCGGTGGAGTCGTCGAAGATCATGATCCCCGGCCCCGGCACCACGCCGCGGGCGATCGACATCCGCTGCCGCTGGCCGCCGGAGAGCGCCACGCCGCGCTCGCCCACCCGGGTGCTATAGCCGCCGGGCAGGTTCGCAACGTAGTCGTGCAACTGCGCGGTCTTGGTCGCGCCGACGATCCGCGCGTCCTCGGCCCAGGGGTCGGCATAGGCGACATTGTTGGTGACGGTGGCGTCGAACAGGAACGCCTCCTGCTGCACCAGGCCGACGTATTCGCGCAACGAAGCCAGCTGCACGTCGCGGATATCGACGCCGTCGATGGTGATCGCCCCGGCGTCGGGGTCGTAGAAGCGCGGGATCAGGTTGGCGATGGTCGACTTGCCGCTGCCAGGCGGCCCGACGATGCCGAGCGTCTGGCCGCGGCCGACCGCGAAGCTGACGTCGTGCAGCACCAGCTTGCCGGGGTCATAGGCGAAGTCGACATGCTCGAAACGCAGCACGCCGCGCGATGGGGCTAGCGGCCGCGCCCCCGGCTTGTCGGCGATCTCGGGCTCGATATCGAGGATATCGAACAGCCGGCTGCCGCAGGTGGTCGCCCGCGCCGCCGACATCACGATCATGATCACCTGGCGCACCGGCGCCTGCAGGATGGTGAGGTAGAGCACGAAGGCCGCCATCACCCCCGGCGTCATCGTGCCGGCCGCCACCTTGTGGCCGCCGTACCAGAGCACCGCGCCCTGCGAAGCGTAGAAGGCGAGCGTCGTGGTGCGCACCGCCGCCATGCGCAGCTTGATCCGCTCATAGGCCTGCCGCAGCGCCTCGGTGGCGGCGCCATCGAACTTGCCGAGCTCGAAGTTGCGGGCGGCGAAGGCGCGCACCACGCGGATGCCCTGCAGGTTCTCCTCCATGGTGAGCGTCAACACGCTCATCAGCGTCTGCACCCGCATCCAGGCGACGCGCAGCAGGAAACCGACGCGGCCGAGGGTGACGACGCTGAGCGGCACGAAGGCCAGCGCCAGCAGCGCCATCACCGGGTCGGCGGCGAACATCAGCCAGGTCGCCACCACCAGCAGCAGCACCAGGGTCACCGACTGCATCATCCCGTTCTGGATGAACATCCGGGTGCCCTCCAGATCGATCATCCCGCGGGTGATCAGGTCGCCGGAGTGGATCTTGTCGTGGAAGCCGAACGACAGCCGCTGCAGCTGGCGGAAATAGTCGAGCCGCAGCCGGTAGGCGACCTTCTGGCTCACCCATTCGGCCTGGTAGCCGCTGAGGCCGGTGAGCAGGCCCTGGACGATGCTGACCCCGATGACGAGGGCGGCGCTGATCCAGAGCGCGTGCTGCGAGCGGGCCATCAGCAGCGCCTGCTCCGCCGCGGGCTGGTGCGTCTGCTGGGCCAGTTGCACCGCCTTCAGCAGCGCCGAAACCTCGTCCACCGCGTGGCCGAACAGGCGCGGGACCGCCAGGCTCGCCACCGCCGCGCCCAGCGCGCACACCACGGCGAGCACCACCTGCAGCGGCTCCAGCTGCAGCGCCATCACCACGATCCGCCGCAGAATATGCGGCATGGCCTTCACGTCGATGGTGGGACGCGCGTCTACGTCAGGCGCGGCGCCTGAAGGCGCGCCATGAGAATCAGACATCCAAATATCCGTCTTCGGTAATGTCCTTATTGTGGGACTTCGCTCCGCCGAACGCAAATCTCTGGTCAACGCTGCTGACAGGTTCCTGACGCAACGGAACTCCCCTTCTCCCCTTGCGGGAGAAGGTGTCAGCGGAGCTGACGGATGAGGGGTGTGGGCTGGAATTGTGGGATTGGCACGGCGAGGCACTCACCGGCCCGGCGTGCTTTCACCCCTCATCCGACCCGCTCCGCGGGCCACCCATCTTCGCTTCGACGGCCTTCGGCCCTCGATCGCCTTCGGCGACCGCTTCGAAACCCGCAGGGGGAGAAGGACTACGCGCCGCCCTTCCTTGCCGCCTGCGCCGCCAGGAAATCGGCCATCAGCTTCGCCGGTTCGCCCGTCCGGTAGGCGTCGGCGAAGGTGTCGACGCCGGCGGCGACCGCGTCCGCCAGCGGCAGCCGTTCCCAGGCCTGGATCAGCGCCTTCTGCTGGCGGATCGCGGCCGCGCCGCAGGCCAGGATGTCGGCGAGGCAGGCGTCCACGGCGGCGTCGAGATCCGCCGCCGGCGCGACCTCCTCGACCAGGCCCCAGGCCAGCGCCTTGGCGGCGTCGATGGTCTCTCCCGTGTAGAGCAGGCGGCGGGTGCGGCCCCAGCCGATCAGCATCGGCAGGATCGCCGCCTCCACCACCGAGGGGATGCCGAGCCGCACCTCGGGCATGCCGAAGCGGGCGTCGTCGGCGGCGATGCGCAGGTCGCAGGCCGCCGCCAGCTCCAGCGCGCCGCCGAAGCAGTAGCCGCGCAGCTTGGCGATCACCGGGACCGGGATGGCGCGCACGGCGGCGCAGATCGCGTGCACCTTGGTGATGAAGGCGCGCGCGGCCTCGGGTCCGCCCAGCGCCGCCATGGCGCGGATGTCGACGCCGCCGGCGAACGCCCGCTCGCCCGCGCCGGTGACGATCACGGCGCGCAGGCTCCCGTCGGCCGCCAGCTGTGCGGCGGCGTGGACGAAGTCCGAGAGCATCCCGGCGGTCAGGGCGTTGAGCTTGGCGGGATTGTCGAGCACGAGGGTGGCGATCCGACCTTGCGGCCGATCCTCGAGGCGCACGTCGATGTGGCCGTCGCTGGCGGTGGTCATGGCGTTCAGGCTATCTCTCGCGGCCTCGCTTGGCCACGGGAGGCTGCCGCGACCACGCCGATCGACCTTGCCGACCGCGTCGCGGAGCGCATCGAGGCGGCGGGCGCGCGCCCGCTGGTCGTCGGGCTGACCGGCCCGCAGGGCTCGGGCAAGTCGACCCTGGCCGCGAAGCTGGCGCCGCTGTTGGGCGGCCGCGGGCTGCGGGTCGCGATCCTGGCGCTGGACAATCTCTATCTGACCAAGGCCGAGCGGCGGAAGCTGGCGGCGGACGTGCATCCGCTGCTGGCCACGCGCGGTGTTCCTGGCACCCACGACGTGGCGCTAGGACTCGAAGTGCTGCAAAGCCTGATCACGGCGCGCGAGACGCGGGTTCCGAGCTTCGACAAGGGTTCGGACGACCGCCGACCCTCCGCCGACTGGCCGGTCGTCGAGGGTCCCGTCGATGTGGTCATCTTCGAGGGTTGGTGCGTCGGCGCACGGCCGCAGCCCGCCGAGGCGCTGATCGTGCCGATCAACGACCTTGAGCGCAGCCGCGATCCGCACGGCGTCTGGCGCGCCTACGCCAATGCCGCCCTCGGCGGGCCCTACCAGACGCTGTTCGCGAGGGTCGGCCTGCAGGCGCTGCTGCTCGCCCCCGGCTTCGAGGCCGTGCTCGGCTGGCGGCTGCAGCAGGAGCACGAGATGCAAGCGGCGCGGGGCGCCGTCGGCCAGAGCGACGCCGAGATCACCGTCTTCATCCAGCACTATGAGCGCCTCACCCGCCACATCGCCGCCGAGATGCCGCCGCGGGCCGATGTGGTGGTTAGCCTTGGCCCCGAGCGCGAGGTGCTCGGCTACTCCACGATCGATGAATAGATGATGCTCTTCAGCTGGCCGCGGAAGTTGAAGGCGCCGGAGGGCATCAGCTGGGTCATGAACACCACCACCAGATCCGCCTCGGCGTCGACCCAGAAGATGGTCGAGGCCGCTCCGCCCCAATAGTAGTCGCCGGCGGCGATCGAGCCGGACTTCACCGAGTCCAGCGTGGTCGCGAAGCCGAGGCCGAAGCCGACGCCCTCGTTGGCGGTCTCGGAGAAGCCGCCGATGGCCATCTGGGTCAGGTCCTGGCCGCCCTTCAGATGATTGCGGTGCATCAGCTCGATGGTGCGCGGCCCGAGGATGCGCTCGCCGTCCAGCTCGCCGCCACGCCGCAGCATCTCGCAGAAGCGCAGGTAATCCTCGGTCGTGCTGGCGAGGCCGCCGCCGCCGGAGAAGAAGCTGGGCTCGGTCAGGTAGTCGCTGGTCTCGGGATCGTCGATCAGCTGCAGCGACTTGTCCGCCGCGCGTTGGTAGTTGGCGCAGAAGCGCGGCAGCTTCTCCGGGGCGACGACGAAGCTGGTGTCCTTCATGCCCAGCGGCCCGAAGATGTGTTCCTGCAGGTACTTATCGAACCGCTGGCCGGAGATCTTCTCCACCAGGGCGCCGCAGACGTCGGTGGAGAACGAATACATCCAGCGCTCGCCCGGCTGGTAGCGCAGCGGGACCTTGGCCAGCTTGTCCATGAACTGCATCAGCGTCTCGCCGCGCCCGAGCCGCACGCCGTGTTCGGCATAGGCGGCGTCGACCGCATGGCCCGAGTCAGGCGCGCCCAGCGCCACCAAGGCCGACCCGTAGGTCAGGCCGCCGGTGTGGCAGAGCATGTCGCGCATGCTCACCGGCCGATGCGGCGCCTCGGTCTTCATGCCGGCGCCGCGGCCGGACACCCACACCCGGTGGTCCTTCCACGCCGGGAAGAAGCGGCTCACCGGGTCATTGAGCTGGAAATAGCCGCGCTCGTAGAGGCTCATCAGCGCCACCGAGGTGATCGGCTTGCTCATCGAATAGATGCGGAAGATGGCGTCGTCGGCCATCGCCTTGCCGCGCTCCCGGTCCATCTGGCCGAACGAGCGGAAGTAGGCGAGATGGCCGTGGCGGGCGACCGCGACCTGACAGCCGGCGATCTTGCCGGGGCCGACGTAGCTGCGCTCGAGGTGGTCGGTAATGCGTTCGAGCCGGGCGGTCGAAAGGCCGGTCTGCTTGGGCGCCAATTCCATGATCAAAATTCCTTCCCGTGGCCGAAATCGCGGCCTTGCCAACATCTTCGACCCGAGGCGTAGCGGCGGCAAGCGCCGGGCTTCGGCCAAGTTTGAACCTTGCGCCCCGCGCGGCCGTTGAGTCTCCGAAGAGGAGACACTTGAGATGAAACAGTTGCTTTTGGGATGCGCCGCGGCGCTTGCGTTCGGACTTGCGGCGCAGGCCGACACCCCGCCCGTCGACAACACCGCGGCGGCGCACGCGGCGCGTGAGCGGACCGACGCCGATCTGGCGCGCACTCAGCAGGCGACCAAGGCCGCGATCAGCGACTCGGCGCATTCGCAGCAGGTCGCCATCACCCACTCGGCCGACCACCGGACGCACCGGATCGCGACCGCCTCCACGCGTCGCCAGCATGCGATCGAAGTGGCGGCGCAGGCGCGCAAGGACCGCATCGCGCGGGAAGCCGACGCCCAGAAGAGGGCGATCGACGCGCAGCACCCGTCGTCCTAGGGCGCGTCCGCGTGTAGCGGCGACGGGGCTGCCGCGGCCGACGCTTCGGCCGCGGCGCGACGCTCGGCGCCCTTGCGCCGCTGCCGCCGGGCGTACCAGAACGTCCAACCCGAGAGGACGCCGGCGGTCGAATAGCCGATGATCGGGCTGACGATCATGAACTCGCGCACCGAGAGCGCGAACACCAGCGCGCCGGCCAGCGAAGCCTCGGCGACGAGGCCGAAGCCCCAGACCAGGGTCATCAGGGTCATGGTGCGGCGGAAGTAGACGTTATCTTTGAGCGCTTCGAGTTCCTGCGCCTCCGCCGCCGATCGCCGCAACATGGTGGCGCGGGCGAGCACATAGATCAGCGGCCGGCCGATCGCCGCCGAGCCGAGGAAGACGAGGCCGATGGCCGCGGTGACTAGCTTCTCACGCAGCTGCAGGAACTTGACGCCGCCGCCGCCCAGGAACGCCAGCAGCGACAGCGCGATTCCGGCCAGGACCAGGATCGACAGAGCGTCCACCCGGCGCCGGCGGATGAACTCGACGAGACTCCAGGCGATCGGGGGCGCCGACGAGGCCATCAAGGCTTTCACATCGCCGTATTTCGGATCGAGCAGGCTGTAGATCGCGAACGGGCCGATGAAATTCACCAGCAGCTCGAGCCCGATCCGGACGCCATTGGCGCGGCCGTAGGCGACCCCGCTCGAAATCCTTGCCCTGAGGTCGGTCACCACCGATCACCCCTTCGGCGGCGGCGCCGGCGTGGCGATGTCCTCGACCGCTTTCCAAGCGCCGTCGGGCTCGCGCCGGAAGACGGTGACGTAGTTGCAGAGGATGGTGGTCTTGGCGTGGGTCGCGGCGTCGGTCTCGGTTTCGGTGCAAGGGCCCTGCGACCAGGCGACCGAGCCGTCGGCCGAGACGCCGACCTCGTCGGCCGCGAAGGTCAGCGAGAAGTTCGGGTCGGCGAACGAGTCCTTCATCGCCGCCGCGATCGCCGCGCGACTGTGCAGCGGCGCGGCGAACGGATCGATCATGGTGGTCTCCTCGGTGTAGTAGCTGGCGAACTTCACCGGGTCCTTCGCCTTGATGTCGGCGTTCCAGCGCGCCTCGACCGCCTTGATCTCGGCGACGATGCGGGCGGTTTCGGCCTTGGAGATCGGCGCGGCGACGGCGTAATCGGCCGCGAACAGACCGGCGGCCGCGATGGCCAGTCCGACGCCATGGATGATGCGCATGTTGTTTCGTCCCCCCGCCAGCGCCCTTCGTCTGGCCCGGCATTTAGCGCTCGCCGCGGCGTTCGCGGCAAGCGTGCTGTCGATCGCGCCGGCCTGCGCCCAGGACATCACCCGCGCCGAGATCCCGTCGCCGGCGGGGATGGAGAACCATGGCGCGGCGATCGCCGAGCTGCCGTCCGGCGCCCTGCTGGCCTGCTGGTACTCCGGCCTGCACGAGGAGGACCGCAGCGTCCGCATCCTCTGCGCCCAGGGCGCCAGCGACGGCGCGAGCTGGTCGCAGCCCTGGACGGCGGTGGCGCCGGGCGACGAGGCGGTCGGCGCCGAGGCGCCGGACAAGAGTCTCGGCAACGTCACCCTGACCGTGACCCCCGACGGTCGGGTCTGGATGGTCCACGGGGTGATCCAGAGCCGGATGCTGCCGCTGGTGGGCGAGGTTTGCCACAACTGGGTGTGCGGGCGCATCGACGCGCGGGTCTCGGCCGATGGCGGGCGGACCTGGTCGCGCGCCCATCGCCTGGTCGACGTCGGCGGCGCCCTGCCGCGCGCGGAACTGAAGCCTCTGGAGGGCGGCGACTATCTCGCGCCCTTCTACGAGGAGAACGCCCAGCGCGCGGTGCTCGCCCGGGTGTCGCTGACCGACGGGGCCGCCACCTTGCGCGCGAGCTGGCCGCTGGACGGCTGGAAGCTGATCCAGCCGGCGCTGGCGCGGCAGGACGACGGCCGCTTCCGGGTCTATTTCCGCGACCAGGCGCGCAAGGGCGTCTATGCCGCCCACTTCGATCCGCGCACCGGCGCCTGGAGCGACGTCGCCCTCACCGACCTGCCCAATCCCGGCGCGGCGGTCGATGTCTTCGACGACGGGCTGGGGCGGTTCGTGCTGATCTACAACCCGTCGAACACCACCCGAGACATCCTGGCGCTGGCCCGGTCGGCGGACGGCGTGCATTTCACATTTGGTTGCGATCTGTCACTTCCCGGGCTCGAAGGGCCGGCCGCCTACCCTTCGGTCAACCGCGGGCGCGACGGCGCCTGGCGTGTGGTCTATTCGGCCAACGCCAAGGGGCGCATCAAGTTCGTCCGCTTCACCAGCGCTTGGCTGGCAAAATGTTTTGAAAACAAGGGTTAGTTCGCAAGATTTCACCACGCCAAAGGCATTCGCCAGGCCGGTTGTCGAACCATATTTCGTCAGGCCGGCAACCGCACGCAGCTTTGATCGCGGCGCAGTCGACGCGCGGGAGGTTAGCCTGTAAAGGCGCGACGAGCGCGTAGCCTAGTGGCGCCCCGCGCAGATCGAGGACGGGCTATTCTGTATGGCGCTTACGCCGCACCCAGGACTGTATGATCCGCGTCATGAGCATGATGCGTGCGGCGTTGGATTCGTGGTCAACCTCAAGGGCCGCAAATCCCACGAGGTGATCACCTGCGGCCTGGAGATCCTGGTCAACCTGAATCACCGCGGCGCGGTGGGCGCGGACCCGCTGGTCGGCGACGGCGCCGGCGCCCTGATCCAGATCCCCGACGCCCTCTATCGCGACTGGGCCGCGAAGGCCGGCGTCGAGCTGCCGGCGCCCGGCTTCTACGGCGTCGCCATGTGCTTCCTGCCACGCGACGAGCAGGCGCGCGAGCTCGCGATCGGCCAGTTCGAGCACTTCATCCGCGTCGAGGGCCAGCAGCTGATCGGCTGGCGCGACGTGCCGACCGATCCCACCGGCCTCGGCAAGGCGGTGCTGGCCGACATGCCGGTGATCCGCCAGGCCTTCATCGGCCGCGGCGCCAACTGCAAGGACCAGGACGCCTTCGAGCGCAAGCTGCTGGTGATCCGCAAGCAGACCCAGAACCCGCTGGAGCGGCTGGCGGCGCGCTATAGCCTGCCCAGCCTCACCGATTTCTACATGCCGTCGTTCTCGTCGCGGACGGTGGTCTACAAGGGCATGGTGCTCGCCCACCAGGTCGGGACCTTCTACCAGGATCTGACCAATCCGCTGGCCTGCTCGGCGGTGACGCTGGTGCACCAGCGCTTCTCCACCAACACCTCGCCGTCCTGGCAGCGCGCCCACCCCTATCGGTTCATCGCCCACAACGGCGAGATCAACACCGAGCGCGGCAACGCCAACTGGATGAACGCCCGCCGCCGCACGATGGAAAGCGCCCTCCTGGGTCCCGACCTCGACAAGATGTGGCCGCTGATCAAGGACGGCGATTCCGACACTGCCAAGCTCGACAACGCGCTCGAGCTTCTGCTGGCCGGCGGCTATCCGCTCGCCCACGCCATGATGATGCTGATCCCGGAAGCCTGGACCGGCAATCCGCTGATGGATGCGAAGCGCAAGGCGTTCTACGAATACCACGCCGCGCTGATGGAGCCGTGGGACGGGCCGGCCGCGGTCGCCTTCACCGATGGCCGCCAGGTCGGCGCCACGCTCGACCGCAACGGCCTGCGTCCCGCCCGCTTCATCATCACCGACCAGGACCATGTGATCATGGCCTCCGAGGTCGGGGTGCTGCCCCAGATCGAGGAAGCGCGCATCGTCCGCAAGTGGCGCCTGCAGCCCGGCAAGATGCTGCTGATCGACATGGACGAGGGTCGCATCGTCGAGGACGAGGAGATCAAGGCCACGCTCGCCGCAGCCGAGCCCTACGAGGAGTGGCTGAAGGCGACCCAGTTCAAGCTGGAAGACCTGCCCGAGCCGCCGCAGTGGGAGCCGACGCGTGGCAACGACCCGGCCGACTTCCTCGATCGCCAGCAGGCCTTCGGCTACACCCAGGAAGACCTCGGCTTCTTCCTCGAGCCGATGAGCGAGCTGGGCGACGACCCGATCGGCTCGATGGGCACGGACACGCCGCTGGCGGTGCTGTCGAAGCGGCCCAGGCTGCTCTACGACTATTTCAAGCAGGGCTTCGCCCAGGTCACCAATCCGCCGATCGATCCGATCCGCGAGGAGCTGGTGATGAGCCTGGTCTCGATGATCGGGCCGCGTCCCAACCTGCTCGGCCACCAGGCCGGCGCCCACAAGCGGCTCGAAGTCGCCCAGCCGATCCTCAGCAACTCCGACCTGGAGAAGATCCGCTCGATCGCGGAACTCGCCGACGGCGCCTTCCGCACCGCGACGCTCGACGCCACCTGGCCGGCGGCCGAGGGCGCGGCGGGGCTGGAGCGGGCGCTGGAGCGGCTGTGTTCGGCCGCCACCGACCGGGTGCTGGCCGACATCAACATCCTGATCCTCTCCGACCGGGCGCTCAGCGCCGACCGCATCCCGATCCCCGCCGCGCTCGCCACCGCGGCCGTCCACCACCACCTGATCCGCCAGGGCCTGCGCATGCAGACCGGCCTCGTCATCGAGACCGGCGAGGCGCGCGAGGTGCACCACATGTGCGTCCTCGCCGGCTACGGGGCCGAGGCGGTGAACCCCTATCTCGCCTTCGAGACCCTGGAGCAGCTGCGCACCCAGAACCGCTCCAAGCTCTCGGCCAAGGAGGTGCAGAAGAACTACATCAAGGCGCTGGGCAAGGGCGTGCTGAAGGTGATGTCCAAGATGGGCATCTCCACCTACCAGTCCTATTGCGGCGCCCAGGTTTTCGACGCCGTCGGGCTCTCCACCGAGCTGGTCGACAAATATTTCACCGGCACCGACACCAAGATCGAAGGCGCGGGCCTGGCGCAGATCGCCGCCGAGTGCGTGTCGCGCCACGCCGCGGCCTACGGCGACGCGCCGATCTACCGCAATATGCTCGACGTCGGCGGCGCCTACGCCTGGCGGCTGCGCGGCGAGGAACACGCCTGGACGCCCGACAGCGTCGCCAAGCTGCAGCATGCGGTGCGCGGAGATCTGCCGGACGAGTATCGGGCCTTCGCCCGGAGCATCAACGAACAGAACGAGCGGCTGCTCACCATCCGCGGCCTGATGCGGCTGAAGCCGGCCGAGACGCCGCTCCCGCTGGACGAGGTCGAGCCCGCCGCCGAGATCGTCAAGCGCTTCTCCACCGGGGCGATGAGCTTCGGCTCGATCTCCAGAGAGGCGCACACCACCCTCGCCATCGCCATGAACCGCATCGGCGGCCGCTCGAACACCGGCGAGGGCGGCGAGGAGGCGGACCGCTACACGCCGCTGCCCAACGGCGATTCGATGCGCTCGAAGATCAAGCAGGTCGCCTCGGGCCGCTTCGGCGTCACCGCCGAGTACCTGGTCAACGCCGACGACATCCAGATCAAGATGGCCCAGGGCGCCAAGCCGGGCGAGGGCGGCCAGCTGCCGGGCCACAAGGTCGACGCCAACATCGCCAAGGTGCGCCACTCGACCCCCGGCGTCGGCCTGATCTCGCCGCCGCCGCATCACGACATCTATTCGATCGAGGATCTGGCCCAGCTGATCCACGACCTGAAGAACGTCAATCCCGAGGCGCGCATCTCGGTGAAGCTGGTCTCGCGCATCGGCGTCGGCACCGTCGCCGCCGGCGTCTCCAAGGCCAGGGCCGACCACGTCACCATCTCCGGCTACGAGGGCGGCACCGGCGCCTCGCCGCTGACCTCGCTCACCCACGCCGGCTCGCCCTGGGAGATCGGCCTGGCCGAGACCCAGCAGACCCTGCTGCTCAACGGCCTGCGCACTCGCATTTCGGTGCAGGCGGACGGCGGCCTGCGCACCGGCCGCGACGTCGCCGTGGCCGCGCTGCTGGGCGCCGACGAGTTCGGCTTCGCCACCGCGCCGCTCATTGCCGCCGGCTGCATCATGATGCGCAAGTGCCACCTCAACACCTGCCCGGTGGGGGTGGCGACCCAGGACCCGGTGCTGCGCGCCAAGTTCACCGGCAAGCCCGAGCACGTGATCAACTACTTCTTCTTCGTCGCCGAAGAGCTGCGCGCGATCATGGCGGAGCTGGGCTACCGTACCGTCGCCGAGATGATCGGCCAGGTGGACCGGCTCGACGCGCGTCCGGCGGTGGAGCACTGGAAGGCGGCCGGGATCGACCTCTCGCGGCTGCTCTACGCCCAGCCGCCCGGCGAGGCGAAGGCGCTGTGGAACTGCGACCATCAGGACCATGGCCTGGGCGCGGCGCTCGACCACGAACTGATCGCGGCGGCGCAGCCGGCGCTGGACGGCAAGGGCCCGGTGCTGATCGAGCGCGGGGTGCGCAACGTCAACCGCACGGTGGGCGCGATGCTCTCCGGCGAGGTGGCGCGCCGCTTCGGCCACGCCGGCCTGCCCGAAGATTCGATCAGCGTCAGGATGACCGGCAACGCCGGCCAGAGCTTCGGCGCCTTCCTCGCCCGCGGCGTGGCGCTGGAGCTTACCGGCGACGCCAACGACTATGTCGGCAAGGGGCTCTCGGGCGGCCGCGTGGTGGTGCGCCATCCGTCCGGCACGCCGCGCGATCCGACCCAGAACATCATCGTCGGCAATACGGTGCTCTACGGCGCCATCGCCGGCGAGGCCTATTTCGAGGGCGTGGCGGGCGAGCGGTTCGCGGTGCGCAACTCCGGCGCCGTCGCGGTGGCCGAGGGCGTCGGCGACCACGGCTGCGAATACATGACCGGCGGGGTGGTCTGCGTGCTGGGCGACACCGGGCGCAATTTCGCCGCCGGCATGTCGGGCGGCGTCGCCTATGTCTACGATCCCGACGGCCGCTTCGGCCCGCTCTGCAACATGGCCATGGTCGATGTCGAACGCGTCGCGCCGGATCTGCCCGTCGATCGCGACGCCGAGGCGCCGCGGCCGCGCCAGCGCTCGCTCAGCGTCGACAACGCCGGCATGGGCGATCCCTTGCGCTTCGACGCCGAGCGTCTGCGCATCCTGGTCGAGCGCCACCACCTCTACACCGGCAGCGCCCGCGCCGCCGCCCTGCTGGCGGATTGGGACAAGGCGCTGGCCGCCTTCATCAAGGTGACGCCCAAGGACTACCGCCGCGCGCTGGAAGCGCAGGCGGCGGACCGCGACGCCGCCAAAGCCGTCGCGGCCGAGTAGGGTTGATGCGGAGTTCGGTTCACACGGCGCCCGAAGCGCGGCCTTGCCCTCAAGTATCCTTCTCCCCTTGCGGGAGAAGGTGTCGGCGAAGCCGACGGATGAGGGGTTCCAGCGCGGCGAGTTGGGGATTGGCGCGGGATTCGAATTTCCCAGATCCAGCCGACACCCCTCATCCGACCCGCTTCGCGGGCCACCTTCTCCCGCAAGGGGAGAAGGGCGTCGTTTTGTGGGGGTATTTCTGATGGGAAAGCCGACCGGCTTCCTGGAGATCGAGCGGCGCGAGCGGGGCTATGTGAAGCCGGCCGAGCGGCTGAAGACCTGGGCGGAGTTCACCCATCCGCTGGCGGACGGCGAGCTGACGCGGCAGGCCGCGCGCTGCATGAGCTGCGGCATCCCGTTCTGCCATCAGGGCTGTCCGGTGAACAACCAGATCCCCGACTGGAACGACCTCGTCTATCGCGACCAGTGGCGGCTGGCGCTGGAAAACCTGCATTCCACCAACAACTTCCCGGAGTTCACCGGCCGCGTCTGCCCGGCGCCGTGCGAGGCGTCCTGCACCCTCAACATCGACGACAACCCGGTCACCATCAAAACCATCGAGTGCCAGATCGTCGATCGCGGCTGGGCCGAGGGCTGGATCGAGCCGCAGGTCTCGGCCTCGCCCACCGGCCGGCGCGTGGCGGTGGTGGGATCGGGGCCGGCCGGCCTCGCCTGCGCCCAGCAGCTCGCTAGAGCCGGCCACGCCGTGGTGCTGTTCGAGAAGAGCGACCGCATCGGCGGCCTGCTGCGCTACGGCATTCCCGACTTCAAGATGGAGAAGCACCTCATCGACCGCCGCGTGGCGCAGATGGAGGCCGAGGGCGTCACCTTCCGGCCCGGCGTCGAGGTGGGCAAGGACGTCGCGGTGGAGGAACTGCTCGGCGGCTATGACGCCGTGGTGCTGTCCGGCGGCGCGGAAGACCCGCGCGACCTGCCGATCCCCGGTCGCGAGCTCGCCGGCGTCCACTATGCGATGGATTTCCTGCGCCAGCAGAACAAGCGTGGGGCCGGCGACGCCGAAGACCTTGCCGCGCCTGAGGGCGCGATCAGCGCCAAGGGCAAGCACGTCGTCGTCATCGGCGGCGGCGACACCGGCTCGGACTGCATCGGCACCTCCGGCCGCCAGGGCGCGGCCTCGATCACCCAGCTCGAGATCATGTCGACGCCCCCCGTGCGGGAGGATAAGGCGCTGGTCTGGCCGGACTGGCCGATGAAGCTGCGCACCTCCTCGTCGCAGGAAGAGGGCTGCGAGCGCGACTTCGCCGTCACCACCATCCGCGTGGTGGGCAAGGACCGGATCGAGGCGATCGACTGCGCCCGCGTCGAATGGACCGTCGGCCCGGACGGCCGCGCGCAGATGAGCGTCGTCCCCGGCAGCGAATTCACCCTGCCGGCCGACCTGGTGCTGCTGGCCATGGGTTTCGTCGGCCCGCGCCGGACCGGCCTGGTCGAGCAGTCCGGCGCCGAGCTCGACGCGCGCGGCAATGTGAAAGCCAACACCGACGACTACCGCTCCACCGCGCCCCGCGTCTTCGCCTGCGGCGACATGCGCCGCGGCCAGTCCCTGGTGGTCTGGGCGATCCGCGAAGGCCGCCAGTG
>Ga0302314_10006219_pt1 | contig 21696 bp, 17 predicted proteins | sample III_Palsa_N2_3_FD_200533 | JGI IMG/M metagenome (GOLD analysis project Ga0302314, IMG submission 200533) | Peat permafrost microbial communities from Stordalen Mire near Abisko, Sweden - III_Palsa_N2_3 | ecosystem: Environmental > Terrestrial > Soil > Palsa > Peat permafrost | place: Sweden...
GGCTGATCCTCAGCAGCCGGGACGGACTGTGGTCGCCGGCAGGGAGGAACTCCTCCTTGCCGGCGTTCGCAAGACTTACGGCCCCGCGACTGTCCTAGATCTAGATCACCTGCGGCTCGAAGGTGGCCAGGTCGTCTGTCTCATCGGTGAGAACGGCGCCGGCAAATCGACCCTGATGGGCGTGATCAACGGCTCTGTTGAGCCCGACTCCGGCACGCTGACACTCAGCGGTGAGCCGCTCTCCGGTGGAACCCTGCAGGCGCAGGCACAGGGCGTCGCGATGGTCTCGCAGGAGTTCCCGTTGGTCGGCCAGCTGACCGTCGCCGAGAACCTGCTACTCGGCCAGCGCGCCAGTGATCGCAAACTTTTCGTCGACGGCAAGGCGATGCACGCCGCAGCTGAGCGGATGCTTGAGGCCATCGGCCTTGACGTCCCGACTCGCAGGCGTGTTGATTCGCTCTCCGTCGCGCAACGGCAGATGCTTGAAATTGCCAAGGCTCTGGGACGCAACCCACGGGTGCTGATCCTTGACGAGCCGACCTCGGCGCTCGGCCCGGCTGAGTCCGAGCACGTACTGCAACTGGCTCGCGATCTCGCCGCCCGCGGCGGTATCGCGATCTTCGTCGGGCACCGGCTGAACGAGGTGCGCAGTGTTGGCGATCGCATGGTCGTCTTGCGAAACGGCCGCCTGGTGGCTGACCTCACTCCGCAGGAGGCCACTGAGGACCGTCTCGTGCGTGAGATGGTCGGCAAGGAGCTGGCACAGATCGTTGCCGTCCCGCCGGCACCTGACGTCGAGCCGGTTCTCGAGGTTCATGGCCTGGAGACCGAGAACTTCGGGCCGATCGACCTGACGGTCGGCTCTGGTGAGATCGTCGGCGTCGCCGGACTGATGGGCTCGGGACGCAGCACGCTGCTGCACCTGCTGCTCGGGGCGCGGCGCACAACCGCCGGTGGTATGACTCTGGCAGGTGAGGCATACCACCCGCGCGATACGAGCGAGGGCGTCAAGGCCGGTGTCGGCCTGGTCCCCGAGGACCGCAAGGCACAGGCGCTGCTGCTCGACTCGCCGATCCGCTGGAACATCACGCTGGCGGTGCTCAAGCGGATTTCGGTGCGTGGTCTGTTTCTGCAGAGGCGCCCGGAACGTCGGATCGCCGCCGAGATGGTCAAGACCGTCAACGTCAAATGCCAGACCGCGGAGCAGCCGGCAAGGTCTCTCTCCGGCGGCAATCAGCAACGCATGATCTTCGGTCGCTGGATCGCGACCCGGCCAAAGCTGCTGCTGCTCGACGAGCCGACCCGCGGGGTCGACGTCGGGGCAAAGGCCGAGATCTACAAGCTCATCGAGGAGGAGCGGAAAAAGGGTATGGCAATTGTCGTTGCTTCATCAGAGCTCGAGGAGCTGCTCGAGCTCTGCCACCGGATAATCGTTCTTAAGCACGGATGCATCGCCGCTCATTTTGATCGCGCGTCGTTCTCAAAGGAACGGATCATTGCCGCCGCTGCCTTTGGAGCGCAGTCATGATCGACTCCCCGACAGCGAACGAGGACGCGCACATGGACTCAGAGACCGAACCGCAAGGCGTTGCCGCTAGTGCCCAGAGTGCGAGCGCCGGGGCCGGAGCCCGGTTGGCCCGGCGCATGATCGACTCGCCGGAGATCGGGATCATCATCGCTCTGATCATCGCGTTCGTCGTGTTCTCACTGAAGAACCCGCTCTTCGCCAGCGTCTCGGACCTCCAGAGCCCGCTGGGAATCGACCTCGCCGGCTTCGGCATCCTCGCGATCGGCGAGAGCTTCGCGATCATCACCGGCGGCATCGACCTCTCGGTCGGTTCGCTGGTCGCGTTCTTCTGCGTCTTCTCGGCGTGGCTGAACGTGACGGCGCACATCCCGGTCGTCTTCACCTTCATCCTGACGATCGCGTTCGGGGGCCTCTGGGGCCTATGGCACGGCCTGCTGATTACGCGCCTGGGGGTGGCCCCGTTCGTTGTGACACTCGTGACCTTCATCTTCGCCGCGGGGGCAGACGAGGCGATCGCCCCGAACCCCATCTCCATAAGTTCGGGGACCTTCCTCGCGGTCGCGAGCTCGAAGGTATTCGGGGTACCAATCGCAGTCATCATCTTTGTTGTGATCGGGATCACCGCGTGGGTCTTCCTCGAGCGCACCTACATGGGGCGCCAGCTCTACGCGGTCGGTGGTAACCGAGAGGCTGCGCGACTCTCGGGCATCCGCATCGACCGACGCGTCGTTCTGGCGTACGTCGTCAGTGGCGCCTGCGCCGCCGTCGTAGGACTACTCGAGGCTTCGCGCCTGACTTCGGGCACGGCGGACAGCGTCAGTGGCTGGGAGCTGATCGCGATCGCCTCATGCGTGATCGGCGGTGTCAGCCTGGTTGGCGGGCAGGGGCGGGTGATCGGCGTGGTCGCCGGCGCCGCACTCTTGGTGGTGCTCCGCGACGGACTGGTCGCGGTCAACGTCAACGCCTACTACCAGTCGATGGTCGTAGGCTTGGTCCTGTTGATCGCGATCGTGATCGACCGGTTGCGCGTCCGGCGGCTCGAGAGCTCCGCTCGAAGAGCGATCCGCCCAGACCGTGAGTCCGGACACGTGAGCTGAAAGCCATGCAAACCCTGTCTCACACAGACGTCCGCACGGGCGCCGACAAGGCCTACCCCGGATTGGAGCTCTGGCTGCTCGCCGGCAGTCAGGATATGTACGGGGCCGAGGCACTGGCTCAGGTCGAGGCGCAGTGGCGTGAGGTCTGCGCCGCGATCGACGCCTCGGACTCGGTCCCGGTGCGGGTGATCCCGCGTGCGGTCGCAACCAGCGCCGACGGCATCCTGCGCGTCTGCCAGGCCGCCAACGAGGCGCCGGAGTGCATCGGCCTGGCGGTCTGGATGCACACCTTCTCACCAGCAAAGATGTGGATCGCCGGGCTTTCGGCCCTGCGTAAGCCGCTGCTGCACCTACACACGCAGTACAACGAGCGGCTGCCGTGGTCGGAGATCGATATGGATTTCATGAATCTCAACCAGTCGGCGCACGGCGACCGTGAGTTCGCGTATATCGCGACTCGCCTCGGAGTCCCTCGAAAGACCGTCGTCGGCCATTGGCGCGATCCGCGCACGCTCGACCGCATCGGAACCTGGTGCCGTGCCGCCTGCGGCTGGCACGAGGCGCATGGCCTGAAGGTCGCCCGTTTCGGCGACAACATGCGCAACGTCGCGGTCACCGATGGTGACAAGGTCGAGGCGCAGATCCGGCTTGGCATCTCAATCGACGGCTATGGGGTCGGCGACCTCACTGATGCGATGGCGGCCGCCCCGGCGAGTGATGTCGAGGCGTTGCTCGCGCAGTACGACAGCGAGTACGTGATGGCGCCAGAGCTTCAGCCGGGCGGTGCGCGCCGCAGTTCGCTCGAGGATGCGGCGCGGATCGAGGCCGGTCTGCGCGCCTTCCTGAGTGCGGGCGGTTACAACGCCTTTACAGACACGTTTGAGGACCTTCACGGCCTCTCTCAACTTCCTGGCATCGCCGCCCAGCGGCTGATGGCTGATGGCTACGGATTTGGTGGCGAAGGCGACTGGAAGACGGCCGCCCTGGTGCGGATCTTCAAGGTGATGGGCCGCGGTCTGGAGGGTGGCACCTCGTTCATGGAGGACTACACCTACGACCTCACGCCCGGCAATGAACGCGTACTCGGCTCGCACATGCTTGAGGTCTGTCCGTCGGTCGCCGTCGCGCGACCGAGCTGTGAGATTCACCCGCTTGGCATCGGTGGGCGCGAGGATCCGGTCCGGCTGGTGTTCAACGCCGCCCCGGGGCCGGCCGTTCTGGTTGCGATGCTCGATATGGGTGACCGCTTCCGGTTGGTCGCGAACGAACTCGAGCTGCTCCCGATCGAGGAGGAGCTGCCGAAGCTGCCGGTCGCGCGTGCACTCTGGCGGCCCGCGCCGGACTTCTTCACCGCCACCGAGGCGTGGCTCTCCGCCGGCGGACCGCACCACAGCGTGTTGAGCTGTGCTCTGGGTCTCGACGCGGTCACCGACCTGGCGACGATGGCGGGGATAGAACTGTTCGCAATCAACGGTGATTCAACGCTTCCTCAGCTGCTGAACGAGCTGCGCTGGAACGATCGCGCATACTCCCAGCGATGCCGGTGAGCGCGCGGTACTCGATCGGGATCGACTTCGGCACCGAATCGGGTCGGGTGTTGTTGCTCAACCTCGACACCGGCGAGCAGAGCGTTCCGTTTGTTGTTCCGTACCCGAGCGCCGTGATCGATCGTGCCCTGCCGGACACGAATGAACCGTTGCCGGCTGACTGGGCGCTGCAGGACCCGGATGACTGGACGAACGTGATCCTGAAGGGGATCCCGGAGGCGCTCAAGGGCACCGGTATCGACCCGCAGAGCGTTGTCGGTCTTGGCGTCGACTTCACCTCGTGCACGGTTCTGCCAGTCGCCGCCGACGCGCGGCCGCTCTGTAACCACGAGGCCTGGCGCGGGCGTCGCCATGCCTGGCCGAAGCTCTGGAAGCATCACGCCGCCCAGCCCGTGGCAGACCGCATCAACGAGGTGGCGATCGAGCGCGGCGAGCAGTGGCTCGAGCGCTACGGCGGACGGATCTCTTCAGAGTGGTACTTCCCGAAGCTGATTCAGATCTGGCTCGAGGACCGCGAGGTCTATGACGCGACCGACGGTTTCTTTGAAGCGACCGACTGGATCGTGTCGTGGCTGACCGGGTTTCAGCTCCGGCAGACCTGCACGGCCGGCTACAAGGCGTTTTGGTCGCCCGACGAGGGCTTCCCGAGCGACGAGTACTTCGAGGCGGCGTTCCCGGGGTTCTCAAACCCGACGCAGAAGCTCGGCAGCGACTTCGTGCCGCTCGGCAGCCCGGCCGGGCAGCTGCTGCCCGAGTTGGCGCAGCGGCTCGGTCTGTCGGCGTCGGTCGTGGTGGCTGTCGGCAACGTCGACTCGTTCGTCTCAGTGCCAGGCGCCGGCGTCAGCGACGCCGGGACCTTCGTGATCGTGATCGGCACCTCAATCTGTGACATGGTCGTCCACCAGGAGGAGCTCCGGCTGCCCGGCATCACGGGCGTGCTGCGCGACGGAATTCTGCCCGGGCTCTACGGCTATGAAGCCGGTCAGGCTGCCGTCGGGGACATGCTCGCCTGGTTCGTCTCCAAGCTCGGCGGCGGTGCCAGCTACGAGGAACTTGAGGCTGCGGCAGCTGAGATCGAGCCGGGGGGGACGGGGCTGCTTGCGTTCGACTGGTGGAACGGCAATCGAACGATCCTTGCCGACGCCGACCTCTCGGGGGCGCTGCTCGGCTTGACGATCCAGTCGTCGGCTGCCGAGATCTATCGTGCGCTGCTCGAGTCGATCGCGTTCGGCAACCGCCGGATCATGGACAACTTCGAGGAGCACGGCATGCCGCTGCACCGCATCGTTGCCTGCGGCGGGATCGCGGAGAAGAGTCCTTTGATGATGCAGTTGCTCGCTGATACGAGCGGCCGTGTGGTCTCGGTGCCTGCAGCGGCTGAGATCCCGGCTCGCGGTGCCGCCTTGTTCGGAGCGGTCGCGGCGGGAGCGTTCGCTGACATTGGCGCGGCGGTCGACGCGACGCAACAGGGCACGGCGCAGACCTACGAGCCGAAGCCAGAGGCGGTTGCGGTCTACGAGCGCGTGTACGAGATCTATCGCGAGCTTTACGAGACGCTCGGCCGATCGCACTCGGACTGGCTGCACGGTCTCAAGCGGATCCGCGCGGACGTGCTCGAGTCATGAGCGGCGACCTCAGTTCACTTCGTGCGCAGGTGCTGGCCGCCAACCTGGCGCTGCCGGCGAGCGGCCTGGTCACGCTGACTTGGGGTAACGCCAGCGCGATTGACCGCGAGCTCGGCCTCGTGGTGATCAAGCCCAGCGGCGTTGACTATGACGCGCTGACCAGCGCTGATCTGGTGGTGCTCGATCTCGACGGTAATGTCGTGGAGGGCTCAGCGCGGCCTTCCACCGACACTCCGACACACCTGGCGCTCTACCGCGCGTTCGCGTCGATCGGGGCGGTCGTACACACACACTCCACCTGGGCCACCGCGTGGGCGCAGGCCGAGCACGAGATCCCGTTGATGGGAACGACCCACGCCGATCTCTCGCCGCACCCGATCCGGCTGACGCGGGCGCTGACCGAGGACGAGATCCAGGACGACTACGAAGCCGCGACTGGCACGGTGCTGATCGAGGCGGTGGCTGACGTCGGTCCAGTCGAGCTGCCGTGCGCGCTGGTGCGCCAACACGGCCCGTTCTGCTGGGGGCCCGACTGCGCCAGCGCCGTCGACTGCGCGGTCACGCTCGAGGAGGTCGCGCGACTGGCCAGCATCACAAGGACGCTGGCGCCGCTGAGCGAGACGTTGGACGCGCCCCTGCGCAACAAGCACTACGAACGCAAGCACGGTCCGCACGCCTACTACGGTCAGGCGCCGCACTCGTAGGGTCTTGGCCGCGGACGGCGAAGCATGCACTTGCCCGATGCCGCTATTTCTGATTACCAGCCGGTTGCTCAGCAAAATCGGGCGCTATCGCGTGGCCGCGCTGGTTGGCCTGGCCGTGACGATCATGGTTGTCGGAGGGGCGCTCTTTTCGCTGACCCAGCACATCAGCTTCGGGACTGGGCTCTACTGGGCCGTCACAACTGCAACGACTGTTGGCTACGGCGACGTAATCCCTCACAACACTGCGGGCCGTGTGATCGCCTCAGTGGTGATGCTCACGACGATTCCAATTGTTGGTGCCGTGTTCGCCCTGGTGGCGGGCGCCGCGGTGCTCACCCATATGCGGAGGTTGCTTGGCATGGAAACTACCCTGCCCACCGATCCTTACACGGCCGTCTACGGATCGAACAGCGTGTTGCCACGCGTTCTGACCGAACTTGCCCGCAGCGGCGATCCAGTTCTGTTGATCGCCCATGAGAAGCCGCCCGGACTGCCCGACGACTTCCACTTCTTGGCCGGCGACCCGACTGACGACGCAGTGATTCGCCACAGCGACCCGACCAAGGCCAACCGCGCGTTGATCGCCTGCGACAGCGATGCTGACACGCTGGTGATCGCCGTGACCATCCACAGCCTCGCGCCGGACCTGGAGGTCTACGCCCTGACGCAGTCGCCTCGAGTCGCCAAGGCGCTGGCGGACCTCGGCGTGACCCACACGCTGGCAAGCGACGAGCTGATCGGGCACACGCTTGCCAAGAGCCTCGAGGCGCCACAGGCGGGCGATGTGCTCCTGGCGTTGGTCGACAGCACCAACTACCGCATGGTCGAGTCCGTGGTTGACAGCGGCCTCGTTTCGCAGCCGCTCTCGGCAGCGCGCGGACGCGCGGGTTCGTTCGTGCTCGGCGTCTACAGAGGCGGTCAGGTTGATTTCGGCATCGACACCGATCCGATCCTCAGCGCCGACGACCGGCTGATTCTGATGGAGACCTGCCCGCCGGCTCGCTGACAGGCGCCGGACACGGCGTTGCCGTGTCCAGTACCTACCGTCGCGCGTCAGGCAGCGACGGCTTGAAGTTCGCCGACATAGACGCCCAGAGCCCAGCGGGCTTCGGGGTCAAGCTTGTCGGGAACGTCGCGATCGATGATCGCGAGTGCCTCGTGGGCCGGTAGCGGACCGCGATAAGGGCGGTCGGCAGTCAGGGCCTCGTAGATGTCGGCTACGGCTAGCACGCGCATCGGCATGTCCAGGTCTTTGCCCCGCAGGCCACGCGGGTAGCCGGTGCCGTCAAGCTTCTCGTGGTGGTTGGCCGCAAGGTCGGCGAGGCTGGCGAAGCAGGGAGCGCGCTCAAGGATCTGTAGCGAGAAGACCGGGTGGGTCTTGATCGCCGCAAACTCATCGTCGGTCAGCTTGCCCGGCTTGTCCAGGACCCGATTCGATACGGCCAGCTTGCCGATGTCGTGCAGGAGTCCGGCACGACGCAGAACCCGCCGCTCATCTTCATCGAAGCCCAGGACGCCGGCAATGCCGTCCGCGATCTCCGCGACCCGCTCAGAGTGACGCGCGGTAAATGGGGACTTGGCGTCGATCACGCGCGCGAAGGCCTCAGCGATGCGATCGAGGCGCGCTTCGTCACCGGAAAGCGCGAAGTCTTCGGGCTCCCAGGCGGATACGTCGGGCGTTTCGAGGCCCTCCCAAAACGCCCGATCGTTGGAGAAGCCGAGGAAGGCATCTACCAGAGCCGGATCAAACCATGTGCCGCGACGGGCCTTAGCCATCTTGCGTGTTGCCTTGAGACCCTCGTTGGCGTTAAAAACTTCAACTGTCTGCGCGAGACACATGATTCGTGCCGGCAACGGGATTTCCTCCCCGCGCAATCCGTCGGGCATGCCACGCCCGTCCCAATGCTCGTCAAGGCTGCGGATTCCGGCTGCCGTGTCTTCCGAAAGGAAGAGCATGCGCGCGATTTCAGCGCCACGGTCGCAGCGGGCTTCCATGAACTTGCGAGTCACGTCGCCCTCGTCACGAATTCCCTTCAGCACCTCGATCCGCTTACGCAAGCCGGCGCCTGGAGCCACAGATCGCGCCGCCCAGAGAAAGGTCGCGCGCTTATCGGTCCAGTCGAGCAGCTTTGAGGTCCGCTTGGTCTCCAGGTCATCCGCCTCGTAGAGCAGTGACATCCGGTTCGCGTTTGCCGAACAGCCGGCGTCTTTGAGCAACAGCGCGTAGAAGAGGTGGGAGCGCTCGCCTGGATCCATCTCGAGCTCAGCGGCGATCCGCATGCCGATCAAACAGGAGCGCACGGCGTGACCCTGCGGCTGGCCCTCAGCGATGTCAAGGGCGTAGGAGAGTGAGCCGATTACTCCGGAGAGGGCGAACTCAGTCACAGACCCGTATCGGCCCGTAGCGGTTGGGACTTGAACGGTGATCGGCGACCTGCGCTTTGCGCGGATCACGTTCTGTTATGCGTCGCTTCGCAAAACATCGTTGGACATGACCGACGCAATGGAGGAATCTCGCTCACCATGAGCACAATCGAGATTTCACAGACGCAGCAAGCCGAGTTGGAGCAGTATCTGGAGCGCTGGAACGAGGCGCGTGAGACCCGGGAGCGCCAGCGCCGTGATCCCGACTCGTACATCTCATACTCCTCGTTTCAGAAGCTGAGCGTTGAACCGTGCCGATTCGACGGTATCCCTGGCCAGTGGCGTCTTACACCAGATGGGCCCGAGGTCAGCCTCGCCGCTGGTGAGAGTCTCGAGATCGATAGTCAAATCGTTACCGGCCTCAGGGCCTTCGGTCCCAGCAGGGAACGAGAGTTCCGTCGCGTCGCGAAGCACGGTGATGTGATCCTCGAGCTCTCCCGCCGTGGAGGGCAGGATCTCCTGCGCACCCTCGACCCTGCCTTCGGCGCCCGCCAGATCGTGCGCTACGACCACACGCCGGCGTACGCGCCGGACTGGAAGTGGATTGTCGAGGGAGAGTTCATCCCGTACGAGCAGCTACGCCCGACCGAGGTCGCGGCCACGATTGGGGACATCGTCCACGTACATCCCGCAGTTGGCGAGGTCGTCTTCCAGCTTGGGGGCTCAGAGCAGCGCTTGCTGCTACTTGGCCGTGACACAGCACAAGCACAGCAGCCCGGCACGGCGTTTGCGACCTTCACGGACGCCACCAGCGGCAACACCACCGACCGGCACGGCCGCAGCATCGAGGTCGAGCACCAGGGCACCCACGGCACGGTGACCGTCGACTTCAACTTCGCCCGCAACATTCAGCGGCCCTACACCAGCTTCGCACCGTGCCCGCTGACCCCTGCTGGCAACCATCTCGACGTGCTTGTCGAGGCCGGCGAGCAGCTCCCTGTTTTTCAGGGCTGACCGCCCGCGATATGGATCTCGGTTTGGTCGGAAAGGTCGCCTGGGTCACCGGCGGCGGTGGCGGGATCGGCTCCGCAATCGCTGCTGCCCTGGTGGCGGAGGGGGCGGAGGTCGCGATCACCGGCCGAACACTGAGCACGCTCGAGCAGCGGGCAACGGCCATCAGCGCTGCGAGCGGTCGGCGCGTGATCGCCGTCCCGGCTGATGTCACGGAAAAGGGCGCAGTGGATCAGGCCGCCGCGACGATCTTCGGGCAGCTGGGCAGCATCGACATCCTCGTCAACACGGCTGCCACTCCCTTAGGGGGAGGCGGCGGGTCGCTTGAGAAGACGAGCGATGAACTGATGCTGAAGGACCTTGACGAGAAAGTCGTAGGCAACCTGCGCACGTGCCAGGCGGCGGTTCCCTATATGAAGCAGCGCGGTTGGGGTCGCCTGATCCATATCGGCGGTCTGCTCGCTCGGCAATCCGGCAGCTACGCCCCGCGCAATCTCGCAATCGTCCACCTCTCAAAGACCTTGTCTGATGAGCTGGGAGCACACGGAATCACCTCCAACGTTGTGCACCCTGGCGCCACGCGCGGCGCCAGGCTAACTCACTCGCTCGCATCCCGATCCGCGGCCCGCGGCGTGTCGGAGGCAGAAATCGAGGCGGAGATCGCGTCCACGTACGCCATCCGCCGCTTGCTGGACGCCGAGGAGATCGCGCCCGTGGTGGCATTCCTCGCTTCGCCGCTCTCCTGCGCCATCACCGGTGAGTCGATCGGCGCCGGCGGCGGCAGCATCGGCATGGTGACGATCTAGACGCCCAGGGTTTCCAGTTCGGCACGTAGCTCGCGGCGCTGCGCGCCGTCGAGCGCGTTCCCTGAGAGCGTTGGCGTCGAGCCGATCAGAAGACGCGTGTATAGGTGCTGCGGCGTGCTCGCGAGCGCCCGCGTCGCGCCATGCTCGACGACGCGGCCGCGATACAGCACGTAGGTACGGTCGGTGATGCCGATGACCGAGCCGATGTCGTGCGAGATGTAGAGCAGGCCGACGCTATCCGAGCGCAACGACAGCAGCATTTCGAGAACCTGCACGCGTGTGGCGGCGTCGAGCGCGCTCACGGGCTCGTCGAGGATGATCAGCTTCGGCTGCGAGATCAGCGCCCTGGCGATCGCGGCTCGCTGGCGCTGGCCGCCCGAGATCTCCGCGGGGAAGCGATCGAGCAGTCGCTCGTCCAGGCGGACCTCCGCGGCTTGGGCGCAGACCGCCGCCTTGATCTCTTGCTTTGACAAACCACCCCGGATCCGCAGCGGCTCGGAGATCGAGTCGCCGATTACCACGTCGGGGTCGAGGCTGCGCAACGGGTCCTGGAAGACGTACTGCACAACACCGCGCCTGCGGAAGTCCCGCCACTGCGAGGCCGAGAAGCTTGTGACCTCCTCGCCAGCGACACGGATCTGGCCTCTGGCGACGTGCGTCAACCCCAGTACGGCGCGCGCGATGGTCGTCTTGCCGGAACCGCTCTCGCCGATCAAACCGACGATCTCGCCGGCGTGAACCTGCAGGTCGACCGAGTCAACCACCTGCTTGCGGCCACGGCGCCGGCCGTATCCGACGTGAACCTGCTCCACGTTCAGTAGCGCAGTGGTCTCAGGCAACTTGCAACCTCTCCGACTCGATGATGCGGTCAAGGCCATAGCGCTCGTGCTCAGAGATGAGCAGCTTGGTGTACTCGTTGCTCGGCGAGTGCAGGACCTCATCAGTGGGGCCGTACTCGACGATCTCCCCGGAGCGCATTACAAGCACCTCATCACAGATCTGCGCGACCACGGCGAGGTCGTGCGAGACGACCACAAGGGAGAGGCCCTCCCTGTCCTTGAGCTCGGTCAGCAGGTCAAGCACCTCAGCCTGGACGGTCACGTCGAGCGCGGTCGTCGCCTCGTCGGCAATCAGGATCTTAGGCCCGGGGGCGATCGCCGCCGCGATCACGACACGCTGCAGCATCCCGCCGGAGAGCTCGTGCGCGTACTGGTCATAGACGAGTTCGGGATGGCGGAGGTGCATTGCGCTCAATAGGCGGAGCGTCTCCTCCTTTGCCTGCTTTCGCGAGAGTCCCTTCTTGACACGCAGGACCTCATTGATCTGCTTGCCGAGACGGATCGACGGGTTGAGGTAGGAGCCGGGGTCCTGAAAGACGGCCGAGATCACGTTGCCCCGGAGATCGACCCACTCCTGCCTACCAAAGCCGGCGGTGTGCCTGCCGAAGATCTCGATGGTGCCGTGCGAGCGTTCTACCTGCTTTGGCAGGATTCCGAGCACGGCGGCGCAGGTGAGCGTCTTGCCGCTGCCCGACTCGCCGACGATCCCGAGGGTGCCGCCGCGCCGCAGCGTGAAGTTGACGCCGTGAACAAGTTCGGCGTCGGGGACCGTGCTGCGGATCCGTAGATCGTGGACCTCCACCGCGATCTCGTCCTGGACTGTAGTTAGATCAACCAAGTTCGCCTCCCTTCCGGAGTCCGATGCGTGCTCGAGGCACGCGTGTCAGTTTTCCCGCCTTCCTGGCGGCGCGGGCGTTCAGGAGCTGGCGCCCGGCCTCGCCCGACACGTCGCGGACCGCGTCCGCAAAGAGGTTGCAGCCGAGCACCGCTGCCAGGATCACCACGACCGGCACCAGCGGCGCCAGCGGTTGGATCGCGATGTACTGCAGATCGGCGGCAAGGATGCCGCCCCAGGTCGCTGTCGGCGGCTGTACGCCGATCCCGAGGAACGTGAGGCTCGCGATCACGACGAGGCCGGTTGCCATCGTGGTCGAGAGCGCGATTGAGATCGGGGGCAGGACCTTGGCCAGGAAGTGCTTGCGCATCACCCAGGCGGTCGACGCGCCCGATAGCGTCGCCGCCTCCACGTACTGCGATCGCGCCACCGACAGTGCCGAGGACCGTGCCACCCGGAAGAACACCGGCGAGAGCAGGATGCCCACCGCGAACATCGACTGGACGACGCCGTTGCCGAGCAGCGCCGTCATCGCTACGGCGAATACGAGGAACGGCAGCGCGATCATCGTGTCGACGACGCGCAGGCTCACCCACTCGAAGCCGCGCCCGAGGTACACGGAGAGCAGTCCCGGGATGGCGCCGACGACGAACGCGATCACGACCACCATCAGCGCGCCTAGGACGCTGAGGGTGGAGCCCGCAAGCATGCGGCTAAGTACGTCGCGACCGACATAGTCGGTGCCTAGCAGGTGCGCTCCGGACGTCCCCTGGAGCTGCGCCGCGACCGTCGTGTTCGGCGCGTCCGGGGCCAGCAGAGGTCCGAAGATCGCGAGGAAGAAGACGATCCCGAGCAGCACCGCGGCTATGCGTCCGCTCGGTACGCGTAGGGCGTTCCTAAGCATCGTCACGTTCCTCGCGAGGCTGAGGGGACCAGGGCGTTCAGGATGATGTTCACGAACATGTTGAAGATGACCACGAGGATCACGGCGACCACCAGCACCGCCTGGACCGACGGGACGTCACCCTGGACCGCGGCCTGAGTCGCGAACTGGCCGTAGCCGGACAGCTGGAATATCGACTCGGTCACGACCGCACCGCCTAGCAGGGCCGGGAACTTAAGGCCAAGGACCGCGATCGAAGGGCTGACGGCGTTGCGCAGGGTGTGGACCCAGAAGACGCGGCGACCGCTGAGGCCACGCACCACGGCGCCCGTGACGTAGTGCTGGCGCTTGGCCGAGACCAGCCCGATCCGCAGCTGGCGGGCCACATCGGAGACGGTGTCGAAGCTGAGTGCGACTGCGGGCAGGATGATGTGGCTGAACCATGGCCCGAAACCCTGGCTCATCGAGACGTAGCCGGCGGCCGGCAGCAGGTGCAGTGAGGTAGCAAAGAGATCGATCAGGACGACGCCGACGATGAACGGGGGCAGCGTTGAGATCGTCGCCGAGAGAATCGTCACAACCCGGTCGACCCAGGTGTCCTGGTACTTGGCGGCCAGCGCCCCCAGAGCGAAGCCAAAGACGATGCCGATCAGCAGTGCGAGACCGGCGGCCGAGAGGGTGATGATCGCCCGCCCCTCGAGCAGGGTGCTCACCGGGTTGTTATTGGCCCAGCTCCGACCGAGGTTGCCTGAGAGGACGTGGCCGAGCCAGGTGAAGTACTGGTCGAAGAACGGCCGTGTGAGCCCCCACTTCTGCTCGAGTGCGTGGACGGCCGAGAGGCTCGCACCGTCGCCCAGTTGCAACGGCGCCGGGTTCAGGCCGCTGATTGACCCGAGCAGGAAGGTGAAGAACGATCCGAGCAGGAAAACGGGGATGAACGCTGCCAGCAGCCGCCAGATAACGCCCGCGAACTGTCGCGAGCGGTGCTGGATGATCAGCGAGCCCCGGCTGGGGGCGCCGGCGATCGACACCGTCGCCATCAGCTCACCTGGCTCTGCAGATGGGGGTAGATCTCGGTGGCGATGATCTCAAGCGCTTCGTCCTGGGCGCTGGAGCCCGCGGGTGTGTAGGGGAGGTTGAAGAGGTAGGTCGTCGACCGCGCGACGGCGGCGTCCAGGTTCAGCGCCTCAACCACGTCGTCAGCCGAGCCAAAGGCGACGTCGGCTTTGATGAGGAACTCCGCGACCGACTCGGCGTCGAGGCTCTCGGGTCCGAAGGGGTGGCTGTCAGACCGGGCTTCGAAATCGGCGACCGCGGTCGCGATCGCCTGCTCGCGGGACGAGGCGATCAGCAGCGACCGCGAGATCCCGATACGTGGCTGCCCGCCGGAGTGGTCGAACTGCTCAAGGTAGCTGTCGATCAGCGGCGACTGAACTTCGCCGGCGATCCCGTCTGAGACGGTGCGGAACAACATCAGCCCGTCGCCGGCTCGGCCCGCTGCCACCGCGGTCGCATGGTCGCCGGTCGCCTGCCAGATACGGTCGAGCAGATCGCCGGCCGGCGGGAATATCGCGACCTCCTTGTCGCCGGCCGGGATCGGCTCGCCGAGTGCGGCCTTCAGCGCCGCGACAGCGTCGTCGAAGATCTCATTGCGCTTGGCCTCGTCGAGGCCGAACGCGTTGTATGTGTCGGTGGAGAAGCCGCGTGGGTTGCCTTTGCCGACTCCGAGCTCAAGACGGTAATCGGACAGCGCGTTGACGATCGCTGCCGTCTCGGCTACCCGGATCGGGTTGTCGAAGGCGAGCGGCACCACGGCCGTGCCAAGCCTGATGCGATCGGTCGCCTGCGCCGCGGCCGCGAGGAAGGTGAGCGCGGCTGGCAGTGCGATGAGCGGGTTGAAGTGGGCTTCTGCAACCCACGCATAGGAATACCCGAGGGCTTCAGCGGTCAGGATCGAGTTCAGTGCGAACCGGTAGGTGTCGCGCGGATCGGCGACAGCCGGAGTCGCCAGGAAGATCGATAGTTCGCCGCGATCGGTCAGGTTCTCGTTGGCGTCGGTTGTGAGGTCTGGGGCTGCGCTGGCGGTGGACAAGGTCCGTGCTCCTTGGTCTGAAAAGGGGCCGGTGGCGGCAATGCTGGGCCGCCACCGGGATGGTCTAATCGGCGGTTGTGCCGCTACTTCACCGTCACGCCGTTCCAGCGGAACACGCCGTCGATCAGCGGGAAGCCAGAGAACGCTGACGTGGTCGCGTACGCGTTCGGCTCCGTGTAGACCGTGATCGTCGACCCGGTCTCGACGCCGATCTTGGTGAGGTTCTGGAGCGCTGGCTCATACCCCGCCGCCGTGATCGGGATCGCCAGCAGCTTCTTCTCCGCGGCCGCGAACTGGGCCGTTTCACGCGGGGCGCTCAGGTTCAGGATCCCGGTACTGCCGTAGTGCTCGTTGAGCGCCTCGACCTTAGAGTCGCGACCGACGTAGCCATAGAACGCGAGCTGGTCGGTCTTGCCGTAATAGCCCGCGTAGAAAGCGGTGATCGTCTGCGGGACGATCGTCACGTTGATCCCGACAGCCTTGAGCTGCTGCTGTATCAACTCAGGACCGCCGGTGTTCAGCGAAGACACGAGGTCGAGCGGAACCGAGATCTGGCCTGGCTTGTAACCGGCCTTCGCAAGCAGCTGCTTGGCCTTGGCCGGGTCATAGCTGTAGACGCTGTTGAGTGACGGGTCGTACGCCGGCGACGTCGTCGGGAATGGCTGTACCGAGGCGGTCGCGACCCCGAAGCCGAGCTGGCTCACCAACTGCTTGCGGTTGATCGCGTCCTCGACGGCCTGCACGACCAGCGGGTTGTTGAACGGCGCCTTGTTGAAGTTCAAGCTGAGAAAGTCGGCCAACCATCCGGCCGCTGTGTTTGCCACGACCTTGAGACCGTCCTTGCGGGCGAGAGCAATGTCCTGTGCCGGCAGGCTCGTGACGAAGTTGTAGGTGCCGCTCTGGAGGCCCGAGAGGACCGTCGCCGGGTTCACCTGGAGGAAGAGGTTGACCTTCTGGACGTGGATGTCCTTGGCGTCCCAGTAGCCGCTCCATTTCTCGACGGTGAGCTCCGAGTCGGGCACAAGTTTGACGAGCTTGAAGGGGCCTGCCCCTACCGGATCGTTCGAGTTGAGGCCGCTGAGGTTGGCCTTGGCGGCCTTCTCACTCGCGAGCAGGCTCGTCCGGTTGGCCAGAATGAAGGGGATCTGGTAGTCGACCTGTGTCAGGTTCAAACGCAGCTGTGTGGCGCTCAGCACCGTCTCAGACTTGATATCCGCATAGTCAGCCGTGAGCGCCGAGTTGGTCTGCGTCTGCGCGCGGTTGATGTCGAACGCGACTGCCTGAGCGTTGAGCGGCGAGCCGTCCTGGAAGGTCAGGCCCTTGCGGAGCGTGATCGTGACCGCGGTGCCGGCGGAGTTGTACTTGTAGCTGGCCGCCAGCGCGGGCTCGACCTGGCCCTGGGCGTTGAGCGTGAAAAGCGGCTCGTAGATCAGAGAGAGAAGCTGCGTGGCGGACGTGGCGCCAACGACAACCGGATCCCAGTCAGGCTCGTCCGAGTAATAGCCCCAGTTCACGGTTCCACCCGAACCGGTGGACGCTGAGCTGCGTGATGCGCCGTTCGCGGCCGCGGACGACCCGCCGATCGCAGCAACCGCAACGTAGGCCGCCAAAATGGCCGCCGAAACGGCGACCATCCGGATCGGGCCGCGTAGTAAATATCTCTTCATGCCAAGCTCCTAAAGTCGTTCTCGGGCGGACGGGCCGCCGTCATCTCGATAGGTCCGCGGCGCGTCGCGCAGGCAGACTGGTGGGTTTCACAAGTATCTTGACTGACTTAGTTGGGATTGTCTAAACACGTTTCATGATTCGGCTCATCACGAAACATGGTGGGGACGTCCGCACCCGCATCGGCACTGAAGAAGGTGCAGCGGCGGGCTTCTAGCCAGGCGTAAGCGTGCCCCGAAGTCAGACCTCGGCGCCGACCGGGTCACGGTCGGCGACGGCCCCAAATACGCGGTCGAACACCGCAGCCGAGCCGCCCTCGGGCAGTTCCTCGCCGCGCCACGCGACGTGTTGGTCTGGCCGGACCAGCACGGCACCCGCTCCGTAGACGCCGAGCGCATCGGGATCGCTGAGGTGGACGACCCGCAGGCCGATCGACCGTTCGGAAGCCTCAGCCACGAACGCTCGCTCCAATTCGCCGCTGTCACCGAGCACGACGAGCCCGAAGTCGTTGCCTAGCCGGTCATAGAGAGTCGTGCCGAACGGGTCGATCACGCCGTCGGGCGCGCGGTGCCCGGGGCGCGGGTCGTCCTCGTAAAGGTCATGTCGCCATGTGGCCTCCAGCTCGAGCTGGCCGTCCTCGTACCAGATCGCGGGCGAGGCGTCGTAGCGCTCGTCAAAGCTGATCCCTGGGCCGAATCCGCCCGTCGAGGCGATCCGGTCGGAGATCTCGGCGCGGCGCTTCTGCGCCGCTTCGCTGAGATCGGAGTCCTCGGGGATACCCTCGCGCCTGATCTCCGCCAGCATCGCCTCGGTGCGACGCGAGAAGTCAAGCGCGTGGTCGGCGACTCGCCAGTTGTGCCGACGCCGCTCGGCGTCGTAGGAGTCGAGCAGCGCGGCCGGCGCCTGCCCGTTGATCACCGCGGCGAGCTTCCATCCGAGGTTCACCACGTCACCGAAGCCTTCGCCCAGGTTGCCACCCGGGGTACGCACGTGTGCGGCGTCGCCTGCGAGTACCACCCTGCCCTTGCGGAACGTCTCCGAGATACGGGTCGCGTTGTAGAAGGTCGTCGCCGAAACGAGTTCCAGCTCTAGGTCGAAGCCGAAAGCGGCCTTGGCCACATCGAGCAGCTCCTCCTCTTTCGGCTCGTAGTCGAGCGGATACGGTCCCGCGTAGATCCTCCACTCCCTGGCACTGATTGCGGCGAGGAAGCCCGAGGCCTTGTGGTTGAAGACGATGTTGGTCGCACTCGGGGCGGGGCCAACCCGGTTGGCGATGTCGCCGGTGCGGACCACCAGCCGCAGACGCTTCTGCTCGGCGCGCTCACCCTTACGTTCGATGCCGGCGAGTGCGCGGACCGTGCTGCTGCCACCGTCGGCCCCGAGCACATACTGGGCTCGGATCCGGCGCAGCTCACCGGTCTCTGTCTCGACCAGTTTGGCGACGATGTGCGACTCCTTCTCGATCAGAGCCTCGAGCCGCCAGCCGCCGGCGACCGCCACCCCGCGCCCGCCAAGGTGGTCAAGGAAGACCTTCTGCAGCGCAGTCTGCGGTCTGCGCAACGCCTCGGCGAAGGAGGAACGAGCGCCGTTGCGCTGCGTGAACGACGGCCTGCGCACAGGCACCAACTCATGGCCGACCAGCGACGTTGCCAGCACGATGCCGCGGTTCCACTCAGGCGGGAAGGTCCACTCCTCGCGGATCCGGTGTAGCAGGCCCCAGCGCCTGAAGTGCTCGACCGTCCTGGGATTGTGGCCCATTGCACCTGCCCGGATGAGCTCCTTGAAACGCACCGCGTCCACGACCGCGACGCTGATCCCGCGGGCGTCGAGTTCGATCGCTGCAGAGAGGCCAACCGGGCCGGCACCGATCACGAGCGCGTCGACCTCCCAAGGGGGTGGCTCGGTCGGGAATCGGACGGTGTGGACGTCACGGTCACCGGTCGCATGACGCTGGTGCTCAGACACGGTGTAGTCGGTCACTTGGGCTGCCTCGTTTCTCGGTGCTTTCTGCACAATCTTGAGTGACTTGGTAGAGATTGTCCAACGATGTTTCGTGATGAGGCTCATTACGAAACATCGTTGGACAGAACCCGCCCCTACTCATAACCCTGTAGAGATGGAGCAAAGGCAACTCAGGCTCAGCAACCGCCTTATGGGCGTGGGTGGGCCGGGGCGACACGCCTGGCTGGATCCCGCGATCCCGCCCGACGCCAGCTCAACATCGGGTCGTACACGGCGACATCAGGCTCCCGATCCCCGAAAGCCGCTACACGGCGGCCCGAGACCGGTCAGCTGTTTCCGCGCCTGATGCCGAGATGGCGGCAATCCACTGATTCTCACCCAGCCCCATGAGTGGGCTCGACCTGGAGACACACCTCATGTCACGAAAGCTTCATTTCGGTCTTCATCCCTACGGTGTCGGCGGTCCCGGCCAGGACGGTCTCTGGAAGGACCCGCGTGTCGCCAAGAACGCGAGTATCGACATCGGTTACTACATCGAGCAGGCTCAGATCGCTGAGAGGGGCCTGTTCGACGCGTTCTTCATCGTCGACAGCCAGTTCATCAACGCTGACTATCCGGCGCACTACCTGAACCGGCTGGAGCCGCTGACACTGCTGTCGGCCGTGGCCACCCATACCAAACACATCGGTCTGGTCGCGACGATGAGCTCAACCTATAACTCGCCGTTCAACCTCGCTCGGCGGGTTCTCTCGCTCGACCACATCAGCGGCGGCCGCGCGGGCTGGAACGTGGTGACGAGCTTCGACTCGCAGGTATCGAAGAATTTCGGTCTCGACGACCACCTTGATTACGGAACCCGCTACGACCGTGCCCTTGAATTCGTCAACGTTGCGCGTGGGCTCTGGGAGTCCTATGAGGACGATGCGTTTCCGGCAGATTTGCAGAACGGGGTCTTCCTTGACCGCGACAAGCTCCACGCGCTCAACCATGTGGGAACGCATCTGAAGGTTGCAGGCCCGCTCAACCTCTCACGTTCCCCTCAGGGCGAGCCGGTGATCTTCCAGTCGGGTATGTCGGAGGAAGGGCGGGATCTCGGGGCGCGGACCGCCGAGGGCATCTTCAGCCATGCCGGAACGCTCGCGGATGGGCAGGCGTATTACGCGGATGTCAAGCAGCGCGCGGCGCTGCTCGGCCGCAACCCTGACCACATCGTGATCCTCCCGCACGGTGGCCCGGTCGTCGCCGAGACGGATGCAAAAGCACATGCCCGTGCACGTGAGATCTATGAGGAGGACAACGACTTCGAGCGCAAGCTCGGATTCCTCGGCCGTGCGTTCGGCGCTTACGACTTCACCCGGCATGACCTGGACGATCCGTTCCCGAACCTCACGCACCTCACCGAGCGCGGGGGCCGGCGCGGTGCTGAGATCGTCGCTGATGCGCAGGCGAACGGCTGGACCCTTCGGCAGACGGTGGAAGCCACCTCTGCCTACAAGCCGAGCCCGTTCATCGGTTCACCTGAGACCGTTGCCGACACCATCCAGAGATGGTTTGACGCCCGTGCGATCGACGGTCTGAACCTGGCATTCCGTGTCACCGAAGAGCTCGAGTACTTCATCGACACCGTAATCCCGATCCTGCAGCAGCGCGGGCTCTACCGCACGGAGTACGAGTCGACGACCCTGCGGGGGAATCTCGGCATTCCGATCCCGAAGCATCCCCACACCGGCAGGGGACGCGGTGATTCGTCCGCGCCGGTCCGCGATGTCGACCTGGCTGGGGTCTGAACGTGTCGACCGTTACGCCCTCGGGCTACCTGGATTTCACTGAACCCGCGGGGCTCAAGGCTCGCGGCACGCTTCTGGTGTTGCCGGGACGCGGCGAAACCGCTCGTACCTACAACCGGTTCGCTAGCCGGCTCTCGGTCGACGCGTACCGCGTCCGCGTGCTGGACAACAGCGTGATCGCAAGCGCTGCCGACGCGGCGCTCGATCCGATCCAAGCTGCGCTCGCGGCGGCCGCCGCCGACCTCGGAGATGACCTGGTACGGCCGCTCGTGTTGGTGGGCAGCGACGCGGCAGCAGCGGTGTTGCTGGCCGTTGTCGGCGATCCCGATCCGCAAGCTGCCTGGTGGCCGGACGGCCTCGTGCTCGCTGCGCTCCCTGGTTACGGGGAGCACGAGATCGGCGATCAGTGGGAGTCCGAACTCGACGTGCGGACCCACTGCCCGGTCCATCGTGGCGTCCTCAGTAACGATGAGTCGCTCGACCGCCAGAACCTCTCCGCGGCGGTCGCCGACGAGCTGTTGGACCAGGCCTACGGAAGCCGCACGGCCCTTGCACAGCTGTTGTTGGTCGGGGATGCAGATCCCCTCGCCGACCGTCCGGCACTCACCGGCTTGGCCAGCGCCCTGCCGGCTGCGCGCCTCTCGGTTGTGCGCGGCGGGCACCACGACGTTCTCAACGACCTTCAGCACCGATCGGTGGCGGCGGAGATCGTGAGTTTCCTTGAGGCCCTGCGGGACTCGACGCCGCTTGTGCCTTTGGTGCGCGTGGCGTCGTCGGCATGGTGATCGCCGGGGCGAGCGGCCGAACGATCAGAAGCGAGTGTCGGGAGCGGCGCGAGGCTCATGGCGCCTCGCTCGCTCAGGCCGTGCCCTGCGCCCAGATTTGACACTTTGTGGATCGACTTAGTAGAGTTTAGGCAGGGATGAACAAAGTTCTGGACATCACGCCACT
>Ga0302314_10006221_pt1 | contig 21687 bp, 18 predicted proteins | sample III_Palsa_N2_3_FD_200533 | JGI IMG/M metagenome (GOLD analysis project Ga0302314, IMG submission 200533) | Peat permafrost microbial communities from Stordalen Mire near Abisko, Sweden - III_Palsa_N2_3 | ecosystem: Environmental > Terrestrial > Soil > Palsa > Peat permafrost | place: Sweden...
CTCGCGGTGCGCCGCCCCGGCGCGCTGCCGTTCGCGGTGGAGCTTACCCCGATCGCCGAGGCTCTGGTGGTGGCGGGTGTGATTCCCGATCCGCTGGCTGAGCCGGCGGGCGAAGGTCAGCCGGCGCGCGCCCTCGAAAGCGCGGTGCTGTACACCACCCGCGAGGAGTGGACGCGGGTGCAGGGCGAGTTCCAGGACCTCGCGGCGATGTTCGCATCGCTCAAGGTGCAGATCCTGGCGGACGGCCCCCTGCCGTGGCTCGCGCGCAGTCTGCAGAGCACCGAGGCGGTGAATTTGCTGCAGGGCGAGTTCGTGCGCTCCACGGAGTACAACGCCCGCTGGCTGCGCTGGCGCACTGCCGCGCTGCTCGCCGGCGGCCTGCTGATCGCGCACATCGCGGCCGCCGCGATCCGTATCCATCAAGCGAATCGTGAGACCAAGGCGCTCGATACCCAGATCTCTCAAATCTTTCAGCAAGTGATGCCGTCCGAGAAGATGCTGGACCCGCGCCGCCAAATGCAGTCGCGTCTCGATCGGATCCGGCATTCGGGCGCCGGACCCGAGTACTTTCTGCACGCCCTGGAGGTGTTGAGCGGTGCAATGTCGGCGGCGACCAAGACGCGCATCGACTCGCTCGCCTATCGCGAACAAGCGCTCGACCTGCGCGTGACCGCTCCCAGCCTCGCGGCCCTTTCACAACTCTCTCAGCAGGTGAGCAAACAAGGCTTGACGGCCGACATTCAATCCTCCCAGCCCGTCGAGGGCGGCGTCGATGCACATTTGCAAGTGCACACGGCCGCGGCAAAGGGGCACCCATGAACGAGCTCATCGCCAAGCTCAGGGCCTGGTATGGCGCCTTGCAGCGCCGCGAACAGCTCGTGGTGGCCGGCGGCGCCGTGGTGCTCGGGGCTCTGATTCTCCTGCTCGGGGTGCTGTTGCCGCTGCAGTCGGCGGTGACGGATGCGGTCAAGCGTACCGAGTCCCGGCGCGAGGATCTCGCCTGGATGCAGTCGAATGCCGCGGAAGTGCAATCGGGCGCCGCCACCATCTACAACGACACGGGCGAGCCCCCGATGGTGGTGGTGGATCGCGTCGGCCGGGAGGCCGGCCTCGGCAGCGCACTGAAGGGGACTCAACCAAGCGGCAAGGGCGTGCGCGTGCAGCTCGAATCCGCGCCCTTCGATACCTTGGTGACCTGGCTTGCTACGCTCGATCAGCGTTACGGTCTTGCGATCGATTCGATCACAGTCGATCGCGCCGCCCGCCCGGGAATAGTCAATGCCAACGTCACCCTCTCCTCGACGCGTCCCTAAGGGCGCCCGTGCCGGCGCCCCTACGGGCGCCCCCGGCCCCATCGTGCGCGCGCGTCCGCTCTGGCCGCGCGTCGCGCTCATCGCACTCGTGGCGGTTCTCGCGGTCGTCATCACCGCGCTGCCGGCCTCGCTCGCAAACAAATTCCTCCCCGCCGGCGTGCAGGCCGAGGATTTCTCCGGGACGCTCTGGCATGGCTCCGCGGGCCGCATCACCATCGGCGGCCGCGATGCCGGCGCGCTCGAATGGCGATTGCATCCCCTCGGCTTGTTCAAATTGCGGCTCGATGCGGATCTGCACTGGGTCAAGGGCGGCTTCGTGGTCGACGGCGTCGCGGCCGTCGGCCGCAGCGATTTGCAAGCATCCGACTTGCACGGCGGGGGTTCGATCGCCGATCTGTCGAGTCTCGGTGTGGCACCCGGATGGCGCGGCCTCGCGCAGGTCGGGATTCGCCGGATCAGCGCGGATGTCTCAGGTCCCGTTCCGTCGCTGCGCTCGGCTGTGGGGGAAATCGATGTGTCGGATGTGAGCTCGCCGCAGGTGGCGGCCGGATCCGACCTCGGCAGCTATGCGCTGACCTTCGACGATGCGACGCTGTCTGCAGACGGCGAGGCTCGCGCCACGCTGGTCGACAGAGGCGGTCCCTTGAGCCTCGACGCCTCGCTCACGTTCATGCCGAAGACGCGCACCGCGATGCTCGCGGGTACGGCGAAGGAGCGCGAGGACGCGCCGCCGGCGCTGCGCAAAGAACTCGACAACGTGGCGCAGTTGCGTCCGCGCGACGCGCTAGGACGAATCCCGATCGATCTCGAATTCACATTTTAATGATTGTGATACGCATCACTGTTTTAACATACGGTCGGTTTATCGTAGATCGTAACGACTTGAACGAGGCCTCTAGATGTTGCTGCTCGCCCTTATCGCCCGATTGATGCCTTGGCCCGCCGAGCAACCCGATCAGGGAAGCCTGCCATGGTATCCGGCCATCGGGCATCTGGGCCTCACCATCATCGCCCTCGTGTACGTGCTCGTGGTGATGTGGCAGGTCTGATCTGCGCCTCGAACCCGCCCTCCCGTCCCGCTTCACCCGTCATCGACTCATCCGCAGCGCGCCTACGCGCGCCTGTTTTTCAGCCACATGCTCTGCGATGCAGAGTACTTGACGTTGTAGCATAGAAACCCTTAAATTCATGCCCCGTCCTCGAGAGCGTACGGCCGATATGCAATCCGACTTCCCCATCCCGATCGAGACCCGCGCGCTAGGCACGCTCGCCTACATCCGCCGCTCCATAGACGCCTCCACTTCGATGGCGGTTCCGGGCACGGCAGGGGTCGTGATGGGCCTCATCGGACTGTTGGCGGCGGTTCTGTCCTCGCTGCCGCACTGGGGAGCCTACTGGGTACGCATCTGGATGTGCGCGGGAGGCGTCGCCGCGCTCGTGGGAGGCGCGCTCATGGCGCGGGAGGCGGCCCAATCGGGACACGCACGTTATCTCGGTCCAGTGCGCAAGTTCATGCTGTGTCTGTGCCCCGCCCTGTTTGCCGGCGGAGTGCTCACCGCCGTGCTCTGGCACGCGCACCTCGAGGGACTGCTCCCCGGCACGTGGCTCCTGCTGTATGGCTGCGCGGTGCTGTCGGCCAGCACCGTCACCATCCCCAGCACCATGCGGCTCCTGTGCATCATGGGCGCGCTGTTCGTCGCCCTGGGCTCGTTCGCTTTCGTGCTCCCCTCGGGCAGCCATATCGCGATGCTCGGTTTGGGGTTCGGGGTTCTGCACGTCGCTTTCGGCTACCTGGTGGGTAGATCCGACCATGCCGCATAAGTCGCCCGCCGCAAAGCGCCACGAGACGCACGCGACGGGGGCGGCGCGGCCTCCGCGCCCCGTCGCCGTCCCGAATGCCGCGGGCATGAGCGCCGAAGGCGGCTTCGACCGCCTCATCTACGAGCGGGTTCGGCTCGGCATCATGAGCGCTCTCGCAATGAACGACGAGCTGACCTTCAACGAGCTCAAGGCGCTTTTCAACGCGAGCGACGGAAACCTCGGCGCACATGCGCGCAAACTCGAGGAGGCCGGCTACGTCGAATGCACCAAGTCTTTCGAGGCGCGCCGGCCGAAGACCATCTATCGGATCACCGGCGTCGGGCGCAAGGCGCTGCTGCGCTACCTCGAGCACATCGAGGCGGTGATCAAGGCGACGCGGCGCGCTTGAGCGCGCGCGAGCACCGCATGCACGTCGCGATCATCATGGATGGCAATGGGCGCTGGGCGACACAGCGGGGCCTGCCGCGCACCGCAGGCCACGTCGAAGGGGCCAAAGCCGTGCGCACCGTCGTCGAGACGGCCGCCCGAGCGGGCGTCGACACCTTGACCATGTACGCCTTCTCCGCAGCCAACTGGGCCCGTCCCGCAACGGAGGTCGCCGCGCTGATGCGGCTGTTCGGGCAGTACCTGTTCACCGAGACTCGACGCTGCGTGGAACAGTCCATTCGCTTGAACGTCATCGGCCGGCGCGATCGGTTGAGCGACAGCCTGCGGCGCTCCATCGAGCAGTGCGAGCGCATGAGCGCGGGCTGCTCGGGCATGCATCTGCGCATCGCGGTGGACTACTCCTCTCAGTACAGCATTCTGCAAGCGGCGCGCCGCGCCGCGGGCGATTCGCATCTCGACGCGGATGGATTTCGGCGCTTGCTGAATGAGGTGGATCATTGCCCGCATGCCGCCGGCGAGGTGGACCTGCTCATCCGTACCGGCAGCGAGCGGCGGCTGAGCGATTTTTTGCTCTGGGAATGTGCCTACGCCGAGCTGCACTTCGCCGATTGCCTGTGGCCCGATTTCGATGAGGCTCGCTTCCAGCAGGCCCTGCAAGATTTCGCCGGGCGGCAGCGGCGGTTCGGCGCGCTGAGCGGGAACTGATCGGCCGATGCCGAGCAAGCTCCGCCTGGGCTTGGCGCGTGTCCTGCTCCTGTGGGGCGCCGCGGGACTCGCGGCCGCGCAAGGGGCACATCCCGCGGCGGCGGCAGGCAATGCCGATCGCATCCAGGAGACGCTTGCGAACGGCATGCGGGTCATCATCCTGCGCAATGCTCTCGCTCCGGTAGTGACCGTGGAGATGAACTTTCTGGTGGGGGGCAATGAGACCCCGCCGGGGTTTCCCGGCATGGCGCACGCGCAGGAGCACATGGCTTTCCGCGGCTGCAGCGGTATGAGCGCGGACCAGACCGCGGCCATCTATGCCGAGCTCGGCGGCCAGAACAACGCCGATACGCAGCAGAACATCACCCAATACTTCGCCACGGTGCCGGCGGCGGACCTCGAAGTGGCGCTCGAGGCGCAGGCCGCCTGTCTTGCGGGCATCGAGGACTCGAACAGCGAGTGGGCGCAGGAGCGCGGTGCCATCGAGCAGGAGGTTGCGCGCGACCTGTCGAATCCGACCTACAAATTCATCGATCGTCTGAACCGGGACATGTTCGCCGGCACGCCGTACGCACACGACGCGCTCGGCACGAAGGCGTCCTTCGATGCAACCACGGGCGACATGCTCAAGTCGTTCTACCGCACCTGGTATGCGCCCGGCGCGGCCATCCTGGTCATCGTCGGCGACGTCGATCCCACCGCCGCGCTCGACAAGGTGCGCCGGCTCTTCGGCGCAATTCCGAACCACTCGACTCCCGCCCGGCCCGCAGTCGAGCTCAAGCCGGTGAAGTCGGAGAGCTTCACGCTCGACAGCAACCTCCCCTATACGCTCGCGTTCATCGCCTATCGATTTCCGGGAACGAGCTCTGCCGACTTTGCCGCCGCCGAGGTGCTCGCGGATGTCCTCAGCAGCCAGCGGGCGGACCTGTACGGCATGGTGCCCGCGGGCCACGCGCTTGCCGCGGAATTCGGTCTCGCCGAGCCCTACGAGAAGGCGAGCGTGGGCTATGCCGTGACCGCGCTTCCGGCGGCCGGAGACGCCAAGGCGGCGCTCGCCGAGATGCGCAAGATTGTCGAGAGCTACGCGGAGCACGGAGTCCCCGAGGAGCTGGTGACGGCGGCCAAGCGGCGCGAGGTCGCGGATGCGGAGTTCGAGCGCAATTCCATTCCGGGCCTCGCCAACGTCTGGTCGAACGCGATCGCCGCCGAAGGCCGCGCCTCGCCCGACGAAGACGTCGAGGCTATCCAGCGGGTGACTCCCGCCGAGGTCAACCGCGTCGCGCGGCGTTACCTCTCCGCGGCGAACTCGATCACGGCCACCTTGAGGCCGGTGCCGTCGGGACAGCCGGTCGCCACCAAGGGCTTCGGCGGCGCCGAGCAGGTGACCGCGGCGCCGACCGCGCCCGTTCAGCTGCCGTCCTGGGCGAGCGCCGACCTGACCCGGCTCGAGGTGCCGAGCGAGTCCATGCAAGTGTCGGATTCGACGCTGCCGAACGGTCTGCGCATCATCGTGCGCACCGATCGGACGAGCCCCACCATATCGGTGAGCGGCTCGGTGAAGCACGACTTCGGTCTCGAGACACCGCCGGGAAAAGAGGGCGTGTCGGACCTGTTGGGCTCACTCTTCTCCTACGGCACCCAGACCCTCGACCGGCTGGCTTTCAGCAAGGCGCTCGATGACATTGCCGCCAACGAGACCGCGGGCTACAGCTTCTCCGTCACTGTCCTCAAGCCCGATTTTTCCCGCGGCGTCGAGCTGCTCGCAGACAACGAGCTGCGACCGGCCCTGCCCGAGGCGGCGTTCACCGTGGTAAAGCGGCAAACCGCGGAGTTCGTCGCCGGCAATCTACAGAGCCCGGAGTACCGCACGCATCGCGCGCTCGATGTCGCCCTGCTCCCACCGGCCGATCCGGCGCTGAGGCAAGCTACCCCTGATAGCATCGCGCGCGTGACGCTTGCGGACGTGAAGGCATTTCACGGCGCGACCATCCGTCCCGATCTCACCACCATCGTGGTAATCGGCGACATCGGCGCGGAGGAAGCGCGAGCCGTGATCGGACGCTGGTTCGGGGCGTGGAGCGCCGCCGGCTCGAGGCCCGACACGACGCCTGTACCGGTCCCTCCGAATGCGCCGGCCGCGGTGGCGGTGGCCGATGCCGAGGCGGTGCAGGACACGGTGGACCTCGCCGAGCAATTGAAGCTGAACCGCTTCGATCCGGACTTTTATCCCTTGGAGCTCGGCACTCACGTGCTGGGCGGCGGATTTTACGCTACGCGGCTCTATCACGATTTGCGCCAGGTAGCCGGCTACGTCTACACGGTGGATGTGCACCTCGATGCGTCCAAGACCCGGGCCGATTACGCAGTGACCTACGGCTGCGATCCCGACAATGTCGGCAAGGCACGCGCACTCATCGAGCGCGATCTCGATCAGATGCGCACCCAGGACGTCTCCGAGGGTGAGCTGCACCAGGCCAAGGCCCTATTGTTGCGCGAGATCGTGTTGAACGAGTCGAGCGAGGAAACCGTGGCCCATGGGTTGCTGGCACGAGCCGAGCTCGGTCTGCCGTTGGATGAGCCCCTGATCGCCTCGCGCAAGTTCTACGCGCTCACCGCGCCGGAAGTCAGAGCGGCATTCGCGCGGGCCATCCGGCCGCACGGTTGGGTGCAGGTGGTACGGGGACCCGCGCCGCACTGACGCGTGCGCCGGCGGTCGCAGCGTCGCCGGCTGGGCACACCGGAACGCGCTAGTCGGGAATAATGTCCAGCCCGAGTTTCTTCCCGGCCTTGCGGACGCGATCATCGAGGCTGAGGAGCGCCAATCCGACTATCGCAGTCCGGGCGACCAGTGCCGATGCGAGATGGATCGCATCCAGCGTTCGAATCGGTTCCCCCGGAAACGGTTGCCGGGCACGCTCCACAATCTCGGGCGCGACGCGAAGTATTTGCCAGCGTGATGCCGCCGACGTGAGGTGCGCGCGTCGATCCGCCGCCTCCGCCTCCGTCAGTTCACCCACTGCCGCCGCTCGAAGTATGACGCGATCACACTCGATGAGCGTCAAATCCGAGGCAACGATGATATCCGCGGCGGTAAGTGATCGACGCACATCGGCGGCGGAGTTTTCATCAAGGAGCCAAGCAAGGACTGCGCTCGACTCGGCGTACAAGTTCACCGCGAGCCGCGCTCATCGTCGAGAAGCTCGGCGGCGCTCCGTCGGCCACGGCGTGCGCGCGGAAGCGCCACGTAAACACTGGCATCGCCGGGCGAACCGAGAGTCAAGAGGCCTCGTTTCGCAAGCCCCAGAAGGCCGGCGGGCACCGAGGCATCAGTCAGCCCGCGTCCGGGCGGTGAGAGTTCAGCAATTACCTCTCCCCGATCCGTTACCAGAACGCTCTCGCCCGAGCGCACGTGACGAATGTATTCGCTCAAGCGGTTTTTCAGCTCGCGGATGCCTACCGTCCTCATGAGCACCAATGTAGCTTCATGACGCTACAAAGTCAAACTGGCGACTCACCCTCGTTGTGAATAAGTGGCCGCGGCGCTGCGCCCTTTCTTGAAAGGCAACAATGCGATTTTGGAAAAACGCGGCAGTCGCGTGCGCTATCGCGAGCGCTTCCTGCGACTCTGGGTGCTCTTGCAGGTGGTCAATATTCCAAGCCTGTTCCCGCCGGCTTGCCCGTAATCGCGAGTAGCAAGCAAGGGTTGCTACTGCCGTATCTGTCATATTCCTGATGCAGTTGACGGCAGATTACCTGTTCCTGCCGCCCAGACCCCTAGTTACCGGTATCCACCGGCGCGCAGTTACTGCGCCCCTGCATCACGCAGTCCTGGATGTCCGAGCTCTTCTTCAGCGTGTACACCAGGAACAATCCGCCGAGCACGAGCGCCAGGCAGATGGCGAGGCCGATCAGCGCCGCGCGCTGCGAATGCGCGTCTTGGCTGCGGTGAGTTTCCAGATCATCGTTCATGGCGGATTCTCCGCGTCACTGCGGCGGCACCCATTCCCGCCACGCACGCATCAGCGGAAAGTATAGCGCCACGCGCACCGGTTCCGGACCGAGGCGACGCGCCAGCGCGGCGTAGCGCTCGAGCTGAGGACGATAGCGCTCGACCTGCAGGTCGAGGAATGCCTCGCGCCCGCCGCCGGAATGCTCGCTGGTCTTGTAGTCGATCACCCAGCGCGTGCCTTGTTCATCGATGAAGCTGCGGTCGAACACCGCACGCACCACCTCGCCGCGCCAGAGACCCGAGAGCGCGTGCTCACGCATATCATCGCGATAGCCCGTCTTGAACATCCAGCGCGCGCGCGCGTCGCGATGCACGCCGAGGAGCGCCGCTATGACGCTCGCGACCGCCCCGTCGAGATGCTCATCGGGCACGCCGTGCAGCGCAAGCCAGCGCTTGAAGTGCCCCTCGCGCGAGCGGACGGTGGTCTCGTCGTGGCGACCCAGATCGAGACTTTGCAGCTCGGCGTGCACGAGAATGCCGACCCGGCGCGCCGTCTCCCCCGCCCAATCGAATACCACGGGCTCCTCCCGTGCCAGAGAGGCGAGCGGCAGATCGGCTTGCAGCGGCACCTGCCGGCGCGGCGCCCAGCCTCGCGGCACCCGCCGCAGCGGACCGCCGCGCAATCCCGCCAGATCCTCATCGGGCAGAGCTTCCGCCGGGGGTTCGCGGACCGCAAAGCTCGCGCGCTGCGTGGGCCACAGCACCCTCAGCAGGCTTCCCTTGAACGGCGCCCAGAGCTTGGCGCCGTCGGCCGGCCGCGCTTCGCCGTTGCTCGCCGCCTCCTCGGGCTCCTCTTGAACCTCGATGGGCTCGCCGCTCCAATCCGGATCCACGCGCAAACCGACTGTCGCGGTCAGATGGAGTTGGTGCTTTGCGCGTGTGCAGGCTACGTACAAGAGACGCTCGGCCTCGAGGTGGGCGGCCTCGGACGCTTGCCGGCGCAAGAAGGCGAATAGCTCACGCTTATTGTCGCGGTCCGCGATGGGCGGCCGGGCCGCCATGACCAGTCCGTCCCGCCCGCTGCGCGCGAAGGGATGCATGAGCAGCATGGGGCCGCCTGCGACTCGATTGTGCCGATGCAAAGCGGGCACGATGACGCAGTCGAACTCGAGCCCCTTGGCCTTGTGTATGGTCATTATCTCGACGCCGCATTCGGCGCCGTCGTCGGCGTAGAGATCGGAGAACCGTTGCGCCAACGCTGCGGAATCCGGCAGCCCCTGCCGTTCGAGCTCGCGCAGGCGCGCAAACACGGCGCGTACCTGATCGAGCTCGCGGGCGTCCTTGGCACAGCTCGGGCCGCCCAACGCAAGCCAGCTACGCTCGATCCAGCGCGCCATGCGGGTATGCGTCTGCACCGCGAGCGCCGCATCGAGCACACCACGCAATCGAGCCACCCGCGACCGCCCGTCCTCGCTCAGGCGTTCGAGCACCGCCGCATCGTTCAACGCATCCCAGATCAGCGGATGCGAGCGGCCGAGCGTCAACATATCCGCCAGCGTGAGGCCGCACCAAGGCGCCCGCAGAATGGCGAGCCACGCGATCCGATCGCCGAGGTGCAGAAGAGCGCATGCGAGCATGACGGCGTCTCGTACCGCGGGACGGTCCTGCAGCGGCTCGATCTCGACGGCGCGGAAGGCCGTGCCTCGGGCACGCAGCGCGTGCGCAATTTCGCGCGCATGCGTGCGCGCACGCACCAGAATGGCGATGCGCCACTCGGGATGCCGCTCGCGGCATCCCGCGACCGTCTGCGCGACGGCATTGGCTTCGTCGGCGACGCTCCCGAATCCCCGCAGGCTGACCCGAGCGTCGCCCTCCCCGCTCGGCGCAATGGCGGGCGTGCTGGGCCGGAACGCGATTGCACCGCGCTCTCGATCGTCGCGTCTTGGCAGAATTTGCTCGAAACAATCGTTGACCCAGGTCACCACCGACGGATCCGATCGAAAATTGCTGGACAGACGCTGCACATCGAATTGGACGGCGCCGAGCCCGTTCTCCGCCAAGTCGAGAAAGGCTCGCACTTCCGCTTGACGGAAACCATAAATCGACTGCATCGGATCGCCGACGCAGAAGACACTGCGCCCATCGTTTCGCTGCCAGCCCGCCGTGAGCTGCTGCACCAGATCGAGCTGCGTCGCCGAGGTGTCTTGAAACTCGTCGAGCAAGAGATGCTGCAGCCGATAATCGAGCCGCAAGCTCAAGTCGGTGGGCGCCTCCGCCGTTCCGAGCGCGCGCAGCGCCGTCATCGAGACCGCGGGAAAATCGACCGTCCCTTGCTCCCGAAAGACGGCGTCGAGCTCGGCCGCCGCGAGCACGAGGACCTGGGCCACGTCGCGCACTCGTTCCCAGTCCGGATCGCCGTAGCGCGGTTCCGGAAGATCGCGAACAGTGCAAAGGGCGGCCACGACATCCGCGGCGGAGTCTTTGCGCTCGAGCTCCTCGAGCAGCGCCTGAATGACTCCCTTCTCCGCGCAGGTGGGCGGGAAGCCGAGGTTCTTGTCGACCCGCTTGCGAATCTTGCTGCCGCCTGTCAGCAGCACCGCCGCCACAGCCCGCCAGCGGCCGAGGTCCGGAAGATCCGTGCCGAGGGGAGACACATCGGCGCGCCAGGGAACGAAGTCTTCCCGAGTCGCACCGAGATTTCGCGCAGCCGCGCAGAGACACGGCCCGAGCGCCGCCAGGATCTCGCCGCCGAGGACCCTGTGGGCCCTGGCAAGCTCGCGCTGCACGAGAAGTCCCAGATCCTCATCGAAACGCGCTCGCACGTGCGCAAGCTGCGCCTCGTCTATCTCGGCGGCGGCGTGCAAATGCCCGGCCAGAAAAGGCAGCCACCGGTCTCGCTGGGGCAACATCGCCACGATCAAATCGACGAGCGGGGTCCAGCGCTGATCGCCCACGGCGAGCACGCGCTCGACAGCCTTGCCGAAATTGTCGCCTCGATCATGCAGCAGCGCGCGCCTCGCGGCCTCCTCGTAAAGCGGCCGCGCATGGTCAATGAGCGTGAGACGTCCCCCCGCGCCGGAGATGATGGGCAATTGCGCGGCCAGCCAGGCATTGAAAGAATCGATGGTCTCGATGCGCAGCCGCGAAGGATGGCGCTCGAGGTCCAGCCCTAAGCTGCGCAAATGGCGGCGCGCCGCAACGGCGAGCTCCCAGGTCTGTCGATTGAGAGGGACGGGGCACTCCGCGAAGCCGCCGGCCTCAAGGGCACCGATCACGCGAGCGCGCATTTCCTCGGCGGCGCGCCGGGTGAAGGTCAGCGCAAGAATGCGCTCCGGTGCATCGACCGTCGCGAGCAGGCGCAAGTAGCGCTGCGCCAGCAACGTCGTCTTGCCGCTGCCCGCCGGCGCTTGCACCAGAGCGGAACCGGTCGTCTGCACCGCCGTCGCCCGCGCATCGGCATCGGCGGCCGTAATTGAACCCAGGGTCACGATGTCGCCACGACGGCCGCGAAAGGCTCCAGGGCATCGAGAGTCGAAGGCACCCGGCACAACCCCTGGAGACGGCAATACCGGCAAGCGGTGTCTTTCGGTGCAACTTCCGCGGCGCCGCGCGAGAACTCGGCCGCGAGACTCTCGACCCGACGCTCCCAGGCGGCGAGGAGCTCGGCGAAGCTCGCCATGCCCTCGAGCCGGCTGGCTCTGACGCCCGGAAAAATGTCGCCGCGCGCGGACTCCACCAGGAAACGGCACTCGGCCGCGCTCACGCGGCCATAGGCGACTGCGACCAGATTCTCACGATGCAATAGCGCATAGAGGGGAAGCTGCGGATTGTCCGGCCGTTCGCCCCGCCAGTCCGGCATCACCCAGCCGGTCTTGTAGTCGATCAAGATACGCGAGCCGTCCTCCAGACGATCGATCCGATCGATGCGCACTTGGTACGCGAGCCCTCCATGAAATGCGCTCTCGCCCTTTTCCTCGATGTGCTCCACACGGAAAGGCGCGCGCATCGCCTCGAGCTCGAGCCAACGCTCGAGCAGTCCCCGAAGCCGCGCGCGCTCACGCTCCGGCCAGCGCCCGCCGGGGTTGCGCTTGGCGCACTGCTTTTCCACCGCGCGGTGGACATGGTGGGCGATTCGCTCCGCACTCGCCTCGGGGCGCGCGATGAGATCCAGGAGACTGCGAGAATCCTGCACCTCGGTGAATATTCCCTGCAGCGCGTCGTGCAGAATCTGTCCCCGCTCCCGCTCGTTGAAGCCGGGTATGGGCTGCTCGAGCGCGTACGCGTCGAGCCGCGTCTCGGCGAAGCCGCGGAACGGACACTGTGATTGCGCCCGGAGCGTCGCGACCCCGCGCGTTCCCTCCTCCGTCCCGACAGCCGGAGCGCGCTCGTCGAGCAGCTCCTCGAGTGCGGGTGCCTCGATGTGCTGCGCCAGCCAGAGAAGCGGCGGCGACACCGATGGGGTCTCGGACGTCGGGGCATCCTCGGCAAGCTCGGCTAGCAGCGGACTCGCCGGCACATGGCGCCCCTCGCCCGGATCGGAGCAGCTGAAAACGCAAGCTCGGGCGCGCGCCGACCACCGCGATTGCAAGTCCGCGGCGAATGCGAGCTGTGCCTCGGCGCTCGCGGCAATCACTCCGTGCTGCCTCTGCAAGACCGGAGGAATGAGCGCGATCGGATCGACGGGCGGCGGCCAGCGGCTTTCATCGCAGCCCGTGACCCAGATGCCGTCATAGGGCAGCCAGGGATCACCCACCTGGCTGCTCACCCAGATGGGCGGGACGCCGGTCTGTATTTGGAAGAGCGTATCGCGCGCCGCCCGCTCCAGAATGCTTTCGGCCGCGCGGCGCGAGAGATGCTCGAACGTTCGATCGCCGAGTGCCAGGGTTTCGAGCAACTCTCGAAACCGCACGGCGGATTGAAACTCGGCGCTCGACCAGCGCGCCCGCAAGGACCACGGCCCCGCCTCGAAGGCGTCGATCCAGATCGACAGCCAGCGGCTCATCCGTTGGTGTCCCTGCAGCCCCTCGAGCGCCCGCAGCGCGGCGCCGAGACGCGCCAGGGCGGCGGGCGGCTCGAGCGCCTTGCCGCGTGCGATGAGCTCCGCGAGACTCAGCCAATCGCGCAGCGTCGCCTCGCTCGGCGCCCGGCTTCGCAGCAGCGTATCCAGATGCGCCGCGGCGCTCGCCTCGGCCCGCGAAGCCCGCAATTGCGGAGCGCGCAGCAACGCGCTGAAGCGTTCGAACGGCACACGGCCGCCCGCCGCCGTGAGCAGATCGAGCGCCGCGCGCACCGGCGCGTGGTCGCTCAGCGGCGTACCGCCCGCCACCGCATAGGGCGCCGCCGCGTCCGACTCGTCGAGGGAAAAGCGCTGCGGAGCGAGCGCCGCATCGAGCGCGTCCACGACCTCCTCGCGCCGCCCCGCAAGATCGCGAAAGCTCACCCAGGCGCGAAAGGACGGCTGCGCCTCCAATCCCGCGCGCGCCCATTCGGCGAGCGCCGCGAGCTCCGCTGCCGGCGAGGCGGCTTGTATCGTCCGCGCCGCGGCGCGCAGGCCATTCGGGGATGCAGCTTCCGGCAAGAGCGGCGCGCCGGCATTTCGTTCGAGCCAGCGCCTGGCCACCGGCCTCCACAGCGGACTCTCGATCCAGGTCACCGCGACTGCGCGACGGTCGCCGTCCGGCTCGGAACGTGGGTCGGCTCGCTCGAGGCCGCCCAGCAGCTCATCGGCGGCGATGACTCGCAGCTCCCGACAGCGCGACTCGAACTCCGCTCGCCACGCCTCGAAGCCCTCGGTTTCCTCGGTGCCGTAGGCGTTGATTGCGCTGCGCGGAATGCCGTACTCGAATGTCGCACGCCGGGCTCGCTGCGCGGCGCGCGCGGCTCCGGAGGGCTCGAGGAATTGCGCGCTGGCCGCGCTGTCGAGCACCACACGGCGCCAGAGCTCGCGCTCTTCCGCATCCGATAGACAGCGGGGCAGGGACGAGTCCGCGAGCTGCCGCTCGAGATGCCGGGCTTTCAACCACGTGCCGAAATCGAGGATCTTGGGAGTCGGCCATATCTCGCGTCCCGCCCGCCGGTGCGCGCGCTCGACGGCGTCCGACAATGCCGCGCCGAGCTCGGCGCTCGGCGTCAGCACGATGTGTCCCGCATCGGCGGCCTCGATCAAGCGAGACGGCATGCGCTGCGGCTTAAGGCTTGCTCGCGCCACGGACCAGAGACAGCACGGCGGGCGCGCCCGCCGCCTGGGCGTCGAGCAGCTCCTCGATGCGCGCGAACACGGTGCCGAGCACTTCCGGCTCGGGGAGGTTGGTGATGCGGAAGCAATTGCGGTATGGCACGTTGAAGCTCACCCCCGGGGCCACCAGCACGTGCTTGGTCTCCAGAAGATCGAGCGCGAAAGTCTGATCGTCGAATTCCGGCAGCATGTCCTCGCGCACCTCGACGAAGGCGTAGAGCGCCCCCATGGGCCGCGCGAGCCGCAGATACTTGCTGCGCGCCGTTGCCTCGAGGATGGCTTGCCGCGATTCGTAGAGGCGCCCGCCCGGCCGGGTCAGCTCGCGAATACTCTGGTGGCCGCCGAGCGCCGTCTGCACGGCCCATTGCCCCGGAACGTTGCTGCAGAGTCGCAACGAGGTCAATAGTTCCAGGCCGTGCAGATAGTCCGCGGCATTCTCCGTATCGCCGGAGAACACGGCCCAGCCGACCCGATAGCCGCACGCGCGGTAGACCTTGGAGAGCCCGCTCATCGTGCAGCACAGGGTCCCGTGCACGAGCGTCGCCATGGGCACGAACTCGGCGTCGTCGTAGATAATCTGGTCGTAGATCTCGTCGGACAGCACCACCAGGCGCTCTCTCTCGGCGATGCGCGCGATCGCCTCGAGCACCTTGCGGGGGTACACCGCTCCGGTGGGATTGTTCGGGTTCACCACGACGATCGCGCGCGTGCGCGGAGTGATCAGCGATTCGATCTCCTCCGGGTCGGGTATGAAACACCGCTCGACCCTGCAGGGATAGTGCACGGCGCGGCCTGTGTTCAAATTGACCGCCGCGGTCCACAAGGGGTAGTCCGGGCTGGGCACCAGCACCTCATCGCCCGCGTTCAAAAGCGCCCGTAAGCCCAAGTCGATGAGCTCGCTGACGCCGTTGCCGATGAAAACCTCCTCGGCCGTGACCCCTTTGACGCCGCGCTCCTGCTGCTGCATGACCACGGCTTCGCGGGCGGAGAATATTCCCTTCTGGTGCACATATCCCTCGCTCATGCGCAGATTCTCGATCATCGCGAGACGCATGGTCTCGGGCGTGCGAAATCCGAAGGCGTAGGGATTGCCGATGTTGAGGGATAGGACTTCGTACCCCAGGCGCTCCATGTCGAGCGCGCGGCGGGCGAGTTTGCCGCGAATCTCGTAGCGAACGTGGGCAAGACCCTCGCTCGCCTTTAGCGGACGGCGCTGGCTCATCGATCGGCCCGCGGGCGGGCGCGCTGTTCTGGGAAGCTCATCGTTCGCAAGAATACACGACGGACTCGCCTGGAGGGCAGACAGCCGCCGCCGGATCGAGCACGGCCGCGAGCAGCGCACGGGTGTATGGATGCACGGGGGCGGCGAACAGCTCCTCGCGCGTCGCGGTCTCGACGATGCGCCCCGCATACATGACCATGACGCGCTGGCTCAGATGTCTCACGACCGCGAGGTTGTGGCTGATGAAGAGCATCGCCGTACCGAGCTCGCGCTGCAAATCGCTCAACAGATTGACGATCTGTCCCTGAATGGACACGTCCAGCGAGCTCACCGGCTCGTCGCACACCAGCAGCTCCGGGCTTTGCATCATCGCGCGGGCAATGCCGATCCGCTGGCACTGTCCGCCGCTGAACTCGTGCGGATAGCGCGTGGCCGCCTGCGGCGCAAGGCCCACCCGCTCGAGCATCGCGGCGATGCGGGCGCGGCGTTCCCGCTTGCCGAGCGCCGGCTCGAAAATCGCCAGGGGTTCCGCCAGGATCTCGCCCACGGTCATGCGCGGATCCAAACTCGCCAGCGGATCCTGGAAAACGATCTGCAGATCCCGCCGCCGCCGGCGCAAGACTCTCCCGGTACAGCGCAGCAGGTCCGTGCCGCGAAAGCTCACCGTGCCTCGCGCAGCGGGCACGAGGCGCAACAGAGCGCGCGCCAACGTCGACTTGCCGGATCCCGACTCCCCGACCAGCCCCAGCACCTCTCCCGGCGCGATATCGAAGCTGACATCGTCCACTGCCGCGCGGCCCTCGAACTCCACGCGCAATCCCCTGACCTCGAGCAGGCTCTGGCGGGGCTGCGTCATGGAGCGAGCGGATGGTGGCAGGCGACTTGCGCGACGGCATCGATGAGCAGCAACGCGGGCCGCTCGTCGCGGCAGCGATCGGTAACGCGCGGACAGCGCGGTGCGAAGGCGCAGCCGATTTCCCGCTCGGCGGGATTGGGCGGCAATCCCTGAATGAACGGCATGCGATCGAGACGCTCACGCTGCAGGCTCGGCGCGCATTGCATCAGGAGCGATGTGTACGGATGGCGCGGCGCACGCAACAGCTCCATCGTGGGCGCGCTTTCCACCACCCGGCCCGCGTACATGACCACGATGCGCTCGGCGAGCCCAGCCACGACGCCGAGATCGTGGCTGATGAGCACGACCGACATCCCGGATTGCGCGCGCACCTCGCGGAGCAGTGCGAGGATCTGCGCCTGCACGGTCACATCGAGCGCGCTGGTGGGCTCATCGGCGATCACCAGCTTCGGCTCGCACATCAGACTCATGCCGATCATCACGCGCTGGCGCATGCCTCCCGACAGTTCGTGCGGATACTGGCGCAGGCGGCGCCGCGCATCGGGCACCCGCACACGCTCGAGCATATCGAGCGCGGCGCGCTCTGCGGCGCTCCACGAGGCTCCCGCGTGATGCACCAGCACTTCGCCGAGCTGCACGCCGATGCGCACGTGCGGGGTGAGCGAGCTCATCGGGTCCTGAAACACCATCGAGAGCTTCGAGCCCCGGATCCGGTTGAGCGCCGACGCCGGCAGGCCGAGGAGCTCGCGCCCCTCGAAACCCACGCTGCCCTCGATAGTTGCGTTGCGCGCGAGCAGACCGAGAGATGCAAGCACCATCTGAGATTTGCCGGAGCCCGATTCGCCCACGATGCCGAGGCACTCGCCCGCGGCCACTTGCAGCGACACCCCGCGAACCGCCGCGATCACGGCGCCGTCAAGCTCGTAGCGCACTTCGAGCGCATCGATGGACAAGATCGGCGCCGCGCTTGCCGGCGATGCGCTACCCGCCGCTGCGGGCATGGCGCTCATCCCGGCTCCCGCACGTCGAAGGCATCGCGCAGCCCGTCGCCGAGCACGTTCAAGGAGACGAGCAGGAGAGCAAGAAAAATACCGGGCGCCAGCAAAATCCAGGGTGCCGCTTCCATCTCCCCGGCACCCTCGGCGATGAGCGTGCCCAGGCTCGCGTGCGGTTCCTGGGTGCCGAGCCCGAGGAAACTCAAGAAACTCTCGAACAGAATGATCTGCGGCACCATGAGCGTCGCATACACCGCCACGGGGCCGAGCACATTGGGGACCACGTGTTTCCAGATGACGCGCACCGAGCCCGCACCCCCGGCCACCGCGGCCTCGATGAACTCCCGGCGCCGAATGCTGAGAGTCTGGCCGCGCACGATGCGCGCCATGGCGAGCCAGCCGACCGCGACCACCGAGGCGTACAGCACGTAGCCGTTGCGCCCGAAGATGACCGTCAGGAAGATCACGAAAAACACGAGCGGCAGACCGCTCAGGATCTCGATGACGCGCATCATCAAATAATCCGTCCGTCCCCCGAGGTAGCCCGCGACCGCACCGAATCCCAATCCGAGACTCAAGCTCACCGCGCCCGCGACCAGACCCACGGCCATGGACGTACGTGCACCCTCGAAGGTGCGCACGAACAGGTCGCGGCCGAGTCGATCCGTTCCGAACCAATGCGCGTGCGAGAGACCGGGCGCGTAGGCGACCCGCGACCAGTCGAGCGTTTCGACCGAGTTCGGATTGAGCGCCGGCGCCGCGAGCGCAAGCGCTACCAGGATCGCGAGCACCCCTATCGCGGCGAGGGCGGCCGAGTTGGCGCGCACCCGCGCGGCGGCCCCGCGCCACAGCGTGGCACTCATCAAGCGAATCTCACCCGTGGGTCGAGCCAGGCGTGCAAAAGATCGACGACGAGACCCATGCCGATGAGCACGCTCGAGTAGAGAATGACCATGCCGAGCACCAGCGTGTAGTCGCGGTTCAGCGCCCCTTGCACGAGGTACCGGCCAACGCCCGGCAAGCCGGCAATCGACTCGACCACCAGCGATCCCGTCATGATGGACGCCACCGCCGGCGCAAGATAACCCGCCACGGGCACGAGGGCCGGCCGCAGGGCGTGGCGGCCTATCACGGTGCGCAGCGGCAGGCCCTTGGCGAGGGCCGTGCGGATGAAGGGACTCCCGAGCGTCTCGAGCATTCCGCCGCGGGTAAGCCGCGTAATGTAGGCAAGTGGGGGTAACGTGAGGGCGATCACGGGCAAGACCAGATAACGAACCGACCCCGGCTCCCAGCCGGCGACCGGCAGCCAATGCAGTGCGACGCCGAATACGAGCCCGAGCAGGGGCAACACGACGAACGAGGGAATCGCGATGCCGAGCACCGCGAGCGACACCGCCCCGTAGTCGGTGGCCGAGTGCCGGTGCAGCGCCGCGAGCGTGCCCAAGGGGATACCGATCGCGAGCGCGAGCGCCATGGCGATCGAGCCGAGCTCGAGCGTGACCGGCAACCCCTGCGCGATGAGCTCGCTCACGGTGAAATCCTTGTACCTGAAGGAGGGACCGAAATCGCCGTGCGACAGTGCGCGCAGGTAACGCCCGTATTGCACCCACACGGGCTGATCCAGCCCGTAGGCGCTCTGCAAGTTCGCCATGATTTCCGGCGGCAATGCCCGCTCCTCGTCGAACGGTCCGCCGGGAGCCAAGCGAGTGAGGAAGAAACTCAAGGTGACGATGATGAACAGCGTCGGAATCGCGGCCCCGAGACGCTTGAGAAAATAGCGCGGCATTGCTGGCCCGCATCCTAGCCCCTTGACCGCGAGGTGGACAAGTGCCGGTGCGATCCTTAGAATCTCCGCCTCACCTGTCGAGGTTACATGGAATCCACACGTCCCATACGTGCGCTCATGCGCGGCCTGGATGCGCTGACGGTCCTGAACATGCGCGATGGTGCGACGGTATCGGAGATCGCGCACGAGATCCGCCTGCCGCGCACCACCGTATACCGCATTCTCGAGACCCTATGCAGCGCGGGATTCGTATTTCGGGACGAGAGCGACGATCGCTACCGGCTGACCATCATGGTGCGCTCGCTGAGCGGGGGCTTCGACGACGATGCGTGGGTCTCGCGCATCGCCAAACCGCTGATCGAGGAGCTCGGCCGAGAGCTCGTATGGCCGGTATCCATTGCGACGCTCTCCGGCACTACCCTGGTGGTGCGCGAGACGACCGATCATTCGAGTCCCCTCGCCACGGATCGCTATTCACCCGGCAATCGCCTGCCGCTGCTGTCGAGCGCCTGCGGGCGGGTATTCTTGAGCTTCAGTCCGGCTGCCCAGCGCGATACGCTCATCGACATCCTGGCGCGCTCCGGCAAGGACGAGGACCGCCTGGCGCGCGCGCCGCGCCCCGACCTGCAGCGCATACTCGCGGAGATCAAGACGCAGGGCTATGCGGTGACCTCGCGCACCCGCCGGCTGGTCGAGGAAATCAGCTTGAGCGTGCCGGTGATGACCGGTGAGTGCATACTTTCGTGCTTGACGGTGAGATTCACGGCGACGGCCGTGCCGCTCAAGACGGCTCTCGAGCGCTTCCTGCCGAGGCTCAAACAGTGCGCGGGGAGAATCAGTCATTCATTCGTCGAACTCAAGGCCGAGGCGCAAAAAAGTGCGCCGGAACGGTCTGCCCCAGAACGATAGGCCCAGAACGATAGGCTAGGAGCGTTGATGCAGAAACTCATGGTATGTATGAAGCGCGTCGTCGACTACAACGTGCGCGTGCGGGTCAAGCCCGACGGCGGCGGGGTCATGCTCGACGGCGTCAAGATGAGCTTGAATCCGTTCGACGAGATCGCCCTCGAGGAGGCTTTGCGCATCAAGGAACGCGTCGGCACCGTCGAGGTGCTGGCGGTGAGCATCGGCGTCGCCGACACGCAGCAGCAGCTGCGCACGGCCCTCGCCATGGGAGCCGACCGCGCCGTCCTGGTGCAGACCGATACGGCCGTCGAGCCCCTGATCGCGGCGCAGACCTTTCTCGCTCTCGTGAAAAAGGAAAACCCGGACCTCGTCTTGCTGGGCAAACAGGCGATCGACGACGATGCCAATCAGACCGGTCAGATGCTTGCCGCCCTCTGGGATAGGCCGCAGGCCACCTACGCCTCGAAGGTCGAAATCAAGGGCTCCGCCGTGCAGGTCACCCGCGAAGTGGACGCCGGTCTCGAGACCATCGAGGTGGATCTGCCGGCCGTCATCACGGTGGATCTGCGGCTCAACGAGCCGCGCTATGTGAAGCTGCCCGACATCATGAAGGCGAAGAAGAAGCCGCTCGAGGTGACCTCGCTCGATGCACTCGGCGTCGCCGCGGGACAACTCATCAAGACCGTCAAGACCGACCCGCCCCCGCAGCGCCAGAAGGGCGTGATGGTGAAGGATGTGGCGGAGCTCGTCGGCGTGCTCAAGCAAAAGGGTCTGATCTAATGCACAAGATTCTCATCATCGGTGAACACGACGGCAAGACGCTGAATCCTGCGACGGCCAAATGCGTCACCTGCGCGAAAGCCATCCCCGACTCCGAAATCACCATAGCCCTGCTCGGTACCGACACGGCGAGCGTCGCCGCGCAAGCGGCCGCACTTTCCGGCGTGAAGTCCGTGCTGCGCGTCGATCGAGCCGAGAATGCGCATCCGCTCGCCGCGACGTTCGCGCCGCAGATCGTCGCTCTGGCCGCGGACTACAGCCATCTGTTCGGCCCCTCAACCAGCTTTGGCAAGGATTTGATGCCGCGGGTGGCGGCGTTCCTCGGCGTACCCCAGGTGAGTGACCTCATGGCGGTCGAGAGTGCCTATCGCTTTCGCCGGCCGATCTACGCGGGCAACGCCATCGTGACCGTCGAGGCCGATGCCGCGCGCAAGCTCGTCGCCACCGTGCGCGTGGCCTCGTTCGAGGCCGCCACCGGCGGAGGCAGCGCCTCCATCGACTCGAAGAGCGTGAACGTCGCCCTGCCCGTGCACACCCGCTATATCGGCGCAAGATCCGGCTCGACCGACCGGCCCGATCTACAGACGGCCGCCAAAGTGGTGTCGGGCGGCCGCGCGCTGGGGAGTGCCGAGAACTTCAAGCTCCTGTTCAGTTTCGCCGACAAGATCGGCGCCGCGGTCGGCGCCTCGCGAGCGGCGGTCGACGCGGGCTACGCGCCCAACGAGATGCAGG
>Ga0302314_10006222_pt1 | contig 21686 bp, 23 predicted proteins | sample III_Palsa_N2_3_FD_200533 | JGI IMG/M metagenome (GOLD analysis project Ga0302314, IMG submission 200533) | Peat permafrost microbial communities from Stordalen Mire near Abisko, Sweden - III_Palsa_N2_3 | ecosystem: Environmental > Terrestrial > Soil > Palsa > Peat permafrost | place: Sweden...
ACGCCGGGTCCTGCGAGCTGCATCGCGCCAAAGCCGATGCGGTTGACGGGCTTGTCGCCCAGAAACGATGTCTTATTCATGCCCCACAGGTTGCGCCTTCAAGGTCGCGCCGACAAGAAGTCTGATGATCCTGTGACCGCCACCACCAGGCTCGCGCTGGACGCTCAGTCACTCTTCCGGAAGAGCACCAAAGTCGCGCTTGACCTGACGGTACCACCCCATGCCTGAGATCGGTCTCTTCCACCTACCTTTCATGTCCTTCAACGCACTCTCATGGGCGGCGTCACCTCCGGTGACCATCTCCTTCAGATGCTGATCTTGCGCCTTGATCACCTCATCAGCCGTCGCCCCCCGGAGTTCGAAGTCACACGGCCCACCTAGTTGTTGACATGTCATCACCTTCATGCGCGTCCCTTTCCTCGAGATCTCGGTGCCGGTATGCCGCAAGCCTAGGAGCGCCGGCTCATCCGTGCTTCTTCGATCCTGCTCAATCTCGGGGGCCTTTCGGCGACCGGCCCGCGGCCTGCGACGGGTGGGGGTCCCGTGGGCGACCGGCTCGTCCTGGTCGTCATCTACCTTCCGGGCATGTCATGTGGCGCTGAGGCCAGTCGCGACGGCGAGGTTTTCAACGAGGTCGCCGAGGAGTATGACCGTCACCGGCCGGCTTACCCGGACGCGCTGATCGACCGGGCGTCCGAGGTGGGGGGTCTGCGTCCCGGCGCAATGGTGCTCGAGATCGGATCTGGGACCGGTCAGCTGACACGCAGCCTCCTCGCCCGTGGCCTGCGGGTGACGGCGATCGAGCCCGGCGAACGGCTGATCGCGCGGGCGCGGGATCGGCTCGGCACCGCCGGGGAGGTGGAGTTCGTCAATCGGCGTCTTGAGGAGGCGGCGCTGCCGCACGCGCATTACTCGGCCGCGTTTTCGGGATCGGCGATGCACTGGGTTGACCCGGATGTCAGCTGGCGCAAGGCCGCCGATGCGCTGGTTGATGGCGGAACCCTCGCGCTGGTCTCCTACTTCGGATTGGACGAGCCGCGGAGCGCCGGCGATCAGCAGGCCCTCCGGGCCGCGATGGCGAGGGTGGCGCCGGGGCTTGCCGCCGACTGGCCGACCTACCGCGACCTGGACGGGACGCTCGAGGGCGTCGATGAGCGGCGCGGCAACGTGTCGGAGGTATGGGCGTGGCTGGGAGGCTACGAGCTCGCGCGGGGGTGTGCCTCAGGCCTGTTTGACGACACGCAGGTCGCCGCGGTGCCGGCGCTCCTCGAGCACACGGCCGACGCGCTCAACGCGCTGCTCGGCACGATGTCGTTCTGGGCGCGGCTCTCACCCCGGCAGCGCGACGCTCTGTGCGCCGAGAACCACGCCCTCCACCAGAGGCTCGGCCGGCCGATCCGTTCCAGCACCCTCGCCTGCCTGGTAACAGCGCGCCGCCTTCAGCGCATGTGACCGCTGATCGGTGGCCAACGTGGCATCGCTCGAATCCAGGTCTCATGCGTCCTCCGCGAGGGCCGCTCCCACGTCCTCGATGCCACCACGCAGCCCAGCTCTGCAGTTGCGTGACCCGTACCGCCGGGGACCTGGGGGCGATGCGGTCCGGAGGGAACGGTCGTGAGACCCGCGGTGGCGATCATCACCGCGCTCGCCCCGCGTCCCGGGCATCGGCTGGTCGAGACCCACTCGGCGCTTGACGCGTCGCGGATCGACTACGAGTGGCTGATACAGGTTGATGACGACGCGGCCGGTGAGCTCCCGGTCGTGCTCGCCACAGACCCGCGGGTGCGGATCGAAGCCAACGGTCAGCGCGCCGGGATCGCCGCCACGCGCAATCGGGCACTCGCGCGCGCAGAAGCGCCGCTCGTGCTCAACGCGGATAGTGATGACGTGCCCGTTCCGGGCGCGATCGATCGCTTGGCGATCGCGTTTGAGGATCCGTCGGTCGGGCTCGCGTTCGGAGACTGGATCGAGCATTGGCCCGACCGCGGCCCGTGGATCCCGAAACCCCGCTTCGCGCCCGGGAGGTTAGCCCCCGGGACGCTTGGTCGAATCTGGTATGAGGAGCGCTGGGTGCCGTTTCATCTGGCGGGCGCCATGTGGCGCACCGACGCCGTATTGGTGGCGGGCGGCTGGAGCGCCGTGCTCGGAGGGTCCGATATCGGGTTGCTGCTGGGGGTCGACTCCGTGTGGGCCGGCGCGTACGTCCCCGGTGCCGCGTTCATCTACCACCATCACGCCAGCCAGGCGACCGCGTCCGACGCGTGGCGGGTGCAGTTCGAGCGGGACATGCATTTCTTGCGCCGCCGCTATGAAGCCCTGCGCCACCGCACGGCCTGACCCGCCCGAGAGTTGAGCAACCCCGCGCGGCGAGGTTATAGTCATCGGTGGGTCGAGCGCGCTTGCGGCCCGGGGTCTTGCAGATGCCACGTAGCGCTGTACCCCAAATTCAGGTCACGCGGCGACTGGCGCTCCCGGCAACGACAGATGGAGACCCCCATGCTCGAAGTCCCTCAAGCCCCGGTCGCGGCTGTTGTCGTCGAGCCGATCCCTGAAACTTCAGCCGACGAACGGCTCGTGGCCGACGTATGGGCGATCGGCGCGCCGTCCGGCGATGCATTGCGCGTGCGGGATTCCGTTCCGCTCTGGTTTCACACATTTGCGCTTTCGCCAGGCATCTACACCCCAGGGATCGCCCGTGATCACGGTTACCGCCTCCCGGTGCTGGGGGCCGATCGGTTCGCCGGTCGCAGCGTCCTCGATGTCGGTGCGTTCGACGGCTTTTATAGCTTTCTGGCGGAGGAGCGCGGCGCCCGGCGCGTGGTCGCGGTCGACAACGAGCAGTACATCGATTGGGTAAACGCTCGGTTTGGCGTTGAGCTCGTGGCGGGTGCCGGGTTCCGTGCGATCGCCGAACTGGCGGACTCGAAGGTTGAGTACCGCTGCATGGACGCGTTGGACGTGCACGAGCTTGACGAGCAGTTCGACGTCGCGCTCTGCTTCGGGCTTCTGCATCGCGTCACGGATCCGGTCTCGTTGTTGCGGGCGCTCGCCGATCGTCTGACCCCGACCGGCGAGATTGTGCTCGAGACTTACGGATCACGGCTGCCGGGTCATCTATCGGCGCTCGAGGTGCACGAGCCGGGCGATGTATACGCGCGTGACGACTTCGTCTACTGGGGCTTCACCGAGGAGAGCGTGCGCCGACTCGGACGCATCGTCGGCTTGGACGACGTGGAGGTCATTGATGAGGTCGAAATCGACGGCCATCCCCGAATCCTTGCGGTGCTCAGCGCAGCTGGCTGACCGAGGCGCTGCTCAGCCCCGATCAGGCCGGCAGGGCAGCTGAGCTCCCGTCGAAGCGCGGCCGGCCGATCTGTCGTGATCGCGTCGACCTCGAGCAACGCCGCCTGCAGCGCGAGCGTCGGGTCATTGATCGTTCCGGTGCTCACGCTCAGGCCCGACGCGCGAAGCCTTTGGACCAGTTCCGCATGGAGCAGGAAGTGCTCGACGCAGACACCGCCGACCCCTGCATCGGCAGCCCAATCAATCAGCGCTCCGATTGCATAGTCAGCCCAGATGATCAGCCGCGCGGGCAGCCCATCGGCAGCTGCTTCCTCGCACGCACAGGTGTGAAACGAGAGCACCTCCACGCGCCTGCGAGTCGCCGTCGCTCTCACCATCCGGCATACCTCAGCGGCGGTCGCCCGAGCCAACTCCGGATTGCCGTGTGCCTTGACCTCGACCTGCAGCGGAAGCTCGAGCGGCGCGCCGTCGAGCAACTCCTCCAAGCGCATCGGCGTCTCGTCCGTGACCGCGCCGTTCCGATCGCGGAGACGGACGTGACGAAGCTCGCTCCACCTCGCGCGGTGCGCCCACCCGTTCGATGAAGTGCCGCCGCTGAGCCACGGGTCATGTAGTAGAACCAACTCTCCATCCGCGGTCAGGCAGACGTCAGTTTCCAAGCCGTCCACCGCGCCTGCGAGAGTCGCAGACAACGCGGCCCGAGATGAGTCCGGCCCCGGGTCCCGGCCAAGTCGATGAGCGTAAAGCGGTGGCAATCTCACTCATCACACCCTGACGGATCACCAGCCGGAATCGTCAACCTTTGGTCAACGACTCGTAGCTAACCGGTGAACAACCGCCGGAAGATCGGCAGCCGCGAGGCCGCCGGGCGCGTGAAATCAACCGAAGGGGACACGTCAACGGGCAAGGCGGACGCACACCGGCGACCATAGGTCCGGACGCACGCTGTCTGAGTTCAACTCGGATATCCCGTGGGGCCGTGGACGAGGATTCCGGTGCGTCGACCTGCGCGCGGTCCTGTGCCCGCGACCGCCGGATGCCCGCAAGCTGATCGCGCCACGGGATCCTTGACCGGAGCGCGCACACGTTGGCGACACGCGTGAACATGTCGCTGGAGTTGATTGAGCGTCGTTTCGCTTGACTCTCCAGTCGGTGGAGACCCGATGATCGATGGCATGACGATCGGCCAGCTCGCCGCGCGCACTGGGATCTCGGTGCGGACCCTGCGGTTCTACGCGGACGCGGGCGTCCTGCCTGTGGCGGGGCGCTCGGATTCCGGGTACCGGCTGTTCGGTGCGGACTCGGTCGCCCGGGCGCGGTTGGTGCGCACCCTGCGCCAGCTGGGTGTCGGGCTGGACGACGTCAAGCGCGTGCTGAGGGCGGAGACGTCTCTGGCCGACGTGGCTACCGCGCACGCGAACGCGCTGGACGCTCAGATCCGGGCGCTGCGTCTGCAGCGCGCGGTGCTGCGCGCCGTCGCGAAATCCACCGACCCCAAGGAGCTGGAACGCATGACCGATCTCACCACGCTGACCGCAGAGGAGCGGCGCCGGATCGTCGACGACTACCTGGAGGCCGTGTTCGGCGACGCCGAGAGCGCCGTCGCCGAGCGGATCCGCATCGGCGCGCCGGAGCTGCCCGACGACCCGTCGGCCGACCAGGTCGCCGCCTGGGTGGAGCTCGCCGAGCTGCTGCGCGACCCCGACTACATCGCCACCTCACGCCGGATGGCCGAGCGGGCGCTGGCCGACGGTGCGCTGCCGGACCCCGACCAGTTCGAGCTCGGCGAGGCGGTGGGCGAGCACGCTGGGGCGGCGGTACGGGCCGGCATAGCTCCGGATGGGCCCGAAGCGCTTGAGGTCGTTGAACGGCTCGAGGCGATGGCGCCCGGCGAGCACCCGGACCGGCTGGCGGCCGCGGACCGGATCGAGGCGTTCAGCGACCCGCGGGTGGCGCGCTATTGGGCGCTGGTGGCAATCGTCAACAGGTGGCCGGCACGTCGGACTCAGGGGTTAGAGGAGCTGTTCGACGCCTGGGAGTGGTACGGCCGCGCGCTCAGGGCGCACGCCTAGCCGGACGGGTTCGGCCGCTGCGTCGCGACGACGACCATGTCCACGATGGTGCTGTGCACGGGAGCCCGACAAGCGTATCCGCAACGACTCGCTCGGCTGACCCCGACATCCGCGTTGCCGACGTCAGGGCTGAGCGCTTCGCGTCCGTCGCTGTCGCCGCAGCGGTGCTCAGCTCGTCGCCGCGTGGTGTGGCGCCGCCGTGGTCGTGGCGCCGGTCGGAGCGGGAGCCGTGGTCCACGCCGGCACGCGAGCCTCCGGGGCGCGAGCGGGCGCCCGCCGGACCGGCCGCTCACACCCGATACGTTCCCTGGTCAAACCAGGCCTTCAGCGCCGGCAGCTGCGATCCGAGATAGTCGGGGTCGTTCAGCCACAGCCCGTAGGCCTCCGCGAAGAACTCGGCAGGGCTGGTGGCGGCGTAGGTGGTCAGCGGCTTGATCTTGTTCGCGGTCACGAAGTCGTTGAACGCCTTCAGGCGCTTCGATTCGCTGGCGCCGCCGACCGTCGCCGAGACGGCCGCCGTCGCGGCCTTCGCAGCCTTCAGGTTTGACTGCGCGGCAGCGCGCTTCTGGGCCTCGGCGAACCACTTGTCCTGCGCGCTGCTGAAGGCGGCGAAGTCACTCAGCGCCGGATTTCCGGCCGGCAGGGCGGCCTTCTGCTTGTCCCGCCTCGCGATGGCCGCGCTGGCGGGCTTCTCCGACGGTGGGTGCGCAGTCGAGCTGGCGTCGTGGGCGAACGTGTCGATCGCGGGCATGACGGCTTGGAGAGCCTCGATGTAGGAACGTGAGGCCTTCTGCTGCGCTGCCCCGTAGGCGTTGAAGGTCGCGGTCGCCTTCTTGGACTCGGTGTTCGCGACCCCGACGGCGGCGGTGATGTCGACAGCCTCCTGGTTGGAGGCTGCGAGTGCGGCATTCTCCGCGTGCTTGGCGTCGAGCACCGGCTTCTCCTCGACGGCGTGCCCGGACTCGTGCAGGATCGTCTGGAAGCTCATCGGCGCGGCCATCGTCTTGCCGCCGATGAACGAGGCGGCGTCCTCGCTGAACGCTCGGTCTGCGATCAGCAGCTCCCGCGTATCAACGACCGTCGTGCTGTTCGTGCCCGTTACCCCTTCGGTGTGGCTGAACCGTCCCGCGAGTTGCTTGCCGGTGGCCGGGTTGATGACGGTCGACTCACGCCTGAGCTCGACGCCGGCGAGCGCGACTCGGTCGGCGCTCGGCAGGCGCGAGAGCGCGTCGTAGACCTTGTTCAGTTCGGTCAGCGCCCACTTGGCCGAGCCGTCCGTCACGTTCGAGAAGCCAAAGTCCTTGGTCAGCTTCGCCCTCGCCGTCGCATCGTCTGGGAGCGTCGTGCCGGCGGCCAGCGGCCCGCCGGCAAGCAGCGTCGCGGTAGCGTTGCCGGCGGCGTCGATCTGGATCGTGACGCGTCCGACGGGCGCCGCGCCGCCGCTCTGGGGCGCGGGCCCGATCGCCGTGATCGTGTCCAGCTCGGTCCCCCAGTTGGACTTGTCGGCGCGCTGGAGCAGCGCGTTCCAGACGTACACCTCGTCGGGCGCTCCCGCATGGATCCCGGACACCGACGCGTTCTGGCCGAGGTCGCCACTGGCCTGCTTGGCTGCCTTATCGGCGTCGATCTCCACCATCGTCGTGCCCGCCGGCGGCGGGTTGAATGTCTGCGTGCCGGTGTCGTATTGCAGCGGTGGTGGCGGCGTCGGCTTCGGCTGGCGGCGGAGCACCGGCGTGGCGACGGGCGGCTCGAGCGCATGCGTGAGCTCATGGGCGATCAGGTGCCGACCTCCCAGGCTCGCAGGGTCGTAGCGCGAGTCGCCGAACACGATGTGGCCGGGAATCGCGTAGGCCTCCGCACCGAGGAGAGCCGCGGAACGTGCCGCCTGGGGGCCGGTGTGGACGCGAATCGACTCGAGCCGGCGGCGCTCCGCCGGCGCCAGCTCACCCCGCGTCCCGTCACCGTGCGCGGTTGCCGGTGGACGAGTGGTGGCGGCGTCGGCCGCGCGCTGGGCCTGACGCTCCTCGTTGTCGCCGCTGACCCCGACCCGCATCCGCCTCGGGATCACGGGCACACTCGACGGGCGAGCGGCGCGCGTCAACGGCGCCAGCGTCGGCCCGAGCGCGACGATCGCCGCGTTGCCAAGGGCATGACCCGGAGACGACAGCGCCTCGGTGGCCTGCGGCGGCGCGAGTGGCCGCCTGCCTGAGCTCCTCATGCTGAGACGATGCTAACGCAAGACGTCTCGGCGGACGATCGCAATCCCTGGTCACCGGATTCCACGTCGCCTCGGTCCACTCGATGCTGCTGCTCTGGGGCATACCGAGATATTCTCGTTGACGCGTCGGATACGTCGCTGCGAACATATGTTCGCGGCCGCGCGTCTCGCCGAGAGCGGGACGCTCATCGCGGTGTACAGAAGCGGCCGAATCCTACGCACCGCCCGGACCCTCGGCGTGAGAGCGGATTACGAGGAGCTCACCGAGCGCTTCTGGCCCGACTCTCCCTCTGCGCGCGGGCAGATCGAGGTCGAAATCCGCTTCGCCTTTCCAGCGGCCCGTGATCGGCTCGAACTGACCCGTGTGCTTGGGGGCGGTCGCTCATCGCCTCGGCACCAGGATCTGCGCGAGGGCTCCGCTTCGGAAGCGCTGCTCTTCGACGACTTCAAGCTTCAGGTGCTCATCTAGCTTGGCGAATGGGCTGTGGCCCGCGCCGATCGCAATCGGGACCGTCGAAAGGTGGTATTCGTCGACCAGACCGAGGCGGGTCAGCGATGCGGCGAAATCAGGACCGCCGTGGACCAGGACCGTCCCTCCGTGGTCTCGGGCCTTCAGGTCCGCGATCTCCGCGCTCAGGTCGCCGCTGAAGATCTCGACTGGTCCCCATTCCGCGTTCTTCAAGCTATGGGAGAAGACAGCCTTCGGCTTCTCGTTCATCGCGGTAGCGATCGGCCCCTCGGATGCGGCCCAGTGCGGGCCCATGATCTCGTAGCTGCGCCGGCCCATCGCATGAACGCCGGCCTCCGCGAGCTCACCGAGCGTCCGCTCCATCGAGTCCTCCCCAAACCACTCAAACATCCATTCATGGGTCCCGTCCGGACTGGTGGCAAAACCATCGAGGGACAAGACCATCTTGAGAATCACTTTTCTATCGCTCATGGAGGTAGAGACCTACCCGCTCGCGCGAACTAATCGCCCACCTGTGTTCATCGATCGCCGAAAGCGAGACTCGCACGCCGACGTGCAGCCGGTTGGGTTACCGATGTGGAGGCGTTCGGCTCCTTTGCGATCGACGCCCCGGCGAGGCATGCGATCGGCCCCGCTGCGGACCAGTCTGTGAACGAGGGTCGGACTAGGATGCGACCGGCCGGCGACGCGGCGGGCATCGGTGACGATCTCGCACGCTGGACCAGCCAACCTCACCTATCGAGGAACCGGAAGGCATCATGGACATCGGAATCATCGGAGCGGGGCACATCGGTGGATCGCTGACGCGTCGGCTCGCGGGGCTGGGTCACGCCGTGCGAGTGTCGAACTCACGCGCTCCGGAAACGCTGGCCGACCTGGCCGTGGAGACCGGCGCTACCGCGGTCTGGGCACGCGAGGCCGCCATGGACGCCGACCTCGTGATTCTCAGCATCCCGCAGAAGAACGTCGTCGATCTCGCCCCCGGCGTCGTCGCGGGAGCGAAGCCAGGCGCGCCGGTCATCGAGACCAATAACTACTACCCGCGCGAGCGCGACGGCTTGATCGCGGCGATCGAGGCCGGTGCGCCGGAAAGCGTCTGGGTCTCCGAACAGCTCGGGGTACCGGTCTTCAAGGTGTTCAACGGAATCTTCTGGAAGCACCTGCTCGAGGGTGGGCTGCCGCGTGGTAGCGCCGGGCGCATCGCGCTGCCGGTGGCCGGCGACGACGCGGCTGGCAAGCAGATCGTCTTCGAGCTCGTCGACGAGCTCGGCTTTGACCCCGTCGACGGCGGAACGCTGGCCGAATCCTGGCGCCAACAGCCGGGCACGCCGGTCTATGGGGCCGACTTGGACGCCGCGGGAGCAATCCAAGCGCTCTCGATGGCCTCGCGCAAACGGCGTGACGCATTCCGCGCGGCCGTGTGACACCGGCGCCATCGCGCCCGGCGCTTTCCGACGAGCGACGGGCCGAGTCAGCCAAACACTGCCCCGATCACGGATATCCGGCACTCGCGCTCGGCCCGGAACACGCTCTGGGGGCAGTTATCGGCCGGTTCTGCCGGCGCGTCGGCGGCTCGGGCAATCGGATTTGCGGGCCTGCCACGATGGTGAGATGAAGATTCGGTTCGCCGTCGCCCCGGGCAGCGCCGCGTTGGCAGCCGGCGAGCTACTGGCGTTCTCCGACGCGATCGAGGCCAGCGGCTTTGACGGGATCTGGCTTTCTGACGTCCCGCTCGCGCCGGTGATCGATCCGCTGCTCGGCCTGGCGCTCGTTGCGGGACGGACGACGCGCCTGAGGTTGGGGGCGAACGTGGTCCCGTTGGGGCGCAACCCGTTTCTGCTTGCCAAGGAGCTGGCGCAACTCGACCGCATCTCGAACGGCCGGCTGTTGCTGAGTTTCGTGACCGGGATCGGGGCCCCGGGGGAGCGCGACGCGCTCGGGCTCGGAAACGCAGGACGGGGTGAGGTACTCGAGGAAGTGCTCGGACTGCTCCGCGCTTGGTGGGCCGGCGAGACCGTAGAGCACCTGTCCGAGCGTTGGTCCTTCACCGGGCTGGCGGCCGTCGCGAGGCCCGTCCAAGACCCGCTCGAGGTCTGGCTCGGGGGACGTGGGCCGAAGGCGCTTGACCGTGTTGGCCGGGTCGCCGACGGCTGGCTCGGCGCGCAGGTAACGGCGGATGAAGCGCAGGCGGCAAGGCAGCGAATCCAGGCCAGTGCTGAGAACGCCGGACGCGAGATCGACCCCGAGCACTTCGGTCTCAGCCTCGCCTATACCCGTGCGTCCCCTGATCCGGAGCTGCTTCGCACGCTGGTGGCACGACGCCCGGACATCGACCCCCTCACGATCCTCCCGGTCGGCGCGGCGGCTCTACGCTCCGCGATCAACGACTACGTCAAGGCAGGCCTGTCAAAGTTCGTGATCCGACCCGGTGCCGCCGTTGAATCATGGATCGACGAGTCCGAATGGCTGGCCGACACAATCCTCGACCTCCAGACCTGACCGCAAGGCACCTGGCAGCGGCTGCACGGCAGCTCCCGCAAACGACCGGGACTTTGGGCGTGACCACGTTTCGCCGAGAGCGAGGCTCGCGGCGCTGGGTGCAGAATCGCGCGATGCCTACGCAGAGCCGGCTCGGCCTCTGCCCGACCGAAGGCCCTACGGGCGAGGTCCACAGCTTCATCGTCGGCGAGCGGATCGTCGCCAAAGCAGTGACCCTCGACGCCGCGTCACTGCTTTGGCGACCATCCGAGGGTCGGGATCGGACGCGACTGCCGCGTCGCTGGACGATCGCACTCGACCGAGCACGATGTGTCCGCTCGCCGCGAGCCGCTCGCCGCTCGCCGAGCGTCCGGTCGTCGCCAGGGCAATCACCGTCTTCTCGCCAGGTTGAAGCGATCGTGGGCGCCGCACTGTACGGACGCATCGCTTGCGACCACGTGCAACTGCTCGATCAGAAGAGAGGCTGCGGCCGACTGGTCTCGAAGTCGCCAGGCGTGATGTCGGTCTCGATTGGCGGCTTTTGGAAGCGCCTTCTCTGCTCGTCGGTAATCAGCCTTGACGACAGGCCCTTGAGGACGACGTAGGGCTGGAAGATGGGATCGGAAAAGCGGTAGAAATAGCGACGAGACGTTCCTTCGCGTTGCAGAACAGATCCTCGCTCTGGCTCAAGGAACTGGCTCAGATGGTTCGAGAAAGCCGGGATCTCGATGCGGCGACCAGCGATGACTTCTAGTGGCTCCCGAATTGAGCCCGAGGTGAAAAACCCGAGCTGATTCTTCGGTGCGAGAGCGCAGGCGAGCAGCACTTGCGCGAACAACGCGTCCTTCCTCGCGCTCCTCGTAGCTTGTTGGTAGTCATTGAGGATCGTGTGACGATCTACGGCCTTTGGAATGGCGCTCTGAACGTCGTCGAGGAGGATCGTGTCTCGGTCGTCTTGGACAGCCCGTTGACCTGAATGAAGACCCAGTAGGTGCGTGTAGTGCGGAAGGCCTTCCGACAGGGTGGTGATCTCCTCGATGGCCTCAGCGCGTGCCTTCAGGCCAGCCTTCTCGCAGCCCTTCGTCAGGATCTCGCTCAACTCGCGGACAGACATGCGGGGCATCTCTATCTGGACGAGTGCTCGGACAATCGACGCGTGCTCACCAACGAGCTCGCCGATCGATCGAGCAACCCCGACGAGGACGAGGGTCGACAGCACCGCGTGATCCGACAGCGTCTTCACCGTATCAGCGAGCGCCGTCAGGGCATCGTCGTTCTCGAGGCGGTCCAACTCATCGAGCACGATGAGCGCGGGCTGGCCCAGAGCTTGAAGTGCCCGGCGAACGGCCTCAGGCGACCACGTTTCCGACGCATCATCGGCCGTTTGAAGCTCCGAGAAGACGTTGTTCCAGATCGACGTGAACGTATCGTCTGTCGTGCAGTTGATGCGCACCGCGTTGAAGCTCGTGCGGACCCTCGCGTCGTCGAAGACCTCCGCCAAGACGTTGGCCAGGGACGTCTTCCCGACGCCACGCTCGCCGTAGAGCCCAACGTGCTGACCAGCCATCGAGACCGCGCTGACGATGTCGGTTAGCTGGTTCATACGTCCCGCAAGCATGTCGAGCCGGCCGACTGGGGTTCCCGGCGTAAACGCCCGGGCTACAGCCGCTATTCGCTCGACTTTCGCTAGATCATTCATATAAACACCGCGACACTTGCACTAATGATACATGGATATGCCCTAATGACTAGCCATCCGCTGCGTCGTCGCTGAAAGCGCCACAAATACACGCAATCCCGGCGAGGCGTCGTGAGCTTGGATCCGCAATCGCGGCTAACGCCCGAGCGGGGGATCGAAGATCGAGTCGCGCTAGCCGACGCCGATGCCGGCCGGCTGCAGCGCCACGAACGCCAGAGCGGGATGCGCAAGACAGCGGTGCGGTGATCGTCGCGCCGCAGAATTGGGCGATACCTGCCTGACGCTCCCGGCGTCCCCGGCGCACACGATCGCATTCGACGTCCAGTGCGCCCTGCCGCGCGCCATCGCAATGGCGGCGACGATCCGCTCGTCCGGCGTCGACCTCGCCGTTCGCCGATAGCGCAACCCTTCGGACCCCCGTTCACGAAGCTGCATTGCCTACGCACGCTGGCGTGCTGTAATGCCGGAGCGCACCCCCACAGCCGGCTGGATGTGGCGTCGTCTCGCCCCGGCGTGAGTCAGGGGTGGTCGGTCTCAGGCTGCGCGTCCGCCCGGCGTAGTTGCACGAGGATGAACGCCGCACCGGCCAGTAGGACGACGACGAGGATCCACCCGAGCGCTGTCGTGGCGACCCCGATGTACTTGAGGCCGGAGGCGAAGATCACGAACGCAATCGCCGGCCGAATGTACTTATCGGGCACGGTCGAGGACAGCATCGACCCGATCAGGACGGCGGGCACGCTGCCGATGATCAGCGATCCGGTGACCCCGAACTTCACGTGGCCGAAGATCAGAGCGCCGATGGCGGCCGCAAGCGTCAGGGGGACGGCTTGCGTGAGGTCGGTGCCGACGAGCTGCTTGGCGCTGATCGTCGGATACGCGAACAGCAGCAGCACGATCATCAGCGATCCGGATCCGACAGAGGTCATTCCGACGATGACCCCGCCGACGATTCCGATCGCGATCGTGATGAGCGGCCGTGGCTCGATCTGATGGATCACACCGGTCCGGTCTACGCCAGCCCGCCTGTCAAGCGTGAACCGCACGACCATCGCGGCCGCGCCGACGAGCAGCGCCGCGCCGAGGATGCGCTCGATGTGCAGCGTGGCGGATTTCGAGTTCCCGAGCAGATGCAGCAGATAGGCGCCGAGGACGGCCGCTGGAATCGACCCCGTCGCCATGAGTCGAACGAGCCGTAGATTCACCGTTCGCGCCCTGAGGTGGACGGCCGAGCCGAACGGTCGCATGACCACCGCGGCGACGAGATCGCTCGAGATCGCGGCCGTGGGCGTTACCCCGAACAGCAGGATCAGCATCGGGGTCATCAACGCCCCACCGCCAGCGCCGGTCATCCCGACCAGCAATCCGACAACTGCGCTTCCGAGAACGATGTAGGGATCGATGTGCATACGTCGGGTGACAGCTTGCACGCGGGCCCGGCTCGGGACAAGCGGACGGGATCGTAACGTCTGCGGCCGCAAGCCGATGCGAGCTTCGCCGGGCCGACGGCCGGGCCGCGACGGCTACGACTGCTCGCTGCTCCGACCAAGCAGCAGTGCACGTCGTCAGAGCTCTGCCTCGAGGACTTTGCAAGGCTTTCTCGGCTGGCGGGTCGCGTCCGTGACGTACGGGCGACGCAGTCGCGCACTGCAGCGTCAGCCGGCCGGTCGCCGAAGTTCCATACGCCCCCTCGGCTGGCCCCTTCACGCGAACCCCACCGCCCAAAACCCCCATAACTACAGGCGATCCGACGAAGCCCTCTCCCGGACTCGAACCGGGGACCCCTTCCTTACCATGGAAGTGCTCTACCAGCTGAGCTAAGAGGGCGCGCGGTGCCAGCGTATCGCGTCGGGGGTGCGGTCGCGGTGCCCAGGGGCCGAGGCCCCTGCGGGCAGGGACTTGCGCGTGAAGACGATGGCGGGACCAGGATTCGAACCTGGGAAGGCAGAGCCACGTGGTTTACAGCCACGCCCCTTTGACCGCTCGGGAATCCCGCCGCGAGGGCGCGGAGTGTAGCGTCGGCCGCGCCGCGAGGGACGCGCGTCAGCCGGCGTCTCGGAGTCGCTGCGCCTCGGGCAGCGCCTCGAGCTTCTTCAGCGTGTGGTTCTCGATCTGGCGGATCCGCTCGCGCGTGACATTGAATGCGCGACCGACCTCCTCGAGCGTGTATGGACGCTCGCCGGTGAGACCGAAGCGCAGCTCGATCACCTCGCGCTCGCGCTCCGGGAGCGCCGCGAGGGCGCGTCGAAGGTTCTCGCGCCGAAGATGTTCGGACGCAAGCTCAAACGGCGACTCCGCCGTCTGATCCTGGACGAAGTCTCCGAGCTCGGAGTCGTCCTCCTCGCCGATCGGCTTCTCGAGCGACACCGGCTGCTGGGCCATGCGGAGGATGTCGCGGACCTCCATCGACGTCGTGTCCAGCTCCTTCGCGATCTCCTCCGGCGTCGGCTCGCGGCCGAGCTGCTGTACGAGCTGGCGCTCGACGTGGACGACCTTGTTGAGCTTGTCGACCATGTGGACCGGGATCCTGATCGTCCGGCCCTTGTCGGCGATTGCGCGCGTGACCGCCTGACGGATCCACCAGGTCGCGTAGGTCGAGAACTTGTAGCCGCGGCGATAGTCGAACTTCTCGACCGCGCGGATCAGTCCCAGCGAGCCCTCCTGGATCAAGTCCAAAAACGTCAGACCGCGGCCGAGATAGCTTTTCGCGATCGAGACGACGAGGCGCAGGTTGGCCTCGATCATCTGCTGCTTGGCGGCCATGTCGCCACGTTCGATGCGTTGCGCGAGCATCACCTCCTGCTCGGCGTTGAGCAGGTGAACGCGACCGATCGAGCGCAGGTACAGCCGCAGCGAATCGAGGCTCGGCTCCACGGTCAGGTCGATCTCGGTGCGCTTACCCGGCTCGACGCGGGGCTCGGCCACGCGGACGGCGGCCGCTTCGACTCTGGCCGGGTCCGCAGCGCCCACCCGGCCGTCGTCCTCCTGGAGCACGTCGATTCCCTGCTCGTCGAGATAGGCGTGCAGCTCCTCGAGCTGCTCCTTGCTCACGTCGACCTCTTCCAGGCAGGTGGCGATCTGGTCGAAGGTCAGAAACCCTCGCTCGTGCCCTTCTGCGATCAGCGCACGCAGCTCCTCGATCTCTCCGATCGGAGCTTCGTCGCCCAGCAAGACCAACCCTTTATCGCTCACTGCCCCTGAGCTCCTTCGATACTCGCACTCGGGCGGTCCCGGCTCGGGTCCTACCCCTCTCTCACTCCTGATCCAAGCGCCGACTGAATTGGGCGCTGTGCTCGTGATTCCGCCAGCGGTTCGGAGTGATACCACAAACCTCGGCGAGATAGAGGCATCACGCACGAAGTCGGCGCACTCGGCCACGCTCCGCCCTCTTTACCCTGTATCGAAGAATGCTCTCCAGTCGACCCTCAAATCCGACCGCGATCGACGTGCAAGCGCAGCTCCCGACGGTCCAGGTGAGCATCTCGCGCGTAGGCGTCACGGGCGTCGAGAAGGTGATCCGCCTCCGCCAGAACGGGATCGAGCAGCTCTTCTCGGCGAAGTTCGAGTGCGTCGTCGACCTCGGGCCCGAGCAGAAGGGCGCGCACATGTCGCGCTTCGAGGAGGTCGTCAACGAAGTGATCGGCGACGTCGTGCTTGGCGAGTCCCCCTTCAAGGCGGAGATGCTCGCCGAGCACATTGCCCAGCTCGTTCGCGAGCGCCAGGTGGCCCGCCGGGCGGAGGTCAGCGTCGAGGCGCGCTTCCCCGAGCACAAGCCGGCCCCAGTCTCCGGGATCCAGACGCAGGAGCTGTACACCCTTCACGGCTCGGCGGTGGCGTCGCAGATCGGCACCCGGCGGCTGATCGGGGTGACCGCCCAAGGGATGACCGCGTGCCCGTGCGCCCAGGAGCTGGTGGCTGGCGCGGCGCGCGAGCGCTTGGCGGGGGAGGGGTTCGACGCCGAGGAGATCGACCGGATCATCGACGCCGTTCCGGTCGCCACGCACAACCAGCGCGGCCTTGGCACGCTCTACATCGGCTGCACGGAATCGTGCGACGACGAGATCGACGCGGCCACCCTGCTCGAGATCGTCGAGCAGTCGATGTCCTCCGAGATCTACGAGCTGATGAAGCGCAGCGATGAGGCGGCCGTGGTCGAGAAGGCCCATCGCCGACCCCGCTTCGTCGAGGACTGCGTGCGCGAGATGATCCGCGGCGTGATCGAGGCGTTCCCCGGCCTAGACGACGGTACCTTCGTCTCGGCACGCCAGCTCAACCTCGAGACGATCCATCAGCACAACGTGGTCGCCGAGCGCTTCGGCACGCTCGGAGAGATCCGCCACGAGCTCGCCTCGGGCACGCCGACCAGAGAGCACACGAGCCGTCGCCTGTGGCTCGATGGCGCGGCCTGAAGGCCGCCTCAGGTGCCGGCCTGGTCGACGGACGTGCGATCGAGCTCTGAGATCCGCCGCCGGATGCCGAAGAAGTAGTCGGCGCCCGAGAGCACGGTGATCGCCACCGTCACGTAGACGAGCAGCGAGACCCAAAGCGGGTGCCCGTGGAACGCGATCAAGGCCATCACCGCGGCCACTTGCATGATCGTCTTCAGCTTGCCGAGTGCGCTGGCGGAGATCACGAGGCCCTGCTGGGTAGCGCCCATCCGCAGTGCCGTGACGGCGAATTCGCGAGCTATGATCACCATCGCGACCCACGCCTGAACGCGGCCGAGCGAGACCAGGGAAACCAGGGCGGCAATGATCAACAGCTTGTCTGCGATCGGGTCCATCAGCTTGCCGAACGTGGTGATCGAGTTCTGCGAGCGCGCCAGGTAGCCGTCGATCGCGTCGGTCAGCGATGCGGCCGCGAACACGATCGCCGCGAGCAGATCCCCCCCGTGCGTCTTGTCGAGCAGCGCGACCACCAGCACCGGCACCAGCAGGATGCGCATCACCGTAAGGACGTTGGGGAAGTTCAGTGGGACCACGGGCTCGACGAACGCTAGCCGCATGGCGTGCGGTTCTCAACTGCGCCGGCACTCCCGCCCTAACAGCGGGGCCCGCGCACACCAGATCGCGCCGCGACCGTCAGCGCCCCGCGGTCGAGGCAACTGCGTGGTCCCGCGACGGGTCCTCGGCCGGCGCATGGCGGGCCTCTACGTGCATGACAGGCAAGCCGAGCCCGCGAGCCTTGCTGACCAGATCGAGCCTCAGCCACTGGGACATCCTGTGCGGCAGCGTCGAGATGATGATCTCGTCGTAGCTGCCGAGGTTGATCGCGTCGTGGATCGCCATCAGCGGCTCGGGATCGCCGACGCTTCCGGATACCTCGCTGCCGGCGGCGGCGCTGAGCATGGGAAGAGCCTCGGCGAGCACGGCCTCGGCCGCCTCGAGACCGTCGTCGTGCGGATCGACGAACTTGTGCATGCCGTGCGGGCGCTGCGGCACGACCAGGTGGAAGGTCACGGGGCCGCGCTCTGCACGCGTCTGGACGGCGTCCATGAGGCCACGCGTCGACGCGGTCTGGTGGGCTACTACGAGGACATGGGTCGGCTCAGGCATCGCTTGACCTCCGGCTGGATCCTAGTATCGCATGCTACTAAGTGCTTAGTATCGCATGTCACTAAGTTGCTCGCAACCGGATGTCCGCCGCCTTACGCGACGGGGTGCTCGATCGTCCCCAGACCTTCGATCTCGATCCGGATCACGTCACCGGACTGGAGGAACTGCGGCGGGTCCAAGCTCATGCCGACGCCGTCAGGAGTCCCGGTCAGGATCAGGTCGCCGGGGGCGAGGGAGCAGGTCTCGGAGATGAAGTCCACGAGCTCCTGGCAGCCGAAGAGCAGATCGGACGTGCGGCTGTCCTGGCGCAGCTCGCCGTTCACCCAGGTGCGCAGCTGCAGGTCTACGGGCGAGGAGACCTCGTCGGCGGTGGTGATCCACGGACCGTAGGGACAGAAGCTGTCGGCGCCTTTGGCGCGGGTCCACTGGGCTTCGCGCTTCTGCAGATCTCGGGCGCTGACATCGTCGCCCACGCAATACCCTCCGATCGCCCCGCCGGCTCCGATCACGACCACGAGCTCGCCTTCGTAGTCGAGCCTTCTCACCACCTCCGGGCAACGGATCGGACCCCCGGGGGGCGCGACCGCGCCCCGCACCTTGACGAAGACGAGCGGTCGCTCGGGGATCTGTGCGCCGGTCTCGGCCGCGTGCTTGGCGTAGTTGTATCCGATCCCGTAGATCGCGCCGGGATCGGGCACGGGCGCGAGCAGCGAGACCTGGTCCAGCGGCCAGCGCTCGCCATCAGCCGCGGTCGCGCCGTTGCCGGATGCGAGCACGTCGCGTACCGTGGAGCCGTCGGAGAAGGCGACGATCTCATCGCCTCGTACCTCTCCCGCGATCGGATCCTCGAGGCCGGGCGCTTGGAAGGTCGCCAGTCGCATCGGAGCCAGAGCCTACCGAGAAGACGTACGTGAGCTGCGATGATCTCTGGCGATGGCGGCATCGCGATCGCGCTGGCTGGTGGCCTTGGCCGGAATGGCGATGATCGCCGCGGGCTGCGGATCGTCCGGCCACAAGGCCTCCACGACCATCGCTTCGCGGTTGATCGCCGACCCGGCAGGCGTGACCGTGATCCGCGCGTGGTCGAACGCTCTGCGTCGCGGCGATGTCAACGGCGCGGCCCGCTTCTTCGCCCTCCCGAGCGAGTTCATCAACGGCCCCGACGAAGCGTTGGCGATCCACACCGAGGCCGAAGCACGCGCGGCCAACGCGACGCTGCCCTGCGGCGCGCAGCTCATCTCCGCCGTTCGCCGCGGCCGCTTCATCAGCGCGCTGTTCCGCCTCACCAACCGACCGGGTCCTGACGGCGGCTGCGGTTCGGGCGCCGGTCAGCTGGCGCGCACGAACTTCGTCATCGTCGACGGGCGCATCCTTGCCTGGATTCGTGCCCCAGAGGTCTCCGGCGGTGGCGTGTCCCCGCTACCGACCACGCCGTCGAACACGCAGACCACCGGGCCGGTGGCCTGAACGCCGGCGCCGACGGCGCTACGCCTCGGCGATGAGCTCGATGCGGTTGCCCCACGGGTCAGCCGAGAAGAACCGCCGCCGGCCCGACAGCTCGTCATCCCAGAGCACCTCGGCCCCGGCGCCGGCGAGGCGCTCCGCGAGTGGATCGAGCCGATCCGGCGTCACGCTCAGGGCCGGATGCGCCTTCTGGGCCGGCGAGAACGGCTCCTGCACGCCGATATGCAGCTGCTGGGCGCCGAGGCTGAACCAGACCCCACCTCGCCGGCGGAGCGGCTCGGGCTTCTCGAGCTCGCCCAGGCCGAGCAGCTCGCCGTAGAACCGCCGCGCCGCTGCCTCGCAACCGGCAGGGGCGGCGACCTGAACATGATCGAGGCCTACGATGCTCACGCTCGCGTCAGAACAGCGCTTCCTGTCCCGCCAGCCGGGGATCCCCACGCGAGCCGCCCGGTGGCTCCTGCCCGAGCGCCACCGCCAGGTCCTCGGCCAGGGCGCGCTCGGAGCGTGAGGCGATCAGCGGCGCTTCGATCCCCTCCACGTGCACGAGCGTCCGCCGGCGATCACCGCGCGCCGCGCCCTCCAGCGGCACCAGCGCGTAGACGCGGTCGGCGCGGACGAACTTGCCGTAGCCGAGCGGGATCATCGGTGCCGTCGCGCGCGCCATCGCGCGCCAATCCTACGCCGCCAGGATCATCCCGAGACGACGTTCGAGCGCTGCCGCGAGCATCTCACGCACCGGACCGGGTGCGAAGCGCTCGGTCAGCGCCGACAGGAAGCCCTCGATCACGAGGCGCTTGGCGACGTCCACGGGCAGGCCGCGTGAGCGTAGATAGAAGAGCTGTTCGGGGTCGAGCTGAGCGATCGCCGCCGCGTGCGTGCAGCGGACGTCGTTGGCCTGGATCTCGAGACCGGGGATCGCGTCCGCATGGGCGCGCTTGGATACCAGCAAGTTGCGCGACTCCTGGAAGGCGTCGGTCTTCTGGGCGCCGGGGTCGACGATGATGTTGCCCCTCCAGACCGCCGTGGAGCGCCCCTGGAGCACGCCGCGGAACGCGAGATCCGAGGTGGTGTTGGGGGCTGCGTGCTCCTGGGTGGTGTCGAAGTCGATGTGCTGGCGGCCGTGGCTCGCGTACGCGCCGGTCACCCGGGCATCGGCGCCAGGACCGCCCAGCCGGGTGTCCATCCGGACCCGTCCGCCGGCCGATCCGAACCCGAAGGCAACCCACTCGAGCGACCCGTCTCGGCCCACCTCGGCGCGCTGCGAGCCGAAGATCCAGCTGCGCTCTGAGAGCGACTGGCCACACACGTACCGCAGTCGCGCGTTGTCTGAGACGACGAGCTCGACCACGGTGTTGAACACGCCCTCGACCTCCTCCGAGGCCGACAGGTACTGCTCCCACACCTCCGCCTGCGCGCCTTCCTCGATCACGATCAGGGTGCGCCGGTGGAGCTCTGTGCCGGTGGCGCTCTGAACCTGAGTGAGCAGGATCGGATGCTCGATCGCGACGCCGGAGGGGACGTACACGAACGCGCCGCCGCGGAACCCCGCATCGTTGCGGGCCACGAACACGTCCTCGCTGGAGACGACGCTCCCCAGGTGGCGCTCCACGAGCTCTGGGTGCTCGCGTGCGGCGTCCTCGAGCGAGCCGACGATCACTCCGGCGGGTAGCTCCGCACCGGACAGCTTCGCCTCGCCGGCGTCGACCTGGCGGAGCTCGGTGGCGTCTTCGGCCTGGAACAGAGCCTCCGGTGAGGCGCCGTTCGAAGCTGCGGGAGCCGGGCTGTACGTCTCGAGGTCGAGCGCCGAGATGTCGGTGAACTCCCACCCCGCGGTGCCCTTGAAGTTAGGCAGAGGGAGGGTCTCCTTCAAAACAGCGGCGCGCTCTCGGCGCGCCGCTAGGAACTCGGGCTCGCGCGTATCCGGATGACTCGAGGGCGGCCCGGTCGTGGCGAGGCCGGACGCCGAGCGGGCCGCAGCCTCGAGGCTAGCCAATCGATCCCTCCATCTGCAGCTCGATCAACCGGTTCATCTCGACGGCGTACTCCATCGGCAGCTCCTTGGTGATCGGCTCGATGAAGCCGTTGACGATCAGCTTCGAAGCCTCTTCCTCGGGGATGCCGTGCGACTTCAGGTAGAAGAGCTGGTCCTCGCCGACCTTCGACACCGTCGCCTCGTGACCGACATCGACATCGTTCTCGCCGATCCGGATCGTCGGATAGGTGTCCGAGCGCGAGCGCTCGTCGAGCAGCAGCGCGTCGCACACGACCTTCGACTTCGAGCCGTGGGCCCCCTTGGCGACCTCGAGCAGCCCGCGGTAGGAGCCGCGGCCGCCGTCCTTGGAGATCGACTTGGCGAAGATGTTCGAGGTCGTGTTCGGAGCCCCGTGGACGATCTTGGCACCCGCGTCCTGGTGCTGGCCGGCGCCCG
>Ga0302314_10006224_pt1 | contig 21685 bp, 20 predicted proteins | sample III_Palsa_N2_3_FD_200533 | JGI IMG/M metagenome (GOLD analysis project Ga0302314, IMG submission 200533) | Peat permafrost microbial communities from Stordalen Mire near Abisko, Sweden - III_Palsa_N2_3 | ecosystem: Environmental > Terrestrial > Soil > Palsa > Peat permafrost | place: Sweden...
CTGGACGCACCCCCACTCCAGCCTCTCCCCCATCGAGGGGGAGAGGCTTTTTCAGAGTCGGCTGTTGAACTCGCGTGGAACGACTAGCGTGGGCGACAGTCTCGATCCAACCGACTGGCCGGGATTGCGCGCCCAGGGCCATCGCATGCTGGACGACCTGTTCGATCACTTGCAGACCCTGCGCGAACAGCCGGTCTGGCGACCGATTCCAGAGGAGATGCGTATGCGGCGCCGCACGCCGCTGCCGACCTCGCCCCAGGCGCTGGCTGATGTCCACGACAGCTTCCTCGGCGAGGTGCTGCCCTATGCCGGCGGCAATCTACATCCGGGCTTCATGGGGTGGGTGCAGGGCGCCGGAACGCCGGTCGGCATGCTGGCGGAGATGCTGGCCGCGGGCCTGAACGCCAATTGCGGCGGCCGCGACCATATGCCGATCGAGGTTGAGCAGGAGGTCGCCGGCTGGGTCCGCCAGATGTTCGGCTTTCCCGAGACGTCCGTCGGCCTGTTGGTGACGGGCGCTTCGATGGCCAATTTCATCGGCGTGCTGGCGGCGCGTCAGCGCGCGCTAGGGGCCGGCGTGCGCGCTCACGGGATCACTGATTGCAGCGCTGAGAAACTAACCGCCTATGTCTCGCTGGGCGCCCACAACTGCGTGCCCCGCGCCATGGAGATGGCCGGGCTGGGCCGGGACGCGCTGCGCCTGATCCCCGTCGGCGCCGACCATCGGATCGACCTTTCCGCCCTGCGCGCCAGCCTGGCCGCCGACCGGGCGGCGGGCCTGAAACCCTTCCTGATCGTCGGCAATGCCGGAACCGTCGACACTGGCGCCGTCGACGACCTCGGCGCCCTGGCTGACCTCGCCGCCGCCGAGGAATGCTGGCTGCACATCGACGGGGCCTATGGGGCGCTGGGCGTGCTGACGCCGGCGGTGGCGCCACGCCTGGCGGGGATCGAGCGGGCGGACTCGATCGCCTTCGATTTCCACAAGTGGGGCCAGGTCCCCTACGACGCCGGCTATATCCTGGTGCGCGACGGCGCCCTGCAGCGCGAGGTGTTCGCGGCTGACGTCCAATACCTGCGCCGCGAGCCGCGCGGCCTGGCCGCCGGCGACTGGTGGCCCTGCGACTACGGCCCCGACCTGTCACGGGGTTTTCGCGCCCTCAAGGTCTGGTTCACCCTCAAGGTCCTGGGCGCCGACGCGATCGGGGCGTCGATCGCCCGTTCGTGCGAGCTCGGCCAGGCGCTGGGCGCACGGGTGGCCGCGTCGCCGGCGCTGGAGCTGCTCGCGCCGGTGCAGCTGAACATCGTCTGTTTTCGCTATCGGTGCGATGAGCCTGACCGAATCAACGCCGCGATCGTCGCCGATCTGCAGGAGGCCGGGCGCGTCGCTCCGTCGCTGACCCGGATCGGCGGCCAGGTCGCCATCCGCGCGGCCCTGTTCAACCATCGCACCGACCAAAGCGATATCTAGGCCCTGGTCCAATCCTGTGTCGCGTTCGGCGACGCCGCCGTCCGATCGGGAGCCGCATGAGCGACATTGCCGTCCGACCCAACATCCAACCCAGCTTAGGTTTGGCCGCCCTGGCCCGGATGTTCTTCGAGCAGGCCGACGTGCAGCCGCTGTGGGGCCAGCTGGTCGAGCGGGCCACGGTCGATCCGACCGACGCCGCCGCGCTGATGGATCTGGCCACCATGCTGCTGCTATCCGGCGACCGCGACGGCGGGCTGGGCGTCCAGGCCCAGGCGTTGGAGCGCGGCCGGCTCTATCGGCGGCCAGGCGGGGAAGGTCCGCGCCTGCTGGCCCTGATGGCCGCCGGCGACACCATGGCTAATACGCCGCTGGATTTCCTGCTGGAAGGCTCCGACATCGATCTGCTGACCCTCTATGTCAGCCCGGATCACCCGCCGCCGAGTCCCTTGCCGGACCATGACGTCGCCTTCCTGGCGATCGGCGAGTCCGAGGCCAACCTGGCCAGCCTGCGCGGTCTGGAACCCGTCTTGCCCCAATGGCCCCGCCCCCTGATCAACGGTCGGCCAGGCCGCATCGCCGAGCTGACCCGCGACGGCGTGTGCGCCCTGCTGCGCGGCGTGGACGAGGTGGTCGCGCCACTTACCGCGCGGCTGTCGCGTGAACTGCTGAGCGAGATCGGCCGTGGCGTGGTTGCGCTGGAGGCCGTGCTGCCGGACGCCGCGTTTCCGATCATCGTCCGGCCGATCGGTTCCCATGCGGGAACCGGCCTTGAGAAGCTGGACGGCGCGAACGCGATCGCCGGCTATCTGGCGAACCAGGCCGTGGACAGTTTCTACGTCGCCCCATTCGTCGACTATGCAGGTCCCGACGGGCTCTTCCGCAAGCAGAGGATCGCCCTGATCGAGGGGCGCCCCTTCATCTGCCACATGGCGATATCGCCGCGCTGGATGGTCCACTATCTGAACGCCGACATGCTGGAGAACGCCGACAATCGCGCCGAGGAGGCCCGGTTCATGGCCGATTTCGACGAGGACTTCGCTCGGCGGCACGCCGTGGCGTTTTCACGACTGCATGAGCGGATCGGCCTGGACTATTTCGCCATAGACTGCGCCGAGACCCGCGACGGGCGGCTGCTGCTGTTCGAGGCCGATGTGGCGATGATCGTCCACGCGATGGATCCGCCGGAACTGTTCGCCTACAAGCAGCCCCAGATGCGCAAGGTGATGGGGGCTTTCCAGGCGATGCTGCGGCGTCGGGCCGAGGCCGGCTAGACGCTCTCAGCTATAGATTCGGCCCGCCTGGGCCAGGCGGTCGGTTACGCGGGCGGCCTGGTCGAGTACGTCCAGGGCGCGCTGGATCACCGCCTCGGGACGGGCGACCCCTTCGACAATCAGCCGCGCGCTGTTGCACAGGCGAAGTGCGCTGATGGGGGCGCCGTCGCGCTCGCCGCAGAGCACCGGCTGGCCGAGGCGCGCGCGCATCTGGTCGTCCATCCCGCCGCTGTTCAGCGCGAGATAGACGTGCTCGGTCGCCGCGACGCTCAGATAGGACGCGCCGGGGCGGACATGCTCGCGCAGCAGGAACGGGAAGATGGTCGGCGTCTGGTCCCAACCGCCGGCCGCCCCAATGGCGGCGCGGTCCAGCGGGCGCACGGCCAGGGGTTCGAACAGGGGGTCTTCCGCCAGCCGGGTCTGCACCGCCTCGGCGAAACGGGTGGTGAACCGTTCGATCTCGGCCTCGGGCAGGGCGCGGAAGGCGCGAATCTCGGCCAGGGCGGCCTCCCAGCGCAGCAGCAGGCCATCATTGGACGCCTCGTTAAGCGCCCGGCCGGCAACCCAGGCCTCCGGCCAGTCGGCGCGGGCGGAATAGGGTTTCAGGGCTGGCCGCAACAAACGGCCGCGCAACCGTCCCGCCGTGGCGGGCGGCACGAACAGCGCGCCGGAGAAGACCGGGCCGGTCATGAATTTGGACCCGGTCACCGCCACCATCAGATCGTTGTCCAGATAGGCGCGCAGGGTCTGCGCCGAAATGCGGAACTGGCAGGCGTCGATCACCACTTCCAGCGTGCGCGGAAACCGCCGGCGCAGCGCCAGGACCGTTTCGAGGCTGGGTGAGATCAGTCCGGTCTTGGAAACGTCGGTGACCGTCAAAAGCACGCGGCGGCCGATCTGGCCGGCATGCAGGCAGAGCGCGTCCAGTTCGGCTTCGATCACGTGGCCGTCGCGCAGACGGCCGCAGGCCTTGCGGGCGCGGATGGCCACGAAGTCGCCGCCGCCGGGACCGATGGGCGCGCCGTGGTCGACAGCCTCGCCCAGCGCCGCACGGTCGCTGAAATGCCGGCCGGTCAAGGCCGCGGGGACGCCGCTGCCGGTTTCCTCGGGTTCGACCCCCAGGCAAAGCAGGGGCGCCGCGGGCGTGCCGCCGACCAGTTCGCGCACCAGCAGGTGCAGGTCGCTGCCGGATGCGGCGAAGACCACGTCGATCTCCGGGGCGTCCGCCAGCCCGCACAGACCCTTCAACTCGCCGCGAATGCGGTCCAGTTCACGGGCGTAGATCGCCGGCCGGGCCTGGCGTGATTCGGCCTGCAACCGCGCGCGCAGGGCGTCGGCGGCGCCGTAGGCCTGCGTCGAAATGACCGAGGCGGTAGAGGAGCCGAAGTCGGCCAATTGGGGATCGGGCCAGGGCGCGCAGCCGTATTTGTTAACGCCCGTGATCGGATCGAGGTTCAGCCGGCCGTCACCGCCCGCGACCAGCAGATCGTCCGTTCCAGTCCCGTCCAGAACCCCGTCAAATCCAGGCTGGAAAGGGCGAAACGCCCTTGCGCTGCGAGGATCGTTGGACGGCTGCGGCTTGATCACAGGACTGAACCCAGGCTTCAATCGCGGCCGCGAAACGGGCCGCCGGGTTACAATGCGGCGCTCATGTTGCGAGACGATTAACTAGGACGATGACTCGACCCGCGTGGGTCCAGGTCGGTTCGTCGCGCGCGCCTGTAACCAACCGTGACGGCGGTGCGAACTAGCCGTCAGACACCGCCCCGGGGAGATTCGCCATGCACCGGCGACCAGCCACGCTTCCAATCCTTATGGCCATGGTTGCAGCCCTGGCTGGCGCGCCAGGCGCCAGGGCCGCCGATGCGGTCCACCCGGTGGTGGTCGAGCTGTTCCAGAGCCAGGGCTGCTCGTCCTGTCCCCCGGCCAACGCCAATCTGATCGCGCTGAGCCAGCGCCCGGACGTTCTGGCGCTCAGTTTCGGGGTCACCTACTGGGATCAGCTGGGCTGGAAAGACACCTTCGCCAGCCCGCAATATACCGCGCGCCAGTGGGACTACGCCCACGCGCTGCGGCACGACAACGTCTTTACCCCCCAGGTGGTGGTTAACGGCCGTCTCGATGGCGTGGGCGCCGCGCCCGGCGAGATCGAACAGTTGATGCGGCGGGCCGAGCGGGCTTCGCCCGGTCCCGTGGTGACCATCGGCGCCGGCTCGGTCTCGATCGGCGCGTCTCATGCGTCCGGCAAGCCGGCCGACGTCTGGCTGGTGCGCTATGACCCACGCGTCGTCCAGGTGGCGATCCGGCGCGGCGAAAACGGCGGGCGCACCCTGCCCCATCGTAATGTCGTGCGCGAACTGGTCAGGCTCGGTGGATGGAGCGGCCAGCCGGCGCGTTTCAGTCTGCCGGCGGGCGCCGACCCTGCGCTGCGGACGGCCATCCTGGTCCAGACCGCCGGCGCGGGACCGATTCTGGCCGCGGCCAAGGGGTGACCCTTGACGCCGAACCCTCAAAGGCGAGCCGCGTTCGGCTTTGTCGATCCGTTTGCGGCCATCGCAAACGATAACCCAGGCGAGCCCGGCGCCCCGGACCGCCACAATCCGAAAAGAGAGACGTCCATGACCTCCAAGCTCAACCTCGTTCTGCGCCTGGCCGCCGCCTCCACCGTCGCCGCGGCGCTCAGCTTGGCCGGCGCGGCCTCCGCGCAGGAAGGCGCCATGTCGTCCGATCACATGGCCTCCGGCGCGATGGCGTCGGACCACATGTCCTCCGATCACATGGCCGCGGACCACATGGCGGCCAAGAAGCCCATGGCGAAGAAGACCGCCAAGAAGAAGCCGATGGCCAAGACCGGCGCCATGGCCTCCGACGGCGCCATGTCGTCGAGCCCGATGAGCCACTGATGGTCCGACGGGGTGCGCCAACCGTGGGCGCACCCCCACTCCAATCTCTCCTCCATCGAGGGGGAGAGGCTTTTTAGCCGCTATGATAGGATCGAGCCCCAAGGTGGGCCGACGTTCGGGGAATTGAGACATGTCGATGGACGAGCCATCCGACGCCCTTCCGGTGGACGAGCCCGTACTCGTTTCCGCGGCGGAACCGTCGACCGAGCCGCCACCAACGCCCGCCCCCGCGCGAAAGCCCGCCCGCGAGGTGATCTATCGCCACACACTGGCGGTGCGGCTGACCCACTGGATCAATCTGTTCTGCATCACCCTGCTGCTGATGAGCGGGCTGCAGATCTTCAACGCTCATCCCCGGCTCTATTGGGGCCAGTACGGCGCCGACGCGGACAAGGCCTTCATCGAGATGATGGCCACCGGCAGTGACATGGACCACCTGAGCGGGGTCACCACGATCGCCGGCCACGCCTTCAAGACCACCGGGGTCCTGGGCGCCTCGCCGGGCGCGGACCATACGCTCATCCCGCGCGGCTTCCCGAGGTGGGCGACGCTGCCGAGCTTCCAGGACCTGGCGCTGGGGCGGCGCTGGCACTTCGCCCTGGCGTGGCTGTTCGTCCTCAATGGGCTGGCTTATCTGGGTTTCGGCCTGCGCAACCGGCATTTCAGCCGCGACCTGGCGCCCACCCGCCAACAGATCCGGCCCAGCCATATCCTCAAGGACATCTGGGACCACATGCGCCTGAAGCACCCGCGCGGCGAGGAAGCCAAATCCTATAACGTGCTGCAGAAGCTGACCTATCTGGTCGTGATCTTCGTGCTGCTGCCGGCCATGGTGCTGACGGGACTGACCATGTCGCCGGGCTTCGACGCCGTGGTTCCCTGGCTGCTCGACCTGTTCGGCGGACGCCAGTCCGCCCGGACCATCCATTTCATCAGCGCCAATCTGATCGTGCTGTTCGTGCTGGTCCATGTGGTCGAAGTATTCTTGGCCGGCGTGGTCAACGAGATCCGATCGATGATCACCGGACGCTATGTCGTCCCGCCGGAGATCCATCCATGACCGGCGTCAAGTGGCCGCGCCCCGCCCTTTCCCTGCATGATTTTTCGCGCAGGGGTCTGATCACCGCCGGAACGCTGGCCGTCGGCGGGCTGGCGCTCGGCGGCTGCGACAAGCTGAGCCAGTCGCCTGGCTTTGTGAACACCCTGGACGCCGCCGAGGGCCTGACCATGGGCGCCCAGAGGCTGCTGTTGTCCGCCAGGCCGCTGGCGCGCGAATTCCAGGCGAAGGACATCTCGCCGGTGTTCAAGCCCAACGGCTCGACCATGCCCAGCGACGACGACTATCAGGCCGCGCTGGCCAACGGTTTCCACGACTGGAGTCTCAAGGTCGACGGCCTGGTGAATCGGCCGCTCAACATCTCGATGGCCCAGCTCAAGTCGATGCCCTCGCGCACCCAGATCACCCGCCACGACTGCGTCGAGGGCTGGAGCGCCATTGCCGGCTGGACCGGCGTCCAGTTGGGCCGGGTGCTGCACGCCGCGGGGCTGCGGCCGAACGCCCGCTATGTGGTGTTCCACTGCGCCGACGACCTGGAGCCGTCGCTGGACGGCAGCGGCCGCTATTACGAGAGCCTGGACCTGGTCGACGCCTTCCACCCCCAGACCATCCTGGCCTACGCCATGAACGGCCAGACCCTGGACGTGCCCCATGGCGCGCCGATCCGCCTCAGGGTCGAGCGCCAGCTGGGCTACAAACAGGCCAAGTACGTCATGCGCATCGAAGTGGTCGACCGGTTCGACAAGATTGGAAGCGGCAAGGGCGGCTTCTGGGAAGACCGCGGGTACGAGTGGTACGCCGGCATCTAGCCGCGCGACCGGCGGCGCGTTTGCCTCGAGCATCCGGCGGTGTAACGCTTGGCCCGTCTTGTGCGTATTGCGGATGAGCGGACGTGACCGACGAGGCCCGACTGAAGGCGCTGATGCTGCGCGGGCTGGCCGGCGACGCCCAGGCCCATGCGGCGCTGCTGTCGGCGATGAGCGGCTATCTGCGCGGCTATTTCAGTCGGCGCCTGGGCGCAGGCGCGGCGGATGTGGAAGATCTGGTGCAGGACACGCTGCTGGCCATTCATCTCAGGCGCGGGACCTATGATCCGGCCCAGCTGTTCACGCCCTGGGCCTATGCTCTCGCGCGCTACAAGCTGCTCGATCATTTCCGCAGGACGGGCGTGCGCAAGACGACGCCGCTGGAGGACGCCGGCGAACTGTTCGCGGCCCAGAACCCCGAGGAGGGCGCCGTTCGGCGCGACGTCAGCAAGCTTCTGGGCGGTCTGTCGAAACGCCAGCGCCAGCTGGTGGAGGACGTCAAGCTGGCCGGGCTGTCGATGGAGGAGGCGGCGGCGAAGGCGGGCATGTCGGTCACGGCGGTCAAGGTCAGCGTGCATCGGAGCATGAAGGCCATGGCCAAAAAGGTTCGCGATGAAGACGGATGAATTGATCGCGGCCCTGGCGGCCGACACGCCGCCCATCGCGCCCGGCGCACTGGGCCGCCGTCTGGCCCTGGCCCTGCTGGTCGCGACGGCGGTGGCGACAGCCCTGGTGCTGGTCTGGCTGGGCATGCGGCCCGATGTGCATTTCGCCATGCGCAAGGCGGCCTTCTGGATCAAGGCCGGCTATACCCTGGCCCTGGCGGCCTGTGGCTTTTCGCTGACGTTGCGCATGGGCCGTCCGGGCGCGCGGCCCGGCCCGGCCCTGGCCGCGGCGCCGGCGATCTTCGGCGCCCTGGCGTTGCTGGCGGTGGGGGAGCTGCTGGCCTCGCCGGCCAGCCTGCGGGTGGACAAGCTGATGGGCGACAGCTGGCGGGTCTGTCCGCTCCTGATCATGGCCATCGCCGCCCCCGTATTCGCGGCGGCGATCTGGGCCCTTCGCGGCATGGCGCCGACCCGGCTGCGCCTGGCGGGCGCCTCGGCGGGTCTGTTGGCCGGCGGCGTGGGCGCCACGGTCTATGGCCTGCACTGCCAGGAGATGTCAGCGGCCTTCGTGGTCACCTGGTACAGCCTCGGCGTCGCCGGCTGCGTGGCGGTCGGCGCGCTGATCGGCCCGCGCCTGCTACGCTGGTGAAGGCTGATTAATGAGCGGCGTTCGGGGTTGGCGCCGGAGCAGGCGGCGTCTCGTCGGTCGCGGGCTGCTGCGGCGCCTTTTCCGGCGCGGCAGTGTCGCCGGGCGCCGGAGCGGCGGCGGGGGGCGGAGCGGGCGGCGGAGTCCCTGGCGCCGGGGGTGTCGCGCTGTCGTCGAAGTCGGGCAGGGATTGGACCTTGTCGGTATCGCCGTTCACCAGGCTTTGCTGGTTTTGCAGATAGGCCGACCGGATCGTCGCATAGGGGTCGGTTGCGTCGGCGGTCAGCGATTTGAGCGACCCGTCGACCTCGGCGCGCAGATCCAGGCCCCGCGCGAGGCCAAGCGAGATGCTGATCACGGTCCGGTCCGGATAGCGGATCCAGTAAAGGGGACTCATCACCCCGTCGGCGACCGAACCGATCAGGCTGCGCACGGTGGCGGGGCCGGAAATCGGCACAAAGACATAAGGCCCGTTGGCCACGCCGTAATGGCCCAGGGTTATGCTGAAGCCGTTGTCCTGATGGGGCAGGTTGGCGTGGGTCGCCACATCCAAGATGCCGCCCAGGCCCACCGTCGAATTGACCACGAACCGGCCGGTCGCCTGCGCCGCCCGCTTGGGCCGCAGTTGCAGGATGTCGTTGACGATGACCTTGGGCTCGGAAAGATTGTTGAGGAAGTTGCGAATGATCAACCGGAGCGGTTTCGGCGCGATGCGACTATAGCCGATCGCGGCCGGTCGGATGACCGCCCGGTCCAGACCCTGATTGAAGCTGTAGATGCGCCGGTTCAGGCGCTCCCATGGATCATCGTGCGACGGACCCGTGGAATCCGCCGCCAGCGCCGGCGCACCGTTCAGTAATACGACCCCAGCCGCCGTGGCGAAAATTATTCGACGCACCACGTCCCTCCTTGCGAACCTCTGCCATACTGACGCGGGACGCCGTTGCGCAACCCAAAACGGCCGAGGCGGCTAGCCGGCTCGGCCGATCTGGCGCTTGATTTGGGCGCGCGGACCGGACAATTCCAGTGGCGCCGCATTCTAACCCCCCCGAATCCAAGTTCCATAGTCAAGTTTAGGCGCCGGCCGAGCTTCCTTGGCCGTCCCCATCGTGCTTTACGGAAATCAGCTATGGATGGACGTTTTCCTCATCCGACGGCTTGGCGAGGCTCCCTTTGACCGCAAGACCCTCCGTGATCGCGCGACTTGTCGCGTTCAGCGCCGATCGGCCCTGGTCCGTCGCGGCCGCCGCCTTGGCGCTGGGCGTGCTGGCGATGGCCTATGCATTGTCGCACTTCGCCATGACCACCGACACTGACAAGCTGATCTCGGACAAGCTGCCGTTCCGTCAGCGCGAAGCCCGGTACAACAAGCTGTTTCCGGCGCAGGGCGATCAGGTCGTCGTCGTGATCGATGGCCGCACGCCCGAACTCGCCGAGCAGGCCGCGGCGGATCTGTCCGCCAGACTGGCCGCCAAGCCCGACCGGTTCCCCTATGTCGAACGCCCGGACGCCACGCCCTTTTTCCAGCAGAACGGCCTGTTGTTCGCCTCGCTGGCCGATGTGAAGTCGCAGATGAGCCAGCTGATCACCGCCCAGCCCTTCCTGGGGCCCCTGGCCAGCGATCCCAGCGTGCGCGGGGTGATGACCAGCCTTTCGACCGCCACCGAGGGGGTGACCACCGGGCAGGCAGACCTGGACAAGATCGACAAGCCGATCAAGGCGCTCGCCGACACGCTGGGCGCGCTCCAGGCCGGCAAGCCCGCCTTTTTTTCCTGGCGCGCCCTGATCAGCGGCGACAAGCCGGATCCGCGCGAGCTGCGTCATGTGATCCTGGTCGGGCCCAAGCTGGACTACACGGCCCTTGAACCCGGCGCCGAGGCCAGCGACACGATCCGCCAGGCCGCGCGCGAGCTGAAGCTGGACGCCGCCCACGGGGTCCGCGTGCGCTTGACCGGCCCGGTGCCGCTGCAGGACGAGGAGTTCGCCACCCTGGCCCAGGGCGCCGGCCTGATCGCCAGCGCAATGATCGGCGCCATCGTGCTGATGCTGTGGTTCGCGGTGCGCTCGGTGCGGCTGATCCTTTGCATTCTGGCGACCACCATCACCGGCCTGGTCCTGGCCGCCGCATGGGGGCTGTTGGTGTTCCACCGGTTCAACGTCATCTCGGTGGCCTTCATTCCGCTGTTTGTCGGCCTGGGGATCGATTTCGGCATTCAGTTCAGCGTCCGCTATCGCTCCGAGCACAAGACCGGCGTGGATATCCGCGACGCGCTCATCGCGTCCGGACGGATCATGGGCCGGTCGCTGAGCCTGGCCGCCATGGCGATCGCCGCGGGCTTCCTGGCCTTCGCGCCCACCAACTATGTAGGCGTCTCCCAGCTCGGCCTGATCGCTGGAGTAGGCATGTTCATCGCCCTGGGCCTGAACCTGACCATGCTGCCGGCGCTGATCCGGCTGGCGCGGCCCCGCGGCCGGGCCGAAGGCGGGATCTATCGCCAGATCGAGCAGCTGGACCATCTGATGCTGAATCATCGCCGCCTGGTGGTCGGGACCGGCGTCGGCGCGGCGCTGATCTCATTGGCCCTGACGCCGCTGCTGCATTTCGACTTCAACCCGCTGCATCTGCGCAGTCCCAAGTCGGAATCGGTGTCGACCCTGTTGGACCTGACCCACGATCCGGACCAGACCCCCAACACCATCGACGTCCTGGCGCCTTCGCTGGACAAGTTGGACGCCCTGGCCGCACGGCTGTCGAAACTGCCGGAGGTCTCCAATGTGCGGTCCCTGAAAAGCTTCGTGCCCGACGATCAGGCCGCCAAGCTGGCGGTGATCACCGATGCCTCGATGCTGCTGGACCTGACCCTGAACCCGATCGAGACCCTGCCAGAGCCAAGCGACGCCGAAACCGTCGCCGCCCTGACCCAGACCGCCTCGGATCTGCGACACGCCGCGGGGACCGGCGTGGGCGCGTCGGCCCAGGACGCGCGCCGACTGGCGGGGCTGCTGGAAGCCCTGGCCAAGGCGAACCCCGACAGCCGCGCCCGGGCCAGCCAGGTGCTGATTCCCGGTCTGAACACGCTTTTGAACCAGGCCAGGCGTTCGCTTCAGGCCCAACCGGTGACGCTGGCCAGCCTGCCCGACGCTCTCAAGCACCAGTGGGTGGCGAGCGACGGGCGGGCCCTGGCCCTGGTCACCCCCAGGGGCGACGGCAATGACGACCCGACGCTGCGCCGTTTCGCCGCCGCCGTGGTCAAGCTCTCGCCCGACGCCACCGGCACGGCGATCTCGATCCAGGAAGCTGGTCGCGTAGTGGTCGGCGCCTTCGTCGAGGCCGGGGTCCTGTCCTTCATCGCCATCACCATCCTGCTGTTGATCGTGCTGAGGCGGGTCCGCGATGTGGCGATCACCATGGCCCCGATCGTGCTGACGGGTCTTCTGACCCTGGGCACCTGCGTGGTGATCGGCCAACCGCTGAACTTCGCCAACATCATCGCCCTGCCGCTGCTGTTCGGCATCGGCGTGGCCTTCCACATCTATTTCGTGATGGCCTGGCGCGCCGGCGGCTCGCACCTTTTGCAGTCGAGCCTGACCCGGGGCGTGTTCTTCAGCGCCATGACCACGGCCACCGCCTTTGGCAGCCTCTGGATGTCGAGCCACCCCGGCACCGCCAGCATGGGCATGCTGCTGATGGTCTCGCTGATCTGGACCCTGGTCTCGGCGCTGCTGTTCCAGCCCGCCCTGATGGGCCCGCCGCCCAAGGACAGCGTGCCGCCCAACCCGCTGGCGGACGCCCTGATCGAGGACGCGGAGCCCGTAACCGCCTGAACTCTATTTGGTCAGCTTGTCGGCCTGATTGTTCATGTTCTTGGTCAGGGCCTTGGCGCCGCCGGTCATGGCGGTCGCTGCCAGATCGTTGCGGCGGAGCGTCAACTGGCTGATCGAGCCGAAATAGATGTCGATCACCTTCCAGGTCCCGTCGGCGAGCCGCATCCGGTAGTTCAGGACGACCGGCTTGTCCTTCGGCCGGATCAGCCTGGTCTGAACGATCTTGTCCAGATTGCGGGTCTGAACACTGGGGTTGATCTCGAAGTGTTCACCCGCATAGCCGTCGAAATTGTGCGCATAGCTGGCCACGGTCAGGCGCGTGAAGGCGTCGATCAGGCCCTGGCGCTCCGCGTCGGTGAATTCGGTCCACTTACCGCCGACCGCGTAGCGCGTCATCACAGGCAGGTCGAAGGTCTTCTCCACCACCGGCTCCAGCTTGTGATAACGGCCCTTCACGCCGAGATCGCTGGCGGCCTTCATGGTTTCCAGCAACGCCGTGTCCAGGGCGTCGATGGTTTCGATCGCCGGGTCGGTCTGCGCCCGGGCGACGCCAGCGCCGACGCCCGCCACAAGAGTGAACGCCGCCACCGCGACAACGAGCGAGTGGCCAAGCTTGCGCATCCACATCCTAAAGGTCTCCCGGTTCAAGGCCACAGCTATTCAGAGCAACAAATCGGCCGAATCAATGGCGATCCGGATCGGGTTCAACGGTCAGGCCGGCGCGGTGTTCCTCGTTCTTCGCCCGATCCATGCCTCGCCTTGGCGGCCAGCGCAACGACCAGCCACGCGGAGATTGCGGGGCCGGCCCGGCTAAGGCAGTTTGACTGGCGAAGCTGATCAGCAATCACCTGGGGACCGATCATGAGTTTGGGCGACTATTCCGATTATGACGGCCTGGGTCTGGCGGCGCTGGTCCGTGGGGGCGATGTCTCCCCCGCCGAACTGGTCGAGGCGGCGATCGAGCGGATCGAGCGTCACAATCCGGCGATCAACGCCGTGGTCCACAAGGCCTATGACGAGGCGCGCGCGGCGGCCAAGGGTTCGCTTCCCGACGGCCCGTTTCGCGGCGTGCCCTTCCTGGTCAAGGACCTTTTGCTGACCGTCGCCGGATGGCCGCGCTATTCGGGCAGCCGTTTCGCGGCCAACGCCAAGGTCACGGACGCCGAGGATTCAGGCCTGATGCGCCGCTACCGCTCCAGCGGGATCGTGGCCCTGGGCAAGACCAACACCCCTGAATTCGGCATCACCGGCACCACCGAGCCGGCCCTGTTCGGCGCCACCCGCAACCCCTGGAACCTCGATCACAGCGCCGGTGGATCGTCGGGCGGTTCGGCGGCGGCCGTGGCGGCGGGCATCGTCCCGCTGGCCCATGGCGGCGACGGCCTGGGCTCGATCCGCATCCCCGCCGCCTGCTGCGGCCTGGTGGGCCTGAAGGTCACCCGCGACCGCAATCCCAACCTGCCCGACGGCTACGACTTCGCGCAGGGCAATGTGGTGGAGAATGTGATGACCCGCACGGTGCGCGACAGCGCCGCCATGCTGGACGTGACCGGCGTGCCCGAGCCTGCCTCGCCCTACGCCCATCCGCCCAAGGATCGGCCCTATATGGAGGAGATCGAGCGCTCGCCCGGCCGCCTGAAGATCGCCTGGTCGTCAGAGACCGCCAACGGCCGGCCGATCCAGCCGGAAATCCAGCAGGCTCTGGAGAAGACCGCGACCTTGCTTGAGCAGCTGGGCCATGAGGTGATCCCCCAGGGTCTCGGCATCGATTACCGCGCCCTCTACGCCGCCCAGGGCGCCCACGCCGGCGCCAATTTCGCCGCCGGCATGCGCCGGTTGATCGAGATTGTCGGCCGCGAGCCCGAGCCGGACGAGCTGGAACCCTTGACCTGGGCGGCGCTGAAGGGCGGCCGGCGGGTGACCGGCGAGGAGGCGCTCTACAGCCTGCAACAGCGACGGATGCTGAGCCGGGGCGTGCTGGCCCTGTTCGAGACCTATGACGTCTATCTGACCCCGGTCCTGGGCACGGCGCCCGCGCCGATCGGCTATATCGATCCGATGCAGGTCAGCCCCCGCGACATCGGCCGGCGCAACGGCGAGCTTTTCCCCTTCCCCGCCCCGTTCAACTTCACCGGCCAGCCCTCGATCTCGCTGCCTCTGTGGCAGACCGCGGCCGGACTGCCGCTCGGCATGATGTTCACCGCCCGCTACGCCGACGAGGCCACCCTGTTCCGCCTGGCCGCCCAGCTGGAAAAGGAATGCCCGTGGAAGAACCGCCGGCCGGGGATCTGGAATTGAACAGGTCAAGACGCCGTCGCCACTCCTTTGAACCCTCGCCCCGCTTTTCGCGGGGAGAGGGCAGGGTGAGGGGTGGCGCCGACTTGGCAACTCCTCCGGATAGATCTCATCAAGCGGAACCACCCCTCACCCTGCCCTCTCCCCACTGCGTGGGGCGAGGGTTCAAGAGGGCGTTTGTGTGTTTTGGTGAAGACATCGGTGTCTGACGCCCAAACCCTCACAATCGCCGACCTCGACGTCGCCGAGATCGAAGCCGCCGTCGCCCTGTGGGAGGCCTGCGGGCTGACGCGCCCCTGGAACGATCCGCGCGCCGACGTCCGCCTGGCGCTCGCCGGCGAGACCTCGACCATCCTGGCGGGCCACGCGGGCGGACGGCTGGTCGCCACCGCCATGGTGGGCGCTGATGGCCACAGGGGTTGGGTCTACTATCTGGCTGTCGCGCCGGACCGGCGCGGCCAGCGTCACGGTGAGGCGATGATGCGCGCCGCCGAGGCCTGGGCCAGGGCGCGGGGAATGCCCAAGCTACAATTGATGGTGCGCGCGGATAACGCCGAGGTGGTAAGCTTTTACAATGCGATCGGCTACGAGATTGAGGATCGCACGGTGATGTCGAAGCGGTTTGGAACGGCCGCCAGCCGACAGGAGGACTGATTGCGTATCAGCGATGCGAGCCTGGCCGAGGTCTGGGACCGGGGCTTCACCGTCGTCGAGAACTATCTCGACGCGGACACGCTGAAGGCCGCGCAGGACGCCCTTTGGGGGCTCTATCCGACGCCGGAAGCCTATTTCGCGGCGCCGGAAAACCATCCTCAGTTCTCCAAGAGCCAGTTCGCCGGCCTGCAGTTGTTTCCCTATCCCAGCTGGGACCTGAACCGGCTGGCGGTCTATCCCGACCTGATCGACGCGGCCGAGCGGCTGCTGAGCACTCAGGACCTGGAGGTCTACAAGATCGAGCTCTGGGCCAAGTACGCCGGTGCGATCAACTATGACCAGGCCCATCACCGCGACTACGGCAACCACACACTCGTCGTGCCTCGGCGGGATCGTCGCCACACCCAGATGACCACGATCCTGCTGCTCTCGGACGTCACCGAGATGGACGGTCCGACCAAGCTTGTGCCGCTGGATCGCTACCCGGACCTGCCGCTGGCCAAGCGCCAGCTGAAGTTCGGCGAGATGTTCGACGCCGAGGTGGCCGCCACCGGGCCGGCGGGCAGCCTGCTGATCTACAAGACCGACGTGCTGCACCGGGGTTCGGCGTTCCTGGCGCCGAACCGCTCGCGCTTTGTCATGCTGATGGATATCCAGGAGCGCGGCTGGCGGTGGAACGGCAAGATGAGCTGGCCGAACCAGGCTGGATACCCCGCCATGGCCGAGGCGCTAACCCGGATGAGCCCGCGCGAGCGCGACCTGTTCGGCTGGCCGCCGGCGGGGTCGGACTACTGGAACGCCCAGACCCTGGCCGACGTGGCCGAGCGCTATCCGAAGATGGACTTGGGCCCGTACGGGGCGGCTTAAGCCCTCACAGGTTCAGTGCGCGGACGCCTTCAAAAGCTCCGCCAGGTGATCCTGCCACACGGCCGCCCAGGTATGGGTTCCGTGGCCATGGGTGGCCATGCTGGCGGGGATCAGGATGAAGCGGGCGTTCCTGATCTTCTTCACCTCCTGCTCGGCGATGCCCAGCTCGGGGGGATTGATGAAGTCGTCCGCCGAGTTGATCCACATGACCGGTGCGACGATGCGGCCCAGATCCGGTTCCGGGTCATAGGTGCGCGACGCGTCGATGTAATAGATTTCGTCGTTCGCATCGGCGTCCGCCAGCGAGGAACCGACATAGTCGGCCGCGTACTTGTCGGCCGCCTCGCGCGTGGGCAAGGTCTTCTGCATCTGCAACGGCGCGGAGCCGGCGATGGCGGTCAGGTCGGCGGCGGTCCGCAGGCCCTGGAGCGGCTGCTGGCCGTAGTCGCCGCCCTTCCAGGCCGGGTCCGCCTCGATGGCCTGGATGGTCATGGCCCGCCACATCCGATTACGACCGGCGAGCGGAACCGGCAGACAGGCCAGCGGCATCAGCGCGTCCATATCCGTCGGAAAGGCCTCGCCCCACATGAAGGCGTGCATGCAGCCCATCGACGTGCCCATCACCAGGCGCAGGTGATCGACGCCCAGGCCCTGGGTGACCAGCCGGTGCTCGGCCTCGACCATGTCCCCATAGTCGTATTTCGGAAAATGCATCCGCAGCCCGTCGCTGGGCTTGGAGGATTTCCCGTGGCCGATGTCGTCCGGCAGGATGATGAAGTACCTGCTGGTGTCCAGCAGCTGGCCTGGACCGAACAGCACGCTGGCGAACTGTGGCCGGAAGAACTGCTGACCCGTGCCCCCGGTGCCGTGCAGGATCAGGACGGCATTGGTCACATGGCCCTGGGCGTCGCGCGCGGGCTTGCCGAGGGTGGTGTAGTGGATGCGCAGCTGGGGCAGGGTCTCGCCGGTGCGGAACCTGAAGTCCCGGACGGTGAAATCGCCCTCGCGGGCATCCCATTGGGGTTTAGGCGCCTGGGCGTAGGCGGCGCCGGCCGCGGCCAGGGCCAGAGCGACGCCCAAGGCGAGCCTTCGAAATGCGTTCATCAGACTTCGATCCTCGCATAGGACCTGGCCATCCGGTCCATGATGTCCTGGAACTCGCGCATCGTGTCGTCGATGATCCTGGCCACCGGCTCGATCGAATTGATCCGTCCACAGACCTGTCCGGACAGGGCGATGCTGGCCTCCATGTCACCGCCGAAATAGAGGTCCTTGGCGTGGCCGAACTCGGCCATGATCTGAGGGCCGCTCTCGCGTTCGTGGCGCGAGGTCTTTTCGGTGCGCAGGGCGCGCAGGGCCGGCTTGGAGAACTGGTTCAGGAACACGGTATCGGTCTCGGCCGCCGCCAGGATCGCCTGTTTCCAGTTGCCGTGCACCGGCGATTCCGCCGAGGCGACCATCCGCGTGCCCATCTGTACGCCCTCGGCGCCCAGGGCGAACGCCGCGGCCATGGTGGCGCCGTCGCAGAAGCCGCCGGCGGCGATGATCGGCACGCCGACATTCTCCCGCACCAGCGGCAGCAGCACCATGGAGGAGACCGGCTGGGGGTTCTTGAAGCCCCCGCCCTCGCCGCCCTCGACGATCAGGCCGTCGACCCCCGCCTCGACCGCCTTCATCGCCGCCCGCAGGGTCGGGACCACATGGAATACGGTCAGACCCGCGGCCTTCAGCTGCTTGCAGTACTTGGCCGGATCGCCGGCCGATGTGGTTACGAACTGGACGCCCTGGCCGATCACGAAATCGATGATCGTCTCGTCACGGACGAAGGCGTGCGCGATGTTGACCCCGAACGGCTTGTCGGTCAGCTGACGCATCGCGGCGATCTCGATCCGGATGGCGTCAAGTTCGCCGGACGAGGTCTCGATAATGCCCATGCCGCCGGCGTTTGACACCGCCGAGGCCAGCGGCGAGCGGGCGATCCATCCCATCGGCGCCTGCACGATCGGGTATTGCACGCCCAGCATCTCGGTGATGCGGTTCTTGATGATCATCGGGTCTGGCCCCCATCGACGGGGACGACGGCGCCGGTGATGAAACTGGCGGCGGGGCTGAGCAGGAAGGCGGCGGGCGCGCCGATCTCCTCGGGGCTGCCATAGCGGTTCATCGGCACCTCGCGCTTGATCCAGCGAGCCCAGGCCTCGGCGCGGGGGCCGGTGGAATTGGCCTCCCATGTTCCGCCCGGGAACAGGATATTGCCCGGCGCGATGGTGTTGACCCGCACCCCCTTGCCGGCGACCAGCTTGGACAGCTCCTTGGACAGATGGTTCATCGCCGCCTTGGCCACGCCATAGGTCAACGCCGTGCCCAAGGCGCCCAGGCTGGCGATCGAGCTGATGAACAGGAGCGAGCCTTCGCCCCGCGCCGTCATGCGTTTCAGCATTGGGCGCGCCAGGCGAAAAGCCGAGTCCAGGTTCTGCGAAAAGGCCGCATCCCAGTTTTCGTCTTCGATGTCGAAGCCGGGCGGGGTCGGATAGAGGCCCACATTGGCCACCGCGCCCCAGATCGGCCCGAACTCAGTCTCGCAGCGTTCCAGCGCGGCGTCGATGGTCAGACTGCCGCGCATGTCGCCGACGAAGGTCCAGAGCCGGTCCGGGCCATAGGCCGCGGCCAGCCGGGCCCGGCTTGCTTCCAGGTCCTCGGCCCCCCGCGCCGCCATGGCCACCTTTGCGCCTTCAGCCAGGCAGGCCTCGACGATCCCGAGCCCGATGCCCCGGCTGGCGCCGGCGACGAAGATCACGCGATCCTTCAGTTGCAGATCCAAGACGGCTCCCTCCGATCCGGCCCTTGAGCGAGCCATGGGTTGATGGGGCCATTGGAACGGCTGAAACGACGCAAGACCAGCGGAATCGAGAGGGCAGCCCGCCTGAACAAAGGTTCAATAGGCGCGCCGCTCCCGCCTATTCCGCCGGGAGTACGCTATCCGAACGCTTGGACATCATCTTGTCGAACTCCGACCAGACGCCGTTCGATCCGTCCCACTGGCCCGTGGTGGCGGCCTTGGAATATTCGGTGGCGCGGGCTTCGAAGAAGTTGGCGTGCTCCACCCCCGACAGCAGAACCTGCAGCCAAGGCAGCGGGTTTTCCGTCACCCCGTAGATCTCGGGCAGTTCCAGCTGGCGCAGCCGCCAGTCGGCGATGAAGCGGATATAGGCCTTGATGTCGTCGGGCGTCATGCCCTGGACCGGACCCATTTCGAAGGCCAGGTCGATGAACCGATCCTCCATCCCCACCACCGTCTTGCAGCAGTCGACGATGTCGTCGGCGACGGCCTTGGTGACGCAGCCGGTCTCCTTGCGGAAGGCGTGATAGAGCTTGGTGATGCCTTCGCAATGCAGGCTCTCGTCCCGCACGCTCCAGCTGACGATCTGGCCCATGCCTTTCATCTTGTTGAAGCGCGGGAAGTTCATCAGCATGGCGAAGGAGGCGAACAGTTGCAGTCCTTCGGTGAAGCCGCCGAACATGGCCAGCGTCCGGGCGATGTCGGCGTTGGTCTCGACCCCGAAGGCCTGCATGTAGTCGTGCTTGGCCCGCATCGCCTCATATTCCATGAAGGCGCCGAATTCGCTCTCGGGCATGCCGATGGTTTCGAGCAGCAGCGCATAGGCCGCGATATGGATGGTCTCCATATTGGTGAAGGACGACAGCATCATCTTCACCTCGGTCGGTTTGAACACCCGCCCGAAGCGCTCCATGTAGTTGTCGGCGACCTCGATGTCCGACTGGGTGAAGAAGCGGAAGATCTGGGTCAGAAGGTTGCGTTCGCCGTCGTTGAGCTTGGCCGCCCAGTCCTTGCAATCCTCGCCCAGTGGGATTTCCTCCGGCATCCAGTGGACCTGCTGCTGGCGTTTCCAGAAGTCGTAGGCCCAGGGATAGCGGAAGGGCTTGTAGGCCGCCGAGGGGGTCAAAAGGCCGGGCTGGATCATCGCTGCCTCGCAAACGCGGAATCGTCGAAAAAGACTGTCATGTGATAGTGAACGAACGGTTCACCATATCTAGGGTCAAACCGTAGCTATGGAACAATATGTGGGGGATCACCTGTGGATAAGCCATATGTCCTTTACGGCGGCCGAGGCACTGGCGCGGTGGCCGTCGAGGCGACGCTGAGCTTGCTCGGTGTGGCCTATGATGTAACCGACGAACCCGCCTTGGCCAGTCCCTTGCGCGACGCCAGTCCCTTGCGCGACCAGCGGGCGGCGGGCGTCAATCCGCTGCACCAGGTTCCGGCCCTGGTCCTGCCGGACGGGGAGATCCTCACCGAAAGCGCGGCGATCCTGATCTGGCTGGCGGACCGCTATCCGCAAGAACGTCTGGCGCCGGCGCCGCTGGAGCGCGGTCGGGCCGCCTTCCTGCGCTGGATGGCCTTCGTCTCGTCCCAGATCTATGCGCTCTATTGGGTTCGCGACGATCCAGCCAGGCTTGCGGCCGACGAGGCGCACAAGACGGTGATCCTGGAGCGCACGGCCGAAAGAATCAGCCACTGCTGGCGCGTGATGGACGCCCAGATCGCGTCGGGGACCTACCTTTTGGGCGAGGAACTCAGCGTCCTGGACCTCTATGTCGCCGTCATCTCCCGCTGGGGTCCCCGGCGCCGGCGCTTCTATGCGGCCGCGCCAAGGATGGCCGAGGTGGTCCGCCGGGTGGACGCCGATCCAAGGCTCGCGGCGCTCTGGGCGGACCGGTTCCCGTTCGTGGAGGGCTGGGAAGGCGAGGCTTGAGGTTTATCGGCACACTTCCCGCCGGTTCCCTATGCGAACCACGACAATACGCACCGCGCCGTCGTCGATGTGGGCGATCACGCGATAGTCGCCGACGCGGTATTTCCAGAATGCGCCCAGCTTGGCGCCCTTTAGCGCTTCACCGATCGAGCGGGGGTCGTCGACAGGCGCGACGCGTTCGTGCAGGAAACGGAGGATGCGGACCGCCGCCTCGTGTCCAAGCTTGTCCAGTTCCCGTTCAGCGGAACGTTCAAACTCAATCGCCCAGGCCATGCCGCCTCATGACGTCGCCCAGCGGCGTGGCGTTGCTTCGGCCGGCGCGCAGATCGGTCAGGCGCTGTTCGGCGAGATAGACATCTTCCAGGTCGTCGAGGTGTTCCAAGATCGCCTCGCGGGCGTAATAGCTCTTGGTCCGCCCGGTGCGCTTGGCCAGGGCGTCGAGACGTTCTTCGACTTCAGGAGGCAGGCGCAGGGCAAGCATGTTCACAGCCCCGATGATTGCTATACATC
>Ga0302314_10006225_pt1 | contig 21683 bp, 19 predicted proteins | sample III_Palsa_N2_3_FD_200533 | JGI IMG/M metagenome (GOLD analysis project Ga0302314, IMG submission 200533) | Peat permafrost microbial communities from Stordalen Mire near Abisko, Sweden - III_Palsa_N2_3 | ecosystem: Environmental > Terrestrial > Soil > Palsa > Peat permafrost | place: Sweden...
TGGGCGTTCATGGCCTGTCTGCCCAGGCGAAAGGCTCTGCCGCCTCCTGCACCTAACGGCACCGTCCACTGCTGACTCCCGGGAGCTCGCCAGTTGGCGGTGATGATGGGGGAACTGGTCAGGTACCAGCCGCGCCGGAAGTTGTAGTTGATGAACGGCTGGACAAGCATCTGATTCACCTGCCGGCGGTAGGCCTCTCCTGAGACGGAAACGACCTCGGTTACCAGCGCGCCCACCAGCCAAGGCCCCTGGATGGTGAGAGCGACTGCGGAGACGCCTGTACTGAACTTCCCCTGGCCCAATACCTCGTGATTGGCACTCGGGAAAACAAACGCAGGACCAATCCCCCAGATCAGTGAGCCGGATGTCCGTGCAGGGGAGAAATACAGCGCAAGAGAAATGTCGCCCACACCACCGACTGCGCTACCTGCGGGAGTCAGTGGCGGTTGATAGTCCACCGGAATGATCGTACGGGTGATGACGTTCCAGTCATCGTTGATCTGGATGGGCAGGACCGGTTGGATGTTCAGCACATCCTGCGGATCGTGATCAGGGCCTGCGCCAAACGCCAGATTGTTCTGAAATGGCAGTGAGATGACTTTCGCAATGGGGTTCTGCACAAGCTTTGCGAGGTCTGGACTGTCATCGGCATCGGCCACGCTGCTGGCGCATGCCACAAGCAGGATCCCCGCGCTCCAGACAGTGCCGGCTTTCAGGAAGTCTTTCATCTGCATATGGCGATAGAGCGCTCGTCAATCATCCCCGGGTGGCAAGGCTGAAGTTCCGAAGCCGCAGCGTCTTGTATCTAAGGTGGGCAGGTTTGCAAGTTTCTGCGCCCGCGTGCTCGAGCAGAGGTGCCGGCGAAAATCGCGCGGTTGTTCAAGATCCTTCCCCCCGGAAGGGGGATATGCGCCGCGGGGGAGACTGAACAGTATGGCTCCATGACAGCCAAACTGGCACTCGTTGCTCCGTGCGTAATGCTTGCGTCATGCAGCGAAGGTGTCCTGGATCCTCATGGGCCTGTGGGGCTGTCCGAGCGACTCATTCTTGGCGACGCAACGGCAGTCATGCTGGCGGTCGTCGTTCCAGTCATCGTACTTACGCTGGTATTTGCCTGGTGGTTCAGGGCTGACAATCGGCTGGCCCAGTACCGACCCGACTGGGAGTACTCCGGGCGTATCGAACTGATCGTCTGGGCGATCCCCGCACTGCTGATCGCTTTTCTGGGTGGAATGGCCTGGATCACTTCCCACGACCTCGATCCGCCTAAACCACTGGCGTCCAAGGAGGCGCCCCTGGAGATCGAGGTGGTCTCGCTCGACTGGCGCTGGCTCTTCATCTACCCCGGACAGGGCATTGCGACCGTGAACCAGCTGATCGTGCCGGTAGGGGTGCCGATTCATTTCAGGCTGACCTCCACCAGCGTCATGAACAGCTTTTTCATTCCACAACTGGGGAGCCAGATCTACACCATGCCGGGGATGACGACGCAGTTGAACCTGGAGGCCGACCAGGCCGGGACCTACGACGGGCTGTCAGCGCAATTCAGCGGCGATGGCTTCTCCGACATGCACTTCACAGTGGTGGCGACCTCACCCGGGCAGTTCCGGCAATGGCTCGGGGAAACCCGCGCGCGGGGCGGTGCGCTCGACCGAGCCGCGTACAGCGACCTTTCCAAGCCATCGCACGCGGTTGAATCTTTAAGCTTCGGGCAGGTGGATCCGCAGCTCTTCGGTACGGTGGCAAGCGGTGCGATCGCGACACGCTGGTCACCTGAGGAGGCGCGCTGAGATGTTCGGCAGATTGAGTTGGGCCGTCATTCCCTTCGACCAGCCGATCATCATGATCACGGTCGCCGTCATCGGCACAGTGCTGGGGTCGGTACTGGGTCTCGTCACCATAAAGGGATGGTGGCCGTATCTGTGGCGCGAATGGATCACGAGCGTTGACCACAAGCGCATCGGCGTGATGTACATGATGCTGGCACTCGTGATGCTGGTTCGCGGCTTCGCGGATGCCATGATGATGCGGACCCAACTCGCGCTGGCGGCGGGCCACGCCGCCGGATACCTGCCGCCCGAGCACTACGACCAGGTCTTCTCGGCGCACGGTACCATCATGATCTTCTTTGTGGCGATGACCTTTGTCGTTGGCCTGATGAATTTCGCCGTGCCATTGCAGCTTGGTGTGCGCGATGTGGCCTTTCCCGTCCTCAATTCGGTGAGCTTCTGGCTTACCGCCACGGGAGTCCTCCTGGTGAACCTCTCGCTGTTCGTGGGGGAGTTCGCGCGAACCGGGTGGCTGGCCTATCCCCCGTTGAGTGAGCTCGCGTATTCCCCGGGAGTTGGCGTCGACTACTATCTGTGGGCACTGCAGATTTCAGGACTCGGTACGCTCCTGTCCGGAATCAATCTCACGACGACCATCCTGAAGATCCGCGCCCCCGGGATGGGGTATGCGCGCATGCCCGTTTTCTGCTGGACGGCCCTCGCCTCCAATCTCCTCATCGTGGCCGCATTTCCGGTGCTGACCGCGACTTTCGCGATGTTGTTGCTGGATCGGTATGCCGATTTTCATTTCTTCACGAATGATCATGGCGGCAACCCCATGATGTACGTCAGTCTGATCTGGATCTGGGGTCATCCGGAGGTCTACATCCTGATCCTGCCGGCCTTCGGCGTGTTCTCCGAAGTGGTTGCGACGTTCTCGGGCAAACCGCTGTTCGGCTACCGCTCGATGGTGATGGCGACCATGGCCATCTGTGTGCTGTCCTTCGTCGTGTGGCTGCATCACTTCTTTACCATGGGCGCGGGCGCCGACGTCAACGCTTTCTTCGGCGTCATGACCATGATCATCGCCGTGCCAACCGGCGTGAAGATATTCAACTGGCTCTTCACGCTGTATGGCGGCCGGATTCGCTTCACCGTGCCGGTCTACTGGACACTGGGCTTCATTGTCACGTTCGTGATTGGTGGGATGACCGGCGTGCTGATGGCAATTCCACCGGCTGACTTTGTGCTGCACAACAGTCTGTTCCTGATTGCCCATTTCCATAACGTGGCCATTGGCGGGGTAGTGTTCGGTGTCATGGCCGGGTACAACTACTGGTTTCCCAAGGCCTTCGGATTCAAACTCCACGAGGGCCTCGGCAAGGCCGTGTTCTGGTGCTGGTTCATCGGCTTCTACCTGGCCTTCATGCCGCTGTACGCGCTGGGGCTCATGGGCGCGACGCGCCGGATGCAGCACTATTCTAACCTGCACTGGCAGCCGTTGATGCTGGTGGCCTTCGCGGGGGCCGTGCTGATCCTCTTCGGAATTGGACTGACCGGTGTGCAGCTTGCGGTGAGTATCCGCACCCGTGCGCGCAACCGGGATCTGACGGGCGACCCGTGGAACGGGCGCACCCTGGAGTGGTCGACGCCATCGCCGCCCCCGGTGTGGAACTTCACGCAGCTGCCTGATGTGACTCGCGCGGACGCCTACTGGGCGGCCAAGCAGGGAACCGGACCGTCGCTTGCCGGGAGGCCAGACTCCCCGGTGGAAGCCCTCGAAGTACCCCGCAATACCCCCGTTGGAATATTCGTGGCGTTCTTCGCGACCATCCTCGGATTCGCACTGATCTGGCGAATCGAGTGGCTCGCCGTGGCGGGTCTTATTGGTGCGGTCGCGGTGGGCCTGTGGCAGGCGTGGCAGAAGAATCGGGAATTGATCATCAGCGCGGAGCAGATCTCCGAGTTCGACCGCCTGAACATGCGGGGCCCGGCATGAGCGCGACGTCCGAGTCTTTGGGGCTGGAGGGGGCAATCCCGCTGTCGTACCAGGGTCCCGCACCCACTCGGGTGGTGGCCGGATTCGGGTTCTGGCTCTTCCTCCTGTCCGATATCATCCTCTTCTCCGTCCTGTTCGCCGCCTACGCTGTTCTTTCCAGCGCCAGCGCAGGCGGGCCGACGGGCGCGGAGCTGTTCGACAAGCGCCACGTGTTCCTGGAGACCCTGTGCCTGCTCACCTCGAGCGTGACGTGCGGTTTCGGTTCGCTGGCCGTTGCGCGCACGGACGGGCGCGCGATGTTTGTGTGGATGGTTGCCACACTGGTGCTGGGCGCGACCTTCCTTGGCATGGAAGTGACGGAGTTCTCAGGAATGGTCGCGGCAGGCGCCGGGCCCTCTCATAGTGCCTTCCTGTCGGCGTTCTTTGCACTCGTCGGCACCCATGGGCTGCATGTGGGTCTCGGGCTCGTTTGGCTCGTGATCATGCTGCTGCAGGTAAAGACATTCGGCTTCCATCCCATGGTAGCGCGCCGATTCTTCTGTTTCGGCCTGTTCTGGCATGCTCTCGACATCGTCTGGATTGGCGTGTTTTCCATCGTCTACCTGGGAGCGCACTGATGCAATCGTCCGCGCCGGCACAAGGCCACGCCCCGGGCGTAGCAACACGCACCGGTCACCTCGGTCGCAGCTACCTCATCGGGCTCGGATTTGCGCTCGTCCTGACGGTGGCTTCATTCTGGGCATCCTCGACACCCCTGGTGTACCCGCGGGCCTTGCCGATCCTGATTGCCGTCCTGGCGGTCGCGCAGATGGGCGTCCATGTGTCCTTCTTTCTGCATATCTCCAGCGCGCCCGACCAGACTAACAATCTCCTCGCTCTGGCGTTCGGGGTATTCATCACGGCGCTGGTCGTATTCGGCTCACTGCTCATCATGTCGAATCTCAACCACAACATGGTCTCGATGGACCAGTTGATGCAAATGCAGCGCTGATCGACCAGGGGGAAGGAGCTTCAGCACTCCATGCGTCGGCGCATAGCAATGTACTTCGCGTGGGATCGCGCCGCAGAGGTCGCGGCGCCACTGGGCATTCTCGATAACCGGTTCCCGGCGCTGTTTGAGGTCCGGCGCCTGTTCTGGCCGCGCTACGAGGTATTGGCGGATCCGGAATGCTATGACCAGGGGATCGATGGCTTTCTGGAACAGATTTTCCTGGAGAACTTCCGGCGCTTTACCCAGCTGGTGCAGGTCTGGACGGGGTATCCGGTGCAGATCGTGCATCGGCGCTGGCAGGCGAAAACCGTGCTGCTGGATCCAAGATGGCTCTCGCAGATCGACACTCTGATCATCATCAGCTTTGACGGACCGCAGTCGTGCCAGAAGGTGACGCCTGCGGAACTTACTGCGGTCGGGGATTTCCTGGACGACCCTGCCCATACGGTGTTCGTCTGTCCCCATCATGACATCGGCGACACCCACGATATGCCGGTCAAAGAAGCCAGCGACCAGCAGAAGATCGAGTTCGATCATCACGGCGACAAGGCGGTGCCGGGTCAGCAGCGCTTCGGAGGTTTCGCGCTCTCATTGATGCGGGGCCTGGACCTGCCGATTAGAAATCGATTCGGGCTGCGGCCGGCGCAGGGGCCCGATGGAACGCCGGCACCCGTGGAACTGACGGCCCTCGACAGGCGCGGACTGCTCGCCGGCGTGCAGACATTGAACGTGCACCCGCATTTGCCGCATTTCGAGCGGCTGGAGGGCAGCCGCGAGCTGCTCGAGGTCTTGGTCCGTCAAAGCATCGATCCGACCGCTCCGCCGCACCCTTTCTGCGCCGTTGGCCATACCCAGTTTGATGCGATGCTCCAGGCGACGCCGGCGGCTGCGGCGGGAAGCCTCATCGTCGCGGACGCGACCCTGTGGAGTTCGACGGCGGGCGGCACGCAGTCGCTCGAAAAGCTTTGGTGCAACGTGGCCCTTGCACAGTCAGTCGGCTAGGGATCCGGTGCGGGCGCAGCCGCACTGAGGCCCACCGCGAAGGCCAGCGCTGCCGCCGCCGAGTGTGCTGCAGCGTGCGCATCTTCAACCTGTTGCTCCGCATCGGCCACGGCATTCTCCTCCGTAGCCAGATCCGTATACGTTCCCACGCCCCGCCGATAGGAAGACAAGGCGGCCGAGTAGGAGGTATTGGCCGCCTGGAGGAAGGATTCGGCGGCGTCATATTCGGCCAGGCTGGTCAACAGGCCGTCGTAGGCCTGCACCACCTGCCGCGCGATCCCATCACGAGTGAGTGCCAGGTTCGCCTGCGATTCGCGCAGGTGCGCGCGCGCAATCGAAATCTGGTCAGCGCGCTGCCCGCCGTCGAAGATCGGCAGACTGAAGGACAGGAGGATACTCTCGCCGGTGCGGTCAACGGAGGAGGTCGGTCCGCCGTCCGAGCTCAGTGAGCCGATATTCTGGAATGCACGCGCGCTCAGACCAATGCTGGGGCGATATGCGCGCTGCGCTGCCTTCAGCGATGCTGCCGCGGCATCAACGCTACCCAGTGCCGCAATGATGTCCGGGCGATGGGCCAGCGCTGCCGTGACTGTTGCAGTGATGCTCTCATGGGGTAACGTGGGCAGCGGCAGGTCCGCGCCATCGACCACTTCGAGCGGGGTCGCCGCCGGAATACCGACTGCAGCGATAAGATTGGCAAGCGCGGTTCGATCCGCGCCCTCGGCCGCGGTGACTGAATAGCGCGCCTGGGCGCTCTGGCGCTGAGCCTGGGTCAACGCGACAATGGTCGCCAATCCGCGCTCACGCTTCGCCGATGTCGCCCCTTCGACGGTTTGCGCCGTGGCCAACGCCTTGCGGGCCGCCCGCAACCTTCCGCGCGCGGCCCCGAGCGCGAAGTAGGTCTGGGAGACATCGAGAACGAGTTGGTGGTGCGCGGTAGTAAACCCGGCATTCGCCACGAACGAGTCGGCTCGTGCAGCCTCGAGGTTTGCATCACGACGACCAAAGTCGAACAACAACCATTTGAGGGCGAGTGAGGGAATGATCTCGCGGGAGTCTGAAATGAAGTAGCCTTTTGGAACGAGGTTTTTGGGGGCCGGCAGGGGCGTCTGCTCATAGCCTCCGAGCGCCTCCAGCGACAGTTGCGGAAGGTAGGCGCTCTCGGCCAGTCCGACCTCTGCAGCGGCGGCGCGTGCGGCTTCCCAGGCCACGCGCGTCTCAGGGTTGGTGCGCTGGGCAAGATCAATGAGTCCCGGCAGATCGTAGGGCTTTTGCACCCATGGGCTGGTTGCCTCCTCGAGTGCGCCGGCGCGTCGAATCGCGGAATCTGGAATTGACCAGGGCTGATCCGGGGCAGCGGGCGCCTGCGCGTGCAAGGCGCTCCCGAGGAGGCTCAATGCCAGAGAGACCATTGCCGGCACACCGCTATAGCTGCGTCGCTGCGACACGCGCCATCTCCGTAAACAATTGGGAAGTGGCGATCTGCCCGAGCGCCGCGGTTGCCGCGGGAGCGAACACAGGCAGGGACGGGGCCGGCGTCTTTTGAGCCGTTGCACGGCACGATGCGTCCAACCAATCCGCGACCTGCGAGGTGGTGCTTACCTCGACGGCATTCACCACCGGAGCACTGGTCACCACGAAGGCGGCGGCGGCCAGGCGCTCCACGTTGTGCAGGCTCGGCAGGTGCGCGCCCGGCGGACTCTCACCGGGCAGCATCCGAAGTTCGAACTGGCTTAAGGTCGTGAACTGTTCTGCACGCGTCAGGGCCTCCACCGTGCGCTGCCTCGCGTCGCCCCGATCGGGCGGCGATCGCAGGAGCGCCGCGACGGCGCGTAGCGCATCGGCCAGCGCCGCACGAAGCCGGGTGACGGCCGATTCAGGCCACAAGGTACTGAATACCACCGTAATTACGATGTTGCCCAACACAATGCCCACCACACGGTCGCGCAGCACCGTGAGGTCGGTGGCGGGCGCGTCCGTTTGCAGTACTCCCAGAAAGAATGCGAAGGCGATCTGCAGGCCGGCATATGAAAGTCGCTCACTGCTCGTCGCAACCCAACCGGCGAACAGTGCGACAACCGCTGTAATGACGGACAACTGTCCGATATCGGTGCAGTAAGGCAGCACGAACACGATGCACAAACCTGCGAGCACGCCGCCGATGACGGCCCCGGAGAGACGCAGCGATAGCTTGTGTACGGTCTCCCCGAGGCTGCCGAGCGCCACGAAAAAGCAGGTTACGATGGAGGTGCGCAGTCCCGGCCAGTCGAGCAGGCTGTAGACAGCATAGACGATCATCACGGCAAGCGTGGTTTTCAGCGCGAATTGCCAGTGAGCAGGATTGCTCAGGGCATCGGATACGACCATCGGTCGGGACTTGTGCCCGGCGTGATGGCTATGCGGCGTGCGTGACAGGCGAATCTCGTTCTGAAGTTCTTGGAGGGCGTCCGCCGCGGCCACCTGCGTCGGCAATCCGGCATCCGCTCCCGCCGCTGCGACGGGAGCGTCCGGGAGCTCGGATGCTCCGAGGCACTGTTTGACCAGGGTCGACAGACGATCCCGCTCAGGCGCCGGGATGGGGTCCGGATGCTGTTCGAGAATGACCAGGACATCGAGCAGCCGGGTGATCGCAGCCGGACTCACCGAGGCGCCCGGTATGCGACCTTCCGGACCGCCCGCAGCCTTCTCGATGAGCGGTTGCAGGACGGCGCGCCAGTGCCGCAGGTGCCGGGCGACCTCGCCGCGCGTCAGCGCGAGATCGAGCTCCGCGAGCACTTTCTGGAAGATGCGCTGCGCGACGGTGGCTGCGCCGGGGCCGAAGAGCAGATTGATGAGGACCGTTATGACGACTGGCACCACGACGACGACCCACAGCCACAGTGCCGTTCGCGTGAACACCTCCGTGTTGGGTACTTCGTCGATGACCGACTGCATCGTTACGACGATGAACCCGGCCAGGAAGGAAACCGGACCGAGCGCAAAGGTGCGCACGCTGAACATCGCGATGAATGTAATCAACGCCATGGCAGGTAGCCGGATCGCCGGGTCACCGAGGTCGATGAACGACAGCCCGATCGTGAAGAGGACTGCAAGGGTGACGGCGAGGGCGCCGCCGACCGCCGTGGTGATCGTTGCGCTGCGGTCGTCCTTGCTGACGAGGAAGACCAGATAGGCCATGTAGGCGGCCAGGGGGATGCGAAACACCATCGCTAGCGCCACCGTCAGAGTGGTTGCTGCAGCGATGTGGGCGACCGCAAGGCCGCGGCCTTCTCTGGGCGCAAGCTCCTGCGCAAGGAAGGTAACGAATGGGTGGCGGCGGTCCGCCTCGCTAACGAGAGTCGCCATGATGAACTTTGACGGAGGCCGTCATGCCAACGTGCATTGCCTCGGCGGGCGGATGGTCGAGGTGGACCCAGACCGGAAATCGCTGCGCCACGACCACCCAGTTCAGATCGCGTCCCACCTGGGGAAGCCCTGGTCCATCCTGATCCGTGGATTGAACGCCTGATCCCAGGCTTTCGACGCGCCCACTGATGGCGCGCCCGCTGTCGGCCATCGTCCACACCGTCGCCTGGTCGCCGACCACGATGCGCGGCAGCTCGGTCTCCCGAAAATCGGCGATTGCGTACCACGCGTCGGACTTGATGAGGCTGAAGAGGGGATGCCCGGAGAGCGCAAAAGTCCCTTCGGCGATCTGCAATCCCACGACCACGCCGTCGAAGGGCGCCCGCAGTGTGGTCAAGTCGAGGTTGCGGGCTGCCAGCGCTGCGGTGGCCTCGGCCCCTTCCAACTGGGCTTCGAGGCTGAGCGTGTCACCGATCGCCTGGTGCGCCTGTTTTGCGTCCCTGGTGATGGCATGCAATGCGGCCAGTGCAGAGGACTCGTTCGTTCGGGCTTCATCCAGCTGCTGTTGGGTCACGAAGCCCGGACTGACGAGCGGCTCGAGGCGCTGGCGCGTGTCCTGAGCATATTTCAACTGCTCGACCGCCTTTTCGACCTGGCTGTCCGCGGCGAGTGCACCGGAGTTCTGCGATTCCACCTGTCGGCCCGTAAGACCGATCTGCGCCTTGAGCGCTGCGACCTGCGCGCGTGCCTGTCGCAGCTGCATTTCGTAGGGTTCCGGATCGATGAGAATCAGGGGACTACCCTTGGTCACCGGCTGGTCGTTGGTTACGTAGACCCGCACGATGCGGCCGTTGATCTCGGAGGCCATGGCGGCACTGAAGGCGAACAGCCGCGCGTCATGCGTGCGCGGCCTTCGGTCGAGGGCGAACACGACCAGAATGCCCAGGACCAGCGCGCCGATGATTGAGGCGGCCGCGATGATCCTGCCCCGCACGGTAACCCCGCTTGGATGGGCCACATTCATGCGAGCCACAACAGCCACAGCCCGAACGTGGTGGCACAGCCTATGCAAAGCAGTACCACCAGCGGCGCGGGCACCTCAGTGAGTAGTCCGGTGGCCTTCAGTGCAAATCTCGCAAGCAGGGCGACGACGAGCCCGCCCAGCGCGCACACCATCCATGACGGGAAATAGGAACCCAAGATGTTGCGCGATGGGGAGCTGCTGCACCCGCTGGTGCTGGACACCAGCAGGAGTGCCGACAGGATTCCCGGGACGCAGGGGGGTTGAGTAGGGCGCTCGGTCACCCGCTCAGTGTGCGAAGGTATTCGGCGCGACGGACTCCCCCGTCCGGGGGAGCTATAGAATACCGAGCGCTCGGGCGCGCACCATCGCACCCGCCCGGTTCCTCACATTCAGTTTGCTGTAGACATTGTGGAGGTGCCATTTGAGGGTACCCTCCGATACGAATATCGCCTCGGCGATTTCCCGGTTACTGAGGCCCGACTCCAGACGCTTGAGAATCGACACCTCGCGCCTGGTCAACTCCTCCGGTCCGACAGGTGCACTCGGGCGCCCATCGTGAGCAGGATGCTTGACCAGCGTTTGTTGGAGCCGCCGTGCCAGAGGCGCAGCCTCGGAACCGCGCAGGCGCTCCGGATCCAGACGCTCGAGCACGGCGGCGAGTTCATCACCTTCATCCAGGAACACGCGCAGGTACTGTCTCGGGGCCGCGATGGTCAGCGCCTCGGACAGATCGGCCCGGGAACCGGACCAATTGTCATCATGCTTGTGCGCCAGGCAGCGAAGGAGCAGTAGCTCCACCAGGCGATGAGCCAGGCCGAGTTGTCGGGAACGGCCGATCGCCGCGCTGAGCGACTCGACGACGCGTTTCGGCGCTATCCGGAGCCAGAATCGCGATGCCGCGCGCACGGCCTTGTCCGACAGCAGATCAGAGGCGTCGCGGCCGGTGGGCAGCTCATCGAACCCAAAGCGGGTGGCGACGAGACGTGCTTCTTCGTAACGGCCAGCGCGCCCCAGCCCACAGCACTCCTCGGCGGCGAGCGTGAGAGTGACCCGACGCAGCAAACGACGGTCGCCCAGCTCCTGACCCTCTCTCAGAATGGCGAGCGCGCTGTCCTCATCCCCACGCAGGCGCTGGAGTCGAGCCTGCGTCAGGTACGCCACAATGACGGCATCGGCCTGGCCGGATTCGTTCACGCCATTCATTGCATGCTCGATATGTTCGAGGGCGCGGCCAATGTCGTCGAATTCGTAGGCAATACCGGCCAGCAGAGCGTGGGACAGGCTGGCGTGCGCCGGATGGCCATGCAGCTCGCGCTCGACCAGTTCCAGGCCGTTATGGCACGCAAGCCTTGCCTCGAGGTATCCGCCACGCTTCAGGTGCAGAACGGCCCCAAGATAGTTGGTCCAGACCAATGCGTAATAGCCGTCGGCCTGCTCGAGCCACTTGCGGGTTTCGTCGATGATCGCAAGCCCGCGATCGATTTCTCCCGTTGTTTTGTGGCCGAAGGCCAGGACATTTCCCATCACGCCCTTACGCCGCAGCGAGGCGTGGGGCCAGGCGGCCAGCCACGCTGCAGCCAGTTCGCCGCCGCGCGTTCCTTCGTCCCGCAGGCCGGCTGCCATGGCGGTCTGCAACTCCACCGCACAGCGCAGCTCGGCGATCGCGGGTGTGGCATGAAGCGATTCGGCCACCAGGCTTTGCAGCAGTTGCTCCAGACGGTAGATTTGTGCTTCGTATTCCCGGTGCCGGGAGTAGAAGGAGAGCGCAAAGGCATATTGGATGCGAATGACCGGATAACGATCGACGCAGGCCTCCGGGAGCGCGTTCATCCAGCGCAGGATGGTCTGATGATAGCCGCGGCGAAAGACCAGTTCCTCGACACTGTCTGCCACCCACTTCGTGGCCTGTTCCCAGTCTTGCGCGCGGATCATGCTGTTGACGGCCTCCTCGAGGTGGCCGTTGGCATGCATCCAGAGTGCCCCGCGAATCAGGCAGTCACGGGCCTGGTTGGGCGCCGCGCGCCGATAGCGTTCGCGGAAAAATTCGCCGACCAGATGGTGAAAGCGCATCCAGGTGCCAGATCGATCCAGTGGAATCAGGAACAGGTTGCGCATCCTCACCGTCTGCAACAGCTCCTCAGCGTCGTCGGCGTTGCCGAGCGCTGCTGCCAATGGTGCGCAGATCCGATCGAACATCGAGATGCTGAAGACGAAGGTTCGCGTTCGCTCGTCCAGTCCTGATAAGACGACGTCACCCAGATAGTCCACCAGGCTCGTATCCGTGCCGGCGAAATGCTCGATAAATGCGTCCTCTTTGACCGAATCCGCGAGCGCGAGCCCGACAAGCTCGAGCGCTGCGGGCCAGCCCTCAGTCTTTTTCAGCAGCCGGCGCAGATCCTGTTCGGGAAGGTCTCGTCCCAAGCGACTGCGGTAGAAGTCCATTGCCTCCTGTGCATCGAATTGCAGCTGATGAATCCCGAGTTCGAGCAACTGCCGCCGAACCCGCAGGCCGCTCAATCGAAGGCGCGGTTCCTCGCGACTCCCGAGCACGATCTGGAACAAGCTGGGCGCGTAGTTGACCAGCCAGTCGAGAGTCTTCAGCACCTCGAGGTCCTGGACTGATTGCAGGTCGTCAAGGAAAAGCACGAGGCGATGCTGAAGTCGCGCAATATCCCCTGCCAGGCTCTCCAGCAGGGGTCTTGAAGCACCCGCAAAATCGGCCACCGGATCGTTGGGGAAGTCCCGACCGATCCGTGCATCAACTTGCTGCAAGGCAGCAATCAGATGGCGCAGGAATCGCGCGGCATCGTTGTCGCCTTCGTCCATGGAAAGCCAGGCGCATGCAACACCTCCTCGCGTGAGGTGGTCATGCCAGCGGGTCATGAGGGTCGACTTGCCATACCCGGCCGGAGCCACGATGGCGACCACCCGGTGGCTGTCCTCCAGCGCGTCACGGGACGCATCAAGACGGGAGCGAGGCACTGGGCTGCGCGTCCCACTGGCGGGAAACAGCTTGCTTTCAAGGATTGGCGTCGCGCGTTCTTCGGCGCTCATTGTCAGCTCTACTCCACGGCCAGATGTTACTGGACTTTGGATAGGGGTACTAAAGTCCTAACTTCCGGTAGGGGGAATCCGAATAGCCGTCAGTCTATGTTTAGCATGCCCGGGTGAGCAGCTGAGGAGTAACAAGACATGGCACGCGCAGACAGCGATGCTTCGGCAGTAGACGCAATCGCATTCGGATCCTATATCCTGCGCGCCAATTCCCGTTCCCTGGAACGCGACGGCGTCCCCGTCCAACTGGGAGATCGCGCGTTCGACATTCTGTGTGCCCTGACCGCTCGCGCCGGACAGATTGTCACCAATCGGGAGCTGATGAGCGAGGTCTGGGGCAGGGTCGTTGTTGGAGCAGGAAGTCTGCGCTTTCATATCAACGCCTTACGCAAGGTCCTGGCGCAGGATGGGACGCAGACCCGGTACGTCAAGAACGTCACCCGGCGCGGCTACACATTCACAGCTCCGGTCCGTAGTCCCATTCGGGACCTGCCGAGGAGACCCGTGGACATCAGCGCGCGCGCCGCGGAGATCCAGGAGATTGCACGGCTTCTCAAAAATGCAACAGTGGCGGAATCGGCAGCGTTGATCTCGGTAATTCTGGACAGAATTGCCCAGAGGTAGGAAAGGCGCCTTAGCCAGCGGAGTGAACCCGGAAGAAGTCTCGGATCCGTTGGAGCAGCTCGCCGCGATTGGGGACCACCTCCGAGGCGCTCGCAGCCACCTTGCGATTGAGCAGCTCCATGCCGCGCCGCGCTGACTGGTCGAAGGCCGCCAGCAGTCCCGGATTGGCCGCGAGCAACGGTTGGATTGCCCCACGGGACAGCTGGTGGACATAGCAGTGGGTCAGCGCCTGCGCCGTCGCTGCGTGCGCGGCGCCCGTCAGAAGTCCGATTTCGCCCAGGTATTCGCCCGCTCCAAGCCTGCCCAGTGTCACGACACCGTTGGGTACGGCCGACTTGGTCACTTCCATCACACCGGATGCGACCACATAGAGTGTGCAGTCGGCAGCACCTTCACGGAAGAGGGTATCGCCCGGCTCGATGAGCCGGGTCACGATCTGTTGTGCCAGATTGTCGACCAACGCGGGCTCGAGGGATTCAAAAAGCACCAGCTCGCCCAATGCCTGACGAGCTGATAGTTTTCGCCGAACGCGCACCCGCCCCTTTGGGCCTTCGGCAAGCAGCCCGGCGTGATACAGCTGCTTGCGGGCGTACCGGAGCAGCCTGCTCTTTGAGGGTGAGAGCAGCTGCGTATTGCCCACCGAGAATGAGATCGTGTAGCCGTGGAAGCTGGGTCCCAGTTGCGTGAGCCTCACGGAGGGCATGGGATGCTCGAGGACATCGGGGCAAAGTAGAACCGCCTCGTTCAGCACGGCGATCACCTGATCGGAATCCGCGGTCGGCTGGCACCACAGGCGCACTGAATCGGACCGCACTGCGCTGGGCACACTGCGATTGACGATCTCAAGCTTCGAGACGACGCTGTTGGGGACGGTTGCGATATCGTCACCATCGGTCTGAATGCGCACGGACCGCCAGTTCATCTCAACGACCTGGCCCTCGAGGTTCTTGCCCAGGGAAATCCGATCGCCAACCTGAAACGGGGCTTCGATTCCGACAGCGATGCCCGCGAACACGTCCGCCAGCGTATTCTGTAATGCAAGACCGAGCACAATTGCGACGATTCCTGAAGTCGCGAGCAGTCCGCTGATGGGAACCACGAGTACTGACCTGATCACGATCAGAGCGGTACAGATGTAGATCGCAGCGGCAATCAGATCGAAGAACAGCCGCGTCTCCCGTGAGCGCCGGTCGTGGTGGAGTGTGAAGTACATGACGGCAACGGCGACGCGCGCGCCGAGTAACCACCAGGCAATGGCGATTGCGCGCATCCATAGGATCGAAGCGTCCGATGAGGTCGGTGGCTCGTGGAACAGCGGGGTGACGCCGTCGCGGTACAGCATGGCGCTGATGCCAATGAGGCACACGATGTCAAACGCACTGCGAACACGTTTGGACAGGGAGCGCAGGAGGACGATTCCAACGAGCGCAACGGCGAGAATTAAGAAGGACCAGAGCATTTAGCGGCTGCTTGTGTTCACCCACGAGTGTGGGCGCTCGCCGCCCAGATCCGGACCCCCCATTCGGGGGACGGCAGAACAGACGCGGATGCTTTGATATTGGTGACATGCGCGTCATCGCCCTGGAAGTTCTCGCGACCGTTGCGGCGCTGACGTTCCTCGGCACGCTGGTCGCAATCGCGGTCCACCGGTCCGCAAACGGGCCCCAGGACCCATGGCGAGGGTCTGCGTTGGCGGAGTACCTGTGGGCGATGGTCCCCTGGCTGATGGTGGCCGCCTGCGTGCTGCCGTCCGTGCGTAGGATCGTGGCGTCGGGTTGAATGCCATGACCGGCGCCACTGACGATGTATGCGTGGTGCTGGAAGGACGGATTACTGCCCGCACGGCCGCGCCGATCTGGCAGTCAGCGATCGAGATCCTTGCGCGCAATCCCGATCGACCGGTTCTGATCGATGCGTCACGGCTCCAGTACCTGGACAATGTCGGTATGGCGCTGCTCTTCGACCTGACGCGTCAGGAGCGCGCGCCCGGTGCAACGGTCCGCATTCAGGCGCTGGCGCCCAATCTCGCCGCCCTGCTGGGCCGCTATGAGCCGCACGACTTCGCTGCGCCGCCAAGCCGGCCTCGGCGCCTGGGCACGCTTGAAGACATTGGCCGCGCGGCGGCCCGACATCTCCTCTACCTCAAGGAGCTGGCAGGGTTCCTCGGCGGGTGCCTCAGGGCCCTGCGCGAGGCGCGTTCGCATCCCGGTGCCGTCAACTGGGGCGACGTGCTCGACGTTGCCACCGAAACCGGAGCCAATGCCGTTCCGATCGTGCTGCTGATGGGCTTCTTGATGGGAGTCATTATCGCGTTCGAGGTAGGCCTGGTCGCGCGGCAGTTCGGAGCGGTTATTTTCGTGGTCAATGGCGTAGGCGTCGCGATGCTGCGCGAGTTGGGTGCACTGATGACCGCAATCGTGCTCGCGGGCCGTACGGGGGCGGCGTTCGCGGCACAAATCGGCACGCAGAAGGTCAATGAGGAACTCAACGCGATCTGCACCTTTGGTCTTGACCCGATCGAGTTTCTGGTCCTGCCGCGCATCCTGGCCGCGATTTTGGTCGTGCCGCTCCTCACCATCCTCGCCGATATTGTCGGACTATTCGGCGGGGCTCTGGTCATGACCTCCTTCAACATCAGTCTACTGCAATTCTTCACGCGACTGCTCGGAGCGGTAACGGCAACAGACCTGATGCTCGGCATCATCAAGGCGGCGGTGTTCGGGGTTACGATCGCCGCAGTGGGATGCCACAGCGGTCTTGGCACCGGCGCCGGAGCCACTTCAGTGGGTCTTTCCGCCACCAGCGCCGTCGTCACCAGCATTGTGCTCATCGTGGTGATCGACGGACTCTTTGCCGTTCTCACAAGCTGAGTCACCAGGTGGCAGAAACACAGCTGCAATCCGGGAAGTCCGGGCCGGCACCGACCGGTCAGCGACCGGCCATCAGTGTGCGAAATCTGCGCATGGGGTATGGCACCCGCGTCCTTCTTGATGATGCCTCGTTCGAGGTGCATCGCGGTGAGGTGGTCGTGATTCTGGGTGGCTCGGGAAGCGGCAAATCAAGCCTCATGAAGAACATCATCGGCCTGCATGCGCCTATGGCGGGCGACGTTCTGGTCGACGGCGAGAGTCTCGTGAAGGCAAACGCGACCGACAAGGCGCGACTGCAGCGCAGCCTTGGGGTGATGTATCAGAGCGGGGCGCTGTTCGGTTCCATGAACGTGCTGGAAAACGTCCGTTTTCCGCTCGACCAGTTTACCGATCTCACGCTTGCCGAGAAGAACCTCACGGCACGCATGTTGCTGCATACGGTGGAAATGCTACCGGCGGAGTCCCTGATGCCGGGGGAATTGTCGGGCGGGATGTTGAAACGCGCGGGAATCGCGCGAGCGATGGCGCTCGGTTGTGACATTCTGCTGCTTGATGAACCGTCCGCCGGCCTCGATCCGATCACCGCCGCCAATCTGGACCGGACCATTCTGTCTTTGCGTAAGAATCTGGGTGTCACCTGCGTCGTGGTGACCCATGAATTGCAGAGCATCTTTGCGATTGCGGATCGCGCCATCATGCTTGATCCGATCTCCCGCGCGATCATTGCCAATGACAGGCCGGAGACCCTGCGGGACTTCAGTCCGGACATGCGGGTGCGTCAATTCTTCAACCGCCGGCCCGATGAATTGCGGGCGGAGCGACACGGCTAGGGTATGGAGGACAGCAGACGATACCGGCGGCTCGGGCTTTTCATAGTCGGGAGCCTGTGCGTGCTCGGCGCGGCGGTGTTTGCGCTCGGCGCGCGCGATTGGTTCCAACCCTCGTTCACATTTGAGACGTACTTCAACAACTCGATCGCCGGGCTGGATCTGGGTGCGCCGGTTCGGTTCCGGGGGGTGCCGCTGGGACAGGTTACGCAGATTCTCACTTCCGCGGCCACTTACGAACGTGACGTGCCACTGAATAAACGCAGGGAATATATCGTCGTGCGGGTGAAGGTCAATCTGTCGGCACGGGAAGCGGTGCAGATGAGGCAGGACGCGCTCGCCCTGTCTAAGCGGGGGCTGCGTGCCCAGACGCAGCTCGCCGGCATCACCGGCCAGCAATATCTCGCGCTGGATTTCATGGATCCACGGAAATACCCGCCGCTGGAATTCGGCTGGACGCCACGCTACATGTATCTGCCGTCTGCGCCGAGCTCCGTGGGAGAGATCGTGTCCAAGGCGCAGTCATTTCTGGCAAGCCTCAATGAAGCGGACATCAAGGAGCTGGGACAGAATCTGAATCGATTGGTCAGCGACGTGGACAACAAACTCGGCCAGCTGCCACTGGCAGAGATGTCGGGAAATGCGCAGAGCGTCCTGATGAATGCCGATGCGACGCTGCAGCGGATAAACCATATCCTCGAGGGCGCCCCGATCGACCACACGCTGGTCAGGCTCGACTCCGTGGCCACCCACCTCGACTCCCTCGTCGGTGACCCTGCGTTGCCGGAAACGCTTCAGAATGTGGACCAGGCCGCGCAGCGCCTGCAGATCATGCTCGGCGACAATCAACATGATGTGCGCGCGGCGGTCCAGGATCTGCGAGTGACGGCGGGCAACCTGCGCGCGCTGTCCGAAACGATCAAGCGTTATCCTGCGGGCGTCCTGCTGGGTGGCCCGCCGGCCAAGGTGCAAATTCCGGGGGGTGGCCAATGAACTGGCGGCAAGCGGCCTGGACAGGCTGTATCGCGGTCACCCTCGGAGCCTGTTCCATTGGCAGGCCGCTGCCACAGGCCACGACGTATATCGTGGAACCGCCGCTCGAGATGGGGCGTTCGTCCGCACCGCGGCTGCCGGAATCACTTCGTGTCGCATCCGTGCACGTGGCGGCGACCTATGCGGGGAGTGGGTTCGTGTATCGTCTGGACGACGTGCGGTACGTGACGGACTCGTACAATGCCTTTGGTGCGGATCCCGGCGCCATGCTGGACAGCCGGATGGCCGAATGGCTCGATCGCACCGGTCCGTTCAGCCACGTTGTACCCTCCGGCAGTACCCAATCGACACCCTACGTGCTGGAGGTGACTGTTGGGGACCTGTATGGGGACTTCCGCGAGGGTCTTGCGCCTGCGGCAGTCGTCTCCGTGCAGTTCATTCTTATCGACCAGACGAGCCCGCGTCAGCGAGTAGCGTATGAGCGCACCATCGCGAGCCGGGTGAAGCTTCCGAAAGCATCTCCAGATGCGCTGGTACGCGGGTATGGCGTCGCAATCGCGGACATCCTGTCGCAGCTGGCGACGGATCTCAACGCCACAGTCGCCCATTAGCACCTGCCAGTATCTAACGGTACCTAACAGTTCCTGGAGCTACCTTACGCACCTGACCCCGGATTGTGGGACGCCGACGGACGGGGCGGTGCGTGACCTGGAATCGAGTCCCTCAAGCGAGGGAGGCGCCGCCCACTGCAATTCGTGATCCAAAGTCGTGGCGGGTGCTGCTACCGTCACTCAGCGCATCGAGCCGATCTGATGGCTAGTTGAGAAATGTAAGGACCGTCCACGAGCCCTCGAGGTAGGCACTGCCAATGCAAACGCAAGTCTACGAGACGCAAGCAGGTCCAATCGTCAGTCAGCGAGGGTCACCCGGATGGGTGCACCATGTTATTGCGCTACTGGACTCGGCCCTCGGGCAGCTTGGCCACGAGCCGGCCGTGCACGGCACGTTACTGCAGGCCACTTCGTTGTTGCGAAAACAGGTACATCCTCAGCCTTCAGAGGACGACGGCAACGGCAAAGAGCGGCTGCTGGCCTGGCAGGTACGCAAGGTGGTCGACCATATCGACCATCACATCACCGCTCGCGTATTGGTCGCCGATCTGTGCGCGCTCGTGCAGCGCAGCGAGGCGCATTTTTCGCGCTCGTTCAGGCGCACGTTCGGACACTCCCCCCACGCATTCGTGGTCCGGCGCCGAGTGGAATTGGCCGCCCAGTACATGCTGCAGTCGGATACGCCGTTGAGTGACATCGCGCTGCGATGCGGATTCGTGGACCAGGCGCATCTCTGCAAGCACTTTCGGAAGGTCACGGGGGAAACTCCGGCTGCCTGGCGACGGGCACGGCGGGCGATCTAGAGCAGGCCGATCGACTCTGCGCGCGCAACGGCCTGAGCGCGGGTGCGGGTGTCGAGCTTGACAAAGATGCTCTTGGCGTGGGACTTGACCGTTTCGGGGGTGATTCCAAGGGCCTGCGCAATGTGCTTATTGGACAGTCCGCCGGCGATCATTTCCAGAATAGATGTTTCGCGACGTGATAGCGGCCGATAGGTCGGCGGTTCCGACTCGTCTGAGGCATTCGGCACTGCAGTGCGCAGCAGCGTGGCGATATAGGGCCGAAACGGGGCCAGGTGCGCGTCCGTAGTCGCCAATGCGTCGTAGGCGGATTCGAGCAACGTCGTCAGCGGGCGGCCCGCGTCGACGAAAATCATGCGTAAACCGCGCGCCGCGCCGATGCGCAGACACTGCATGAGAAGACCATAGCAATCATCCGGGTGGCCTTCAGCGGCCGCGGAGCAGGCGCGACTCAGCGAAGTCTCAATAGCCGAGAAGCTGTGCGGTTCGTTGTGCCAGGGGCCGGTCACACCCGGCGGCAATTGGCGCAGCCGCGAGCTCAATTCGAGCTGCGCCGACGTGCGCGAGACATGGATGGCGACCCGCGGCCGTCCCGGCCCGTGTGTCTCACCGACCCGCCCGTCCTCGCTGCGGATGACAGACAGAATCCTGCTGTATTCCGCAGATATGATGGTGACCAGTCGCGGCCAGCGTCGGCTATGGCCCGTCTTCTCCGCGTCGCGCAGCGTCGCGAGCGCGGAGCGTCGTTGTCCTCTGTGGAGCGAGAGTCGCGCCAGCAGCACGCTCGCACGTGCCACGCATTCCAGGGTTCCCGAGGCACGTATCAGGGCGATGCGCGGTCGCAACAGAGCTTCAGCCTCATCGAGCCGGCCCTGTTCGTAGTCCACCTGCGCCAGCAAGGTCGCGGGAAGCAGGCTGATGGCGGAACGATTTCCATATCGCTTGCGGGCCAACTGGAGGGCTTCGGATGCCAGCCCTGAGGATACGGTGAGATGCAAGCGATCAAATGAGAGGGCAGCACTGACGCAGAGGCTGAAAATCCGGGCGATGGCGCCGCCTCCGACCGGGGGCACCAGATAGTCTGCGGTATCCGGAGTGGACCCGTGGTCGCAGTGGTTGTGCTTCCAGTCCAGATACCGCAGAAGGGGGGCTACGATGGGATCCGTCGTGAACGCTGGAAGGCTCGCCAGCACGGTGCGCGCAGCTACCAGCTGGTCCGCTGCGACATGCTGCGAAGCCTCAAGTATGCGCAGAGTGGGTATGTAGCGATCGCGCCGTGGACTCCCGGGGTAGCTCAACAGCCGGCGCAGCTGGGCCGTCGCCTTGGAGGCTTCGTCCAGCCTCATCGTGATGAGGGCACTGCGGGCCCGGACGATCGCCCGCCGAATCGCCCAGGCTCCGGTGGATGAGGGCGTCCTGCAATCGGTAATGGGCGCGCCCAAGGCGACCGACCACTCCGGCGATACGACAGCACCGTGATCCGTGGCGAAGGCGGGAATCTGATCAAGCGGCGACATGTCGGAAGAGTAGGCCGCCCGGGTCTTGATACGCTTGTAGATAGGGGGAGCGGGATTGTGGAATCCTGCGAGCCCGTGGCAGGTGCAGGTGCGTCACTGGCGGCGTAGCATTGATGTGAGTTTCAACAGGGCGGCGCTGCCATGAATCGAGTCGATCCGATCCGAATCCTCTCAGTGGACGACCATCCATTGCTGCGCTCCGGGATTGGCGCTCTGATCGGCACCCAGGAGGATATGCAGCTGGTGGGAGAGGCCGC
>Ga0302314_10006228_pt1 | contig 21677 bp, 23 predicted proteins | sample III_Palsa_N2_3_FD_200533 | JGI IMG/M metagenome (GOLD analysis project Ga0302314, IMG submission 200533) | Peat permafrost microbial communities from Stordalen Mire near Abisko, Sweden - III_Palsa_N2_3 | ecosystem: Environmental > Terrestrial > Soil > Palsa > Peat permafrost | place: Sweden...
GAACCAGGCTATCTTTGCGAAACCCAACTGCACCAAGGTCTTTCACAAGGACATTCCGGATAGCGGTGTCATCGTGCGCATGGGGCAGGTTCTCGACGGCATTTCCGAGCACATGTCAGCGTACGCCGAAGACCGCACGTTCGTTCGTTCGGGTGCAATCGAATCCACCAAAGAGCAGATTGTCCGGGAACTGAAACGCGCCGGGGCAGAAATTTTGGTGTCCTATGTGCCTGTGGGCTCAGAGCAGGCTGCACGCTTCTACGCGGAGTGCGCCTTGGACGCAGGTGTGGCGCTCATCAATAACATGCCCGTGTTCATTGCCAGCGACAAGGAATTCGCTGAGCGCTTCAGGGCACGCAACCTGCCGATCATCGGCGACGATATCAAATCCCAACTTGGCGCGACGATCGTTCACCGCGTCCTGACGGACCTGTTCGCAAAACGCGGTGTCAAGGTGCTGCGCACCTATCAATTGAACACGGGTGGCAACACTGATTTTCTCAACATGAAAAATCAGAGCCGCCTCGTATCCAAGAAGACATCCAAGACCGAAGCGGTCCAGGCCGTCGCCGCGAGCCGCATGGAAGATGAGAACATTCACGTCGGTCCCAGCGACTATGTTCCGTGGCAGAACGACAACAAAATCTGCTTCATCCGGATGGAAGGGCTGCTGTTTGGCGACATTCCGATGGATCTGGAGTTGCGGCTGTCGGTGGAGGATTCGCCGAACTCGGCCGGCGTTGCGATCGACACGATCCGGTGCTGCAAACTGGCGCTGCTGAACGGACTGGGCGGCCCGCTGGAGGGACCGAGCGCCTACTTCTGCAAGCACCCTCCGAAGCAGTACACGGACGACCAGGCCTACGATATGGTCGAGACGTTCATCCGTAACAACACCGCCAAATTGAGGGCTGTCCTCCCGTGAACTGCCTCATCGTCGCCGCCGGGGCGGGTGGACGCCTGCGGCAGCGGGGTCAAAGCAAGCCGTTGATCCTCGTGAACGGAGTGCCGTTGCTCGAACGGGTGATCTCCCGGGCCCGAGAGGCTGGCGTGAAGCGCTTCTTTGTGGTGACCGGCTACCGGGCCGAGGATGTGCGCGCGGCGCTTGATCTGCTTGCCGCGCGGGACGGCATCCCCATCACGCACATCCACAATGACGAGTGGCAGCGTGGTAACGGCGTCTCGGTCTCGAAGGCCCGGCCCCTTCTGGACGGTCCCTTTGTGCTGACCATGTGCGATCACCTGGTCGACCCGGCCATTCTGCGCGACCTGATGGCATCGAGGCTTGAACCGGATACGGTCACGCTCGCCGTGGATTTCAACGTGACCGGGTCGATCAATGATCCGGAGGACGTCACGCGGGTCTTGTGTGCGGACGGCCGGATCATAAACATTGGCAAGGTCATCCGTGAGTTCAATGCCATCGATACGGGTGTTTTTCTGTGTACGCCTGCCATGTTCGAGGCGCTCCAGTTGAGCCAGGATGAGGGAGACGAGAGCATTTCCGGAGGCATGAAGGTGCTTGCGGACCAGGTTAAGGCTCGGGTGTTCGACATCCAGGATCGGCTCTGGCTCGACGTGGATGATCCGGCGAGTCTGGATAAAGCCGAGGCCCTGTTGAATTCGGGTCGACTCTAGGATGCAGGCGCGTGCGGCACCACGTAGCACGGCTGCCTGATGAACAGCCATCAACGGCACCTGCACCGCGGCTTCAACTGGCTCGGCGGTGCGATGATCATTGCCAAGATCACCGACTTCGGAACGATCCTGCTGGTGCTGCGCTTTTTGACCAAGGAGCAGGTCGGCACGGCGTCGCTGGTCGTCGCGTTCGGCGCAGTCATCGAGGCCTTCGATGGCCTCGGCACGAGCACCGCACTGGTCCAGGCGCCCTCCTTGTCGCGCATTCAGCTCGATTCGCTGTTCTGGATCATCTTCGGTGCCGCATGCGTCGTAGCCGGCCTGACCCTGCTCGCCGCTCCGTGGATTGCTTCCGTTTACGGCTTTGCCGGTATTGGCGGCTATTTTCTCGCCGTGGCGATCAAGCAGCCGCTGGTCGGGGCCGCCGTCATTCCCCTGGCGATGATGAACCGGGAGCTGCAATTCGAACGGATCGCCATCATCAATGTGGGGGCAACATTTTTTACTGCGTTGAGCCGGATCGGCCTTGCTATCCTGGGAGCAGGAGCCTGGGCGATCGTGATCGCCTATACGGCCAGCGGTCTTTTCACCCTGGTGGGAGCGCTGCTCGCCAGACCGTTCCGACCGCGGCTCGTTATCCGCCTGTCGTCGGTCTCATCCTTGCTGCGCTTCGGAATCCGCGCGACCCTCTCGGGGTTGTGCGAGCAGCTGATCAACAATGTCCACCACCTTTTAGTGGGCTGGTTTTACGGCCCGGTAGTACTTGCGGAGTTTCGGGTGGCTTTTGATGTCGCAATGGAGCCGGCAAATGCCGCCGGGACACTCATCAATCGGACCTCCCTGCCGGTCTTTGCAAAGGTCTCGGCCGCGCGCGAGCAACTGGTGCCATTGCTGCTGTGGTCATTGCGCAGGCTATTGGCCGTGGTGGCGCCGTTAGCCGTTGGGATCGTGCTTGCGTCGGATTCCATTACCAGCTTGATCCACGACGAACAGCATCATAGCTATGCCGCGGCGAGCCTGCCGCTTAAGATACTGGCAGCCGCGGCGGTGCTGCGGGTGCTCTCACAACTGGCCTACCCCGTGATGTTTGGATCAGGGCGTCCGCATCTGGCCGTTCGCTTCTCAGTCACGACCTTGCTGCTACTGAGTGTCGGCATGCTGGTGGTCGGCCTCAACGTCCCTGCCACCTACGGAATCGTCGCCATATCGATGGTGTGGCTGGCCGTCCCGCCTCTCTTGCTCCTGTGGCAGGCGCACTACTTGCGTCGCTATTGGCATATCCGTGCCGCGGATCTGCTCCGCGCTGCGGCAGGGCCATTCGCAGCCGTTGTCCTCCTCATCTGCGTGGTGGAGGCCGGCCGCTACCTGCTGGGCACAGGCAGGCCCGCGATTCAACTGGCGATGGTCCTGGTGCTCTCCGTGTTGGCCTGCATGGCCCTGCTCATGCGCGACTCTGCGCTGTCTTACCGGATGAACGAGGGCAGCCGATGATCGAGACTGTTTTTTCCATCGCACAGGCGCGGGCGCTCGTCAGGGACCTCTTCGAGCACCGCGCCTGGATCTACTGGACGGACTTTATCCTCACCATGCTGGTCGCGTATGGCGCCGTGGCGCTGTACCTGTCGAGTCCGGTTTTCTCGCTGCCCTGTTTCATCGGCTTCACGGTCGCGGCATTCGCGCTATTGCGGTGCGGTGTGTTCATCCACGAAATCGCACACATGCCGCGGGGACGAATGCCCCTGTTCCAGGCCGCCTGGAACATCCTATTTGGCATTCCGGTCCTGATGCCCTCCTTCATGTACAAGAATCACGTGGACCATCACAATCCCAGACACTTCGGGACGTTGCAGGACGGAGAGTACCTGCCTCTGGGAGCAGGCCCGGTGAGGCGCATCGTCTTCTACTTCCTGCAGGTTCCGTTGCTGCCGGCACTGGCGATAATTCGCTTCCTGGTACTGACTCCGGTGTCGTTCTTACATCCGCGGCTGCGCCGCTGGGTCTGGGCGCGGGCCTCCTCGTATGTCATCAACCTGCAGTATCGACGCACGCTGCCGGTGGACGAGCCGCGAGGAACCTGGATCGCGCTTGAAGCCGCAATCTTCGTCGAACTCGCCGTGTTTGCCGCCCTGTTGTTCTCAGGGAATGTGGCCTGGACCGTGTTTGTCGAGCTGTATGTTCTGGGCATCGCAGCGTCGGGTTTGAACTCGATCCGCACTATCGCCGCGCACGGCTATCGCAACACCGGCGCGACAATGAGCTTTCCTGAACAGATCCAGGACTCCAATACGGTAGCCGGCCATTCACCCCTGACCGTGCTGCTCTTCCCGGTAGGCCTGCGCTACCACTGCCTGCATCACCTGTTTCCAGCGCTCCCCTACCATTCAATGGGTATCGCTCATCGAAGGCTGGTGGCGCAGCTGCCGGCAGACTTTCCATACCGGGGCACGATACGGCGCGGCTTTCTGGAAGTAGCGGCTGAGCTGTGGCGAAGCGCCCGTACGACTAGCCGACCGCCCGGCGGAAAAGATATACCCCAAGCGCCATCAGCACAATCGAGGGTGCCATCGCCGTGAGCGCCGGGCTCAGATTCAACAACAGACCCAGATAAGTCGATATCTGCTCGATGAGCGAGAACACGATGCCGATCATGGTCCCGATCATCATGCGCAGTCCGACGCCTCGTGTGCGCGTCGGTCCGAATACAAAAGGAGCGGCAATCAGGATCATCGCCGCCATCGCCAGCGGCAAATTCACTTTGGCCCATAGTTCCTGGGCGTAGCGGGCCGCGGGCTGATGTCGCTGCTCGAGATCCCGGACATATTGGTACAATTCGATCGGCTGCATGCTGTCGGCAGGCAGGATCAGCACGGAAACCTGCCGCGGCCGCAAAAACGAACGCCACTCGAGCGTGGCGAACTGGTCGGTTTCGATATGGGTGCCACTGAACCGCCTGCTCGACACTTGTTGCAACAGCCAAGTGCCATCCGGGCGCAGTTCGGCATGATCTGCCTGGACCAACCTCTGCAGCTCGCCGCTGGCGGCGAACTCATACAGATGAATGTCGCTGGGAATGTTCCCGTTCGCGAATCGCTGCACATTGAGAAATTGGCGATCACCCGCGGCCCAAAAGCTGTCGCCTTGGCGAACAGCCTGCACCGTTGAGAGCCTGGAGGACCGCTGGGCTTGTGCCAACTGCTGGGCCTGCGGTATCACGAACTGCGCCAGGAGGAACATCAGAACCGCAACACAGCCAGCCAGTTTGAACACCGCTGCGAGAATTCGGCCCGGAGAGATCCCGGCCGCCCGCATGGCTGTGAGTTCTGAGCGCGTCGCCAAGGCACCCAGAGCGAAAAGACAGGCGAACAACATCGCCGCGGGCATGAGCTGCAGCAGTCGGGCTGGCGCAGTCAGCACTACATAGACACCGGCGTCAATCAGCCGATAGTGCCCCGTACCGACATCGTGAAGCTGATCGATCAGCTCCAGCAGGCTGAACAGCGAGGTCAGGCCGGCGGACACCAGCACGAGAGCCTTCAAGGTGGCGACCGCGATGTAGCGCTCCAGCAAGGTCATGCAGCCTCCGCGCTCCTGTGTGTCAGCGCCAGGATGAGTCGCGGCGCAAGCAGCACGCAGCCCAGGACCACAGCCAGCAGGACCGGCGCAATCCACAGGCCGGGAAATACAGGAATCACGCCTGTCTGGACCCAGGTCCGGGCAGACTCATAGAGCAGGTAATAGCCGGCGTAGATCAGCATCGCCAGTCCTGCCCCGGCGTTGCGGTGCTGACGGGGCCGCGCCCGGGACAGCGGGACCCCCAGCATGCCCAAAAGGAGCGTTGAGACGGAAGTGGACAGGCGCCATTGGAACTCGGCGACATCGACGGTAGAACCGGAAGCCCGCAAGTGCGCCGTGCTGGCAGCAATCGCGCTGTATTCAGGCGGGTCGACAGACGGGCTGGCGAGATTCAAAACGAGGTCAGTCGCGTTCAGGACGACATCACTGCTCTCGCCATTCAGGCCGATATCGTAGATATGAGCATCGGTCAGATGCATCTGCGCGCTCCCGTCGAGGTGCAGTGTCTCCTCAATGGCGCTGGCATGGATGATACGGGTGCCGCCCCCGGGAAGCCGCAACTGCACGAAAACGCCGCGGGCCGGGGCTGCCGGACCGGCGCGTTGTTCGATGAAAATCGTGCGCCCTCCGTTCTTGCCGCCATAGAACGTGCCGGCCTGCATGTTCTGGGTGTTGAGGGATGCAGCCGCAAGGCTCGCCAGCTGGTGGGATCGAGCGTAGGCCCAGGGCCGCACGACGAGCGACAAGCCGGCAACGATCACGGCCATGCACAGCGATAGACCCAGCACGATTCCCATCAATCTGGCCGTAGTCAGTCCGAGCGCGAACAGGGCCGTCATTTCGGAGTCGGCGTACAGCCGGCCGAGGGCCATGACGACCGCCAGGTAGAGCGATATCGGAATGAGCACCTCGAGCGCAATCAGGGTCCTCAGGCCGATCACCTGAAAGATCATGTTCATCGGCAACAGACCGTTGACGGCATCCGACAAGAAGGCGGCGGCGCCAAAGCTGGTGAACAGCGCGCACAGCACGCCTAGCGCAACCACCAACGGCCCGAGGATTTCGCGCAGCAGATAACGACTGATAATCATGCGGTTAGCCCGACCCCGTGCTAAGATTAAAAGATCTGCTGCCGAAATGTATGCACATTCCACCGCCTGATGACGCGGACCGGGTGCCGCAAGCCGCCGGACCCGGAAAAGGCCTGCGTGAAGTGGCAATTTTCCGCCACAACCTCTTCAGAATCTCAGAGCCATTCATATCCGATCAGGCGCAACACCTGCGCCGGTACCGGCCGCTTTATGTGGGCCGGAAGCGCTTTGGCTCCCCTCCCGAGGGCGCCACCAGCCTGGCGCTCGAGGATCTCTACAAACGGTACACACTTCCCCGGATCGGCTTGCAGATGCTCACCGGCAATACGCGGCCCTACCTGCGCTTGATGGCGCGGCAGCGTCCCTCACTGATCCATGCGCATTTCGGTATCGAAGGAGTCGCCGCACTCGGGCTGGCGCGACAGCTGGGGATACCGCTTGTCACGACGTTCCACGGCTTCGATGCGACCCTCAAGCCGCACATCATGTTGGGATCGCCCGCGTGGTTCCGCTATCCCCTGTTACGACACAAACTGGCACGCGAGGGAAATCTGTTCCTGTGCGCCTCCGCGTTCATCCGCCAGAGGTTGCTGGAGACGGGATTCCCCGAGTCGCGCACCCACACTCACTACATCGGTGTGGACTGCCAGACCATCCGCCCGCGCGAGCTTGCCGAGGAAAGACCGCTGATCCTGCACGTCGCGCGGCTGGTTGAGGTCAAGGGAACTGCGTACCTCTTGAGAGCATTCGCCACCGTGGCGCGACAGCATGACCAGGCCCGGCTGCTGATCATCGGCGATGGACCACTGAGGAGGAGGCTTCAAGCACTCGCAGCATCCTTGGGCGTGCGGGATCGCGTCGAGTTTCTAGGCGCTCTTCCCCACGCTGAGGTGCTTGCGTGGATGCGCAAGGCCGCGATGCTCGCGCTGCCGGGGATCCGCACCGCGACCGGGCGCGAGGAGGGGCTGGGTATGGTGCTGCTGGAAGCGGCAGCCACGGGGCTGCCGATCATCGGATCCCGGGTAGGCGGGATTCCGGAATGCATTCTTGACGGGCGGACAGGCTTTCTGATTCCGGAGCGCGATGCGAGTGCGCTTGCCGAGCGAATGTCGAAGTTGCTCGAGAATCCTGTCGGACGACATCAAATGGGCGCAGCGGGCCGTGCGCTGGTTGAGAGTCGATTCAACATCGACCGGCAGACCGCAGCGCTGGAGGACTTCTACGACTCCCTCCTGGGACGGGGGAGATAACAGCATGGGTGTGCAGCAGCCGCTGAGTGCGGTCGTCGTGGCGCATCCGGATGACGAAGCACTCTGGCTCAGCTCCGTCGTCGCCTCGGTGGAGCGTATTGTGTTTGGCTTTGGTGGCATCTGTGGCAAACCTCAGCGATCTGAGGCACGGCGCAGGGCCGTCGCCGCATTGCCGCTGCCTGGCATCGTCAACCTGGCGATTGACGAAAGTGGAGTCGAATGGCAGTCCTATCTGGCTAAGCCGGAGTTGACGCCGTGGGGCGTCAGGATTTTCGAGTCGGCGGTGCGGGAACGTTATCAAGCCAATCATGCGCAACTGCTTGAGGGCCTGCGACCCGCTCTGGCGGGATGCAAGGATGTCTACACTCACAATCCCTGGGGCGAATATGGTCACGCCGAGCATATCCAGGTCTACAGCGCGGTCACCGCCCTGCAGGAGGAGCTTGGATATACGGTCTGGTTTTCAAACTACGTGGGCCCCAGAAACTGGACCTTCGTCCGTGGCCTTGCCCAGCGCTTGAACTGGGCACAGCGTCGTGTGGTGAAGCCGGACATCGCCACGGCTCGCGCGCTGATGCAGGTCTACCGACACTACGGCGCCTGGACCTGGAAGTCAGGCCACCGGTGGCCTGCACAGGAAGTCATGTATGCCCAGCCGCCACCGAGCAGCACTGATGGCCTACACCTGCTATCAGGCGAATGGCTGCTGGATGTCGGGCGGCTGCACTGGTGGCGCCTGCCGTGGCGCAGCCCCTGGCGGCGCCTGACTCATCCCGACGAGGCGCTTGGGACTACGGCCTGACTTTGATATGGACCGTTCGCGCCTCGGTTGCGGAATCGGCTTGCCACCGGCGGTCGCGAATATGGTAGACAAGCATCGGTGCACTGAGCTCGATACCGTCGCCACCTGACACCTGGGCATGGCCTTGAAGCTGCACAGTGTCCTGCTTGGCGTCGTATGTGATAACGTCGGCCTGGCCGCGCCGAGGCGGCTGCGGGTCGGGGCGGCGCTCCTCGAAGTGCGTCGGAGAACCAGTCGCCGTTACCTGAGCGAGCTTGCCGTCGCGATACTCGAGGATGGCCCGATCAGCCCAAAGCGAGCTGTTTGATTCCAAGCTGATCACCACCCGGCCCACGAACGTCCACTGGCTGCTCTGCAGACGCAAGCCCGTGGCCCGAGCCCGCTCGGCCGTGAGTCGTCTGGTCCCCTGAGAAACACTGACATCCTTGAAGTCCGCCGTGTTGGTCGCATCGTCGATGCTTGAAGACGCGGAGTTGATGACCAACGAATCCCCGGATGTCGCTGGAGGCTGCGCAACCGCGGCCCCTGCCATGAGCAGCGCTGCGGCAACGATCGGCGCCAGGTGATGGCCCGGCACAGCCGAGCGGTAGTCATTGGGCTTTGAAAAGGGGATCATCCGGTGCGTGTCGAGTTCATGTAATAGCCCACAGAATCGATAGATGACCCAACAACAGACCCAAATGACGGGCCGCGTTCCCATCCGGCGAACGAGTGAGATCGAGGAGATCAGCAACCTCTACTTCATCCATCCACTGGCAGGCCGGCTGGTGCCATTCTTCGCGCGGCTGCGCGTATCGCCCAATGCCGTCTCGATTCTGGGCATGCTCTTCGGCATCCTTTCGGCCTTTGCCTATTACCGCTATTGGAACCTACGATCGGCCATCACCGGCTTTGCCCTCATGATCGCCTGGCATGTGATGGACGGAGCAGATGGTCAACTCGCGCGCTTCACCGGGTCGTACTCACACTTCGGAAAGGTGCTCGACGGCATCGCTGACATTGTGACCTTCCTTGCCGTCTACACGGCCCTCGCAATCTCCCTCAGTCACGCGCACGGCGACTGGATGTATGCCCTGGTGACGGTATCGGCAGTGTGCCACATGATACAGTCGGCAAGCTACGAGGCGCAGCGTCAGGAGTACGAGTACCTGGGATGGGGGAAAAAGCCACAGGAGTCTGCGCCCCGGACGAGCCCCCAGCGGGGCTGCGACGGACACCCGGATATTCGCTGGCTGCTCGATTCCCTCGACCGACTGTTTTACGTGGGCCTGAGTTTCCCCACGGCAGGCCTAAACAGGAAGTTCCGCGAGACCATGGCTGCAGCCATGCAAAGAGAGCCCGGAAAAACCGCTCTCATTCGCCAGCGTTATCGTGAAACGATAGCACCACAGCTGCGCGGCTGGTCCATCCTGTCTGCCAACTATCGCACTCTTGGGATTTTCATCTCCGCCCTTTTCAAGGCTCCCGAGTACTACTTCGGATTTGAGATCGTTGGATTCAGCTTCGCGTTGGCCGTGCTCGTGCTGAGGCAAAGCGCCTCCCAGGAGGTACTCGTTGAGCGGCTGCGCCCTTCTGCGTGAATCGGCTCCGAAGCTTCAAGTCCAATGAAGCGGTGCAATACGCGACTGCGTACGTGCCTTCAGTTTGCCCACCAGACCGCGTCGCGGATTCACGATGAACCCACATTCAGTGGCACCGGCCAACAACGGTGCGTCAGCGTAGCTGTCCGTATAAACGACGTCCCACGCACTGCCATACCCGTTCTCTTGCAATGCTCGGCATTTCTCCTCACCGAAGCAATGCTCATCTATAACCCAGCCGCCCCAACGGCGCACGAGCCTTGATCCCAGGGCGCGAACTTCCGTCCAGGAGGCCAGGAGCCGCGCGGCCAGCCATTCGGGCGCCGCGGTTACCACGACGACCCGATCCTTGGTGGCCAGGTGAGAATTCATCGTTGCGAGGCCGTCGCTGCGCCAACGGATCGCGCGGTCACCCTGCTCGAAGCTCTTCGCGAAGGTCTGGATGCTGTGCGTGATGGCGCCTTGATCGTAGCCGACCGTGGCGATCCAAAGCAGAATGGAGGCCCCGACTTTGCGCGTTGACGGAATCCAGATGAGAAACAACCAGGCCGGCAACGCAATGGCGGCCGCAATGCATCGCAGCCATGATGAGGAAAGCAGCGCTCGCACCCATGCCACAGTCGAATCACCCGCCAAGAGGGTTCCATCCAGATCGAAAACCGCCAGCCGCGTCAAGCCGCATGCCCCATTCTATCCATACTCCGCTGCCATAAGCGCAAGGCCGTAAGCCACCGAGGCGAAACTATCATTCGAAATGAATTCACTCGAGGCGAACCGTTCCCCAAAGCGCCGTCGTACGAGAGGGACAAGCGATGAGCCGCCCGTCAGGAATACAACCGAGATCTCCGAAGCATCAATGCCCGCATGCTCGATTGCACTGTGGGCCGTCTCCTCGATCGCTTGGACATCCGCGCCGATCCATGCCTCCAACTCCGTGCGACTGACATCCCGCACGATATCTTCGAGGCCGGCACGGAAACGGAAAGTCGCCCAATCTGCGGACGACAATGATACCTTGAGCTCCGATATCGCCGCGAAAAGCTGATATCCCAGGCCCTGCCCTGCGAGGTGAATCAGTCCCGCAAACGCCTCCGGTTGATCGCAATTGCTCCCAATTTCGCGCAGCTGACGCAGCATTTTCGGAGTGCGCAGCGATGCGATCCGGTGTCGCAGCGTCATCTCCCCGGCAATCCATTTGGGCATTGGCAGCCACTTATCCAGCGGACGATACCGTCCGGACAGACCGAGCGCCGGAGAAACAATCTGCTCCGCAATCCGCGCATCGAACGTATCTCCCGCAACCGCAATGCCGGTTTGCGACAGCGGCTCAGTAAGGCGCTTCGCGCCTTCGCCTGAGATCCGCACAACGGAAAAGTCACTCGTTCCTCCTCCCAAGTCGGCAATCAACGCGAAGTGACTGCCGCTACTTGTTCCAGAATATGCGTATGCGGCCGCTTCGGCCTCCGTGCGGAAAGCTCGCATCTGCAAACCGGCCCTCTCATAGGCTTCGCGCAGTCGGGCCTCCGCCAGGGAATCGTCGGGATCCCTCCCGGCGAATTTCACAGGGCGCCCGCATACTACTGGCACGCGAATCCCGGGTGGCGCAAGCCCGGCCTGCTGAAACAGACCCTCCAAAAAGGCTGCGATCAGTTGTCGCAAATTAAAAAACTCTGGGCCTACTTGGGTCCGATCGAAAGTCCGAGTGCCCAGGTAACTTTTGAGTGATTGCAGGAGTCGGCTTCGGGAAGGATCGTTGAGATACTCTTCGATCGCGGCGAATCCAGCCACTCGCCGCGTCCAAAGATGCGCGGGATCCTCACTGGGACCTAGGCACAACAAGGAAGGCAGCGTCGTGAAGAGTTTGCCACGGTCGGCAAACTTTACGAATGCGACAGACCCATCCTCACGCAGCAAGCCAATGACAGAATTGGACGTACCAAAATCGACACCAATCCCAATAACCGGCAAAGCGGCCTGGTACAGAGCACTCGTCGCCACTGTTTCACATTCCCGCGCGTAAGAATTCACGCGAGCCTACCGGCGATTCTGCCACTGGGCAAGAATCCGGTCATTTTCGGCTCCTCGCGGTCTTGGTGCGGGGAGCCGTCGACGAAGTCCATGACAGCCTCGTGGGCGGCCGCATTCGCATGGCACGCGTCGCGGCGATTATTAGCGCTAGCTGACGGCTTACGCTGACCGGAGCGTTGCTATAGGGGGCTTCTCTACAATCGCCGTTACTTGCGAGTGACCGGTATCGAGCATCAGAATACGGGCTCAACCGGAACAGCCGCGGCCAGCTCTATGAAAAAGATCGATCTTTGCTCCCGGCACGAATCGCGCCGGAGTTCCCGCGTGGCCTATAGTTTGCGTGCGGCAACACCTGCCGACGAATTTGAGCTAAGGGACTTGATCGCGCGTTCCATCCGAGCACTCGGAATGGGCGACTACTCCTCCGACCAGATCGAAGCTGCGCTCGCCGGGGCGTTCGGTCTCGACACAATTTTAATCCGCGATGGAACGTATCTTGTCGCAATCACGGACCGCGGCGAGATCGTGGGCTGTGGCGGTTGGAGCCGCCGCAAGACGCTGTTTGGCAGCGATGCGCGGGGAAACCGGGACGACACGCAGCTTGATCCCCGGTCCGAACCGGCCAAGATTCGCGCATTTTTCATCGACCCCCACCACGCACGCCGGGGAATAGGGCGAGCGATCCTGGAGCGTAGCGAGGCCGAGGCGATTCGAGCGGGATTTTCTGCATTCGAATTGATGGCGACCTTGCCCGGACGTCGATTGTACGAGAAATGCGGATATGTGGCGGAAACCGAAGTGCAGATCCCCTTGCCGGGCGATTTGCAGATCACCTTCGTGCCCATGAGCAAGGATCTGCCGAAGAGCGCGGACAAAGATGTGCCTCGCTCGCAGTTGATTGGCCCGTGATTCGCCGCCCCGCAACTGGCCGGGTTCAAGGGTGGCATTTGTCGCAGGATGATGCATTTTGCTTCTGATGTTCAAAGCAGCCGATTCTTGGACTGCCGCCTAATAGCGGGGGATTGCCTTTTCTTCTGCCTTACTATAAAGTAAGGAATCGTATCAAGGGGCATTCATGGCAACTGCAACGTTGACGACCAAGGGGCAGATCACGATTCCGGTAGAGGTGCGTACTGCCCTTGGCGTGGATGCCGGGGATCGAGTGGAGTTCGTCCAAGTTGCCCCTGGACGGTATGAGTTTATCGCTGCAACACGCTCAGTAACTGCTTTGAAGGGAATGTTTGGCAAGCCGCGCAAAGCCGTCTCTATTGACGACATGAACGCTGCAATTGCCCGGCGGGGAACTGCAGCAAAGTGATTGGACTCGATACCAATGTCCTGGTCCGCTACATCATGCAGGATGATATCAAGCAGTCGCTAGTGGCTGCGAGATTGGTCGAATCACTTACTACGGAGTCGCCCGGTTTCGTGCCTTTGGTCTCGATCGTGGAACTCGGCTGGGTACTTTCATCTGCCTATGAGCTGAGTCGATCTCAGCTGATAGAAGCATTTGAAGCGTTACTTCGGACCAAGGAGCTTGTCGTCGAAGGGGGTGCAACCGTCTGGAAGGGAATTCGCCTTTTGCAGAGTTCCGGCGGAGACTTTGCCGACTGCCTGATTGCCTGTTCAGCTGAGGCGGCCGGCTGCGCGAAGACCATGACGTTCGATCGCGGTGCGGCGAAGAATGGCGGAATGACGCTGTTGTCGTAAGCGAACAGGAGTGAGTGAAAACTCGTTCGCATGGCCGACGTCGACCCAGACCTGACGGTCACGAAGGGCAGCTATTGGGTGGCTGGTTATAGCGGGTAGAATGCCGGGAGCGCTGGATCACGTGGGCTGCCGGGTTCTACTCATTAGCCCAAAGCGGGATCTTGGCGATGCAATATTTGGTCGCCGCGGTTCTCGCGTTGAACGCTAAAGTACGTATTCACTGCTGGTGCGCTCGAAGATGAAGTCTCTCACCCACGAGCGGTTTGGGGCCAGATCGAGAATCATTAGCGAGAGCTTGCGCTCGATCTCGAGTTCCCAGTGGGGTGCGGGCCGGGGGGTGACTTAGGCCGCCAAACCCTGGGCACTGCCTCACCCAGACTAGCGCCGACTAATCATTTGGTAGATGGAGTCATCATTGGAACGGCATCGTCGGACGTCCATCTCCATGCGTACCACACAATTAACAAAGTGCAAGGCACCTCCATCGTTCCAAAGAACAAATAGTAAGAAGTTGTTGTCGTGAGATTGAAGATTGGCCCGAGAAATTGAGTGAATAGAACAGCGAGAGTTTCTATCACGCCCGCGACAATATTCGCCCCGCGATTTGCTTCAGGCCTCAGGACCCACGACAGCAGAATCATCGCCATCGGGATCTCCATGAGTATTGCGATCCCCAACCACGCTCCCGGGGAGAAATGAAGAAACATGGACCTGACGTTGTTCGACCCCAAGGCGTCGAAGCAGACGAACACGTCTGCATAGATATAGTTGAGCGTCGCAAACACCCATAACACTGAGAGCCTGGCACGGATATCTATCATGGAAGCCTCCTATGCTGCCTAAGCGGACCGTAATGTTCAGCCTACCGCGGTTCCCCTAGCGTTCGGCAAAGCGCGGCTCGCTAATAGGCGCGCCGGCCGATGATGCTTGTTTTGTTGGGAGAAGTGCCAGGAGCACAACTCCAATCGCGACGCAGATTACAATGTCCTGTGGACTATCCTGCCTGTGCATCCCGTGCGCCACGGCCTGCACCGACATGATTGCCATAGTGAACCCATGGGCAAGACTTGACCACGCGCCATAGGCGATCATCAAGCGATGCTTGGCCGGCTGCTTTACGGCCAGCAACAAACAGGGCCCGAGCGCCGTGTTAAGGCTCAGGAACATCGGCACGACGCACTGTGCTCGCTAAGCCACCTGGAGTGCCACAGATTATCGAACAGCAGATAGCCCCAAGAGCAGTAAACCAAGCCCACCAAAATCAAAACTACCTGTAAGGCGCGCTCACGTTTCATAGGGTCCTTCGTTCAGTGTGATGTAAGGCTGCTACAATTGTTTTACTTCAGATTGGGCGGTTCTCCGCTGCGATTTGTCCGATACTGGGACCTTGCGAGCATCCGCAGTGTGAGCAGAATGCTTCTCCCGCTCGAACAGGCAAGCCACAGGAACTGCAAGGCCCGAGGAGAGGCCCTCGGAACAGAAAATAGAGGATGAATCCAACGAAATTGGGTATGAGGAAAGCGGCAATCACCCAGGCCCACGCGGGCATGTGCCGTCTTCTCGCGTCCCCATGGACATACCCGACGGCAAGGAAAAAAGCCGCGGTGAAGACGCCAAACGTTGAGCCGAACCAAAGCGCGTCTGGGACAGTACTGAGCAGTCCTTCCGAAGCAAGAAAGGAACGGCCCCGGCTGGAAACAAAATAAACCACGCTAACTGGGATCGCCAGTGCGGCGATAGCCAATGCAAGGCTCGGTAGAATCTTCCGTATCGCGGGTCGCAACAAGACAGCCGCAACTGCAAGCCCGACCAAGAACGCCACCAAAAGCACCGATGATTGCTGTGTCATACAATACCTCTTTTGACGCCAGGCGCCGCGAGCAGACACAAGGCGGAGCAAAAGGAAGGCAGCAGCCAAAAGACGAGCACGGCCGCCTGAACTTGAGCGGTGTCGAAATGCATCGGGACGCCCAGGTGCTTGGCCACTTGGTACACGAGTTCCGACCCGATAACTGACATCGAGAGCGCTACAGCCAATGCGACCCACTTCCTGAATTGCAGGTTGTGCTGTCGCCTTGTCCCGGGGTGATGCTCAAGAATTTTTCGTGTCGGCTCAGCCTGCGGCCTGAGGGCCGCCAGAACCCTGGCATTGAGGGTTGGATTTACCTCGAAGGAAAAACCGCCGAGGCCCGCGATAACCCGGTTGCTGGCGCCGAGATACTCCTTGCAGGGAGCACAAGTGTAGAGATGCTCGCGAAGAGACTGTTCCCTCTCCGCCGAGATGGCGCCTGCCAGACTCTCGTCGATCATGCGTTGAAAGCTTTTATGGTGATCGATATTCATGCGGTTTCCCCCTCGAACTGCGGCCGCAGCGTTGCCAGTCCTCGATAAATTCTGGAAGCCACGGTAGAGACAGGCGCTGCGACAATCACGGATATCTCCTGTAAAGATAAATCTTCTTGAAAACGCAGTACGAGCGCTTCGCGATAGACGGGCTCCAGAGATTGCAGAGAGTGCGCAAGCCGCTCGGCATCTTGTGTCCGCGCCGCCAGCGTGTATGGCGAAGGCTCACCGGAAACTGGCGATGAGCGACCGCCCTCCTCGTCATTTGAGTCCAGACTCAACATCGGTCGCTTACGCATAGCATCGACAGCAATATTGCGGGCCACCCTGAAGAACCAGGGTTCAAAGCGCGAGCGCCCGTCGTAGGACCCGCCTCGCTCAAGGACTCGTAGCCATATCTCCTGCACGATATCGTCAACTCCATCGCGTCTGCCTAACAGAGAGACGAGATAACGAACAAGTCGATATTGGTATTGCTCGACCAGCGCCTCAAGGACAACGATATCTCTCTGGCGCAACCCGCGCGCGATTCGTTGCGGATCGCTTTCCATGGACTCCCTCGAAGTCAGCTCATAGTCGAACATACAACGGGTATACGAACCATGGACCCGAAATTACGAAAAGCAGAACCAATGGGTATTGGAAACCCGAAACTTACTTCTGGCGGTTCGATAACATCTGCTGGAAAACGGTGGGCAATCGGGTTTCTCCGAGTGCCGCGATTTGACCGAATCCTATCAGTCCACTGGGTAATGAACGGCCGGTTACCGGCGATCAATTCCGGGGGTCGAATGTCCGTTCGTGGCCGATAGCCGCCTCTCGGTCTCCTCGGAAGCGGTCGTTGGCCCCCGGTCCCGATTTCACCTGCTTTCTGTTATACCTCTCCCCTCGGATACCGCGCAGTCAGGCAGATTGGCGGCTCCAAGGTGGATCTCCCCTTTTTTCGGAACCTCGGTTTACTGAGCTGACTGCGCGCGCAATTGCGCCACATCGCTCTCACTGAGCGAGGAGCCCCTCGTCCCGAAGCGCGCCGTCACATAGTTTGCGACGTCGGCGATTTCCTGATTCGAATACGCGGCGCCGAATGCAGGCATTTTCGCCAGTCCCGTCTCGCTGGTCGAGGCGGCGCCGGAGAGGATGACCTGGACGACATTCGTCGCATTCGGATCGTTCACCGCGCGCGAGCCGGTCAGCGTGGCGTAGGGCGAGAGGTCCGCGACACCGGTCCAGTTATGGCAGCTCACGCAGGCGCCCTCAAAGGTGTTCTTGCCGTGCAGCGTGGCAGCGACGCCTTCCTTATGCGAAGGCGAGGCCGGCGGGGCGAGCGTCCCCGGCAGGTCGGACGGCGTTGCCGGTACGCTGCGCACATAGGCGACAATCGCCTGCACGTCATCGGGTGTCAGATAACGCAGACTCTCGGCGACCGCCTCGCCCATCGGGCCCGACGCGCTGCCGCGGCCTTGCGCGTGGCCACTTGCGAGATAGGCCGCAAGCTCCGCCTCGCTCCATTTCCCGACACCGCCGTCCGTGTCGGCGCTGATGTTGTAGGCATGCCAGCCGCCGGTCACGGCGCCACCGAATTTGTGGCGATTGTCGAGTGCGAACGCCAGGTTGCGCGGTGTGTGGCACTCACCGCAATGGGCGAGCGCCTCGGTCAGATACGCGCCGCGGTTCCATTGCGGGGATTGCGACGAATCGGCCTGGAAGCGCCTGTCGGCATTGAATATCAGCGACCAGGCGCCTATCGCCCAGCGCTGGTTGAACGGAAATTTCAGCGCATTTACGCGCGCTGGCGCATTGACGGGCGGTAGAGTAAACAGATACGCCTTGATCGCCAGGGCATCGGCGTCGGTCATGTAGGTGTAGGAGGCAAACGGCATCGCTGGATACAGGTTCGCGCCGTCGGAGCGCACTCCGCGATGCATCGCATTCAAAAAGTCCCGATCGGTGTAGTTACCGATGCCCGTGGCCTTGTCGGGCGTGATGTTGGTGGAGTAGATCGTGCCGAAGGGCAGCGTGAACCCAAAGCCTCCCGCGTACGCGGTGCCGCCGCGTGCGGTGTGGCAGACCATGCAATCGGCCGCCCGGGCGAGGTATTCACCGCGGGTCTGCTGCTCGGCCCCCTGCATCGAGGCCGGCACGGAAGTGGGGTTCGCCTCCTTGTACGCGGTGAGGTCCACTCGCGATCCGGCGGCGAAATCGGTGGGCCCGGGCCCACGCAGGTACAGCGCAAAACCGGCGCCGACGATGAGCACGAGCACCAGGACGATGAGTAACGTGCGTAGCACGCCGCCGCGTTGGCTTACGACCATGGCTGCTTCCGTCCGGCAAGCACCTCGCGGTCGATCGGCAGGCGCCGCAGTGGAATTCCGGTCGCGGCATAGATCGCGTTGCGCAGGGCGGGAGGCCCGGCCGTCGTACCCGTCTCGCCAATGCCACCGGGCGCCTCGCCGCTTGTCACGACATGCACGTCAATCGCGGGAACCTGGTCGATACGCAGCATTCGGTAGTTGTGAAAATTGGACTGTTGCACCCGCCCGCCCTCGAGGGTCACTTCGCCGTACAGCGCTGCAGTCAGTCCGAAGACCAGGCCGCCCTGCAACTGCGCGATGACCGTATCGGGATTGACGGCCACGCCGGTGTCCACGGCGCTCGTGATGCGACGCAGCAACACTTCGCCTTGTTCATCCACTTCGACCTCGATCACCGTCGCGATGAAGCTCGCGAACGAGGGCTGCAGACACACCCCGCGCCCCAGGCGCCTGCCCAAGGGTTGTCCCCAACCGGATTTCTGCGCGACCAGATCGAGTACGGCTTTGAACCGCGGCCCCTTGTCGAGCATGCTTTTGCGAAATGCGATCGGGTCTTTCCCCACCTTGTTCGCGACTTCGTCGATGAATGACTCGATGGCGAAAACATTGTTGTTCGGGCCCACCCCGCGCCAGAAACCAGTGTTCAGTCCGGCCGGTTCCACCTGCACAAAACGTACATCGAGGTTCGGAAATTCATAGGGCACATCGATCGCGCTGTCCACTCCGTCGATGTCCACCCCTTTTTGGAATCCCGGCGGGAACCACCGCGCCATCACCGCGGAGCCGGAAACCTTGTGCCGCCAGGCGACGATCTTGCCCGCATCAATCGTCGCCGCCATTTCATTGCGATATGCGGGGCGACAGTAGTCCTGCCGGATGTCCTCCTCGCGCGTCCACACGACCTTCACCGGTGCACCGTCGAGCTGTTGCGCGATACGCACGGCTTTGATCGCCATGTCCACCTCGAGACGGCGCCCGAAACCGCCACCAAGCCAGTGGTTGTGCACGATCACTTTGTCGTCCGTGACCCCGAGCAGCTTCGCAACGGTCTGTTGAACGCGCGCGATGACCTGCGTTCCAAGCCAGATCTCGCAACCGCCGGGCTTCATCTGCACGGTGCAATTCATCGGTTCCATCGTCGCGTGCGCGAGGAACGGCAGCTCGTAGGCCGCCGCGAATTTCTCCCCGGATGCTTTGGTCACATCACCGGCCGACTTGGCGACCGCGCCCTCCTGGGTGCTTCGCGCGCGTAAGTCCGCCCAGAGGGTGTCGCTGGTGACGCCTGCGTTGGCGCCGTCACTCCACTTGATCTTGAGCGCTTCCAGTCCCGACTTCGCCGCCCAGAAGTGATCAGCGACCACAGCCACGAGGTCATCGAGCACGACGACCTGTTGGACACCCGGGAGGCGGCTCGCCGCGCTGTCATCGACCTTGCTGACCTTGCCGCCGAGTACGGGGGCGGCCAGTAGCGTTGCGAACTTCATGCCCACCAACATGGCGTCGATACCGTACACGGCGCTGCCGTTCACCTTGCCTGGGGTATCGAAGCGCTTCGCGCTCTTGCCGATAAGTGTGAAATTCTTCGGGTCTTTAAGCGGCGGGTCCTTCGGTGGCGTTTCCTTCGCTGCCGCTTCGGCGACGGCACCGTAGCTTAGACTGCGCCGCGTCGCGGCGTCCGTGACGAGGCCGTTGCTCGTGCTGCAGCTCGACGGATCGACCTTCCACTGTCTGGCAGCCGCCTGGACGAGCATCGCCCGGGCACTCGCACCGGCCGTGCGGAGGGGTTTCCAGAATGCGCGGATTGAATTTGAGTTGCCGGTCGCCTGGATTCCGAAAACCGGATTGGCGTAGGCTTTCTCGTCCGGCGGCGCATGTTCGAGTGCGATCTGCGCGAAATTCGCGTCCAGTTCCTCAGCGAGAATCATCGCGATCGAGGTATACACGCCCTGCCCCATTTCCACTTGCGGCATGACGAGCGTGGTCTTGCCAGTCTTGTCGATACGGATGAACGCGTTCGGCGAAAACGCGGCCGTTCTGTCATCCGGCGCCTGATTCGGTTCGTTGATGGCATAGGCCGGTAGATGAAAGGCGAGCACAAAGCCGCCGGCAATGCTCCCGCTGATGAAGGCGCGGCGCGAAGTCGCCTCCGTCGACTGCGGCACAGGTCTGCTCATACTGGGGGCTCCGATCCGGCCGCACGCTTGATCGCAGCGCGCACGCGCACGTAGGTGCCACATCGGCAGATGTTGCCGGCCATTGCGGCGTTGATGTCTGCATCGTCCGGGCGCGGCGTGGAGGCAAGCAAGGCAGTCGCGGACATGATCTGCCCGCTTTGACAATAACCGCATTGCACGACTTCTTCGTCGAGCCACGCTTTTTGAATTCTTGCACCAGCCGGTGTCTGACCGACTCCCTCGATGGTCGTGACTGCACGGCCTCCGACCGCACTCACGGGCAACTGACAGGAGCGAATCGCGCGGCCGTCAAGATGTACGGTACAGGCGCCGCACTGCGCAATTCCGCAACCGAATTTCGTCCCCGTCATGCCGAGCACGTCCCGCAGCACCCATAGGAGCGGCGTCGCGCCATCCACCGTTACGGTTTTCGCGTTGCCATTGATGTTCAACGTGATATCCGTCGCCATCGGCGAGTCTCCTTCATAGCGTCATATTGGTGCGGATACATCGCAGGGTTGAACCCTTTTGCACCACAGATTAAGACTTTTTGCGAAGCACCGACGCCGACGTCGAACATGGTCCATTTGTTTGTAGCAGACCGTCATGCAATCCGCAACGACTCGCGCGCCCCGGCGAATCGTTCATTTCGATTTTCCGGCACCCTCTCCGAATACGCGCTTCGCGCTAGCACCGGGTGACCTAGGCTGTCTTGCACAAATCAACGCTGGAGCGATCCGCTTCATTTTCCTTACGGCTTAAGTCCCCACCCCGCGAACTGCCCGGCGATCTTAGGATCTATTGCAGTCGCCGCATCTAGATCAGATTTGCCGCCTGCCGCCAGGCCTTTACGCAGCTTCGCCAGCCCGCGGCCATAAAGTGAAGCTGCACTCTTGGGCGCACGTTCCAGCGCGTAATCATAGTCCGAAATGGCGCGATCGAACTCACCACGGCGAAGACGCACGAGCGCACGGCTGTCGGCGAAACCCGCATTCTCAATCTGGCGCTGAAGCGCATTGTTGCAATCGCTCAGCGCCTGATCGAGCTCCAGGTTACCAATCGCGCGTGCCCAACAGCGACCATTCAAAGCCCAGGCAACTAGAGAATCATTCGGGCGCGCGCTAATCCAAACGTCGAATTGGCGAACTGCAGCGGAGTAGTTTCCGGTAGCCTCGT
>Ga0302314_10006231_pt1 | contig 21674 bp, 14 predicted proteins | sample III_Palsa_N2_3_FD_200533 | JGI IMG/M metagenome (GOLD analysis project Ga0302314, IMG submission 200533) | Peat permafrost microbial communities from Stordalen Mire near Abisko, Sweden - III_Palsa_N2_3 | ecosystem: Environmental > Terrestrial > Soil > Palsa > Peat permafrost | place: Sweden...
ACATCGAGGCGGCGCGCGATCTCGCGGATGGGGTCGGCTGAGCCGCGCCGGTGAGGCGTATCGGCGTGTTGCCACTTGTTGCCAAAATCCGGCCGACCCGCTGCCCGCCGCGGCCCGGGCCGCTGCCACTTGTTGCCCATCCGCTGCCATTCAGGCGCCAGGTCGCGGCCACCAGGCTGCCGGCGGGCGGCCAACACCTGCCAAACGCCGACCGCTATCGCGCGGCGACACGATCGGTCAAATCCTTGAACAGAAACGATAAACTCCTGTTCTGCGGAGGCTGGCCTGGAAAACATGCAGTCTTGCCGGAGCGGCGCGACGGCGTCAGCGCCGCTCGCCCCTCATTCCCACTCGATTGTCCCCGGCGGCTTGCTGGTGACGTCGTAGACGACCCGGTTCACGCCGCGCACCTCGTTGACAATCCGCGTGGCGGCGCGGGTGAGGACGTCCCACCGGAATTCGAACACGTCGGCGGTCATGCCGTCGGTGGAGGTGACGGCGCGCAGGGCCAGCACGTTCTCGTAGGTGCGCGCATCGCCCATCACGCCCACGGTCTTGACCGGCAGGAGCACAGCGAACGCCTGCCAGATCAGGTCGTAGAGGCCGGCCTTGCGGATCTCATCGAGGAAGATGGCGTCGGCCTCCTGCAGGGTGGCGACCTTGTCGCGGGTCACTTCACCGGGGATGCGGATGGCCAGGCCCGGCCCCGGGAAGGGGTGGCGCAGCACGAAGGCGGCCGGCAGGCCGAGCTCGACGCCCAGCGCCCGCACCTCGTCCTTGAACAGCTCGCGCAGCGGTTCGAGCAGCTCCAGCTTCATGTGTTCAGGGAGGCCGCCGACGTTGTGATGGCTCTTGATCACCGCCGAGGGGCCGCCGGTGGCCGAGACGCTCTCGATCACGTCCGGGTAGAGGGTGCCCTGGGCCAGGAAGCGCGCGCCCTGGATGCGCCCCGCCTCGCGGTCGAACACGTCGATGAACACCCGGCCGATGGTCTTGCGCTTGGCTTCAGGGTCGGCGACGCCGGCAAGCGCGCCCAGGAACTCGTCGGCCGCGTCCACGTGGATGAGCGGGATGTTGTAGTGGTCGCGGAACAGGGTCACCACCTGCTCGGCCTCGCCCTGGCGCAGCAGGCCGGTGTCGACGAACACGCAGGTGAGCGCCTCGCCGATCGCCTCGTGGATCAGCACCGCCGCCACCGAGGAGTCGACCCCGCCGGAGAGGCCGCAGATCACCCTTTCCGCCCCCACCTGGGCCCGGATGCGCGCCACCGCTTCGGCGCTGAAGGCGGCCATGGTCCAGTCGCCCGAAAGACCGGCGATGCGGTGGGTGAAGTTGCGCAGCATCGCCGCGCCGTGCGGGGTGTGGACCACCTCGGGGTGGAACTGCACCCCGTAGAGCCGCCGGCGCTCGTCGGCGATCACCGCGAACGGCGAGCTGTCGGAGCTGGCCGCCACCTCGAAGCCGGGCGGGATGGCGGTGATCCTGTCGCCGTGGCTCATCCACACGGTCTGGCGGTCGCCCACGCCGCCCAGGCCCTCCAGCAGCGGCGTGGGGCGCTCGATGCGAATCTCGGCCCGGCCGAATTCGCGGGCTCGGCTCACCTCCACGGCCCCGCCGAGCTGGGCGCACATGGTCATCTCGCCGTAGCAGATGCCCAGCACCGGCACGCCGAGGTCGAACAGCTTCTGCGGGGCGGCGGGACTGGCGGCCTCGCCGGCGCTGGCCGGACCGCCGGAAAGGATCACCGCGGCCGGCGCGAAGGCGTCCAGTGCGCCCGCCACCTTGTCGAACGGGAGAATCTCGCAATAGACGCCGCTCTCGCGCACCCGCCGGGCGATCAGCTGGGTCACCTGACTGCCGAAGTCGACGATCAGGACGCGTTCATGGCGAGGCTCGGTCATGGGCTGGGTGTTACGGGAGAATCACCCGCCGGTCATCCGCACCGCGCCTCTCTCCCGCGGCGCACGCCGCCTCGGTGTGTTGCGAACGCCGCACTCCGCGGAAGCCCCCTACCCGGCTTCGGCCGTATTCCCCCCAAAGGGGGGCCAAAGGGGGGAGAGAGGGTTCGTTGTCGCCGCATACACCACGCCTCTCTTCCCCCACCGGGGGAAGTACCGGCGAAGCCGGGGTAGGGGGCTCCAGCGGAGCGCCACCTATACGCTGCGAACATCTGCTTCAACCAGCGCCTCATGCGTCCCCATGAAGAGGCGGCAAGAAGAGATCGCGGTTGTTTGCGAGGCGGCGCAGCACGGCGGCGAAGAAGCCGTCGGTGTCGGCGCTCTGCGGCGTGAGCCGCAGGAACCCCTCGGGGGTGAGGAACCGGTCGGCGACGCCGCTCGCCTGCAGCACCGTGAACGCGGGCGCCTCGGCCAGGAACGCCGACACCCGGTCCTCGTTCTCCTCGGCGAACAGCGAACAGGTGACGTAGATCAGCCTGCCGCCGGGCTTCACGAACGCCGCCGCGCCGGCCAGCACTGCGTCCTGCTCGGCCATGCGGCGGGCGAGCTGCTGCGGGCTCAGGCGCCATTTGGCGTCCGGATGGCGCCGCCAGGTCCCAGATCCCGTGCACGGCGCGTCGGCGAACACGAGGTCCATCTTGCCGGCGAGATCGGCCAGCGGCGCGGCGTGGATGGGCGATCGCACCTGGAGGTTGCGAACGCCGGCGCGCTGGGCGCGGCGCACGGTGTCGGTGAGGCGCCGGGCGTCGGCGTCATAGGCGTAGAGCTGACCGCTCGAGCCCATCGCTGCGGCCAGCGCCAGGGTCTTGCCGCCGCCGCCGGCGCAGAAGTCGAGCACCTGCTTGCCCCTGATCTCGCCGGCGAGCGCCGCGGCGGCCTGGGAGCCCAGGTCCTGGACCTCGAACCAGCCCTTCTCGAACTCGGGCGCGGCCTCCACCGGCGCAGCACGCTCGCTGGCCGCCGGCGCATCCACGCGCAGCGCGGTGTCGATGAGGCCCGCGGGCCTCGGCTGGAAGGGCTCGAGCGCCTTGAGCGTCCGGGCGACGTCGGTCTTGAGGGTGTTGACGCGCAGATCGATGGGCGCGCGCGTGGCCAGCGCCGCACCCTCCCCCGCCCGGCCCTCGCCGAACACGCGCGCCATGTGCGCATCGAGCCAGTCGGGGTAGTCGCCGGCAATCGGCCCGGACGCGGTCTCCAGCGGCGCGGGTTGCTTCAAGCGCTCGCGCTCGGCGTCGGTGAGCGGCCCCGGACCATGCTCGTCCGCGGCGGCCGCCTCGATCCGCTCGACCGGCCAGCGCCACAAAGTGCGCAGCGCGCCCAGCACCCGCGCCCGCTCGGTCTCCTCGCCCATGCGCCAAGCCAGGGAGCGGCGGCGGCGCAGCACATCCAGAACCAGTCCCGAGACGAAGGCGCGGTCCTTGGCGCCGGCGTAGCGCGCGGCCTCGCCCCAGCCGCGCAGCGCCAGCCGGACGGGCTTGGGCCGGCTCTCCATGTCCGCCAGCACCGAAATCGCCGCGGCGATGCGCCCGCCGTCTCTCAACGACCCAGCCTAGACGGCGCTGGGGTAGTTGGGCGCCTCGCGGGTGATCATGACGTCGTGCACATGGCTCTCGCGATGGCCGGCGCCGGTGATGCGGATGAAGCGCGCCCGCGCCTGGAAGCTGGCGATATCGGGCGCGCCCACATAGCCCATGGCGGCGCGCAAGCCGCCGACGAGCTGGTGGATGACCGGCTGGATCGGTCCCTTGTAGGGCGTCTGGCCCTCGATGCCCTCGGGCACCAGCTTCATCGCGTCCTCCACCTCCTTCTGGAAGTAGCGGTCGGCCGAACCCCGGGCCATGGCGCCCAGGGAGCCCATGCCGCGGTAGGATTTGTACGAGCGCCCCTGGTAGAGGAACACCTCGCCCGGGGCCTCGTCGGTGCCGGCGAACATCGAGCCCATCATCGCCGCAGAAGCGCCGATGCCGATCGCCTTGGCGAGGTCGCCGGAAAAGCGGATGCCGCCGTCGGCGATCACCGGCACACCGGAGGAATCCGCGGCGCGCACCGCCTCGGCGATGGCGGTGAACTGCGGCACGCCCACGCCGCTCACCACCCGCGTGGTGCAGATCGAGCCGGGCCCGATGCCCACCTTCACGGCGTCGGCGCCGGCATCGATCAGCGCCCGGGCGCCATCGTAGGTGGCGACGTTGCCGGCGACGATCTGCACCCGGTTGGTCTCCCGCGCCAGCCGCCGCACCGCATCGCTCACCTGCTTGGAGTGGCCATGGGCGGTGTCGATCACCACCACGTCCGCACCCGCTTCCATCAGCGCCAGCGAGCGCGCGAAGCCGGCGTCGCCGACCGTGGAGGCGGCGCCCACCAGCAGCCGGCCCTTGGAGTCTTTGGCGGCGTTGGGGTGCGCCTCGGCCTTCTCCATGTCCTTGACCGTGATCAGGCCCACGGCGCGGAACTCGTCGTCGACCACGATCAGCCGCTCGATCTTGTGCCGGCGCAGGAGGGCGCGCGCCTCGGCCTGGCTCACACCTTCGCGCACGGTGACCAGGCCTGCGGCGGTCATCAGTTCGGAGGCGGCGACGGCGTCGGAATGCTCGAAACGCATATCGCGGTTGGTGAGGATGCCCACCAGCCGCCCGCTGCCACGCTCGACAACCGGGAAGCCGGAGATGTGCCGGCGCGCCTTGATCTGCTTGATCTCGCCCAGGCAGGTGTCCGGGTGGATGGTGACCGGGTTGATCACCATGCCGCTCTCGTAGCGCTTGACCTCGCGCACCTGGTCGGCCTGCTCTTCCAGGGTGTTGTTGCGGTGCAGGATCCCCAGGCCGCCCGCCTGGGCCATGGCGATGGCCAGCCGGCTGTCGGTCACGGTGTCCATGGCCGCCGACACCAGCGGGATGTTGAGGCGGATGTCGCGGGTGAGCCGCGTCATCGTGTCCACCTGGGTGGGCATCACTTCGGACGGACCGGGTTCGAGCAAAACATCGTCGAAGGTGAGCCCTTCGCGAATCTCCATGAGACTCTCCGTTTTGCGGGCCGGGTATAGCGAGGCCGTCCCCGGTGGGGAAGCCCCGTGGCCCGCCTGTTTTCGAGCCGCGCACGCCCTCGGCGTGGCCGATAGGCCGCACTCGCTGGAGCCCCCTACCAACCAACCCTCTCTCCCCCCTTTTTGGGGGAGTACGCCCGAAGGGCGGGTAGGGGGCTCCAGCGGAGCGCCGCGCCCGCGACATCGGGCCGCGCTGTTGTCTGCGCGCGATTGGTTTCTGTCTGGTAGTTTGGCGATAAGGTGAGGCTCGCGATTTCCGCGGACGGGAGCCTGGGGACCCAATGCGAGACGAGGTGGCGCTGAGCGAAGCGCGCATGACGCCGCCAAGGCCGCCGATCGCCTTCCGCGTCGGCGTGGTCGGGCATCGGCCCGACCGATTGCCGCGAGACGAAGCCGGCCTCGAGGTCCTGCGCGCACGACTGGCCCAGGTGCTCGAGGCGGTGGCCGATGCGGTGCACGCGTTCGCCGCCGGCCCTGACGCCGAGTTCTATGCGAGCGCCGCCACGCCGATCCTGCGCGCCAACTCGCCCCTCGCCGAGGGCGCGGACCGGCTGTTCGCCGAAGAGGCGCTGCGCCTGGGCTACCATCTCAACTGCGTCATGCCCTTCGCTCAAACCGAGTTCGAGCAGGATTTCCAGGGCCCGGAGGCGTTCGAGCCGCAGGCGCTGGAGGCGTTTCGCGCCCTCCTCGCCCGCGCCCGGGCGCTAGGCGCGCTGACGCGCTTCGAACTGGACGGGCGCCGCGGTCGAGCCCGGGAAGCCTATGAGGCGGCCGGACGCGTGGTGCTGAACCAGTCGGACCTGCTCGTCGTCGTCTGGGACGGCGGCGGCCCCAACGGGGCCGGCGGCACCGTCGACACCCTGCGCGACGCCATCACCTACAAGGTGCCGGCGCTGTGGATCGACGCACGCGCGCCCAACGGCTGGAGACTGCTGCGCGACGCGGCCGGCCTCGACTGCCTGGCCGAGGAAACCCCATGCCCGCCGGAGGTCGCGCCCGATGCGCGCGAGGAGGAACGCCAGCTGCGCGAGGCGATCTTCAGCGTGGTGACGGGCGAACTGGCTCTCCCGCCCGCCAACGCCGCGGCCGGCGCCCCCAGCCCCGAAACGCAGCGCGGCCTGAGGGCCTACCTCGCCGAACGCAAGCCGCGCGCCAATTTCGCGGTGCTGTGGAAGCTGTTCCGCGACCTCATGGACGGCGGCCGGCTGCGGTGGCCGAGCTTCGCCGTTCCCGACTTCGTCGGGGCCATCCGGGCCGGCTGGCCGGTCGACACCGACGGCGAATCGCCGCACCCTGGCGCGACCGCGTCGTGGATCAACGAGCGCCTGCGTGCTCACTACGCCTGGTCGGACAAGCTCGCCGACCACTACGCCGACGCCCATCGCAGCGGCTTCGTGTGGTCCTCGCTGCTGGCGGCCGCCGCCGTGTTCACCGCCCTGCTGCCGCTGGCCGCGCACCTGAGGCCCCGTCCGGCGATCGCGATCGGCGTGATCGAGGCGCTGATCCTCACCGCCCTGGTCGGCCTGCCGATTCTCGCCCGCCGGCGCCGCTGGCACCAGCGTTGGATGGACTATCGCGTGCTCGCCGAACTCATCCGCGAACTGCGCATCATGATCCCGCTGGGCGGCGCCCAGCCGCCGCCGCGCACCTCGCCGCATCTGGCCAGCTATGGCGATCCGGCGCGCAGCTGGATGTACTGGCAGGTGCGCGCGATCGGCCGGGCCACCGGCCTGCCGGACGCGCGGGTCACGGCGGCCTATATCGCCGACCAGGTCGCCGACCTGCTGGATTTCATCGCCGGCCAGTCGGCCTTCCACCACATGAACTGCGAGCGGATGGAGCGCATCCACCGCCGCCTGCACGGGCTGTCGCTCGTGCTGTTCGCCATGACCCTGGTTGCGGTGTCGATCAACTGGATCGTCCGGGTGGTCGGGCGCGGCGCCGATGACGCGGTGGGCATCTGGCTGATCCTGGTCTGCGCCTGTTTTCCGGCCCTCGGCGCGGCCCTTGCCTCCATCAACAACCAGGGCGAGTTCGCGCGCCTCCAGCGCCGATCGAGGGCCATGGCCGCCGGCTTCGGCGACATGCGCGCGCGTCTGGTCACTCTGACCGAGGGGGGCGGCGCCCCCACCCTCGCCGCCGTCACCGCCGTCTGCGCCGAGATCGCCGCCATGATGGTCGACGAGAACACGGAATGGCGGATCGTGGTGCTCGACCTGCCGCACGCGGCGGGGTGACAGCCGGTTCAGCCGCGGCCCTTGAAGCCCCTGGCGAGAAGATAGAGCTCCGAGCTTTCCGCGCGGCTGGCCTTGGGCTTGACGTGGCGTACGTCGGCGAAGTTCGCCTTCAGCGTGGCCAGTAGGCCGCTGGTTTCGCCGCCCTGGAAGGCCTTGGTGACGAATGCGCCGCCCGGCTGCAGCGCCGCCAGCGCGAACTCCATGGCCGCCTCGATCAGGCCCACGATGCGCAGGTGATCGGTCTGGCGATGGCCGGTGGTGTTGGGGGCCATGTCGGAGAGGACGAGATCGGGAGCGCCGCCGAGCCGCTCGATCAGCCGATCGCAGCAGCCGGGGTCGGTGAAATCCTCCTGCAGCAGCTGAGCGCCGGCCAAGGGCTCGACCGGCAGCAGGTCGACGCCGACCACCGCGCCCGCGCCGCGCTCCAGGGCGATCTGCAGCCAGCCGCCCGGGGCGCAGCCGAGGTCGACAACGCGCACGCCGCGCCGGATCAGCCGGAACCGGTCGTCGATCTCGCGCAGCTTGAACGCCGCGCGCGAGCGGTAGCCCTTGGCCTTGGCCTCGGTCACGAACGGATCGTTGATCTGGCGCTCCAGCCAGGCTTGCGAGGAAGGCGTTCGTTCCTTGGCGGTCTTCAGTCGCTTGGGCCCGGCGCGGCCGGCGTCGGTTCCGCCGGTGGGCGGCCGCACCATGCGCTTGCGAGGGGGCGGATCGCTCAAGGCAGGACCGGCGGGGACCGGACGACGCGCTCGCCGCGACGGCGGCCGCGGCGCCGGTCCGACATCAGGGAGAGCAGCAGGCCTTCGCGCAGGCCCCGGTCGGCGACCCGCACGCGCTCGCACGGCCACACTTCCTGCACCGCCTGCAGGATGGCCGCGCCGGCGAGGACGAGATCGGCGCGATGGGGACCAATGCACGGCTGCGCCCCGCGCTCGGCCACCGTCAGGCCGGCGAGCCGTTCGGCGACCGCCTGACACTCCGTCCGGGTCATCCACAGGCCGTCGACCCGGGCGCGGTCGTAGCGCGCCAGGCCCAGATGCAGTCCGGCGAGGCTGGTGATCGCCCCCGAGGTGCCCACCAGATGGGCGCGGCCCGAGGCGAACACCTCGCGAAAGGCGTCGGCCTTGGAGAAGGCGGCGATCTCGCCCTTGACCGCCTCCACCATGTCGCGGAACCCGCCGGCGGCGACGCCCTGGGGGAAGCGCTCGGCCAGGGTGACAACGCCGATCGGGACCGAGAGCCACGCCTTGATCGGCAAGCGCCAATGGGCGAGTTGGCGCGGGGGCACATCGAGCCCAGGCTCGGTCAGGTCGAGCCACGACAGCTCCGTCGATCCGCCGCCGACATCGAGCACCAGCGCCATTTCCGCCTCGAGATCCAGGAGATTGAGGCAGCCCGCCACCGCCAGTTGCGCCTCCTCGCGCGGGCTGATGATCGACAGGCGAAGGCCGGTCAGCTCGCGCACACGCTCGAGGAACTCCGGACCGTTCGCCGCCGACCGGCAGGCCTGGGTCGCCACCGCCCTGACCTTGGAGGCGCCGCGGCGCAGGATCTTGTCGGCGCACACGCTCAGCGCCCCGAGCGCGCGCTCCATGGCCGATTCAGCCAGGCGGCCAGTCTGTGAGAGGCCCTCGCCCAGCCGCACGATCCGCGAATAGGCGTCGACGATGCGGAAGCCGTGCGCGGTGGGAAGCGCGATCAGCAACCGGCAGTTGTTGGTGCCCAGATCGAGCGCCGCGAACACCTCGCTGTCGCCCGGCGGTCGCCGCCGCCCGCCATCGCGGACGACGGGCGCGCTCAGCGCCTCGCCCATGCAAATTCCGTACGCCTGAGGCGCCGGCTCGCCATTGCAGCGCCCGCGCCTCGTTTCGCAGCAACTCTAGCAACGTTGGTCCGAGGGCGGAAGGCGGGGTTTGCGTCTTCCGGACGAGGCGCTAAGGTTCAGGCGCTATTCAGGATTCGGGGTGCATCGTGGGCCGCATGAGCATTCGACTCGCCAAATTCGCGATCGGTCAGGTCGTCAAGCATCGCGTCCTGCCGTTCCGGGGCGTGATCTTCGACGTCGACCCGGTGTTCGCCAATACCGAGGAATGGTGGCTCGCCATCCCGGCCGAAGTGCGCCCACGCAAGGATCAGCCGTTCTACCACCTGCTGGCCGAAAACACCGATCAGACCAGCTATGTCGCCTACGTGTCCGAACAGAACCTGCTCGACGACGACAGCGGCGAGCCGGTAGGACATCCCCACACATCGTTGATCTTCGAGAACTTCCGGCCCGGGCGCTATCAGCTACGGCCGCGCATCACCCACTGAACGCGCGGCACAATCTTGCGCGAGGCGTGGCGATCAGGCGCGGTTTAGACCGGAACTTCCTCAGGACTTGCGCCATTATCCGGCCATGAGCGCGGAGCTGGCCGAACTTCTACCGCCCGACGGCGTGCGGGACGACTGGACCATCGACCAGGGTTGGCAGAGCTACTCCGGCGCCGATCACGCGGTCTGGACCACGCTCTACGAGCGCCAGAGCGCAATCTTGCCGGGCCACGCATGCGATGCGTTCCTGCGCGGCCTGGACGCGCTGGACCTCCACCTTGAAGGGATTCCGGACTTCGCGCGGCTCAATCGGGAGCTTTCGCGGCTGACCGGCTGGACCGTGGTCGCGGTGCCGGGACTGGTGCCGGACGCGGTGTTCTTCGACCATCTGGCGCATCGCCGTTTCCCCGCTGGCCGGTTCATCCGCGACAGCGCCCATCTCGACTATCTGCAGGAACCGGACGTTTTCCACGACGTGTTCGGCCATGTGCCGATGCTCACCGATCGCGTGTTCGCCGACTACATGCAGGCCTATGGCCAAGGCGGCCTGCGCGCCCTGCGCCTGGATCAGCTGCACCATCTGGCCAGGCTCTACTGGTACACGGTCGAGTTCGGCCTGCTGGGCACCCCGGCAGGCCTGCGCATCTATGGCGCGGGCATCGTCTCCTCCCGGGCCGAGACCGAATTTGCGCTGGACGACCCATCGCCGAACCGCCTCGGCTTCGATCTCGAACGGGTGATGCGCACGCCCTACCGGATCGACGATTTCCAGCAGACCTATTTCGTGGCGCCGTCCCTGGATGCGCTGCTTGCGGCTACCCTGAGCGACTTCGGCCCGCTTTACGAGCGGCTCGCTGCCGCGCCCGACATCGCCATCGAGGCCATCCAGCCGGGCGATGCCGTGATCACGCGCGGGACCCAGGCCTACGCCCGTCGCGCGCCGACGCCAGCGGCTCAGTAATCCTTGCGCCAGCGCAGGGCGATCTGCGAATCGCCCTCGCTGCCCAACTTCCCGACCAGGGACAGGTGCTTGCGCATACGCCATTCCAGCTGCGCCTCCTGGCCCTCCCGGCCGCCGCCGACGAGCTCGAGATACAGCTTGTCGGTGATGTACTTGCCGCCCGCGACCGTGGTGCCGGTGACGGCCGTGCCACCGATGGCAAGTCGGTCGAGATGGGCGAAGCTGCGCAGGCCGCCGATGACATCGAACCCCCCGCCGCGGGAGAGGCCGGCTAGCGTCGAAGCCAGCTGAGCCGCCTGCCCGCCCGTCAGCTGGGCGGCGGAGGTGCCGAACAGCACCTGGGAGAGGATCTCATCCTGGGGCAACGCCGGTGTCGAACTGAGCGTGATGGTGGGCTTGGCGGCCGTCCCAGCGATCTTGACCACGGCGGTGAGGGTCGGATCCTCGCGCGTGGCGGTGAGATCGAGCCGGATCGTGTCGGTCGTCGCGCCCAGCCAGATGACCCCGCGGTCGTCGAACTGGAACCGCTGCCCGGCAAAGTCATAGTCGCCCCTCACCACGCGGGCGGCGCCCGAGAGGCGCGGCGCGGCCGTGGTGCCGCCGACATGGGCGTCGAGGGAGAGCTCGAGATTGAGGCCCCGGCCCTTCACGAACACGCCATTGGCCGCCTTGATGGTCACGTCGAGGCCCAGCGGCGCGTCACGCGACGGCGGCGCGGCGACGCTCTCCTCGGTCTCCTGCGACCGATGGATCTCCACCACCTCCATCGGCACGACGCCGGTCGCCACCGGAGGGTTGGGTGATATCTGGGCCCGGTCGACGGTGACGGCGCCGGCGAGTTGCACCTTGCCGTCGGCGGCGCGGTTCACCGTGACCCGCCCTGACGCGGTCGCGTGGGCCAGATCGTTGTCGATCAGCCGGAAGCGGGCAAGGTCGACGTGAAAGCTCGACGCGCCGTCGCGCGTGAGGCTGGCCCGTCCGGCGCCGGCCACCGTTCCCTTGGCCCCGTCCGTGGCCGAGAAGCGGCTCACGTCCACCGCGTTGTCGGCCATGGTCGCGCGCAGGGTGATGTCCTGGAGGCGCAACCCGGTGTCGGCGTCCAGGAAGTGGCCGCCGTCAAGGCTCGCCGATCCGGTCGCCCGGGGATCCGCCAGGGTCCCTGCAAGGGTTCCGGATGCCGCCACCTTGCCGTCCAGGCTCTGCGTGCCGCCCATGGCCAGCTGCCAAAGGGGTTTCAATTCGCCCTTGACCGAAAACTGCCCGGAGATCGGCCGCCGCGTCTCCACCGCGATCCGGAACGGCGAGGCCGACGTCGCCACCGGCAAGGTCATGTCGCCCCGCGCCTCGAGACCTTCGGCGTTACCAAACCGGCCGGTGACGACGACCGTCCCTCCGGCGAGTCTGGCGTCGATCTGACCATCGACTGGGGGGCTGCCGCGCAGATCGCGGCCGCCCGCGCCGGCGAGTTTCGCCTGCATCGCGCCGCTGAGCTCGCCTCCGCGGCCGGCCACACTCGCCGTGCCGCTCACCTCGCCGACGAGATCCTCGTCGAACAGCGCCAGGCTGACCCCGGTAAGGGTCGCCTTGCCGGTGAGCGCGTCCTTCTGGCGAGAGACGTTGATGTCCGCGCGTCCGCTGCCGATAGCCAGCGCGCCCTTGGCGCTCATGCCCCGCGGGCCCAGCCGGATCTCCGCCGGCGACAGGGTGCGCAGATCGGCTCTCTGGACGCGGCCAGCGCCGGTGAAATCGAGCACCCGATCGGCGCCCGAGCGCGCCAGGACGCCCCCGCCGCTCAGTCTCCACGGACCGCCGAGGGACGTGCCCTGCGCCCGGCCGCGCCAGGGAAGGCGCGCGAGGGGGCCGTCGGCGGTAAGCTCGAGGCTCCTCACGGCTAGGCCGCCCTGACGCAGCACCCCGCCAGCGACGGTCAACGACAGGCTCGCCCGGCGCCCGGCCGGTCCCGCCTCGACCTTCAGGCGCGCGTCCGCGTGTCCCTCGGCCAGGAAGGCGCCTGGGCCGACACCCACGGTGAGATTGGCGAGGGACGGCTCGCCGCGGCGCAGCGCCACCGAGCCCGTCGCCGAGGCGCCGCCGGCCCTCACCTCGACGTTCGACAGATCCACGCCCCCTGCCTCGAACCGGAATGCGCCCGAGGCCTGCGCCGGTCCGTAGTCGCTGCTCGCGGTCAGGGCCAGGTGTCCGTCCGCGCCCGATGGCGCGCCGGCGAAGGTCAGGACGAGGTGAGCGGCGCGCAAGGGAAGACCGGGCAGGTCGATGGTGCTGAAGTCGGCCAGCAGGTCGGCCCGGGGCGCTTTCAGGGTTCCGGTGATGTCGCCCGAACCTCTGGCCTGGCCGTCGATCTCGATCGGACCCAGGCCGAACGGCCCGGCGGCGCGCCAGGCGAGCTTCAGGGCCAGAGCGTCGGCGCCCACGTGGCCGGCCCCCGTCGCCGCGCCGGCCGCGCCATCCAATGTGGCGCTGCTGACCTCGACGCCGCCGTCGGCGATCGCACCGGCGACGCGCAGCCGCGGCGTCGCCCCCAGCAACCGATCGGCTTCGCCCAGTCCGGCGGCGAACGTATCTCCCCTGGCGTCGAGGCTGAAGCTCCACGGCCGGCTCGCCGAACCCTGGCTTGCCGCCCAGTCCGCTTTGACCAGGCCGTGCGCGCCCGCGTGGGCGACGGCGAGATTGCTCAAGGAGGCGTCCCCCTTGAACGCGAGGGCGCCCAGGAGGCTGCGATCGCCGCTCGCGTTCACCGTGAGGCCAGGCCCGGTCACCGACAGCTTGCGGATCAGCAGACGGCCGTTGCCGAACACGGTGAGATCGGCTGCGGCGCGTGGCTGCGCGCCCAACAGCGCGGCCACGAGCCCCTTGCCGGCGCCTCCCGCGCCGCTGGCGCTGGCGGACACGAGCAGATCACCGTCCCGTCGTTCGAGGCTCACCGGGCCGAAGACTCGGGCGAGGTTGAACCAGTCGTCGCCGACGCCTTCCGCGCTCGCCACGCCGGCGAGACTCCAATGCCGCGCATCGCCGCTCAGGGTCCCCGCGAGGTGGGCCGGTCCGATCCTGGTGACCGTGACGATCCGGTTCGGGTCGGTCACGCGGGCGTCGATCGCAAGGCCCGCCGGTCCCGTCGCCAGCCGACCGATGTCGGCCAGCCCGCGCGCGGTCAGCGCCAGGTTGTCGCCGCCGGCGGTCAGGTGCAGATCGGCGAGACGGCCCCCGGCGCTGCGCCCCTGGACATCGAAGGCGCCCACCGGCCCGATCATGGCGGCATAACGCGCCAGCAGGCTGGAGGCGGCCAGCTGTATCGTTCCGTGGGCCGAACCGCCGTCGCGCGTCCACGCGCCCTGGACCTCGATCGGCCGCAACGCGCCAAGCCTCGTGTCGACGAAGATCTGGCCGGCGGCGAGCGAGCCTTGGGCGTGGGCCGCAACCTGGAATGGCTCGGTTGGCGTCAGGCCCGCCATCCCGGCCAGCGCTCCGCCACGCCCCTCGGCGCCGGCGGCCTCGATGCGGAACGCCTTGGACGGTTCGACATCGAACCGCACCCAGAGACGGTCGCCGAGGTGCAGCACGCTGGTCTGGGTGAGCCAGCCGCGCACCAGGCCAGAACGTTCGATGTCCAGCGCGCCACGGACATCGTAGACCCCGCGGCGATAGGCGAAGGCTGGGGCCGCCTCCAGTCGCGTCGAAAGGCTGTCGACCCGGATCGACAGCGGCGGCGGCCCTCCACGCCCGCCGACCTCGGCGGAGAGGATCGGACGGCGCAACACCGTCACCGCGCGCGCGGCCAGCGTCTCCACGCTCAACCGCCGACGCAGCAGCTCCGCCGGCCGCCAGCGCAGCGCTATATCCCGGATGTCCAGCCATACACCGCTGCGGTCCGAAAGCGTGAGGTGGGCCACGGACGGGTCGCGCCAAGGATCCCCGGACAGCCCTTGCACGCCCAGCCGGCCGAAGCGGCCGACGTTCAGCCCGTCGAGCAGGCGCTCCACGATGCTGCGCCCGACAGCGGTGTCCGGTCCATAGCGGACCAGCGCCGCCATTCCCGCCATCGAGCCCATCGCCACGCAGAGGGTGATCGCCGCAGCCAAGCCACGCGGCGCACGGCGGCGGGGTTCACCGGGCGCCTCGGAGGGCGGCGCCATCAGAAGCTCTGGCCGATGCTGAGATAGACCTGCACGGCTGAATCGCCTTCGCGCGGATCGAGCGGGGTGGCGATGTCGAAGCGAAGCGGGCCGAAGCCCAGGTCATACCGCACGCCAACGCCGACGCCGGTGCTCACATTGGTGAAGTCGGGCGCTTCGGTGACGCCCACAGAACCGGCGTCGACGAAGGCCACGACGCCCCAGCGGGCGGTGATCATGCGGCGCACCTCGAACGAGGTCTCGGCGAGCGACAGGCCCCCCTCGGGAGTGTTGTCCGAGAGCCTGGGACCCACCGCCTGATAGGCGAACCCGCGCACGGACCCGCCGCCACCCGAGTAGAATCGCCGATCGGCCGGTACGCCGGGCAGATCGCCGCCGAGGATGGAGCCGAGCTTGATCCTCGCCGCCAGCACGGTATCGGCGTTGGAATCGAGCGGCAGGTAGCCGCTCGCCTGGGCCTGGGTCGTCAGATAGACGAGATTGCGATCCCCCGTGACCCAGGTCGGCAGGATGCGCGCGTCCAATCTCTAGCCGCGCGTGGGATTGAGCGGATCGTTGGAGTGGTCAATCGCAAATCCGACGAGGCCGGTCGGGATCAGCAGCTTCAGCTGCTCGCCCACCGGGGTCGCCTCCGGGTTCACCGCGTCCTTCTGCGAGAGGGTCACGTAGTCGAGATAGCCGCCGACCGTGAAGAAGGAGGTCTTGGTCCAGTGCCGCTCCACGTCCATGCGCAGGCCGCCGCCGGTGTCATCGTACGCCGGGGTGCGCTCGTTGAGCGCATCGACGCCGAGTTTCAGCGTCTGGTCGGCGCGCATCCAGTCGGGCAGCGCCAGTTGGAGGTCGAGCACTTGCTGGATGTCGTAGAGCCGGCCGGTGAGGGTGAGCGTGTCCGCCCGCCCCAACAGGTTGTAGTGGATCCATTTGGCGTCGAAGCCCGACCCCTGCAGCGAGGAATAGGCGCCCAGGGTGGATCCCACCGTCGTGGACGTGGACGCATCGTAGCTCGAACCGGCCGTCGTGGAATAGGCCGCGCCGAGTTCGAGGGTGCGGCGCGGACGATCGGTGAGGGTCACCAGGACGGGGCGCGGGCCGGCGGGGCTCTGGTCGGGCGGCGCGAGCGCCACGGTCACGGACTCATAGACACCGGTCTCGGTCAGCCTGCGCTCGAACTTGGCGAGGCTCGCCGGATCGTAGATGGCGCCGCGTTTCCAGGGGGCCAGCGAAGCCACCCAACCCGGATTGGTGCGCCCGTGTGTCGCCACACGGACAGAGCCCAGCCTCACCAGGGGCCCGGCTGCGATCCTGAACGTGGGCCTGACCGTGTGGTCGGCATGATCGACGACCACCTCACGCGGTTCTGCCCTGGCGTCGGCGTATCCCAGCTTGTTCAACGCGACGACGACGCGGCCCTCCGCGGCCAGCACGTCGGCGGCCCGGCCTGGCGTCCCGGTCTCGAGCGCCAGCGCCCGCGACGCCGCCTGCAGGGGCCCCGGGGCCGGCGCGTGGCCGGTCCACTCGACGCGAGGGTCCTTCAAAGTGAAGCGCGGGCCGGGCGTCACCTTCAATAGCGCGACCGGCGGGTCGCTCTCGGAGACGTCCGCGACAACGCCTGCATCATAGTAGCCCTCCGAGCGCAGCAGGGAGAGCGCGTCCGTGGCCGCTTCGCGGGCGCGGCGCCGGGCTTCGATGCGGCTGTCGGGGGGCGCCCTGGCTTCGCCGATCGTCCGCTGCAGGTCGGCCTTCAGGGTCTTGTCGAACTCACCCTGTAGCACAGCCTTGGGCTGGGGGGCGGGAGCGGCCTCGGCGAGGGAGGAAGCAAGACAAGCCAGAAGGGGGACCAGCGCGACAGCGGTTCGTTGCAAGTCGAGGAAATCCTGTCGCGCGCCCCCCACGCCTTCTAGGCGGCCCGCTCGCCCATGTCACTCGGCCCCTGCCGGTCGTGCTCGCCCGCGGGTTCTTCCTCCCCTTCATGGCAGGGTCGAGACGAACTCCGGGGTGGCGTGGGGCCGTGCGCAAGCTCGCAGAGTCCCACACCGGCCGCTCTCGCGGCCTGTCCCTCCCCATGAAGGACCATGAAGGGGAGGGAGGCTCTGGGCGGCGCCTAGGTCACCAGGGCGATGGCTTGCGCCGGACACATGGTGGCTGCGTCTTGCGCCTTCGGGATATCGGAGTCGGCAAGCAATTCCACCAGCACCACTGGAGCGCCGCCCTCGTCGAGCCTGAAGAGGTCCGGCTGCATGTAGGCGCATTGGCCAGACTTCAGGCACAAGTCGTGGTTGATCGTCAGCCGCATGTCGGGCGTCTCCTTAGCTTACGCTTGTCGGGGCGCCGGGGCGTCCCAGGTGACAGGCAGCGTCTCGACGCCGTGCAGCACGTAAGCGGAAATGACCTCCGGTTCGCCCACGAGCTTGAGGCCAGGCAACCGGTCGAGCACCAGGCGCAGCGTGACCGCGCCTTCCAACCGCGCCAGGGGAGCTCCCATGCAATAATGGATGCCCTTGCCGAACGAATAGTGGTTCTTGGTCTGCTGGTACGGCCGCTCGACGTCGAATTTTTCTGGGTGGTCCCAGAATTCCGGATCGTGGTTTGCCGCTCCGAACATGCAGATCACCTTGGTGTCCTCGGGAATGGCGACCCCGTGAACCTCCGTCGGACGCGTGTTGGTCCGGAAAAGGCCATGAACAGGCGCGTCGTAGCGCAGACCCTCCTCCACCGCGTTGGGGATCAGAGCGCGGTCGGAACGCACCTTCTCCATCTGGTCGGGGTTCTGCAGTAGGCGATAGATCACACTTCCGATCATCTGAGTGGTCGTTTGACTCCCGGCGATGAACAGGAAGCCCATGAATCCCATCACTTCCTCGTCGGTCAGAGTGCGACCGTCGAGTTCTGCGGCAACCAGGCTGCTCAGCACATCGCTAGGCATCGCCTCACCGGCCGCAAGCATCTTACGGCGCTGGTCGATCATGCTTTGAAAGTACTGCCCCTGAGGTGACGCGGGCTGTCCCCCCATCTCAATCTTGCCCGGCGGCGTAGCCGGATGGATGACCATGTCGGCGCGCGGGCGCATCTGCTGCACCAGGTCGGGATCCAAACCCAGCAGCCTGGCGATCACGATCAGCGGCACCGGCACTGCGAGGAGCTGCATCAGGTCGCCACCGCCCTTATCGACAAAGCCGTCGATCAGCTCGTCGACCAGTTTGACGATATCTCCCTCCATCGCCAGCAATTGGGCAGGCGAGAACGCTTTGTTGATCAGGCGACGGTCGAAGATGTGCTCGGGGGGATCGACGCTGACCAGCACGCCGCCGCCGGCGTGGGCGAGGCCGGGGCCCGAATTGCTGGTCCACAGCTCCCAGTCTGCGAGCAGGGCGCGAACATCGGCCTCGCGGGTGACGGCGTACCAATCCCACGGATTGTCCGTGTGTGCGAAAGGACACTGCGCCTGTAGTCGCCGGAACTCCTCGTGGGGGTGTTTCTGGAATTTCGGATCAAAGAAATCAAAGTCGGCTGACATTTCCTCAACTCCTTCGAGTGCGGCCATTCGGCTGCGCTCGCGGCTCCCAATCGCGACCGGCCCCCGCCGAGACCGGTGTCGCCAATTTGGTAACGCGTGTTAAAATCATCGCGTGAGCGTGTCAAGCCGCCTCCACTCACCGGAAACCCGCCGGAAATGGTGCATTCCGCAGGTGATCGTCGCCCCCTGGCGCTAGAGGCCAGCGGGGGATGTTGCGTTGACCCGGGGCGCGCCTCACAGTCGGAATCGTGCGCGAAAAGTACGCTAGCCCATTGATGCTGGACCGCCGGGATCGCATCCTGACTGTCGCTCAGCAATTGCTGGACGAGGGCGGCGTCACCGGTTTCACCATTCGCCGCCTCTGCGAACGAGCAGATGTCTCGCCGAGAACGATCTACTATTCGTTCGCGAACAAAGAAGAGATAGTCGCCGCCGCGATCGAGCATCACATGGATACGCTGCGTGCGACCTTGCCTCCCGCGCCGCCTTCTATCGACCTTCAATCCGTACTTCAGCAATCAGACCGAATGGCCGACTACGTGGTCAGCCTTCGGCGTTACGCAGCGGCGATGGTCGAAGTTTTCTTCTCTCCCAATGGGAACGGAAAGATCCATGAAAGCCTGACGCGGATTTCCAACTCTGGCTGGATTGATCGCGCAGAGTCCGCCGGCGTGATCGTCAAATTGCCCCGTTCCCGGCGGGAGTCACTCGTGCTGCTGCTGACCAACGCCGCCTACGCCAACATCGGAGACTTCGTCTCCGGACGCATCTCCGAGTGGGCCTTTCGAAGGCGCGCCAAAAGCAACATGCTGACGATCTGCTTCAGCGCGCTTCGCCCGAAATTCAGGGCCCAGGCCGCCGGTCTGCTTCGCCAGATGTACTCCGAGACCGATTACAATTAGCGAGGCCTGCCCCGGTGATCGCCCGCGGGTCCCTGCCCTCCCATTTGGGGCAAGGCGCCCTGGCCGCTCTCGCTGCCTGTCCCTCCCCAAGAAACGGATCGAAGGGGAAGGAGGGAGGCGGCAGCTGGCGCCCAAAGGGTGGGCGGCGGATGGGGCTCCGCCATGCGACGGGTTGCGGTTTGGCGGCGGGCGTGGACTAGTGGCGCGCCGACATCCGCAAGCCAGGGGAGCGCGTGACCACAGCCCCGTCAATGAGCGCCAAGGCCGAGCCGTTCAATCCGGAGACGGCCTATCTGCCGGGCGCCGCCTACGACGAGATGTTCGCGCCCGGCGGCCACACCCGCCCCCACTACCAGCTGCTCGCCAAGGACATCGAGGCGCTGGGGGCCGAGGCGCTGGCCGACCGACAGAAGACCCTCGAGCGTTCGTTCCTGCTCCAGGGCATCACCTTCACCGTCTATGGCGGCGGCGCGACCACCGAGCGCATCATTCCCACGGACCTGTTCCCGCGCATCATACCGGCGGCTGAGTGGGCGACGATCGAGGCCGGCCTGATCCAGCGCCTCAAGGCGCTCAACCTGTTTCTCGCCGACATCTACGGCGAGCAGCGCATCCTGGCCGATGGCATCGTGCCGCGCGACCTGGTGCTGGGCTCGTCCGCCTACCGCCGGCAGATGCAGCACCTCTATGTGCCGCACATGGCCTACGCCAACGTCTGCGGCAGCGACCTGATCCGCGGCCAGGACGGTACGTTTTTCGTGCTGGAGGACAATCTGCGCGTACCCTCCGGCGTGTCGTACATGCTCGCCAACCGCGACGCCTCCCGGCGCACCTTCCCGCACACCTTCCGCGAGGCGGGCGTGCGTCCCGTGGAGCGCTACCCGGACCTGTTGCTCTCCACACTCAAGAGCATGACCGGCGATGGCCGGCCCAACCCGCAAATCGTGGTGCTGACCCCTGGCGTGTACAATTCCGCCTATTATGAGCATGCCTACCTCGCCCGGCTGATGGGCGTGCCGCTGGTGGAGGGCCGCGACCTCGTCGTGCACGAGAACCGCGTGTTCATGCGCACCACCGAGGGTCTGCACCGGGTGGACGTGATCTATCGGCGCGTGGACGACGATTTCATCGACCCGTTGAGCTTCCGTCGGGATTCATCCCTGGGGGTCGCGGGCCTGTTCAACGCCTACCGTTCCGGCTCGGTGGTGATCTGCAACGCGCCCGGCACCGGTATCGCCGACGACAAGGCGGTGTACGCCTATGTTCCCTCGATCATCCGCTACTACTTGGCCGAGGACGCTATCCTGCCCAACGTCAAGACGTTCCTGTGTCGGGATCCGGCCGAGCTCTCCCACGTGCTGGCCAATCTCGACAAACTGGTGGTCAAGGCCGTGGGCGCATCCGGCGGCTATGGCATGCTGGTGGGCCCGCACGCCTCGGCCAAGGAGCGCGCGGACTTCGCCGAGGCGCTGAAGGCCAACCCCGAGAACTACGTCGGCCAACCCACCATCCAGCTCTCCACCGCCCCATGCCTGGTGGATGGCCGGATCGAGCCGCGGCACGTGGACCTGCGGCCGTTCATCCTCTCCGGTGACAAGGTGGTGGTGACCCCCGGCGCACTCACCCGCGTGGCGCTCAAACGCGGATCGCTGGTAGTCAACTCCAGCCAGGGCGGCGGCTCGAAGGACACCTGGGTGCTGGCCGACGATGGCCACGGGAGTGATGCGCCATGATGCTGGCCCGCGTCGCCGACAGCCTCTATTGGCTCGGCCGCTACGCCGAGCGCGCCGAACATATGTCGCGCTTGGCGACGGTGATGCTCAACGCCACCCTCGATCGCACCGACTCGGCCGACCAGGCGACGAGGATCGCGCTCGCCGCGGTGGCGGGTGGCACGTCGGCGGAGTGTCTCGACGCCGCCGACTCGGCGCGCGGCCTGGTGCTCGATACCGAGAGCAACAGCTCGGTGGTCTCCTCGCTCGCCCACGCGCGCGAGAACGCCCGCCAGGTGCGCGATCAGATCACCAGCGAGACCTGGGAGCGGCTCAATCTCCTCTACCTGCGCGCCACCGGCGAGGCTGCCGAAACGGCGTTCGCCTTCGACGCGCCGGACTTCCTCCAGCGCATCATCTCGGACCTGCACCTGTTCAAGGGCGCCGCCGACGCCACCATGAGCCATGGCGACGGCTGGCGCTTCATGCTGGCAGGGCTCTACATAGAGCGGGCGCAGCTGATGGCGCGGCTGCTGAACGTGTGCTTCGGCGGCCGCGAGGCCAGCGCCCTCAACGATCACATGGCGCTGGTCAGCCTGCTCCGCATGGGCTGTGCGCTGGAACCCTACCTGCGCGTCTACACGGCCGACATCGACTCGCGGTTCATCCTGGAGTTCCTGCTGTTCGACGAGGACTTTCCCCGCTCGATCCGCTTCGCGACGGCCCGCATCGAAGAACACCTCACCCACCTTTCCAAGGGCCGGGAGATGGGCCGGCACGATCCCCTGCGCCTGGCCGGACGCCTCAACGCGCGGCTCAACTACGCCGATATCGACGAGGTGGAGGCCGGCGGCGCCGGCGCGCTGCTGAGCGCCGTGGCCGA
>Ga0302314_10006232_pt1 | contig 21670 bp, 18 predicted proteins | sample III_Palsa_N2_3_FD_200533 | JGI IMG/M metagenome (GOLD analysis project Ga0302314, IMG submission 200533) | Peat permafrost microbial communities from Stordalen Mire near Abisko, Sweden - III_Palsa_N2_3 | ecosystem: Environmental > Terrestrial > Soil > Palsa > Peat permafrost | place: Sweden...
ATGCTGGAGGCCCAGGCAGCCGCTTCATGCTTCGGAACAGCCGCGACGACGCGGACCAGGCCCAGGACGTCGCCTCCGGCAGAAATGAAAGGCTGCACGACGCCGCACGCCGAGGCCACGCGCAGGGCCTGTTCGACCGCCTGGCGCGCGGCGGGTGCCTCGGCACGCGCGATGGCCGCGCGCGCGAGCATCAGACGAGCGTCGATCTCGGCGAGGCGCCGCCCGGAACGCTGCGCTGAAGCCAGGGCATCTTCAGCGATACGCCCGGCGAGGGCTGTCCTGCCGTTGGCCAGGGCAAGGCAGAAGCACGCCGCCTCGACGGCCTCGACCTCGGTCACCGGTAACTCACCCGGCTCTTTCGCGATTCCCAACACGTGCTCGATGTTGCTGCTGCGCGCCAGATCGTTGGCCTCGTCCTGCCGCCCGATTGCGATCAGGATCTGGATTTCGTTGGCCGCGGCGAGGATTTCCAGGTGGGGAAGATTGTCCTCGAATGCGATCTGGCGGGCGTTGGCCAGCATCTCGAGCGCACGTGACGCATTGCCCCGCGCGAATTCGCACATCGGGTAGTGGACATACACACCGGCGTGCACTTCGAAAAGCATCATCGGCTTGACTGGGGCGATCGCTTCGAAATGTTCAAACGCCTTGTCGATGTCTCCTTGGTCAAAGCACAGCTTGCCGAGCAGCGCATGGACCATCTGGCCGTAGGTGCCATGCGTGAATTTGAAAATGTCGAGCTCTCTGGGAGAAGACGCGCGTTGCAGCTCTTTCTTGGCCAACGCAAGGTCGCCCCGCGCATACGCGTTGCGGGCGTTGTAGATCCAGTTCCAAGGAATGTTGTATGAGCCCTTGCCCTCCTCGTGCAGACGTTGGGCTTCGGCAGCGCGCCGCTCCGCGCGATCCAGCGGACCATAGCGCTGGAGCATCACGATCTCCACGTAAAGTGCCTGCAGAAAATAGCGCGGATCCTCGACGAACTGCTCGCGTCCCTTCGCAATTGCACTCGCCAGATCGTCCCATGGCTTGAAGCGGAAAGTGTGCTCGGCATCATTGACTGACATGATGGATCGTGTGAGCAGGAGGTCATCGCGCGTCGAATCATCCAGTCTGTCCACGCCGTGAGAACCCGTCAGGCCAGCGGTCATGCGATTGAAATCGAGACCCGCTTCGACGCCGTTCTCCTCGGCGATCAACAGCAAGATGCGCAGCATTCGCAAGCGCGGATGCTTCTGCACCACAGCCGACGGCAGCAACTGCAGCAGCGTTCGAACCCGGCCTCCGCCCTGATCGACCATCAGACGCAGTCCCCCGGCGTCGGACAGGATGCGTGCCGCCATTTCAAACCGCCCGGCCTGCACCGCATGCGACACCGCCTCGTGCAGTGCTCCGCGCGCGGCGAAGTGCAGGGCTGCGCGTGCGTGAAGGGTCGCGGCATGGCCACCTTCATCCTTGCGCTCGAGCATGCTGCGCAACAGATCACGGAGCAGCGGATGGAGGATCGCGCCCAACGGCTGAGCGTTCACGACGACAATTGGCTTGATGCGTTGCAGACGCTCGATATGAGATGCGCTGTCAGCACGATCGCGCACTGCGTTGGCGGAGGCGACGTCGATGTTGTCGAGTATCGCAACGTCGACGAGGAACTGCACATCGTCAGGATTCAACGCCGAGAACACCTGCGTGGCGAGATAGTCGAATATCTCGTGCACAGGGAGGCTGGCCATTCCGTCCCCAAGCAGCGGCTCGTGTCCGCTGGTCGCCAGCCGCAGGCGCGCGAGCTGCAGCATGAACGGCCACCCGGCGGCTCGATCGATGACAACGCGCGCCTCGGCCTCCGGCAGGTTTGCAGTCAGCAGCGCGCGGGCCTCTTCCTCGTTGAACCGCAGCACATCGACGTCGATCACGCGCAGATGGCCTTCAACCTTCAACATGGTGAGCGGGAACTCGGGTCCGACCCGACTGCCGATGACGCAGTGCACGTTCCGGGGCAGCAGCACTGCGAGCGTTGCCAGCAGTGCATCGACCGCGTCGCTTGAAGCCTGCTCATAGCGGTCCAGGAAGAGCGTCGCCCGGAGTGCCGACTGCTCCAGCGCGCGGGTCAATTCAGCGATCCCCATGCTTGGATCGATGGACTCAGCGCCAGCGGAGATCCAGGCTCGGCACAGGCTCTCGACGAAGACTCCGGGGTCGCGGTCTTGTTGATCGCAATTGAGCCAGGCCACACGTTCGCCGTCGTCTGCGAGGCGGGCCGCAATCTGCGCGAGTGCGGTGGTCTTGCCAAATCCGGCGGGTGCCATGACCAGGGTGAGTCCCGCTGTGCTGGGCAAATCCTTGAGAATGCTTTCGCCCAACCGTTCACGCGGCACGGCGCCCTCGAGATGGACTATCGGCCGGAACTTGAGTTGGTCGGAAGGCGCGCGCATATCGTTGGAAGCTTATCAAGTTTCGTGCTGTGAGCACGCGCCGGATTGCAAAGCGTTTTCCTACAGGGCGCGACGACGAAGTTCGCGCCGAGCGAACCCTAACAGTTCTGCCGTGAGGGGTTCGCCTGTATCGACGTCCAGCATCGCAACCAAGTCGGGCGTCGTGGCTACGGTCGCACCATCGACTTCGGCTCTCAGGCACTCGTTCCGGAACCGAGCTTGTTCCGTCGCGCCGCCAATATCGTGTCGCCCGCCTCGCGCAGTTTCGTCAGCGATCCCGTATTCGCCGCGAGCTTCGCCTGGGCGCCGGTCATCGGAAAAAGCGCCGCGCAGGCCGAACCACCCATGTCGCCGAGTAGCGATCGCACAAAGCGCTCGGTGTGCTGGTTGGTCACGGTTTCCATCACCACCGTGTTTCCCCTGTCGTCGCACAGTGCCATCTGAAGTTCGGGCCATGCGCGACCGACCAAGTCGCCATCGAGCAACGGCAGGCCGACCTGGCTCGCGACTGCGAACGCAAGCGTGGCATTCAGTCCGCCGGCCTCGGCGCACATCAAGACGGAAGCCTTTCGGCCCAAGGTCTTCTCGAGCGCCGCGAGCGCTCCGATGAACTGCTGCGTACTCGGGAATTTATCGATCGCCAAGGTGGGCGCTCCGACCAGCGCTACAGGCACGACAAGGTCGTCGGGCAGGAGCGAATCGACGTCGATCATGGGCACTGACCCGTGCCGGCGCAGCATGTCCATCGCGATCAACTTTCCAATATCCGGGTCGCTGCCTCCGTCAGTCCCGTAGACGCTCGCCCCGAGGGTGATTGCCTCGATATGCTCGGCGTCGACTTTGCGCATGATCACTTCTTCTCCCCGCGCGATAGCGTGTCAAGATCGAGCAGGCGTTCATACTTGCCGCTCGCCTGGGCCATCGCGGCGCCCACGGCGTTGGCCACCGCGAAATGCGGCGGCCGCGTGACCACGAGGCCGCCCAGGCGGTCGCCCGCGAGCGCACTTGCGCCACCCACGACGAGCAGCGGCACGCTGATGTCGGAAACGCGCACGCGGTCGACGGCTGCAGCCAGCTTGTCCTGCATCCGGGTGATGCACCGATCGACGCTATCGCGGTCCAGGTGCGCTACAAAATCGCGGTCGCCGAAGCCGGCCAGGCCACCCGCCACGGCGATGTCGCTGGCTGTCAATGTGCGGCCGCCAAAGACCAGCGCCTCCTCGTGAAGTCGGTAGCCGACGCTCTCGGGCCCGATGCTCTCGTAGTCCGCGCTGATGCGCGTGCCGCCACCCAGTGCGATCGTGCGGATGTCGGGCATGCGGAAATTGGTGCGCACGCCGCCGACGTCGATGACCGCATCGACCGCACGCGGAAAGCCCTGATGCAACACGCCGACATCGCTGGTGTTGCCCCCGATGTCTATCACGATCGCGTCCGTCTCCTTCGAAAGGAATGCCGCTCCGCGCATCGAATTGGTCGGCCCGCAAGCTACCGTCAGGATAGGAAAGCGCGCAGCCCGCTCTGCACTCATCAGCGTGCCATCGTTGCGCGTCAGGAAGAGTGGCGCGGCTATGCCGGCCTGGGCCATGGCGTTGCCGAGCGCATCCATGATCGAGTGGCCGAGGTCGCCGAGGGATGCATTCAGGATCGCCGCGTTCTCTAGTTCGAGCAGCCCGACGCCGCCGACCTCGGACGACAGCGTGACGCGCGCGTCGGGCATGACCTCGTGCAACAGCCGCGCGGCGCGGCGCTCCTGGCTGTCATCGATCAGCGAGGAGACGCCCGAAATGGCGACGTTACGAATGCCGTTCGCCGAGAACGCCTCGGCGGCGGCGCGGATCTCCGCCGCAACGACCGGCGCGATCTCGCGACCGTCGAACTCGAAGCCGCTCCCGACGATGTGCACGTCGGCGCGGATCGCCGCGGCGATGTCTTCGGGCCAGCCCGAGAGTGGCTGAAGCGACTGGGTGGCGGGCAACGCGAGCCGGATCACGCCGACACGCGCCAGCGCGCGCCGTTCCGTGATCGCGTTGGTGAAGTGCGTGGTGCCAATCATCACCGCACGCAGATCGGCGGCACGAATGCCCGAGCCCGAGATCACCTTCCTCAACACCGCCAGCACGCCGGTCATCACGTCCGTCGATGTGGCCGTCTTGACGGCGTGCAGCACATCGACGCCGTCCATCAGCACGGCATCCGTGTTGGTGCCGCCGACATCGATTCCTATCCGATACATGGCGTCCCGTCAGAAACGATACTTGGCGCCGAGTCCGAATTGGCGCCCTTCCGCGCGTGCGCCGACGGCGTAGCCCAAGCCCGAGTAGGCCGCCGGGTTGAAGTCGGCGTAGTACTGGCGGTCACTGAGGTTCTTCACGAAAAGGTAGCCGGACCAGACGTCCTTCGCGGTCGACAGCCCCAGGCGCAGGTTCATCAGCGTCATCGCATTTTGTACGTCGGCGTTGTTGATCTGCCAGTAGCGCCGGCTGCGCTCTTCGACGTCGAAACGTGCGTAGCCGCTCAGATTGCTCGCCAGCATGGTCGTGTACTGCACGCCCAAATTGACCTTGAATGGCGACGCCTTGGGCGTGTAGTTGCCTACCGTCGAGGGCTGTGCGGCGTTGGCGCGGATACGGCTGTCGGTGGTGCCGATGCCGCCGTCGAACTGCAGTCCGGCGACGGGCAGGTATTGGAAGTCGATGTCGACGCCCTTGATGTGCACCTTGTCGATGTTGTTGATGAGTTGAGCGCCAGTGCCAGCGTCGAAGAAGAAGTACTGGAAGTCGCGCGAATCGGCGTAGTACACCGATGCGTCGAGGATCAGCCGCTTGTCCAGCAGCGTCGATTTCACGCCCGCCTCGAAATTGCTGAGGCGCTCTGCCTTGAAGTCATTGAGGCCTGGCGCATTGAAGCCGCCTGAGCGAAAGCCCGTGCTGTACGTCCCATAGCCGATCACGTCCCGCGTAAAGCGCTGCGTCAACGTCACCTTTGGTTGCACCGCGCTGAATGTCTTCTTGCGCTCCTCGCCGCTGCCGATGTCGATCTGGTCGCGTGAATCGCTGTCCCAGCGCAGGCCCGCCGCGAGGGTGGTCGACGTGGAGAGATCCTGCTCCACCTGGCCGAATACCGACCAGGCGTTGTTGTCGTTATGTTCGTTGCGATCGATCAGGTTCTTCGTGAGGTCGTTCCACTGGTCGAGGCTTCCGTCGGTATCCATGAAGGCGCGGGTCTCGAGATTGCGCTTGGTATTGAGGAACAGCGTGCCGGCGATCCAGCGGAACGGGCGATCGTCGGCCGACGTGAAGCGGATCTCCTGACTCGCCATCTTGACCGAAAGATCTTGACCCTGGCCGGCCTGAAATCCCAGGCCCAGGAAGCCGCCAGGGAGATCCACCGGGTTGGAGAAATCAATGTCGCCCCGGTACTTCTCGACAAGGTCGGTGTACGACGTGATCGCACTCAGCGTACCGTCGTCCAGTGCGTAGGCGGCGCGGAAACTGAAGTCGGCCGTGCGACCCTCGGTGCGGCCCAGGAGGTTGGACCGCGGGGGCTCGATATCATTCGCGTTGCCACTCTTGACGATGCTGTCCCACGTGGCGCCACCCTCGTAGTTGTTGCCATTGATGCGGAAATCCAGTTTGAGGTCAGGGGTCGCGTAGACCAGAAGCTTGCCGCGCAATGAGTCGTCATGGTCGATCTTGTCGACCTTCTGATCCAGGTAGACGTTGTTGATCAGGCCACCCGAGCTCTTCGACTGGCCGGCGACCCGGAATAGCACCTTGTCGTCGATGATCGGGCCGCTGATGCCAGCCGATTCGGTGAACGTGGCGCCATTGCCGGCTTCGACGCCGACGAAGCCCTCGAACGTGTTCGTTGGCTGCTTCGTCTCGATGGTGATCGCACCGCCGATCGCGTTTCGCCCGAACAGTGCGCCCTGCGGCCCCTTGAGTACCTCGATGCGCTGGATGTCGAACAGGTCCATCTTCAGCTGCTTCTGGTTGTTCTGCGGCACCCCATCCACGACCACCGCGACCGGCGAGTCGGCGTTGTTCAGTTGCGAAACGCCCCGGATCGTGACGAACGAGTTGGCGAACGTGAACGACTGGTCGAAGGCGACGTTCGGCGTCAGGTTGATGAAGTCCTGGGTGGAGGTGATGCCACTCTTCTCGATCTCCTTGGCGGAGAACGTCTTCACCGAGATCGGAACTTCCTGAAGCAGTTGGGCACGCCCCTGAGCGGTGACGGTGACCGTCTCGATGCCCTGCTCGGGCGCCGCCGCCGTGGCCGCGGATGCGCCGCCGGCCGGTGCAGGTGCGACGACGCCTTGCGCATGCGCTGCAACGGCCAGCCCCAGCATTCCGACGGCGATTGCCTCGGCCAGAGGCTTCATGGATGCGGGGAAGTCGTGCAATCTTTTCTCCTGGGGGTGTTAGCGGGTGCCCAAGTCTCTGTGAGCCGACTCGACGCAACAAGCGGATCGGCGGGGGATGCGTGGGTGGAATTCGGGGGATGCGACTATCCCCCGTCGGAGAGCGTGCCTAGTCGGAGGCGCCGGCGCCTTCCCTGCGTCAGCGCTGGCGCGCGCTGGGTAGCTGGTTCACCTGGCACGCCGTGCCTACGCGCTGCCTGGCGGCACCCTCACCCGCGATGGCGCCTTGGCGCTTCTCTCGCGTCAGGCCCCCGGCCTGCATGTAGGCAGCAAGACCGCCCTGGCCTGGCGCGGTGTGCCTCAGAGGGCTCGCGGCGCTCTTCGGGCACTACATTCGTGCGGCTTTTCGCGAGCGGCGTCTGGCTGGAGTGCCTTGGCTGACCACAAAGTTTGCCATCCGCACCTGAACATCGGGGCGTCGCCGCCGGGGTTGCGGCTGCACAAGCGGGAGCGGGAGGAGACGCCGCCGAGCAGTTGCACTGGCGTTCCGGAACCCCGCAAAAAGCACCAATGCCATCTACGCGATCAAGGCAATCAAGACGCGGGCCGGGGATCCCCCTCAGCCCCCGATTTCTCCCAGCGCGTCCCACTGCGACGCGCTTGTAGTGCGCGCCCCTCCTTCGCGAGACTGGCACATCGAATCATTTCGACGCGCCCATCCTCGCCACCATCACTCCACTCGCGCCCGACCTCCTGGCCGACCCGGACCGAGAAGGCATACGCCTCGCATTGAACGAGTGGATTCGCACGTCGGGCCACGAATTTGTCGACTTTGACGCAGCGATTCGCTCCGAAACAGACCCTTCGCGCCTCGAGGCCAAATATGCGGCTCCCGACGACACGCATCCCAATGTCAACGGGGAAAAGCGGCTCGCGCAGCCGATGGTTGAAGCTCTTGCTCGATTGCAGCTCAGTAGCTGAGTCTTCAGGGCCTGGCTCGCTCGTTTGCTGTCGCTTCATGTAGAGATGCCTCTTCCCGACTTTGACATTTGAGGCAATTCGTAGGAACACGAGCCGGCCGTCGACGCGGACGATCGGGATCCGCCCGGCAGCTCGAAGATCGCACCTTTCGAGCCCGAGCGTCCCTGCGGCCAGGCGACCAGGGATAGGACGGGTGGTCGAACGATTCACCGAGCCCACGCCGGCCGCTCGCCTCAACGGCCGGCCGTTGACGATGTGCACACTGCGGTCGAGCTTCGATAAAGCGCGCAAGGCGGCGGGAGTCAGATTCAAGTTTCGAGACATTCGAGCCAAAACTGCCAGCGATACGGGCGACCTGGGCCATTCTCAACGCTTGCTCGGGCACAAGAATCAGCGACATGACGGAGCACTACGTTCGCGAGCGGGTTGGCCAGCGAGTCGCGAGAGCGCGACACAGCAACGCCTGATCGGCTCCTGGCCGATGTGCTCGAGAGTCGCTGGGGCTGGGAGTGCATCCGCCCGGCAGCCTGGTCAAGCTGCGCTCCGATGAAATCGCCGTGGCCATTCGAAGGCCTCCGACCGGCACTCATCCGTTGGTGGCGACATTGAGTGACCGAAACGGGAGGCCCAGCGGGGAGACGCACCGTCGAAACACCGCCGAGCCCGACTTTGGCGTCGAGGCACCGCTGGCCAGTTCAAAAGAGTTCGCGCGGATCATGCCCGAACGCGTCCACGGCCTGGTGAGTGCGTGAGATCCTCGTCCATCGATGGACGAGAATGGTGCGACGTGGGTGCTCAGGCAGCATGCGGCGCACGCCGCTTGCCCGTCGAAGGATGGTCAACCGCGATTCCTCCATGAACAACACACCATCCGACGTCGATGACATCTTCGGGAACGCCTTGCAACCCGAGGCAGACAAGCCCGTATTCGCAGCGCCATCGAAAGACGCACGCAGGGAGGTACGTGTCAAGGTGAAGTGGGCGGCCAGGGTTCAGCTGCCCCATGGCGCCGTGATTGAAATGCGCGTATGCGACATCAGCGAAGGCGGCATCGGTCTCGCCGGTGAAGCAGGGATTACTCCGAACTCGGTGCTCACCTGTGCCATCGCCGTCCCCGGCCTGAACGATCCGCGGCAGATCACCACTATCGTGGGCACGATCAGGACCACGCATGCCACGGTTCGTGGACTCGACCTCATCTACGGGGGTACCTGGGTACGCAATGACGCGAGCGCGCAGGATTTGCTCAAGAAATGGATCCGCCGTCTACGCAACTAGCGGTGTCGACGCGCCTTGGGGTACAGCTTCAAACCACTGTAGCCAGCTTTCATTGAACATACTGTCGCGCATCGCGCACTTCGCCGACCGTACACGACTGATCAAGGTACGTTTCACGAGTCCGCGTTGTAGATTCATGCACACGCACATCCGTCATTCGACTACTGCGCCGGGAAGAGCGAGGTGGTTTGCGCAGCGCCTCGGCATTCCATTGCCGACGAACTCCAATCCGACAACGCCGCCCCCAGCGGCTTGCCGCGCCGCAGCGCCGTCATCTCCGCGAGGATCGCGAGTGCGATCTCGGGCGGCGTGTTGCCGCCCAGGTTCAATCCGGCCGGACCGTGCAGTGCCGCGGCCTGCGCCTCGGTGACGTCGAACAGGCGCAGCCGCTCGCGCCGCGCCTCGTTGTTGCGGCGCGATCCGAGCGCGGCAACGTAGAACGCCGGCGTCTTCAGCGCCTCCATCAGCGCCAGGTCGTCGAGCTTCGGGTCGTGCGTGACGGCGACGACGGCGCTGTGGCCGTCGAGATGCATCGCGACGACGAAGTCGTCGGGCATCTCGCGCGACAGCGCCACGTCATCGTTGCCGAGCCACCCTTCGTGGTACTCGACGCGCGGGTCGCAGACGGTCACGCGGTAGTCGAGCATCCCGGCCATCGATGCGAGGTAGTGCGACAGCTGCCCGGCACCGATGATCAGCAGGCGCAGGCGCGGCCCATGCGCGGTGCACAGCGTCTGGCCATCGAAGCGCACCGCGTCGCTGTCGTCGGCGGGCTCCAGGCGCACCGCGCCGGTGGCCATCGTCATGCAGCGGCGCACGACCTGGTGCCGTTCGACGGCGTGCAAGAGCTCGTCGAGCATCGACCGGCGCCCCAGCGGCTCGAGCACGATCTGCACCGAGCCACCGCACGGCAAGCCGAAGCGACGAGCTTCCTCGGCGGTCGCGCCGTACAGCGTCGAGCGCGGCCCGTCGCCGACGAACTCGCCGGCGCGCATGCGCGCGATGAGGTCGTCCTCGATGCACCCGCCCGACAGCGAGCCGGCCACCTGGCCGTCGTCGCGGATCACCATCAGGGAGCCTGGTGGCCGCGGCGACGAACCCCAGGTGTGCACAACGGTGCCGAGGGTGGCGCGGTGGCCCACGCGCAGCCAGGCGATGGCGGTGCGCAGGACATCGACGTCCATGCTGTTCATGAAAGCGACTTCTCGATTAAACGATGCTCATGGCGCCAGGCCTGGATCGGCCGACCTAGCCAGGAATCGGAATGCCCAGCAGCTGTCGGGCCTCGCGCCAGGTCGCGACCGGTCGATCGAACTCGTCGCAGAGAGTCGCGACTGCTTCGACCAGGGACGCGTTGGAAGGGGCAAGCGTCTCCCGGTTCAGGCGGACGTTGTCCTCCATGCCTGTCCTGCAGTGGCCGCCGAGCTCCAACGACCACCGCACCAACGTCATCTGGTCGCGGCCGATGCCAGCGCCCGTCCAGGTGGCCTGTGGATTGAGGCGGGCGAGCGTCTGCACATAGAACGCCAGCACGTCGCGATCGACAGGCATTGCGTTTCGAATCCCCATGATGAACTGCACGTGGAGCGGCCCGACGATGTCACCTTGGCTGGCCATTCCCGCGGCACGAAAGATCATCGACAGGTCGAAGACTTCCACCTCTGGCTTGATCCGGTGCACGCGCATCTCGGCCGCCAGCCAGTCGATCAGCTCGGGGCTGTTGTCATAGACCCGCGACGGAAAGTTGACCGAGCCAGTCGCGAGCGACGCCATGTCGGGCTTCAGCGACAGGTGCGTCCCGCGTTCGCGTCCCGCCCCCGACCGGCCACCCGTCGAGAACTGGACGATCATCCCTGGGCAATGTCGGCGCAGCCCTTCGAGCACCAGTCCGAACCGATCCACCGACGACGTTGACGAGCCATCGTCATTGCGGACATGCAGATGAACGATGGTTGCGCCCGCCTCGAAGCTGGCGTGCGTCGACTCGATCTGTTCCTCGACGGAGATGGGGACGGCCGGGTTGTCGGCCTTCTGGGGCACCGAGCCGGTGATGGCGACGGTGATGATGCACGGAGTTGCCACGCTGAGCCCTTCTTCGTCCCACGACCACGCCAGAACGGGCGGATCGACGGGGATGCTTGCCTGCGTCTCGAGGCAGGCGCATTCTTGATCGATCCGCAGGGCTCATCGAGGGCAACTCCAGCAAAACAGTTTTCCAGCAGTCGGCTTTCCCGCGCCGCCTCACAGAAGCGTGTCCGCGTTCTCGTAGATGCGGTGCAGCATGTCGCGCAACTGCACGATCTCCGCCTCGGTAAAACCAGCCACGGCGGTGTCTTCATAGCGCCGGGCCAGGGGAACCAGGCTGTTGGTGAGCCGCTTGCCTTCCTTGGTCAGCAGCAGGTGCAAGGCTCTCGCGTCCTGGTCGCTGCGCTGGCGCTCCACCTGTCCCTGGGCGATGAGCCGATCGATGAGGCGAGACAACGCCGAGATGTCGACCGACGCGTTGAGCGACAGCTGCGACAGCGTCTGCCCAGGCCGGTGATTCAGCGAGGCGCAGACCCGCCACTCCACCAGCGAGAGCCCGGAGGGCTTGATCGCCTTGGCGAAGGCGCCGCCCATGCGCGCGCCCGTGCGTGCGAGCAAGTACGGAACCGCTTGCTCAAGATCGAAATCGGTGGCGCTGCTCCGAGCCATGTCATTTGCTCCTGCGGGGTTTTCCCCGTGCATCCTTGATTATTCAAGTATATGCTGCGTCACTTGCTTGATTTATCAAACATTCAACGAGCACAAGACAAACCATGGCGCTTTCCATCCGGGTCAACGGGCATACCGCTTCCGTCGAGGCACCGCCCGACACCGCGCTCCTGTATGTGCTGAGGAACGACCTCGAGCTGAACGGGCCGAAGTTCGGTTGCGGGCTGGGTCAATGCGGGTGCTGCCAGGTCCTCGTCGACGGCGAGGTCGTGCGATCGTGCGTCTACCCGCTCGCGGCCGTGGGCGCCCAGGCCGTCACGACGGTGGAAGGTCTGGGGACGCCCGATGCGATGCATCCGCTGCAGCAGGCCTTCATCGCCGAACAGGCTGCGCAATGCGGGTATTGCACGAGCGGCATGCTGATCGCGGCCAAGGGCCTTCTGGACCGGACGCCCGATCCCGACGAGGCCACGGTCAAGGATGCGCTCGCGTCGACGCTGTGCCGGTGCGGCGCCCACAATCGCATCGTGCGGGCCGTGCTGCGTGCCGCGAAGGCGATGCGCATGACGCGGCCGGAATCGGGCTCCACGCAGCACGACGAACGACAACGACGGGGAACGACATGACTACGCCCTCGACCCGCCGCAGGTTCATCCAGTCGGCCGGCGCCATCGTCGCGCTCTTCACCTTCTCAACGACGCCTCTTCGGGCCCAGGGCAGCGCGCCGCTTCCGCTGAGCCTGCGCACCAATCGCCGCCTGAGCGGCTGGATCCGCATCGAGCCGGACAACACAGTCACGATCTTCACCGGCAAGGCCGAGCTCGGGCAGGGCATCCTGACCGCGCTCGCGCAGGTCGCCGCCGAAGAACTGGACATGCCCGTGTCCCGCCTGCACGTCCTGTCAGCGGACACCACGCGCAGCCCCGACGAGGGCTACACGTACGGAAGCCAGTCGCTCGAACAGAGCGGCACGGCACTTCGCCTGGCCGCCGCGGAGGCGCGCTGGCGCCTGACGCGCGTCGCGGCCGGCCGTTTCGACGTCGCGCAGGACGCGCTGCACGTCGAGCAAGGCGTCGTCATCGCGCCGGATGGGCGGCACGCCACCTTCTGGAGCCTCGTGTCCGGCTCGGAGGACATCCTCGCGCTCGACATCGTCGGCAACATCGCGCCGAAGCCGATCCGGGAGCACCGCGTCGTGGGCACCTCCGTGCAGCGTCTCGACCTGCCGGCCAAGGTCAACGGCGGCGCGGCGTTCATCCAGGATCTGCGCTTCCCGGGCATGCTCCACGGCCGCAGCGTGCGACCGCGCCACTATCGCGCCCGGCTGCTGTCCGTGGACGATGCGAAGGTGCGCGCGCTTCCCGGCGTGGTCGCCGTCGTTCGCCACGGCTCGTTCCTGGGTGTGATCGCGCAGCGCGAGGAGCAGGCCGTCGCGGCCCGCGCCGCGCTGCTGGAGGTCGCGGTCTGGGCGGACGGGCCCGCCCTGCCCGACGTCGACACGCTCACGGCGTCCCTGAAGACCTGGCCGGCGGAAACGACCGTCGTGGGTCAGGCCGGCCAGGAGACCCCGCCCCCGCTTTCCGGACGACGTCTTGAGGCGTCATACAGCCGCCCCTACCTCTCTCAGGCATCCCTGGCGCCCTCGTGCGGCGTGGCCTGGCAGCGCGACGGCCATCTCACCGTGTGGTCGCACACCCAAGGCACGTTCCCGTTGCGCGGCGAAATCGCGAAGGTGTTCGCGCTCGCGCCGGACAAGGTCGACGTCGTCCACACGCCGAGTGCGGGATGCTATGGCCAGAACGGAGCGGACGACGCCGCGTTCGACGCCGCGATCCTCGCACGCGCGGTGGACGGGCGGCCCGTGCGCGTACAGTGGACGCGGGAGGACGAATTCTCGCTGCCGCCCTTCGGCCCGGCGATGGCGACCCACGTCGAGGCGACGCTCTCGGCGGACGGCCGGGTGGTGGACTGGGCCTACGACGTCTGGAGCAACTCCCACGCGATGCGGCCCGGCCAGCCCGGCGGCGTCAACCTGCTGGCGGCCTGGCAGTTCGAGACCCCGTTCGTGCAATCGCCGCCGCTACGCATTCCCCAGCCCTACGGCGACGGCGACCGCAACGCAGTGCCGTTCTACGCGTTCCCGCGCTTCAGGACGACGAACCATCTGCTGCTGGCGACCCCCGTACGCAACGGCTCGCTGCGCACGCTGGGCAACCATCTGAACGTCTTCTCCACCGAGTCCTTCGTGGACGAACTGGCAGCGCTGGCGCAGGCCGACCCCGCCGCCTTTCGCCTCGCGCACCTCACGGACGCACGCGCGCGAGCCGTGATCGAGGCCGTCGTTGCGAAGACGGGCTGGTCGGCCCGGACGCAGTCCCGAGCAGGCGACGGGACCCCGGGCCGCGGCATCGCCTTCGCCCGCTACAAGAACATCGGCGCCTATGCCGCCATCGTCGTCGATTTGACGGTCGACAAGGCCAGCGGCGCCATCCGCGTCACACGCGTCACCGCCGCGATCGACGTCGGACAGATCGTCAATCCCGACGGCCTGGTCAACCAGATCGAGGGCGGCATCGTGCAGGCGCTCGGATGGACGTTGAAGGAGTCCGTGCGCTTCGACGAGCACGCCGTCATCACCCGCGACTGGTCGAGCTACCAGGTCATGCGATTTCCCGACATCCCGCCGGTGGACGTCGTGTTGATAGACCACCCGGAACTGCCGTTCTCCGGCGGCGGCGAGGCGTCGTCCGGCCCCACCTCCGCGGCGATCGCGAATGCCTTCGCCCACGCCACCGGTCGCCGCCTGCGCGACCTTCCCATGACACCGGACAAGGTGCGAGCGGTGCTCGCCAGTCCGGGCCCAAACTGAACCAAGGAACCGAGATCCCCATGAAAGACAAGATCGCACTCGAAGAGCACTTCGCCATCGACCTCACGATCGGCGACTCGCAGGTCTACGCGCGTCCCGAGGTGTGGGCCACGCTCCGGGCCAACCTGCTCGACTTCGAGCAGCAGCGCCTCGAACAGATGGACGCCTGGGGCACGGCGTTCTCCATCCTCTCGCTGAACTCGCCCGCGGTACAGGGCATCCCGGAGGCCGCGCGCGCGATCGAAGTGGCGCGTCGCGCCAACGACATCCTGGCCGAACAGGTGAGCCGCCATCCGAAGCGCTTCGGCGGATTCGCCGCCCTGCCCCTGCAGGATCCCGAGGCGGCCGCGCGCGAGCTGGAACGATGCGTAAACGACCTCGGATTCCACGGATTTCTTGTCAACGGCTTCTCGCAGGTCGGCGACGAACAGACGGTGGCCTACTACGACGCGCCGCAGTTCGCCGATTTCTGGACGGCGGCCGCAGCGCTCGGCAAGCCGTTCTACATGCACCCGCGCGACCCGCTGCCTTCCCGCGAGCCGATCTACGACGGCGCGCCCTGGCTCACCGGCCCGACCTGGGCGTTCGCCGCCGAGACGAGCGTGCACGCACTGCGACTCATGTCGTCCGGGCTGTTCGACCGGCACCCGGCCCTGCAGATGATCCTCGGTCACTTCGGGGAGGGCCTGCCGTTCAACATCTGGCGCGTCGACCACATCCTGCGCAAGGGCCGCCGCGGCATGCCCTGCGATCTGGACGTCGGCGACTACCTGCGCAGGAACGTGCACATCACGACGAGCGGCAATTTCCGCACGCCCACGCTCCTGTCGACGATGCTCGAGGTCGGTTCCGATCGCATCCTGTACTCCGTGGACTATCCGTTCGAGAAGCACGAAGATGCCGCGAGCTGGTTCGACCGGTGCGAGATCAGCGAGAACGATCGGTGCAAGATCGGCCGCGACAACGCCCTCGCATTGTTCGGTCTTTCCTGAGATGCAAGCCCGATTCGACGCGGCCGCCGCGCCTGTCGACATCCCCGCCCTGATCGACGCGCATCCCGTGAGCCGGTTCCAGGTCGGGATCATGGTGCTCGTCGCCTGCGCGGTCGTCATGGACGGATTCGACGTCCAGGCGATGGGATTCGTTGCTCCGGCCATCATCCGGTCGTGGGGCGTGGACCGCGCGTCGCTCGGCCCCGTGTTCGGTGCCGGACTCCTCGGCATGTTGTTCGGCTCGCTCGCGTTGAGCGTGCTGGCCGATCGAATCGGTCGTCGTCCCGTGCTGATCATGGCGACGCTGTTCTTCAGCCTGCTGATGTTGGCGACTCCATTGGCCGGCGACATCCGTGAACTGCTGGGACTTCGCTTCGTCACCGGCTTCGGGCTGGGCGGGATCATGGCCAACGCCATCGCGCTCGTGGGCGAATACAGCCCGCGCCGGCGCCGGGTGTCCTTGATGATGTGGGTGTCCTGCGGCTTCACGGGAGGCGCCGTTCTCGGTGGCCTGGTGTCCGCCGTGCTCATTCCGTGGCTTGGCTGGCAGTCCGTCTTCGTGGTTGGCGGTGCGATCCCGCTGGCGATGGCTGCAGCGATGGCTGCGTGGCTGCCGGAGTCGATGCAGTTCCTGGTCATGCGCGGTCGCCGCCTCGACGACGTCCGGCGCTGGCTCGCCCACATCGCGCCCACGGCCGCCATCGGGCCCGACGCGCGCTTCGCCATGCACGAGAAGAAGCGCGACAACGCGCCGGTCGCCGCGCTCTTCCAGGACGGCCGCCTCGCGCAGACGCTGTTGTTGTGGGGTATCAACTTCACCAACCTGCTCAACCTGTTCTTCCTGGCGAACTGGCTTCCGACCCTCGCGTCGGCGGCCGGGCGCAGCGACGCCGGCGCCGCGATGCTGGGCACCGCGCTTCAAGTGGGCGGCCTCGCCGGGACGATCCTGATGGGCCCGCTGATCGATCGGCTCGGCTTCCATCGCGTCCTCGTACCGATCTTCGTCGCCGGCGCGATCGCCGTCGCGAGCATCGGACAGCCCGAGCTTTCGACGGTCGTTCTCTACGCCCTCGTCGTGGTCGGGGGATTCAGCATCGTCGGTGGGCAGCCCGCGGTCAACGCGCTCGCGGCCACGCTGTATCCGACGTCGCTGCGTGCCACCGGCATCGGCTGGAGCCTCGGCATCGGCCGGATCGGATCGATCGTCGGGCCTGTGCTCGCCGGTCACCTGATCGGCCTGCACTGGCGCAACGATCGCCTGTTCATCGCGGCGGCCGTCCCGGCGGCCCTGTCCTGCGTGATGCTGCTCGCGATGGCGACGACGACTGCCGCGAGCCCACGAAACGAATCGCGCTGAGCGACCACTATCCACTTTCAAGGAGTTCCTGATGAATCAAGACAACCGCACGCCGCTCGTCGTCGCCCGCGCATTGATCGCGCTGCTGTTCCTCGTGGCCGGGCTGCGCAAGCTGCTCGGCTTCGCCGGTACGGTCGCGTACTTCGCGCACCTCGGCTTGCCGATGCCCGAGGTCGCGACCACCCTGTCCATCCTGGTCGAAGTCGGCGGCGGCCTCGCGTTCCTTTTCGGCGTGCGCCTGCCCCTCGTCTCGGCCGGACTCGCGGTCTTCACGTTGCTCACTGCACTTGCGGCGCATCGCTTCTGGGAAGCCGACGCAGCCGCGTACAGCAACCAGCTCAACAACTTCCTCAAGAACATCGCCATCATCGGCGGTTTCGCGACAGTGGGTCTCGAGGCACTGGCCAGCCAGCGTCGGCGCGACGCGGCCTGATCTTCGAAGCGAGCCATGGACCGGCTGACGGAAATCGAGTTGTTCGTGAAGATCGCGGAGCTGAGCAGCCTGTCGCGGGCTGCCGAGGCCATGAAGCTGGCCAACTCCGCGGCAAGCCGGCTGCTCGTGTCCCTGGAGCAGCGCCTCGGCGCCCAGCTGGTGCAACGCACGACGCGCCGGCTGGCCTTGACCGAGACGGGCACGAGCTACTACGCCCGCTGCAAGGCCATCCTGGCCGACCTGCAGGAGGCCGACTCCGCCGTCAATGCGTCGGCGCTGGTTCCAACCGGGACGCTACGCGTCACGGCGTCGTTGTCCTTCTGCCTGAACCATGTCGCGCCGCTGTTGCGGCAATACACCCAGCGGTATCCTGGCGTCAACGTCCAGGTACTCACGGCCAATCGCTATTTCGACCTCATCGACAACAACATCGATGTCGCGATACGCACGCGCGAGACCGAGGTCGATTCCAACATCACCATCCGCGGCCTCGCCCGCACGCGCCGGATCCTTGCCGCCTCCCCGGGCTATCTGTCGCGGCGCGGCACGCCCCGCAAGATCGAAGACCTGCCCCGGCACGACATGCTGCTGTACACGTACAGCAACCGGCATGATGAACTGGTGTTCAAGCGCGGCGACGAGACGCGCTCGCTCAAGGTCAAGGGACTGCTGGAGGCCAACGACGGCCAGGTGCTGCGCGTCGCGGCACTCGATGGACTCGGCATCCTCGTGCAGCCGCGCTACGTCATCCACGACGACATCGTCGCCGGCCGCCTGGTGCCCGTGCTCGACGAGTGGGACTTGCCGCGGCTGCAGATGAACATCGCGTTCCAGAGCCGGCGGCACATGTCGGCGAAGGTGCGCACCTTCATCGACTTTCTCGTGGACCATTTCGAACGCATGGAATACGACCACAAGTGGACCGCCTTCGAGGGCAGCTCGGCACGCCCCGAGGCCTGAACGTTCTCAGCGATCGGTCGGTACCACCCCGTCGAAGGCTCGCTGGAGCAGTTCGCGCACGGCCTGACGTTCTACCGGCCGTGGATTCCAGTACGGATTGGCGATGGCCAAGTCGGCCGCGCGATCCAGTTGCGCCTCGGCCATGCCCAGCTCCCTGAGCGACGTCGGCGCGCCGTTGACACGTGCGAGTTCGAACAGGCCTCGCGCGGCCTCCTCGGAGCCCAGCGCGCGCGCGATTCGCCGCATGGCCAGCGGCGCCGACGCGGCGTTGTAGGCGATGGCGTGCGGCAGCACCACGGTGTGGGTCTCCGCATGAGGAAGATTGAAGCTCCCGCCCAGCGTGTGGCACAGCTTGTGGTGCAGCGACATGCCGACGTTGCCCAACACATGGCCGCACAACCATGCCCCGTAGAGCGCATCGGCCCGCGCGACGACGTCGAGCGGGTTCGACACGATGCGAGGCAGTGCCCGAGCCAGGGCCCGGATACCCTCCTCGGCCATCAACGACATCACCGGGTTGGCGTCGCGGGCGTAGAGGCCCTCGGCCGCATGGGCGATCGCATTGATGCCGCTGGTCACCGAGATTCCCACTGGCAGGCCGAGTGTCAGCATCGGGTCGTAGATCACCGTGCGCGGCAGGACGCGCGGATCCTTGCCGGTCTTCTTGACACCGTCTTCGGTGATTCCGTAGATGGGCGTCATCTCCGACCCGGCGTAGGTGGTCGGGATGGCCAGGATGGGAATCTCCGACTCGAGCGCGATCGCCTTGCCCAGTCCGGTGGTGGAGCCGCCGCCGACGGCGACCGCGCAGTCCGCGCCGAGCCGACGTGCGTCGTCGATGGCCGCGCGAACGGCATCGATCGGCACGTGCATCACAGCGCGCGTGCACAGGCCCACGGCACATCCGCCGAGCAGGCTGACGATCTGCTCGGCCAGGGGGCGCTGCGGTGGCGTGCACAACACGAGCGCGCGCCGACAGCCGAGGCGCTCGAGCTCGGACTCGACCCGTTCGATCGCGCCGGCGCCAAACACAACGCGGGGTGAGGGAGTGTCGAAGACAAACGAAGTTTCGGTCATGCGGCGTCTCTCGTGGCCTGCCGGAATCGGCGTACGGGATCGTAGAGGGAGGAAGCGTCTGCAGGCGGCAAAACAGTTTTCCAAATCGGGCGCCGCACGCCCCGCATCGTCGGTCGAGAATCCTTCAAACAGACTGGAGACGACCTTGCGCAACCTGGACGAAGACACGATCACGCAGGCAGTACTGGCCCGCCACACCGACGCAGCGGATCCGCGACTGCGCGAAGTGATGACCAGCCTGGTGCAACACTTGCACGCCTTCGCGCGCGAGATGCGGCTGACTGAGGACGAATGGCACGCGGGCATCCGCTTCCTGACCGAGACGGGCCACATCACTGACGACAAGCGGCAGGAGTTCGTGCTCCTGTCGGACACGCTTGGACTGTCGATGCTCGTGACGGCGATGAACAACCGCAAGCCTCGCGCTTGCACCGAGGCGACGGTGCTCGGCCCGTTCCACGTCGACCACTCCCCCGCTTTCGAACTCGGTGACGACGTCGCCAATGGCGCGCGGGGAGAGCCGTGCTTCGTTCGCGGACGGGTGTACTCGGCGGATGGCAGCCCGATACCGTATGCCAAACTGCAGGTCTGGCAGGCCGATGCCGACGGGATGTACGACGTGCAGTACCCGGGCGACCACGAGCACCGGGCGCGCGGCACGCTCGTCGCAGATGCGCATGGTGCCTTCCACTTCAAGTCGATCCGGGCGGAGGCGTATCCCATCCCGTACGACGGCCCTGTCGGACGCATGTTGAAGGCTCTCGGCCGCCATCCGTGGCGCCCCGCGCACTTGCATTTCATGATCTCCGCACCGAGCTTCGAGCGCCTGGTCACGCATGTATTCCGCAACGGCGACGAGTACCTCGATTCCGACGCCGTGTTCGGTGTCCGCCGATCGCTGGTGGCCGACTGGATCGAGCACCCGCCCGGGCAGACGCCGGATGGTGCGTCCAGCGAGGTGCCGTTCTACACGCTCGACTTCGATTTCATCCTCAACCCCACTTCCGCACGCGAGCGCGCGCAAGCCACTCCTTCTTCGACCCGCTGACATGATCTACGTCTTCCATCTCCTCGATCGACCCGATTCCCAGGCCTTGCGGCTCGAGATCCGCCCGCTGCACAAGGAGTACCTGGCCAAGGTCGCCGACCGTATCGCCTTCGCCGGGCCGCTGCTTGGCAGCGACGGCGTCGCGATGGTGGGCAGTCTGCTCGCCATCGACTTCCCGACGCGCGAAGCGGCGCTCTCCTGGCAAGCCTCGGAGCCTTTCACCGTCGCAGGCCTCTATGCGAACGCGTCGATACATGCGTTCGCGAACCTGTGGCCGCAAAAGGCCGGCTTTCCGCCTGAGTGACCACCATGCTGAAACACATCGTGATGTGGCGCGTCGCAGGCGAGGACACGACGGCGCACGCGCACAACATTGCCAAGGTGAAATGTGCGTTCGAGACCCTGCGCGGAAGGATCCCTGGCCTGGTTCATCTCGAGATCGGGGTGGACTCGAGCCGAGTCGCCCATGCCAGCGACGTGGTGCTCTACACGGAGTTCGAGTCCCAGGCGGCGCTGGATGGCTACGCGACCCACGCTGAACATCTACGTGTGAAGCGTGAGCTTGGAGAGCTCCGCATCGAGAGACGCCATGTCGACTACGTGTCGGATTGACTGGCCACGAGCGCCTTCCATCCTCCAGCCACTGGCTTCGCTCTCGTTTGAGAGTGTTCCAGAAAATTCGGCTGAGGAAAGCGATCCAGCGGGAAGCCATATGTGCGGAGCAACCGCCCGACACAGACGTCGAGAATCTGCTTCATCCCTCGAATATCAGCGGCGTTGTACTCAAGCAGCAGTCGTGGAGCCTGAAGGCCCCCACGGGTGTACTCGTTCCACAGAATCGGAGGAGCCTCCCCCGCCACGCTTGCCACTTCGGCGCCCCGCGCAATCCCGAGCTCACGCCCGATCTGCTTCTGGCCGCCTATGAGGCAGACACGTCTCGCAAGAAATCGTAGATCAATGTGAACATCGGGCAGCACAAGGTCCGGCAGCTCGTGCTTGATGTTTGTAGAAGCCCCGCCGGAATTGTAGAAAATCCCCGGACAGCAGAACTGTACGGGGCTTCCTATGAAATTCGTGGTGGCTGGGGCTGGATCCAAAAGGGGAACCGAACCCGCGCCAATGCTCGCTTTGTCACCGTGTCCGATATCTTGGGTACACCTTTGGGTACACCAGACCAGTTCGGGCTTCG